>SXGT01361802.1_pt1 | contig 80789 bp, 52 predicted proteins | sample 3176221 | NCBI WGS metagenome assembly SXGT01 (sample SAMN11356862, study PRJNA531348) | freshwater metagenome | isolation source: freshwater sample F1-120 | place: China: Fuxian Lake, Yuxi | collected 2017-12-25 | reverse complement strand
GGAGCTGATCTGGGTGCCGCTAATGGGGCTGGCGTGGTGGGCGCTGGAGTTCCCGTTCATGCGCCGCCACTCGGAGGCCCAGATGCGGGCCCGGCCGGAGCTCCGGGGCCAGGACCAGGAGGCCACACGGCGCGCGTGCGCGAAGTTCTCGGAGACGCCCACCAGCGTCATGAACTTCCTCGAGGGCACGCGCTTCACGCCGGAGAAGCGGGCGAAGCACAGCTCGCCCTACACGCACCTCCTGCGACCGAAGGCCGGGGGCCTCGCGCTGGCGATGAACGCCATGGGCGAGAAGTTCTCGGCGATCCTCGACGTCACGATCGCGTATCCGGAGGGGATCCCCACGCTGTGGGACTTCCTGCAGGGCAAGGTGGGGCGAATCGCCGTCCGGGCGCGCGTGTTGCCGATCCCGCCGGAGCTGCTCGCCTGCGACTACGCGGGCGACGCCGAGGCGCGCGCCGCCTTCCAGAGCTGGGTGGCCACCCTCTGGCAGGAGAAGGACGCCACGCTTCGCGAGCTCCTCTAGGAGGCGCGTGTCTCGCGACCGGGTCCTCGGCCTCAGTCCGCCTGGACCGTTCCGTCCTCGCTGATCGTGTAGCGGCCAGCGGACAACACGCCCGCGTCCACGACAACGCCGGTGGCCGGGAAACGGACGACCACCGGGGCGCTGGTGCGTTTGCCGAGCCCCACGTGGAGCCACGGGGAGTCGCCGCAGCCGGTGCCGTGCGCGCCCGAGCGCTCGCGCATCGCCGTGAGCCCGTCCAGCTCCACCTCGACCCGCGCGCCGATCCCGCTGGTGTTGGTGTGGCCGTTTCCGAGCCCCCGCGGTCGAATCGACAGGGCGTAGTTGCCGAAGCGGTTGCGGTTGATGAACGACTCGCGCGACAGGAGATCCAGGTCCATGTCGCCGTCCACGTCGCCCACGATGCTCCCCCACCCATTCTTGACGACCAGCCCGCTCGCCACGCTCAGCTCGGTCCAGGCGATATCAGGCCATTCGTTGCGGTAGAGCTGCGAGCGGCGGCCCTCGTAGATCGCGGTCCAGAACAGGTCGACGTCGCCGTCGTTGTCCATGTCCCACGCGTTGGGGTTGGACGGCGTCTCCTGATACCGAATCCCCACGGCCTCCGTGACGTCTTGGAAGGGCTTGTCGGGGCCGGCGTTGTAGTAGAGACGCGCCAGGTCGCTGAAGTGGAAGAACCGCGGGTGAGCCAGCCGCGCCACCATCACGTCGAGGCGGCCGTCGAAGTCGAGGTCGGCCCAGGCCGCGCCGATCGAGTGACCGTAGGTATGGCCGCCGCCGGCGTTGGTGAGCTTCGCCTGCAGGCCGGTCTCCTTGCCCACGTCGGTGAGGACGCCGCCGTCGTTCCGCAGGTGGAGGCTCCGATGCAGCCGGTAGTTCGTGACGAGCACGTCCATGTCGCCGTCGTTGTCGTAGTCGGCCGGCGCTACGCCGCGCGACGCGTAGGCGCTGCCCTGCGCCACGTCCAGGCCCCACTCGACGCTCCCGTCCTCGAAGGTCCCGTCCCCATTATTAATCCAGAGCTTGTCCCGACTCGGTATCCCGTCGTCCCAGCAGATGAAGTTGCCCTGGTAGACGTCGAGATCCCCGTCGTTGTCCACGTCGAGGATCGCCGAGGCTTCCGTGGGGACGTGCTTCGGGCCCGCGACGCCGTTACAGAGGTGCTCCTGGGTGTCGTCGATCCCCGACGCTGCCGTCATGTCCGTGAACACCCCACCGCCCTCGTTGCGCAGGACGACGTCGACGTCGCCCGTGCCGAACCAGTCGGGATCGCCGTCACCGTCCAGGTCGCCGAAGGCCCCACCGTTCCAGGAGAGGCCGGCGGGCAAGGTGCCCGGGGTGAACTGCCCCGTGCCGTCTCCGAGGTGGAGCGTGGTGTCGGCCATGAGATCGAGATCGCCGTCTCCGTCCACGTCCTCGAAGGCGCCTCGCGACAGGGTGGGGCCCTCGATGCGCTCGAAGAGCTGGTGCTCCGGCGCCACGCCGTCGAGCCGCTGAACCTCGAGCTCCACGAGGTAGTCGCCCGGCGCCGGGGCGTAGACGGTGGGCGTCCCCGTCCCCGGGTCGATCCGAGACGACAGCCAAACGAGCGAGTACGCGCTGCCGCCGGCGGGAGCCTCCGTCGGGGACGCGTCCAGTCGAAGCCGCGGCGAAGCCGACGACTCCCAGACGTTGGCGATGTAGACGATGCGTCCCGGCCTCACCTCGATGGGCGGGTCGAACGCGAAGGTTACCCACTCGTCCGCGGCCGTGGCGGTGGCGCTCGACCGCCCGAGCTCACGGTCGAGCGTGAGGGAGATCGTGTCGCCGCCATAGTCGTCGAGCAGCCTCAGGACCACGGGGCCCGCGCGATCCACCTGAGCGCGAAGGGCCGTTACGCGGAACGCCTCGTGGACCTCGAAGCGCTGGTACTCCACCAGCCCCTTCTCCTCCAGCTCGACGTTGCCGACGGCCGTGCCGTCGTGGAGCGCGAGCCACTCTGGGGGTGGAGTGAGCAGCGGCTGGGGGCCCAGGTCGGGCAACACAGGGACCTCGGGCGGGGCGGCGGTGTCCACCGCGGCAGCGTCTTCCGCGGCGTCGGGCTCGCCCTGGGCGTCTGTGGCGTCGGTGGTGGCGACATCGCCGGGGGGCGGGGTGGTGGCGTCGGCCGGGGCGGTCGCAGACTCCTCAGTCGCACAGCCGGCCAGGGCCCACGCGAGGGCGCCGCGGAGCAGGTGGTGTCGGTAGGTCATATGGGGTCTCACTCGAAGAATCCGAGGCGGGTCCCGCCGTAGCGTCTCTCGTCGACGCGGTGAAGCGGCCCCGCAACTGTTGGGAGCTCGTCGTGCTCGCCGGCTTCCACGACCATCAGACCGCCCGGGGCGACCCGCGAGGCGCCGCCCACGACGGCCTCGTGCAGCTGGGGCAGCTCGTAAGGGGGGTCGAGGAGCACGAGATCGAAGCGCGCTACGGATCTTGGCGCGGCGGCCGCCCCCTCGACCGGCCGGCCCTTCCGACCACCGGCGCGGTCGCGGCCAGAGCCACCATTGGCCCAACGGAGCCAGTCGGCCCGGATGACGTCTACGCGGTCACTGACGCCGAGGTCGGCAGCCGTGTCTCCGAGGGCGCGGGCGGTCACGATGTCGGACTCGACGAAACAGACCCTGCGCGCCCCGCGCGACAGCGCCTCGCAGCCGAGCGCGCCCGTCCCCGCGAAGCCCTCGAGCACGAGGGCGCCCTGGAGTCGGCTCGTGAGCATGGAGAACAAGGCCTCGCGAACACGCTCGGAGGTGGGGCGGAGCGCGCGACGCGGCTCACGAATCACTCTCCCCTTCAGCTCGCCGGCGACGATCCGCATCGGCGCATGGTCGACGCGCGCGGCGATTGGGTCAAATCGGCGGGGCGCCAGAGCGCGGAGGTGAACCCGGCCGGGGAGCTCTGCTGCCCCGGGCCCAACATGAATCCATGCTTTGAGCAGGGGGCTCGAAGGTGGTAACCCACTCTCCCTCACCCTCTTGAGGGGCCGCCCCGGCGCCGCCTTGACCCCCAACCCGGCGCGGTCGAGACTTCGACCCCCATGACGCACACTCCGTCCATGCGCGACACGTGCGGCCTGCTCCGCGAGGCCTGGTACGTCGCGACCACAGCCGCCGAGCTGGGGCGGCGGCCGCTCGCGCGGACGATCCTCGAGGAGGACCTGGTGCTCTGGCGGGACGCCTCCGGCGCGCCGCGGTGCCTCCTGGACCGGTGTCTCCACCGGAACGCGCGGCTGTCGGAGGGCACGGTAGACGGGGACGTCCTCGTGTGCCCGTATCACGGCTGGCACTACGAGGCGGGTGGAGCGTGCGTCCGGGTGCCGAGCCGCGGCCCCGAGGGTCGCGAGCGGTGCCCGAGCCAGCGGGTCCCGTCTTTCCCCACCCGCGAGGCCGGGGGGCTCGTGTGGGTGTGGATGGGAGATCCGGCCAATATCCCGGTAGAGCCCTTCTCCATGCCGTTCTGGCACCACGACGGTTGGCGCAGCTACTACATGGTCACCCCGTTCTCTGCGGACGTGACCGACTGCGCCGAGAACTTCATGGACGTGCCACACACCGTCTACACGCACGCGGGGTGGTTCCGTTCGCAGTCGCAGAAGCGCGTCCCGGCCACCGTTGAGCGCAGAGAGCGCGAGGTTCTGGTCACCTACGACCACTCGAACGACGTGATCGGGTTCACACACCTCCTGGTGAACCCGCGACGCGAGCCCGTGCGCCACACAGACCACTTCTTCATGCCCAACGTGACGCGGGTCGACTACCACTTCGGCGCGGACCGCTCGTTCATCATCACGTCGCAGTGCACGCCGGTGCGCCCCGCCGAGACGCTGGTCTACACGGCCATCACCTTCCGCCTGGGCCTCGCCAACCCCCTGGCCCGGCTGGTGCTCCCGCCCTACACGAGGCAGGTGATCCGGCAGGACCAGGAGATCCTCGCCAACCAGGCGGGGTCGCTTGCGCGATATGGACGGGCGTTCCACAACACGGAGGCAGACGCCCTGCACGTCTACATCGAGTCGCTGCGCCGCGCGGCGCTGGAAGGCCGCCCGCCGCCAAAGCCCGCGCGCTGCGACATCGTGTTCCATGTCTGAAGTAGTCGGTGTCCTCAGAGCGGCTACGCCCGCCGACGGCGCCGCGTTCTGCGATGTGTTCCGCAGGGTCACCATGGAGGCAGACCTCCACCTGGCCGTGGAGCGCGACCCGGACTTCTGGGCGCTCTACGCCATGCAGGGCCAGCCGTGGCGGACCTTCGCATTCGAGCTGAACGGGCGCGTGGAGGGCCTCGGGAGCTTCCTCACCCGCGACGCCTGGATGGAGGCCGGCACGCGACGCATCGCCTACGGGTGCGATCTGCGGGCAACGCCCGCGGCGAGGGGCGGGCGCTTCCTTCGCGAGCATATGGGGCGCGGCTTCGTGGACGCGTCGCGTGAGCTGGGCTTCGAGCTGGCGCTCACCGCCGTGATCCGCTCCAACCAGGCCGCCGTTCGGGCCCTGGTGGAGCGGGCGGCGCCCACGCAGCCGCTGTACACGCCCGTCTGTGACTTCGAGATCACGAACGTGCTCTTCACGTTGCGGCGCTCTCCAAGGCCGAGCGCGTTCACGGTGCGCCCGGCGGAGATCGCCGACCTCGACCTGCTCGGCGCCTTCTACGCCCGCGAGCGCCGTCCGTTCTCGGAGCCGCTGGACTCGGAGCGCCTCGCGGACCGCCTGGCCCGGTGGCCCGGGCTGAACATCCACGACTTCCGCCTCGCCTTCGACGCCGGCGGACGCCTAGTCGGGGCGCTGGCGGTGTGGGACGCGAATCCGGTGAAGCGATACCGGGTGCTCGGGTATCGCGGTGGGATGCGCTGGGTGCGAACCGGGTTCAACGCGCTCTCGGCGCTGACGGGCGCGACGCCGCTGCCCCCTCCGGGCGACGTGCTCCGTTACGCCTACCTGACGCACGTGGCGGTCGCCGGCGACGCGCCAGAGGTGATGGCCGCGCTGCTCGACCGCGTCTACGCCGACTGGCATGGGCGCGGGCTCACCTTCCTCTCGGCGATGGTTCAGGCGGGTGACCCGATGGCGTCCGCGTTCGCCCGCTACCGGACCACCAGGCTCCCCGCCACCCTCTACGCGATGACGGCGCCCGGGAGTCGTCCACCGGAGCTGCCGCCGGGGCGCCCCGGGTTCGAGATGGCGCTGGCATGAGCTTGCGAAGGCAGCTCGTCTCGGTGGCCAGCTTGGACGCCCAGACCATTGACCAGATGTATGCGCTGTTCTCGCGCGTCTACGAGGCCACGGATCGCGAGCGCTTCGGCGCGGACCTTGCGGAGAAGGACGACGTGGTCCTGCTGCACGGGCCCAACGGGCTGGCGGGCTTCTCCACGCTGGTGGTGCTCACGTCGTTCGAGCGGGGCCTCGTGGTCTACTCGGGCGACACCGTGGTGGACCCCGCGTTCTGGGGCCAGAAGGCGCTGCAGGTGGCCTTCCTCGAGTACATCGTTCGCCTCCAGCTGCGGCACCCGCTGCGGCGCGTCTACTGGCTGCTCACCACCAAGGGCTACAAGACCTACCTCCTGCTCACGAACTACTTCCCGAAGGCCTGGCCGCGCTACGACGCGCCCACGCCCCCGGAGGTCCGCGCGTTCATGAACCGCCTGGGCCACGAGAAGTACGGCGCGGCCTACGACGAGGCGGCGGGGGTGGTGCGGCTGGGCGCAATCCGCGACCGCGTGCGCGGCGGTGTGGCGGAGCTGCGCCCAAGCGACCTCGCGAACCCCCATATCCGCCACTTCGTGGACCTCAACCCCTCCTGGCGCGCTGGCGACGAGCTGCTCTGCCTGGCGCACATCCGCCGCCGCGACCCGCCGCGGGGTTTCGCCAAGGTGGCGCTGAGGCGGTTGCTCGGGTGATCGCCCGCGCTACCCGGCCCGCGTGGACGCGCTTCGAGGCTGCCTCCCGCGACCCGGAGCGCGCGCAGCTCAGGCGGCTGCGGTCGATCGTCTCGCGCGCGGTGGGGCTGGAGGGCGTCTCGAGCCTGCGGGAGTTTCGCCGCCGGGCGCCGGTTCAGGCGTGGGACACCCTTGCGCCAGCCACCGAGCGCATCGCGAACGGGGAGCCGGCGGTGTTCACGCGAGATTCGGTGGTCGCCGTGGAGCTGTCGTCCGGCTCCACGGGGGCGCGCAAGCTAGTGCCCTTCACGGAGGCGGGCCTCGCCGAATACGCCGCCAGCGCTCAGGCGTGGCTCCACGATCTCTGTCGCGCCTTCCCGGCCGTGGACTCCGGCAAGCACTACTGGTCCCTCTCGCCCTCGGGGCGCCGCCCGAGCATCACCGCTGGCGGCTTGCCGGTGGGCGTGCACGACGCCCGGTTCCTCGGCGCCGCCGGGCCCATCTTCGCCAACCAACTCGCGGTGTCTCCCGACGTGGCCCGACACGACCTCGAGACGTGCCGCCGACTCACCCGGGAGGCGCTGATCCACACGCCGCGCCTCGCGCTGCTCTCGGTGTGGAGTCCCACGTTCCTCGACTTTCTAGCAGACGTTCCCCCAGAGACCTGGCCGGAGCTGGCGGTGATCTCGGCGTGGTCGGACGCGGCATCCGCGGGTCCGGCGGAGGCGCTGGCGCGGCGGTTCCCGGGGGTCCACTTCCAGCCGAAGGGGCTCATGGCCACCGAAGGCGTGGTGTCGTTCCCCGTGCACGGTGCCCCCGCGCCGGTGGTGGCCGTGAGCGGCCACTTCCTGGAGTTCGAAGAGCCATCGGGGCGTTGCCGGATGGCCCACGAGCTCGCCGTCGGCCAGACGTACGCCCCCGTCCTCACCACGAGCTCCGGGCTGCGGCGTTATAGGCTCGGCGACCTCGTCCGCGTGGAGGGGTGGTACCACCGCGCGCCCTGCGTCCGCTTCGTCGGGCGCACGGACGGGCGGGTGGACCTGGCGGGCGAGAAGCTCGAACCCGTATTCGTGGGGGAGGTGTTGGAGCGGGTGCGACGCCCGTTAGGCCTCCGATGGACCTTCGCGATGCTGGCGCCGGAGACGCTCCCCCGACGCTACGTGCTGTTCGTCGATGCGGGGCACGAGGAGCTGGCGCGGCGCGTGGAAGAGGCACTGGGCGAGAACCCCCACTACGCCTACTGCCGCGCGCTAGGGCAGCTGGCGCCGCTAGAGGTGGCTTTGGTGAGCGAAGGGGCACGACGCGCCGAGGGCCGCTACGTGGCTGACGGCGGGCGCGCTGGCGACTTTAAGCTCACACCGCTGGACCCCCGACTGGATTGGCGGGGGTGGCTGCAGCCCGCTCCGTAGAGGACGTTCGCCGGCGGCGGTCAGAGACGCAGCCACGCTGTTGGGAGCCCTCAGCGCCTCAGCTGAACCGGGAGATGACGCCGTCCTCCGTGGCGCCATTCGTTGGCGTATCCGGGCCAGCGCAAGCGCATCAGCGCACCCCGGTGATGACGCCGTCTTCCGTGACGTCGATCGCCAGCGCCGACGGGCTCTTCGGCAGCGCGGGCATCGTCATGATCTCGCCGGTGAGCGCGAGCATGAAGCCGGCCCCGGCGCGCAGCCGCGCCTCGCGCACCTGCAGCGTGAACGGTGGCGGCGTGGCACCTAGCCCCGGGTCGTCAGAGAGCGACAGGTGCGTCTTGGCGACGCAGACCGGCAGCTGCCCCAAGCCGAGCGCGCGCGCCCGCTCGAACTCCTTCGCAGCGGCGGGGGCGATGGCCACGCCGGAGGCCCCATAAACCCGCGTGGCGACCGCGCGGAGCTTGTCGGCGTACGACGCTTCGTCCGCGTAGCTGAACGTGGGCGGCACCACGGCGAACGACGACATGACGGCGTCAGCGAGCGCCTCGGCGTGTCCGTCGGCGAAGCCGGTGTGGCGCGCGGCGGTGAGCCCCCTCGCGGCGCAGCCCGCCTCCACCGCCCGAAGCTCCGGCTCGGTGTCGCGGTCGAACACGTTGATCGCGATCACCGGCGCGAAACCGAAGGTGCGCACCGCGGCGACGTGGCGGTCGAGGTTGGCGAGGCCGCGTTCGATCGCGCCCAGCGCACCCGCTGTGTCAGCGGTGAGCTCGGCGTCGCCGCCATGAGCCCTCAAGGCCCGCACGGTGACCACCAGCACCACCGCGCTCGGCCAGAGGCCGGAGGTGCGACACACGATGTCGAAGAACTTCTCGCCGCCCAGGTCGAACGCGAAGCCCGCCTCGGTGACCACCACGTCGGCGAGGGCGAGCGCGGCGCGCGAAGAGACCACGCTGGAGCACCCGTGCGCGAGGTTGGCGAAGGGGCCGCCGTGGACGAACGCCGGGGTGCCGTCCGTGGTCTGGACCAGGTTGGGCAGCAAGGCGTCGGCCAGGATGGCCGCGAGCGGCCCCGTGGCCCCGAGATCCCCGGCGGTGACCGGACGGTCGCTGGCGTCGTAGCCCACGATGAGCCGTGTGAGGCGGGCCTTGAGGTCGCCCATGCCCGTGGCGAGGCAGAGCGTGGCCATGATCTCGGAGGCTGCCGTGATGTCGAAGCCCGTCTCGGTGGCCAGCCCTCCGAGACCCGCCACGATGTGGCGGAGCGACCGCTCGTTCATGTCCGTGACGCGGCGCCACGTAATTCTTCGGGGGTCGGGGGCGGTGGGGGTGCGGAAGTGAGCCGCGTTGTCCGTGAGCGCCGCGAGCAAGTTGTTGGCGGAGGTGACGGCGTGGAGATCGCCCGTGCAGTGGAGGTTGATCTCGGCAGACGGCAGAAGCGAAGCCTTCCCGCCGCCCGTTCCCCCGCCCTTGGCGCCGAAGATCGGGCCCATCGACGGCTCACGCAGCGCCACCAGGCTGCGTACGCCGCGGGCGCGGAGACCCTGCCCCAGCGCGATGGAGGTGGTGGTCTTGCCCTCGCCGTACTTCGTGGGGGTGATCGCCGAGACCAGGACCAGGCGCCCGCGCGGCGGCGCGCTCGTGAGCCGGCGCAGCGCCGGGTGCTCGAGCTTCGCGAGGTAACGACCGCGGGGGGAGACGTCCGTCTCCGAGAGGTCGAGATCACGGGCCACATCGAGAACTGGACGCATGGCGGACCTCTTTGGCGGCTACAAGGTGATGGAGTGCCCGATCTCGATCGCGCCCACCCGGGCGCTCTTCGCGAGGCGCTCCGTGAGCACGGGGAGCTTCATGGCGGGCAACGCTCTCGCCCCCAGCGCGGCAGGGCGGAAGAAGTTGTCCCAGTGCGAGAGCAGGATGTGTCCGGGACGCATCGCGGCGAGCAAGCGCTCCGGATAGTCCTTGGTTGTGGTCCAGCCCGCCACGCACGCGAGCACGAGGTCGCTCTCGATCGGGGCCACGGCGTCGTCGATGAGGTCGGCGCTGCCTACGTGGACGATGGTGCGGCCTGCGACGCGCACCTCCACGCGAAACACCGCCCCGCACCGGTATGCCCCGGTGCGGTCCGGCACCTGGTCGCAGTCGGCGATGTCGCCCGGGTAGGGCACCCGGCCGAAGAGAAACCGCGAGTGCTGGCTGGCCACGAAGCGGAGCCGGAAGGGCCCCACCTCGACCTCGAAGGGCAGCGCCTTGGACTGCACGTCGATGGCTTGCTCGGCCGGCAGCCCGGCGGCGCGGACCAGCCGGGCAGCCGAGGTGGAGCCGAAGACGGGGGCTCCGGACGCCCGGGCGAGGGCCGGGACATCCAGGGCGTGGTCGAAGTGCGTGTGGCCGGTGACGATCGCCGCAACGCGCTCGGTCCAGGGCGCGATCAGCGCCTCGTTCGTGACGAGGCGTCCGAACGCCGCGGTGCCGAGCGACGCCCGGGTGAGGTACGGGTCGAGCAGCAGGCGCTGGCCCTCGGCCTCGATCGCGAAGCCCGCCGTCCCGAGCCACGTGACGCTGACGGGCCCGGCCGTCCAGGTGGGGTCCCAGCCGTAGTCCTGCCAGCGCGCCATGTCAGGCCCCGCCTTCCGGTGTGGCCTTCTCAGGATCGAAGAGCGACGCGAGCACGCCGATGGTGAGCACACCGAGCACGATCGCCATGCTCATGTTGGGCGTGATGTGAAGGAGGTGGAGGTCGATGAGGTGCTCCATCGCCGACGCGAGCATCTTGAACGCGATGAAGAAGAGCACCGCGATGACGGCCTTCTCCAGGTGCTTCAGGTAACGGATCAGCACGACCAGGATGAAGTAGAGCGCCCGTAGACCCAGGATGGCGAAGATCATGGCCGTATAGACGAGGAGCGGCTCCTTCGTGACGGCGATGACCGCGGGCACGGAGTCGAACGAGAAGAGGATGTCGCTCATCTGGACCACCAGCAGCGCGACGAACGCGGGCGTCATCAGCCGCTTGACCCCGGCGGGGACTTTGTAGCCAGGCTCGATCTCCTTGGCGCGCTCTGGGGTGACGAAGAAGTGTCGCCCGTCCAGCTTCGGAAAGACCGGATAGAAGCGGCTGAAGAAGCGGACGATGCCCATCTTGTCGTAGTCGGGCTCTTTGTCGTGGTCTTCCTTCGCAGCCTTCAGCATGCCGATAGCGGCGTAGCCCACGAAGACACCGAAGACGATCTCCGCCCACGGTCCAGCCACCTCCAGGAACTTGGTCCCGATGACCACGAAGATCGCGCGGAAGACGATCGCGCCCAGGATCCCCCAATAGAGAATCCGGTGCTGGTGGCCGCCCTCGATTCGAAAGAACCGGAAGATCGCGATGAACACCACGAGGTTGTCGATCGACAGCGTCTTCTCGAGCACATAACCCGTGAGGAACAGCTTGGCGGCGTCTCCCGGGTGCCGGTAGCTCACCCAGCCGGCGAAGGCGAGCGAGACCGCGACCCAGAAGATAGACCAGAAGGCCGCGTTCTTGACCGAGACCTCCTTGGCGTCCTTGTGCTGAACGAGGTCCATGACCGCGGAGAAGATGAAGGCGCCGAGGAACAGGAGGACCGTGTCCGTCGGAAAGCCGAGCGGCTCAGTAGTGAGGAGCGCGGTGAGCACAGGGACCTTTCGAGCGCAGCGGGGCGCGGGGGGTTGGGTGTTTCCGGGGGGGCAGGTTGGGAGCGGCTAGCTGCCCATCATGCGCGCACTGATCCACGTCACGGTGCGCCGGGGCAAGAAGCGCATGGTGAACATCATCGCTTTGTTGGATGCGCCCGCGATCACGTTGGGCCGCTCGGCGAAGAGCGCTTCGAGCCCGATCCGCGCGCAACTTCCCGCGTCCATGAAGAACTTCTTTTGCCAGCTCTTCATCGCGTGCCCCGCCACGTCCACGAACTCGGTGTCCGTGGGCCCTGGGCACAGGCAGCTCACCACGACGCCCATGGGGCGGAGCTCGAAGGCGAGGGCCTCCGAGAAGTTCCGCACGTAGGCCTTGCCGGCCGTGTAGGTGGCGTAGTTGGGCGTGGACAACCAGGCGCCGATCGAGGCCACATTGAGGATGTGCCCGCGGCCGCGCGCCTTCATCGAATGGCCGAAGTGGTGGCACGACTCAGTGAGCGTGACCAGGTTCAGCTGCAGCTGTTCGAGCGTGCGCTCGAGCGGCAGGTCGAGGAACGCGCCGTGGCTGCCGAAGCCGGCGTTGTTGATCAGGATGTCGATGGGCTTTCCCGCGCCCTCGGTGGCGTCCCAGAGGGCCTTGCCCGCGCCGGGGAGCCCCAGATCCAGCGCCAACACCTCGGCGGCCCCACCGTGGGCGCTGCGGAGCTCTGCGGCCAACGCCTCGAGGCGGTCCTTCCGGCGCGCGACCAGGATTACGTCCGCGCCGGCCGCGGCGAGTTGGCGGGCGAGCTCGGCGCCGATGCCGCTCGAGGCCCCCGTTACCACGGCCCGCAGGCCCTTCACGTCCACCCGAAAGCGGGTCCCACGGCTGAGTGAGGTGCTCATGGCGAATCAGCCCTTCGTGCAGTCGAGGAGGATGTCGCCGGTGGGCTCGGCCATGAGGTCGCGAACCGCCTCGACGGTGGTGTGGATGTTGTCCTTACGGAAGACGGGCTTCAGCGTGCCGTCGGCGCCCTTGAACTCCCGGCGGACCTCGCCTCCGGAGGTGATCAGCGGGTCGGTGGCGTCCACGTAGAACACCGGGCCGCCGAAGGCCTTGATGCGCTCCTTGATCACCTCGTTGATCATCACCGACATACGCTTCGCCTTGGCGTCGGGGAACGGCGAAGGGCCCACCCACACGACCAACCGGGACTTGTCCGGCCCCGCGGTGAGCGCGAGCATCTCGTCGACCCGCTTGGCGTATTCGACGCGCCACGCGTCCTCCTGCTCGGGGCGGATCCACTTCCCCTTGGCCAGGAAGATGGCCTGAAAGTCGTTGGTGCCGAGGTTGACCACGAAGGCGTCGGGCTTCCACTCCCGGATCACCTCGGGGACCTTGGACGGCCAGTGGAAGTAGTCGGGCCGCGCGAGGCCGCTCGAGGCCTTGGCCCACTTCCGGAACTTGAAGCCCCGACGCTTCAGCGCCTTGTCGAGCAGCTCGCCCAGCGGGCTCCCTAGGGTGGACGAACCAATGGCGTAGATGAAGCCGCCCGCGGGCAGCTTGCAGCGCGCCGCGGAGGCCGTGGACGCGAGGCCCACGGCGATGAGGCAGGTCACGACGGTTCTGAGCATCAGGTGTTTTCCCAGGTGAGGACGATCTTGCCGAAGGTGGTGTCCGACTCCATGAGCGCGTGAGCGTCGCGGATCCGGTGCATGGGGAGGACATGGCCGAGGACCGGTCGCAGCAGCGGGGCGCTGGTCCCCCGGGCCGTGAAGTGCGGCAACACCTCGAGGGTGAAGGCGGCTGCGATGGCCGACTTCTCCTCCGCGGAGCGGGACCTCAGCACCGACCCGATGAGGGTGGCGCGTTTGCTCATGAAGAGCCCGAGCGGCAGCTCGCCCCGGTGACCGCCCAGGGTGCCGAGGCACACGATTCGACCCTGCGGGGCGAGCGCCTTCAGGTTCTCGGTGAGGTAGGCAGCGCCGATGGTGTCGATGATGAGATCCGCCGTGACCTCCGCTGCGAAGCGGGCGTCGGACCCCACGAGGAGCCCGCGGTGGAGGCCGAGCGCCTCGCACCGGGAGAGCTTCTCCGGGGAGCGGCTGGTGCCCACCCCGGTGGCGCCGTGGAGCCGCACCAGCTGGAGGGCGGCCGTGCCGACGCCGCTTGCCACGGCGTGCAGCAGCACCGTCTCGCCGGCGGCGACCCGCCCTTGCTTCAGCGCGTCCCACGCCGTGACGAAGGCTTCGGGGACGGCGGCGGCCTCGACGTCAGAGAGGGCCTCGGGGGTTCTGAGCAGCTCTGAGGCTGGGACCACGACGTGCGTGGCCATGGCGCCACCCCCGACGATGCCCATCACGCGGACGCCGGGCTCCCAGCCGCTGACATCCGGGGCCACGGCCTCGATGCTGCCGGAGAACTCGAGACCTGGAACGTCGCTGGGGACACCCTTCGGAGCCGGGTACAAGCCCTTGCGCTGGAGCACGTCGGCTCGGTTGAGTCCGGCGGCCGCAACACGCACGAGCACATGGCCGGGGAGCAGCTCAGGCGCGGCGCGCTCGATCAGCTCGAGGACCTCGGGTCCTCCGGCGTTCTGAATGCTGACGACGCGGCTCGACATGCGCGCGGAGAATAGCGGCCTCGAACCGAAGGGCAACGATCAACTACCAGCCGGGATGCGACGCCCGCGGGGGGCGCGCCGCGCACGTCACGGCTGGGGGGTACACGTCGCCGGGCAGCTGTTCTTGGTGAGCTGATCGATGGTGAAGCCGCGACACTTCGTGGGGATGCACGAGTTCGGGTAGAGCACGCAGTCCGGACCGCAGTGCGGCAGGTCGCCTGCCGTCACGTCCGGCGGGCAGTCGACAAGGCAGCTACCGCATACCTCCGGGGACTTGAACGTAGCGGCGTCGCAGCCCGCGTGGCAGGGGTTCGGATAGGTGACCGCGTCCGTCTGACCGACCGGAATAGCGCACAGCGGCGCGTACTCCTGGTTGGTGTCCTTGCACTTGTTGGTGCCGGCCGCGCAGTCGCCCTCGTAAACGCAGGTCGCGCCGGCCAGGAACGCGCACTTGGCGCTGCCGAACTGCGTCTGCGCCCCCTGGTAGAAGCCGCAGGCGGGGATGCTGGCGCCGGTGGCGTCGCAGCCCGGGACGCACGGACCGTTGTACGCCTTGACCTTCAGCTTGCAGTTCAGGATCTGGTCGTTGCCGTGAGTGGTCCCCTCCGTGTCACACACGAGGGTCTCGGGAGAAGGCGCAGCGGCCTCCGAACAGCACCTGCCGGTGTACTGGATGGTGGAGCCACCGCTGAGGCAGTTGAGGTAGCACTGGTTGCGATAGGTGTTGCCATCAGACCCGCAGACCGGATCACAAGCGCCCTGCGCGGCGCACTGCGGACAGCTGATCAGGTCGACGCAAGGCGCCTCACAGGTCGTGGTGGCGCCACAGTCGCCCAGGACGCACGAGTTGAGGTACTGCACCGCAGCGCCCTCTTTGTCGCCGCAGATCGGCTCGTACACCTTGGGGCACGTGGCGCCGCAGGCTCCGGTGTTGCCGGTATAAGCGTCGCACTTTCCAGGGTAGACGTTGCCGTCTTGCGGCGTCTTCCAGTGACCGGGGGAGCAGCACGCCGCGTAGGGGTGCGGGTACTCGACCAGCTCCTCGAGGTCGGAGAGGTTCGCCCCTTCGTCCACGCACACCGGCTGCTTCTGCGCGTCCGCCACGTCGCAGTCGTCGAACGGGCAAGGAATGATGCAGTCTGGGGCAGCCAGCGGGGTCGCGCCGTCGTAGGTGCCTTCGTAGCAGTTGTAGGTGCAGTCGTTGGGATAGATGACGTTCGGATCGCCTGCCTTGCACACGGGGTCGAAGGTGGGCGGGGTGCAGTTGGCGATCACGCACTCCTCTTCCGGGCTCGGCGGGGTCACCACCACATCCGCCCCGTCAGTCGAGTCGCTGCCGTCGCCGGCATCGCCGCCGGAGGCGTCCCCGTCCACGACGTCATCGGTGTCGGTGGTGTTCGTGCCGTCGGCGCCATCGCCACCATCGGTATCGTCGCTGGCATCGCTGCCGTCCGAGGCGTCGGTAGCGTCCGCTGCGTCCGAGGCATCTTCGCTGTCGACAGGCTCCACGTCGGACCCGTCGCTGCCGTCCGTGCTGTCTGCTTCGGTGCCATCGGAGCCGTCGGTCCCGTCGCTCCCGTCGGTGCTCACGACGTCCTCGAGGTCTACGCCGTCCACCGCGTCGTTGCCCGGGATGTCGATGCCGTCGGCAACGGTGGTGTTCTGGCCTTCCTCTTCAGCGCATCCAGGGAGGAGCGGCAGGGAGATCAACGCCGTCGCGGTGGCGGCCCACAACACACTGTTCCAGCTTCTCATGTCACCCCTCCAGCCCCGAACGGGCACGTAAGCCCGAGCGGACCATTCTTCGAGTCCTGTCTGGTCGTGTCAAACCATCGTGCGTGCGCCCGGCGAGGTCGCCAGTAGCGACGCGCTCCACCGAGGGGGCGTAGCGGGCTCCGTCCCGCACGACTGGACGAGCGAAGTGGGTGACGGCGCCTGCGTCACGCGAAATCGTTTGCCGGAAACGGTGACGATCGTGTCCCCCGAGGTCTCCTCAACGTCGATCGAAGGGGCGTCGAGGGTGGACCGAGCGCTGGGGTCCAAGGCGCGCCACGCGAGCTCCGCGGCCTGTACAGCGTTGGATTGCGACGTCCGTCCGCGGGCTCGGTCCAGCCGGTAGAGGCGCCGGCCGCGCACGGCCGCGGCGAGACCGGAAGCGTCGTCCACGCCGAGGCGGCCGTACTGCCACCCGCCGGGAAACACCACCGCAGTCGCGGCGAAGCGGTGCCCGTTGAGGTGGCTCGACTGCCAAACAGCGTCGCCCAGCTCGCGCTCCAGGGCAGTGAAGAGGGCCACGCCGTGCTCGGCGCAACAGCGGTCGCGCTTGCCGTGCGCGCAGACGAGGATTAGCGGGGCCTCGCTGGCAGCGCTCCGCGTGGCGCCCGCCGGCGGCTCCCCCTCGCCAGCTACCCAACTGACCAGGTCCACGCTCGAGAGCGCGTCGAGGTTCTCTGCGCTGAGGTGCTCCACGGTCTCGACCGCGCCGGAGCGGACCACGAACGCCGCCACGCGCTGCCCGGGACCTCCCGGCCGACGAATCAGCTGCGGTCGCACCGCGGGCAACGCAGCGGCCCGCAGCAACTGGGCCCGAAGCGCCTCGGGCATGGCCGTGTCTTCGACGCCCTTCCGCCCCCAACCGTCGGAGACCTCGACCAGGATCCAGGTGTTGACGCGCTCGACGGCGGTGCCGGCGAGGGGCTCACCAGCTGCCAGAGAAGAAGCGGAGCACGTGTGGGCGCTGGGGTTCACGAGCCCTCCGGGGCGGTGGGGCGCTTGGGCGGCCGGGAGCCGCGTTGGCGGGCGCGCGAACGCGACTCGCCTTCGGGCCGCGCGGCGAAGCTACAGATGGGGCAAACCGCCGGATTGTGACCGCGCGCAGGGCAATACTCCCTGCCGAAGAAGATGATCTGGAGGTGCAGCAGGTTCCACGACGACTCGGGGAACAGGCGCTTCAAGTCACGCTCGGTGGTCTCCACGGAGCTCCCGTCGGTGAGCCCCCAGCGCGTCGCCAGCCGATGGATGTGGGTGTCGACCGGGAAGGCAGGCACACCAAAGGCCTGCGACATGACCACCGACGCCGTCTTGTGGCCCACGCCCGGTAGGCTCTCGAGCGCCTCGAAGCTCCGCGGCACCTCGCCGCCGAAGTCCGTGAGGAGGCGTCGCGCCATGGCCTCGAGGTTCCTGGCCTTGGTCGGGGCCAGGCCAACCTCTCGAATCAGCTCGCGGATCGCGTCTGATCCGAGCGCGGCCATGCCCGCCGGGGTCCCCGCAACCTCGAAGAGGCGCGGCGTGATCTGGTTCACCTTCTTGTCCGTGGTCTGGGCCGACAAGGCCACGGCGACGAGGAGCGTGAAGGGATCGGTGTGGTCGAGCGGGATCGGGACGGTGGGGTACAGCCGGTCGAGCGCCACCTGGATCCGCGCCGCCTTGGCCCGCACGCCCGGACTCAGACGCGGCACCTGCTTCGCGACCGCAGAAGGCTTCATCGGTTGCGGCGCTTCTTCTTCTTGGGGTCGTCGTCGTCCTCGGGGATGGGCTTCGTGGGCTTGAAGTTGGGGTCGCGCGGAGCGGACTGGCCCTCCTTGCGCCACTCGTCGACCTCTCCCGAGCCGACGTGAGGAACCCAGCGGGGCCGCAGGATCTTGGAGCCCCAGCGCACCTGGGTTCGCGGGGGAAGGAAGCCCTTCTCGTAGCTCTTGTCGTAGCCGTACGCGTCGGTGAGGAACTTGGGCAGGCCCTCGTCCGTGAAGTCGACCGTGACGTACTCCGTGAGGAACGGCCAGGGCGACTTCAGGTCCATGCCCTTCTGCATCTTGACCAGCGCCAGCGAGCGATCCGCCTCGGCCTCGGGATAGCCGTCTTCGAGCAGCAGCCACTTCGCGAACGCGACCGCCTCGTGGACGCGCATGCAGCCGTGTGAGAACGCCCGCCTCTGCTCCTTGAACAACCAGGGCTTGTCCGTGTCGTGCAGGTAGATCGCGTTGGTCTTCTCGAGGAGGAACTTCACCTTGCCGAGCACGTTGTCGCGCCCTTGGCCTTGGATCAGGACCTCGCGACCGTCCGGGAGCGTCCTCTTCCCGATCCCCATCTTCTTCAGGTAGTCCGGATCGGTCTCCATCTTACCGACCAGCTCCCCCTTCGAGACCCGCTCGGGCAGGATCCACGTGGGATTCACCAGCACCTGGTAGAGCTTCGAGACGAAGAGCTTCGTGCGGTTGAGGTGCCCCTGCACCAGCGAGATCTTGTCGTCGTCGAGCCGGTTCGTGCCCACGATGACCTTGTTGCGCTTCACGACCTTCCAGTCCTTGACCGCGACCAGCTCGTACGCGGGGATGTTGACCTTCAGGTAACGCGGCCCGAGTTCCCGCACCCGCGTCTCGCGCAGGCGCTTCATGGCCAGCTCGAGCTGCTCGGCCCGGCGCTCGACCGGCACGTTGAGCGACGCGAGCGTCTCTCCGAGGACGTTGCCCTCGTCTTCGAGCTCGTGGTGCCGCTGGAACTGTGCGACGGCGAGACGGACGTCCTCGTCGAACAGGCCATCGATCTCACCGTTGTAGTAGCCCTCGCACTGGAGCCGGGCCTGCAGCTTCTTCACGCCTTCGCCCTTGGAGCCTGGGCGATACCCACCGGTGACGCGCCCGCAACCCCCTGCGGCCACCATGCCGCGATACCGCTTCAGCGTTTCGCGTGCGAGCAGCCAGTTCGGGTGCGGCGGGTCGAGCACGGCGTCCGCGGCGGCCTCGTCGGCGGCCGTGGCGAACTCGGTGGCCAAGGTGCGCGTATCCCGCTGGAGCGCGAGATCCTTGGCGACGTCGGTCTCGCCGACCAGGCGAAAGGGCCCGGTGATCTTGAGGACGCGATAGTCGAAGACCAGGCGTATCAGCGCGCGCCCGAGCTGTGCCTCGAGCGCGCCGACGCCCGCGGCGTCAGTGGGGTATTCGCGCAGACGCGCCTCCAGCGCCTCCACGCCGTAGCCCAGCGGCGAGACGACGTCGTCGTCCAACATCCGGACACGCCTTACGATCCGGTCGCCGGCTGGAGTGAGCCCAGCCGCTGACGCCAGCGCTCCGGTTCCAAGCCCGTCGTGCAAGTTGATGCGTAGCTGCTTGAACCACTTGTCCGCCTCGATCGCGGCGCGAAGCTCCGCGGAGACGCCCTTCGAGATCTCGGGGGGCAGCGCTACGGGCTCGACGGGGGCAGCGTCGGCCGGCGCCGCGGCCACCTCGCCCTCAGCGGGCGCGGCCTCGGACGGGTCGTCGTCTTCTGCGATGCTCTCCACCTCCGCGATGCGGGGCACCGGAGCCACAGCCGCCGCGGGCTTCGGGGCAGCCTGCGGCACCTCGGCGAGGTCTGACGGTCCTGAGGGGTGCGCGGTAACCGACAACGAGGCCGGCTCAGCGCGCGCTGGCGCCTCGGGGCGAAACACCGACGCCCCGACGGCGATCCCCACGGCGAGCCCGGCGATGCCGAGGATGACAGCGCGGTCTGGCAACCGACCGAGTAGATGGGCACGTGTGGACACGGCCGCTTGGTTCCAGATGCGGGGGCCCGCGTCAACCCCAGCGTGCGGGAAAGTTCCCGGCAGGACCTCGCGAGTCGGCTCAGGCCGCCTGTGGGAGGGCCCGCTGCCGCAGGCGGTCGATGCCCTCCTTTCTCAGCTGGCTCACGCGTGGCTCCGAGACCTCGAGCGCCCGCGCGGCCTCCTTCTGCGAGTAGTCGTAGAAGTAGACCAGGAGGAGGACCTGGCGAGCGCGCCCCGGCAGGAGGTCGAGCAGCCTGCGCAGCGCGGTCTGGTCCTCGGTGCTCACGAGGAACTCCTCCTGGGTGGGCTCGTCCGAGCGGACCTCGGCCATGGCGTCCAGATCGTTCGAGAGGGCCGGCATGAGCACCTCCGCGGCCACGCGCAAGTACTGCTCGAGCGGCAGCTCGAGCTCCGCAGCCACCTCCTCCGCGGCGGGCGGACGGCCCAAGCGCTGCGCGAGGCGGTCTTCTGCGCGCTTCAGCCGACTGGCCTCACGGCGCCGGCGCTGGCTGAGCGGGTCGAGGTGCCTCAGGTAGTCGAGCATTGCCCCGTGGATGCGAGTCGAGGCGTAGGCCTCGAAGCGGATCTGGCGGCTGGGATCGAAGCGCTCGGCCGCCTGGATGAGCCCGATCGTGCCCTCGGAGACGAGATCGTCGAAGTCGACGCTGTGCCGGATACGGCGGCTGACGCGTCGCGCCACCTCGGTGATCAACACCCCGTATTCCTTGACCAGGCGCTCGTGGGAAGACCAGTCGACTTTGGCAGCGAGCGCGAGCATGGGGGACCTCCGCTAGAACAAGGGCCTTTGGCCCGGTTGAGACTTCGATGGGGACCTGCGCGCCGGACGACCCGACCGTGGGCTCGCGCTCGCGAGCTACCGGTGGGAGGTGCGGCCCGTGGCCCCGCTGGGTATTCGGTCAGTGCACGTTGTTCCGCAGGTCGGCAGCCTTTGCTGCCGAGGCGCGGAGCGTCGCGACGATGTGGGTGATCGCCCGGTCGTCCAGCCGGAGCGCCGAGGCGCTGACGCGTACCTCAGTGTGGGCTTGTACGGGGTGTCCCGGGTCGGTCCGTATGACGTTGAGCCCCGAGACCAACCGGACCACGCTGGTGACCGCGGCGTATTCCCCTGCCGGGACCGACAACGCGTGGAGGTTCCGCAACACCTCACAGACGGACTCGGGCAACTTCCACCCCAGCAAGGCGGTGTGGCCGATCTGCGTGTGCAGGTCCTCGAGCACGGCCGCCAGCGCGTGGGCCTCTACCGGGCCCGGCTCGGGGTTGCCGCGCTCGGTTCGAAGGTTGAGCTCGCTGACGACGCCCTCGAGCGCGACGGTCTTGCCGATGTCGTGGAACAGCGCGGCCATGAAGGCCTCGTTCGCGTCGCAGAACCCGTGCTCGATCGCCACCGAGGCGGCGGTGAAGGCGGTGGCCAGCGCGTGGGTCCAGAGCGTGTCGAAGCGCTCCTCGTAGGCAGGAAGATCGCTTCGGAGGCGCCGGAGGAATAGCGGCGTTGCCGCGACGCCAGCGGCGATCCGTCCCACCTCTCCGTAGCCCAGGCGAGCCACGGCGTCGCTCACCGTGAACACGGGCTTGCGGCCCGAATACCCGCCGGACGTTGCGACCTTCAACACCGAGGCCGCAACGGCCGGATGGCTGTTCACCACGACCGCAACGTCCGTCGCGCGCGAGTGCGGGTTCTGGAGCACGGCGAAGGCCTGCTGGGCCATGGCCGGGAGCGGTGGGAGACGGTTCGCCACGCGCTGAGCGCCCACGCGCGCCAGCTCACGCGCGTCTGAGCCTGTTGGCGCGAGCTCTGAGAGCCGCGCCTCCCGCTCCTCGCGGTCGTACTCGGCGAACCTGACGTAATCAAGAGGTGCCGACGGTGCCGAAGGTGCCGAGGGTGACGGCACGATCTCGACGGACGCGCCCGCGTGTTGGAGCGCGTCGGGTGTGCGGCCGAGCCAGTGTCTGAAAATTGCGAGCATCGCTACCTCCACTCCGGAGGAACGGGACTCGCCGGTCAGCCGTAAGCGCTTCATGCGCCGACTGCGTGGTCGCGCGCGATGGCGCGGACGGACGGCTTGCGTGACAGCGTCCCCCGCGTCGGGGCAACATGCGCCGATGCGGAGCCTGCTCCTGTCCCTCGCCCTGACAGCGCTCCCCGCCTGCCGACAGGACACGTCCGCGGCGTCCTTGTCGACCCATCGGCTCCGCTTCATCGCCACGCTGGACGGCGCGGCTGCCAACTGCAAAAGCCTGGCGGCTCCCCCGTTTCGCCTACGAGACGCGCGCCTCTTTGTCTCCGAGCTTCGGGTCATCGGACCGGATGGGGAGACACCCGCAGCGTTCGTCCCTGACTCGCGGTTTCAGTCCGTAGAGGTGGCGCTGCTCGACTTCGAGGACGCCACCGAGGGGTGCGAGGGTGATAGCGCCGAACACACCGAGCTGGTCTTCGAGGCGCCGGTCTCCTCGGTGCGCGCGGTCACCTTCACGGTGGGCATCCCGTTCGCGCTCAACCACCAGAACCCCGCGCTCGCGCGAGCGCCGCTCACAGCGGGGGCGATGCACTGGGGCTGGCGCGGCGGCTACAAGTTCGTGCGCATCGAGGCACAACGCGACGGGGTGGAGGGGAGGATCCACCTGGGCAGCACAGGGTGCGAAGGCGCGCTCCATGCGATCACGTCGTGCGCACACCCGAACCGTGGGACGGTGCACCTCGAGCTTGACCCCGCCACCCAGCAGGTGGCCCTGGATCTCGGGGCGTTCTTCGGGAGCGACAAGGGCGGCGACAAGACCGACTGCATGGGGGAGCCAGCGGACCCTTCGTGCCACGCCGGCTACCGCGCGATCGGAGCCGCCGGGAAGGAAGCGGCCCGGCAGAGCGACTCCTTGGCAGCGAACACTACAAACCCGGCAATGGGAGCCTCTGCCTTCACCGTGATACGGCGCACGCCGTGAAGGCGGCGCTCGGGGTCATGGCCCTCGCGGCTGCGCTGGTGCTCATAGGGAAGGCGGAGCGCCCGGAGACCGGCTGGTCCTTTCGCCTCCCACCGGGTTTCCCGCGGCCTCGGGTGCCGGCCGACAACCCCATGAGCTCGGCGAAGGTCGAGCTGGGCCGGAGGCTCTTCTACGACGTTCGCCTGTCGGGCAACGGTACGCAGTCGTGCGCCAGCTGCCACGTGCAGTCCAGAGCCTTCACGGACGGCCTGGCAAACGCGGTGGGCTCGACCGGAGAGATCCATCGGCGCAGCTCGATGTCGCTCACCAACATCGGCTATGCGAGCCACCTCACGTGGGCGAACCCGCTGGTCGACGGACTCGAGGCGCAGGCGCTCGCGCCCATGTTCGGCGACGCGCCGACCGAGCTGGGACTCGAGAGCGCCGCGCAGCTCGAGGCGCGGCTGGCGGGCGACAAGACCCTGCAGGGGCTCGCGCAGGAGGCGTTCGGCGCCGGGGGCCTGACGCTGGATCGGGTCCTCAAGGCGCTGGCCGCGTTCGAGCGCACGCTGATCTCCGGGCGGTCGCCATACGACCGCTACGTGGGCGGGGAGGTCAGCGCCCTGTCTCCCGAGGCGCAGCGCGGCCTCGAGCTGTTCTTCTCGGAGCGCACGGAGTGCTTCCATTGCCACGGCGGGTTCAACTTCACCGACGCGTTTGGTCACGAAGGAGCTGAGCCCGAGCGCAAGTTCCACAACAACGGGCTCTACGACCTGGGCGCCGGTGCCTACCCGAAGCGCGACCAGGGCCTCATCGAACACTCCGGGAGGCCCGAGGACATGGGGCGCTTCAAGGCGCCGACGCTCCGGAACATCGACGTCACCGCTCCCTACATGCACGATGGGAGCCTTGCGACCCTCGACGCCGTGATCAGGCACTACGAGGCCGGCGGGCGCGGGGGCGAGGCGAACCCCCGGAGAGACCGCTTCATCCGCGGCTTCATCTTGACGGACGAGGAACGCAGCGACCTCATCGCGTTCCTCGAGTCGCTCACCGATCCCGAGTTTCTCGCCGACCCCCGTTTCGGAGCTCCCTGATGACGCGCTGGTTCGTGGTGCTGTTGGTGCTGGTTGGGGCCGGCTATGCCCTCAAGCGGTGGTCTGGCGGACCAGCCCCCGCCGGGCCGGGCTCGGCGCCGCACCGGGTGAGCTACGAGCTCCGATGGGCGCTTGGGGGAGCCGCCGCCCGCGAGCAAGGCTTCGTCATCGAGCGCGCGGACGGCCGAGTGGAGGTCGACGCTCTCGCTGTGGTGACCATCTCCATGAGCCTCGTGCCTTGCGCCCCGCCGAAGCCGCCGACCGCGCTTTGGGATGCCGTGATCCCCGTGGCCCGCGCCGGCCACTCGATTGCCCCGGATCCGGCTCAGCTCGAGGCCCCCGTGGTGGACGCATACGGCGCTGAGTCGTCGTTGTCTTTCGGCAGCCGAGACCTGGCGGGCAATCGCTACTGCAAGGTGCACTGGCTCGTAGCCCGGGGTCCCGGGCGCGGCCCTCACGATCTGAGTCGGGCAGGCTGGGCGGGGCAGAGCCTGCGCGTGAGCGGCCGCTTCGTGCCGCTGAAGGGGGCGCCCGTCCCGTTCGAGTGGCAGACCGGGCTCGCGAACGGCGCGTTCCGCGACCTCCCCGCGCTGCCAGACGCGGGGGCGCTGACCGTTCGCCTCATCCGCCGGGTCGACACGCTCTTCGACGGGGTCGACTTCATGGCCTTGCCGGGGCCCGGCCCCGACATCCGGCCGAGGAAGGTGCTCTCGAACCTATTCCTCGCGACCACCCTCGAGGCCGTCTCGGGATGATCGTGACCCTGCGCTTGCTTTCCGGCAGCACTCTGGGGCCAAATTCCACCCGAGCGCGAGAGCGCGGAGGTAAACCGGGCCGGGGAGCTCTGCTGCCCCGGCTCCAACATGAATTGTGGCCCGGCCCCCAGCCCCTCCCGGGTCTGGGGATCGCATCCCCCGGCACGAACCACACGCAGAGGTATTGCGCATGCGACGAGATAGATTCCTCACACCGTTGATCTTCGCTGCAGCGCTGGGCTGTGAGAGCAGCTCAGAGGCGGAGACCGCGACTCCAGGTCCGGACACCGTCTCCGGACAGGACGCTGGATCCGATGCGGCCACAGACACCACGGATGGGAGTGACGGCACCGCCGCAGGCGACGGGAACGACGGTTCCAACGGTGACGCAACCGACGGCTCCACCGACGCCACCGATGGCACCGACGGCTCCGGCGATGTGACCGACGGCGCCGATGCAGCAGACGGCGCCGACGACGCGACCGACGCGACCGACGCGACCGACGGAACCAACGGGACAGACGGCGCCGACGCGACCGACGGGACCGACGCGACCGACGGGACCAACGGAACAGACGGCGCCGACGCGACCGACGGGACAGACGCCGCCGACGCGACCGACGCGACCGACGGGACCAACGGGACAGCCGCCGCCGACGCGACCGACGCGACCGACGGGACAGATGGCGGGACGGACGCCACCGACGGCACAAACACCGGAACGGACGCGACCGATGGCACCGACGGCGGAGCAGACACGACGGACGGCACCATTGGAACCGATGGCGCCGACGGGGCGGATGCCACTGACGGCACGGCCGACGGCACGGCCGACGGCACCGCGGACGGCACCGCGGACGGCACCGCGGCCAGCTGCTACGAGGGGGTCTTCCTCGACGTCAGCAAGGCGCCGGGCGCGGGCGCAGGCTACGCGAAGCCCACGTTGTCCGTCTCGTGCACGGACACCACGCTCATCGTGGAGTCCAACGGGATCCCGCACTACACGTTCATCCCGATCACGCCCAACGCGCTGACCACGGCGGACAACCACTGGGAGGTGCCGCGTTACCCGGCGCTCGCCAGTCAAACGACGGCCATCCCCTTGCTGGGCACGATCGGGTTCGCCGTGAACGGGCAGGCGATCTTCGGGCCCAACGAGGGCGCCATCCCCGCGGAAGAGGCCTACGGGGACCCGATCTACAACGACATCATGGACCCGTGCCTCGGTCACACGGCGTTCGCGTACCACTACCACGCGCTCCTCCAGCAGTGCCTGGACGACAACAGCTTGGTCTCGGAGCCCTGGAACAACCCGGAGCCGTCCAAGCTCCAGCAGAGCCCGATCCTCGGCTTCGCCCTCGATGGCTTTCCGATCTACGGGCGCTACGGCTGCAATGACGCGACCTGCTCTCAGGTGGTGGAGTTCAAGAGCGGCTACAAGCAGGTGGGCGATCCCACGAAGGACGCGTGGAGCGCCTACTCGTACGAGACCAGCTCGGACACCACGGTGCTCGACAAATGCAACGGACGCATCGGCCCGGACGGCAAGTACCGCTACCACGCGACCGCGGGCTTCCCTTATGTGCTCGGATGCTACTCCGGCACCCCCTCGACGGGAGGTCCGGTTGGAACCGACGGAACGGATGGTCCCGCGGACGGCGCTGACGGTCCCCCGGATGGCACGGACGGCGCGGATGGCGGTCAGGGCCCTCAGTCTTGCACCAGCAGCGCTGACTGCACGGGCGCCTGCCCGGCCGGATCGCTGGGCTGCAGCTGCGCCAACTCACCGATGGGGATGATCTGTGTGCCCACGTGCAACACAGCGGCCGACTGCCCCACGTTTCCGAACGCGCCTGCCCTGACGTGCAGCCCGCAGAAGATCTGCGTGCCGGCCAACGGCCCTCCCTGAGCGCCGGCCCGTGGTGGGGGCGCGTCCCCCACCCGGGTGCGCGCGCCCCCTCGGCTAGATGCGCACCGACTGCCAGCTGCCCTTCACGAACTTGGCGCTCATGACCACGGACCCGACCACCATGTAGGTGGTGGCCGCGATCCAGATGCCGTTGAGGCCCCAGCCCAGCGTGATCGCGAAGAGGTACGCGCAGGGCAGCAGCACCCCAAAGACCATCAGGAACTGCGCCACGGCCACGAACTTGGGGGTGCCGGCGCCGAACAACGCCTCGGTCATGATCATGCAGACCGCGATGGCGGGCGTGGTCCAGCCCATGAGCCGCATCGGCGTGAGCATGGCTTCACGAACCTCGGGGTCGGTGGTCCACAGGTTGGTGAGCTCTTGGGCGAAGGTGCCCTCGAGGGCGCCGACCACACCGAAGACCATGAGTCCCAGTCGGAGCGACGCCCAACCGAAGAAGACCGCGCGGTCCGGTCGTCCCGCGCCGATGGACTGCGCCACGAGCGTGGCGGTGGCGGTGCCAAACGCGAGGCACGCGGTGAAGGTGAGCTTCAACATGCTGATGATGTTGCTGGTGGCGGCGCCGTTGATACTGGTCTTCACACCGGCCCCGAGGTCGACGGCCGCGTCCACGCCGGCGGCCTCGTCGAGCATGGCGACAATCCGGACGAAGACCTGGAAGCCGAACATCATGATCACCGTGGCTACGGCGGCGGGCACGGACAGCTTCAGTATGTCCCAGATCAGCGGCATCGAGAGGTTGGAGATCCGGAACGGTCGGAAAGTGGTCCGGTCCAGCCACAGGTAGATGACCATCGTGAAGAGGCCGATCCAGGTGGCCAAGAGGGCCGCGAGGCCGGCTCCCGCTGCGCCCATGACCGGCGCGCCGAACTTCCCGAAGATGAAGATGTAACAAAACAGAATGTTGAAGATGTTCATGACCACGGAGGACACGAAGTGGATCCACGTCCGGCCGAGGCCGTCGAAGAAGCCCTTGAGCCCCATGGTGAGCGCCATGGAGACGATGCCCCACATGCGGTAGGTCCCGTAGTCCACGATCACGGTCTGTACGTCGGCGTTCGGGTGCTGCTTCTGGGCCATCCAGGGGAGGAGGTAGAGCGAGACCACCGTGAGGAGCGCGCCGCCGGCGATGATGAAGGCGCTGCCGTTCGTGAGCACCGAACCCGCTGCCTCGGGTCGCCGCTCCACGAAGCGCCGCGCCACGAGCGCCTGCGTCCCTACTCCGATGGCCGAGAGCGAGCCGCCGAACATCCACAGGAGGATGAGCGACGGCATCAGGGCCGCCTGGGCGGCGTTGGCCTCTTCGTGGGTGGGCAAGTGGGCGAAGAAGACCGCGTCCACCGCGTTGACGATGGCCTGCGACATCATCGCGATCACCGTGGGGATCGCCAGCTTCAGGATGGTGGGATACGCAGGGCCGTCGAGGTCGACCGGTGAATGCGCGGACGGGAGTGCGGGTGCTGCAGCCACCGCGGCGGTGTACGCCGAGAGCCGCCGGTTCGTCCACAAGCAAGGCAACAGTTGACTCTGACGCCCCGGCTATGGCCGAGTGCCGGGATGCGTCGCACGCGCCTCTACTGGGTAACCCTGCTCGCGGGCGCATGCGCTTCCACGGCGACTGAGACCGCAGACCTGGGGGCTGGCTCCGATGCCGCGGCGCCCGCGGATGCGTCGACCGAGCTCGGCTGCGCTGCCCGAACCCCGTCCCTTCGCTTCGAGGAGGTCTCCCCACCGGCGCCACCCGACCGTTGGGGTCACGTGGCCGGCTACGACGCCAAGCGAGACCGCGTGGTCACCTTCGGCGGCACGGGCTCCGGGGGGCGACGCTCTGACGTGTGGACGCTGGGGGAGGCGTGGAGTGAGTGGACCGACGCGTCCCAGAGCCCCACCCGGCCCACCGGCCGCTTCACCGCGGGAGCCGTCATGGACCCGGAGCGCGACCGGTGGATCGTGATGACCGGAGACGACGGCGTCGCCCGCGACGATGTGTGGGCGCTGGCCCTCGACACCGGCGTGTGGGCGGAGCTGCCCAAGGGTCCCAGCGCACGATTCGACGTCGCGGCCGCTCTAGAGGGCCGGCGGGCGTGGTTCTACGCGGGCTTCGCCGAGGGCTTCGTCCCGCTGGACGACCTCTGGGAGCTCGACCTCGACGGGGACACCTGGCGTGAGCTACCGACGGGGCCGGACCGACCGTCCCCAAGGACGAACTGCGCCATGGGGCACCACGAGGGCTTCCTCTACGTCATCGGCGGCCACGACGACGAAGACCTCACGGCCGATTACTGGCGCTACGAGCTGGCCGCGGAGCGTTGGGAGCCCGTCGAGGGGCCCGCGCTGAGCGCCTGGGCGCACTTCGCCTACACGCGCGGCGCGGGACCGGTGCTGTGGATGGCCGGCGGTGACAACGACGACTTCGTGGACGTCAGCAGCACCTGGCGCGTGACGTTGGGCTCGCCGCTCGTCATCGACGAGCTCCCGCTGACCGGCGCGGCGCCGCCAACGAGACGCCACGCCACGCTGTCGCTTCGCGCCAACGGGGAGCTCGTCCTCTACGGGGGCTCGTTCGGCAAGTCCGGCGTCCGCGGAGACACGTGGCGCGGCGTGATCGAGGCCCCGCGATGCGACTGATCGCCGCCCTCGCCGTCCTGTCCTGCGCTACTCCGGAGGGGACGAAGGATGCCGGCTGCGGCCTCACGGTCACCGAGGTCCTCACGCTGGACTCCGAGGGCCTCACCACCCCCGTCGACCAGACCCACCCGGTACCGTCGATCCGGTTCACGTTCAGCCGCGACATCGTCCGGTCCACCATCACCGAAGCGAGCGTGGTGCTGCGAGACGCGAACGGCCTCCAGCTCCCGGTGCACGGCAACTCGGCCAACTTCCCGAACAGCGCCACCATCACGCCCCGTGAGCGCCTCGCCGTCTCCACCCCGCATACGCTGTCGCTGGGCTCGGGGATCACCGACGCCGAGGGCTGCGGCCTCACGCCCTTCGTGTTCCGGTTCACGGTCCGCGACGAGCCGCTGCCCCCCGCCACGCTCACCAGCGGCTCCCTCGGTATCCCCGGGGGGATCTCCGCGCCGACTTCGCTCTCCTTCGGGCCCGACGCGCGGCTGTACGTGGCGCAGCACAGCGGGCTCATCAAGGCGCTCACTCTCGACGCCCAAAGGGAGGTCACCGACTCGCTCAGGATCGAAGCCCTGGTGGGCCGGTCCGTGCTCGGGATCCTCGTCGGGGGGACCGCGGACGCCCCGGTCCTCTGGGCATCACACTCGGAGCCGAACGGCACGGGGGGGCCGAACCCCGCGCTCGATCCCGCGGGCGGCGTGATCAGCCGGCTCTCGGGCCCGGACTTCGCCATCCGCGAAGACGTGATCATCGGGCTCCCGCGCTCGGCCGAGCTTCACCAGAACAACGGGATCGCGTTCGAACCAGGGTCAAGCCGCCTCTACATCACGGTGGGCGGCAATACGAACTACGGCGCCCCCTCGAGCAAGCTGGGAGAGCGGCCGGAGACGCTGCTGAGCGGCGCGATTCTGGTGGTCGACGTCGACCTGCTCGGGGACGAACCGCTGGATGTCCGTCCCACCGCCGGGGGGGGGACGTATCCCTTGGGCGCGGACGACTTCCTGATGGGTCCCGAGGGGCTCTCGGCCGAGACCCCGCTACGCGTCTTCGCCACGGGCCTCCGCAACCCCTACGACCTGGTCTGGACCCGCGTGGGAGAGCCTCGGCTCTACGCCACGGACAACGGGGGCAACAAGAACTGGGGAACCACGCCCGGCCCGGAGGAGGGCTGTACGGGTCAGGTCCCGACGGATCCGGGCTCACGCCGCGACGAGCTGAATCTTATCGAGGCAGGCGGTTTCTACGGACACCCGAACCCTGCGCGCGGGGAGTGTGTCCTGGATGGCCCAGGTTACGTGGCGCCCGTGCTCGAGACGGGGCTCAACCTCGCCACGAACGGCGTGGCGGAGTACGACGCGCCCGGTTTCCCGGGCACCGGGATCGAGCGGGGCGACCTCCTGTACGTGAACTACTCCTCCGGAGACAGCGTGGTCCGGTGGCGACCCAGCACGGGTGAGACGCTGGCGCTGGTGCAGCCGCTCCAGAACCCGATCGACGTGGCCGTGGCGCCGGACGGGACGATCTACGTGGCGGAGTTCGGCATCACCCCCGGGACTGCCGCGCTGGGGGAGTCCCGCGTCAGCTACTTCGTGGCCCGCTGACCATGGGGCTCGAATGGGCCCCACGACGAGGACGGCCCCTCTGGCCCGCCGCGTGGCAGCAACCCTCGGTGAGCTTCGAGGCAGTCCTCATCGTGGGGATCTGGTCGCTGTTCACACTGACTGTGTTCGAGCCGGCGTTCCGCTTCCATGGAGACCACGAGCGCGACCTTCGCTTCGCTACCCTGCTGGTCCAGCATGGCCTGTGGCCCGACAGCACCCCGGCGATCTCCCCTACCCCCTTCGAGCTCGGCCCACTGCTCTACCTGCTGATGGCGCCGCTGGTCGCCGTGTCGTCCGACCCCTTCGTGGTGCGTGGGGGCTTCGTCCTCCTCGGCTCCGCGGCGCTCCTCCTCCTCCACGGCCTCTTCCGACGCCTGGTGTCACGGCGCGCCGCGGCGCTCGCGCTAATGGCGGCGTGTACGTCCACGTTCACCTACGAGGCGTTCTCGCAGCTCTGGCACTCCACCCTCTTGGCCCTGCCCGTGGTCTTGTTCCTGCGCTGGGCGCACGACGCCCAAGAGCGCCCGAGCCGCGCGGTGCTCGCGGCGGTGGCGGCCGCCGTAGCGCTCCAGCTGCACGCGACGGCCGTGGTCTACCCCGCTCTCCTCCTCGTCCTGGCCTTTCGGCTGCGACACCAGCCGTGGGTGTTGCTCCGCGGCGTGCTGGCGTTCCTGGCGGCGCTGAGCCCCTTCCTGCTGACGCTGATCCACACCCTCTCGCGTGGCGCGCTCTCGGACGCGCGCGGGGCGACACACGGCTGGCAGCCGGCCGAGCCGCTGAGCGTCGTGTCTTTCGTGGTCGACAACGTCCACCCGCTCTGGGGTGACGTGCTCGGGCCTGCGCTCACGTGGCCGTTGGTGGTGCTGGCAGGTGTAGGGGTCGTCGCCGCGACGCGGACGCCCTTTGGTCGGCTGCTGCTCTGCAACGTGGCGCTGGGTCTCGTGGTCGAGTGGGCACTGCTCGGGAATCAGATCGCACATCGCTACCTGCACGCCAACCTGTGGGCCTTCTTCGTCCTCATCGCGCTGGGTGCCCACTCAGCGCTCGAGCGGCTCCCGGCGAGGCCAAGCGCCTGGGCCCTGGGCGCACTGGGGGCGTCGCTGGCGGTGGAAGCAGCGCTCACCGAGGTGCCACGCAGCGCCACACGCGGCTGGCTCAACGCGTCGGAGCAACGCGCCGTGGCGGCCGTGGTGGCCGAAGCGCTCCCCGTGAGCGAGTCCGACATGGAGCATCAGGTCCACGGCCTGTACTTCGGCGAGCCCATGGGCTTTCGGCACTGGCACTCGCTCTACGCCAACGCGAGCGCCGCGGCGCGCCCCGAGCACCTCTTGGTTGTGCCGTCCGACCTCGCGCTTCCGCTCTACGGACAACCCACGGGGAAGCGCTACGTCGTTCACGGCCACGGGCGGGAGATCGCGGTGGTGCCATACGTCCCGTGGCGTGGGCCGCTGGAGCTCGGGGGCCCCGCCGCAGAGCAGCTGGCCACCCGTTGGCGCCGGGCCAGCGGCGCCCGAGGACGTGCGGGCAGCGCGCTCCACACGGTGAGCACACAAGCGACACGCGCGGGGACAATGACGCTGGCGATCGCCGACGGACGCCGCTGCCGAGTCACAGCTGCACTCGACGGCCGGACGGTCGAGACCCGCAGCCTCGCCACGCCGGCCTACGAGTGGCTCCGCTTCGTTACGATCGCGCTCGACGGAGCGGGCCGCCTGCAGGTGTCGCTTGGGCCGTGCCCGCCGCCAGCGTTCGTAGACCTGTTCTAACCAGGCGCCCCGCAAAGCCAGCGCACCGCTCGACCAGCGCACCGCCGGCGCACCGGCGGCAGGTCATCCGCAACCCGAGTCGTTTGGCCGAGAGGTGAGCGGCGCGTGCTACGGTGTCCTGGTGTCGCGCGCCGCGTGGAACCGATGGGCGCCGGGCCTCGCCCTGGCGGTGACCCTGGCCCTCGTGTGGGGAGTTGCGTTCCTCCGTGAGCTGGACGCGAACGCCGACACCGAGCGCGATCTCCTGAGGACGCTCGCCATCGTGCGGCACGGGGTCTTCCCCGCCAACGGCCCTGCGATCGACTACTTACCGCTGTCCCTGCCGCCCACCTGGTACTACCTCATGGCGCCGGCGCTCGCGCTCTCGCCGGATCCGGTGACGGTCCACTTCGTACACGCCACCGCCCTGCTCGCCGCCCTCCTTCTGCTGGCGCGGAGCGTCGGACCGGGTGGACTCCTGCTCGCCGCCCTCGCGGGCACCAGCACGTGGGCGTTCGAGGTGCTCGCGCCTGTGTGGCACAACGGCCTCGTCCCTGCGGCGGGCCTCGCGTGGCTGGCGGGCCTCCTCTCGGCGCTCAACCCGCCCCCAGGACGCAGCCGGGTCGGGCCCATGGGCCTCGCGTGGGCCATGGCGGCGCTCGCCTGCCAGGTGCACGTGGTGGGCTTCCTGCTGCTGCCCGCGTGCGCCGTGGTCCACTGGCGCGTGCCCGCCCCCCGCGGTGCGCAGCTCGTAGCCGGGGCTGTGGTGGTTGGCCTCACGGCCTCCGTGGGCGCTGCGCTGTGGGGTCAATCATGGGCGGCGCTGTCGAACACGCTCGGGGGCCGCACCGGCGGGCTCGCGCTCGACGCCGCCGGCGAACGGGTCTTCGAGCTCCTGGGCAGCTGGCCGTTCGGTGCGCCGGTGTTGATCCTCGCGGTGGGCGGACTACTCGCAAGCGGTTGGCCGCGCTGGCTCTTTCTAGCTCACACGGCGGCCTCGTTCGTCGTTGCAGCGTGGCTCTCTGGGCTCGATCCGGCCCCCCGCTACTTTGCGCCGTGCGTCCTCGGCATCTACGGGCTCGCCGCCCTGGGGCTCCGTCATTGGTGCGCTCGGGACACCGCGCCGCCCCCCCCCGAGGCCCTGCCAGAGCGCGCGCGCTGGGCGGTGCCCGGCGTCCGGTGGGCGGCGGCCCCGGTGGCGCTCGCTGCCTCGTGGGCGCTCTGGGTCACGCCCACCGACGAGCCGCTCCGTGAAGCGGCCACGCCAAGCCTCGAGGAACAGCGCGCGGTGTTCAACGCGCTGCGCCCCGGCCTCGCGGGCGTCGGCAGGGTCCACGGTGTGGCCGTGAGCGGACTCACGGCCGCTCGATACCTCGCGGTCATCGCGCCGGCACCGGGGGAAGCGCCCGGCCCCTCGAGCGAGCTCTTCGCCGCCCCCCAGGGCTTCCCAGAGCCGCTTGCGCTCGGAGACCGGCAGACCCTGGAGGGCACCGGCCGCCGTTGGACCGTAGGCACCTTCGCCCGTGACGTCACCCTCCGCCGGGCCACAGTGGGCGGGCGTCCCTGTCCTCTGCCCCTCCCCTACCAGTGGAGCGCCCTCCGCAAAGACGAGTTGGCGCCCTGGGGCGCCTCTCCGGCGTTCGACGCGGAGAGCTGCCGGCGCGGTCGAGGCGATGACACGCCCATTCACGTGGAGCTCGAGACACCGGCGACGTCCGTGGTGGTGGTGCTGGCGTGGTTCGACGTGGTCCGCCATCGCCCCGAGCGCGCCTTCCTACGGTCGCGGCTGGGGCGCGTCACACGCCTGGAGGGCGGCCTCTATCGCGACATGGCGGTCTTTCGCGTCGACGGCCTGACCGGCGGGGCGACTATCGAGGTGGGCCCACTCGAGACCCTGGCGGTGTTCGATGTGTACGGGACGTCATCTAGATCCCAATAGAGCTCGCCGCCCGTGAACGAGCCCGGCCCTAGTCGCAGCGCCAGCCGACGTAGAACTTGTCGTCGCCGTTCACGTCGCCGTCGGTATTGACGCCGATGAGACGCACGGACTTCCCGTTGAGGGTGGTCGTGACGCAGCTCGAGTCGCCTCCCGTGACACCGCACCCCGTGGAGTTGGCATACCCGGCCTTGACCGGGGCCGTAGTGCAGCCGTCGCAGCTGTCGGACCAGCCGAAGTACACATGGCAGTTGCTATTGACGTAGTCCCTGAGGTTGCCGCAGACGACCGCGCCCGACGCTGAGATCCCGCTCACGAACTGGTTGGCGCCGCACGCCTGGCCCGACGTGGCGAAGTTATTGCCGCTGTAGGTGGTGTTGGCATCCGTGACGCACACGGGGTTGCCGTTGGCGTCCACGCCCTTCTGGACTTGGTTCGTGCCGCAGCTCTTGTTGGCCAGCGCGAAGTCTCCGCCGTCGTAGGTGGGGTTGGCCTCGCACAGCGGGTTACCGCTGGCGTCGATCCCCTTCACCACCGAGCCGGCCGTGCACGACTTGCCGGAGAGCGCGAAGTTGCTCCCGGTGTACGCGGGGTTGGTCTCGCAGACCACGTTGCCGGTGGCGTCGATCCCCTTCACCACGGACCCTGCAGCGCACGACTTGTTCGAGAGCGCGAAGTCGCCTCCGTCGTACTTCGTGTCTTTGTCCGCGGCGCACGTCGGCTTCCCGGAGGCGTCGATCCCGGTGACCACGCTCCCCGCCGCGCAGGCGTTTCCGGACAGCGCGAAGTTGGCGCCAGAGTACGTCGTGTCCTTGTCCGGGCCGCAGGTGGGCGCCCCGTCGGACGCAACGCCGGTCATGACCTGGCCCGCGGGGCAGCCCGTGCCCGACACCGCGAAGTTGGCTCCCGAGTACGTGGTGTCGCTGTCAGAGACACACGTGGCGGTCCCGTCCGCCTTGAACCCTCGGATCACCTGGCCTACCGCGCACACCTGATCGCTGAGCGCGAACTGCTTCCCCGAGGGCCTCGGGGCGCAGGCCCACGCACCGCCCGACTTCACGAGGATGCTCTCGTCGGGGCACGCCATGAACGAGGTCTCCTCTGGCGTGATGCAACCTGTACAGGCGACGTCGTGGCTCCGCATCGCCACGAAGGACCGTGCCGTCAGCGACAGCTGCACCCGGGGGAGCGGCGGCTCGCCCCCGACGATCACCTCGAGCCAAAGGTCGTTGCGGTCCATGTGGTCCAGACCCAGCGCCACGCCGTCCCCGATCACCGTGCTGAAGACGCCGTCCACCACGCTGACCGCCACCTCGATCTCTTGGAAGTGAGGCGCGAGGCCCGTAGCGCTCTCGTAGAGCCGGAACGCCATGGGGTAGTCGCCGTCGACGCCGCCGCCGAGGTTGGTGAGGCGTCCCTGAACGGCCAGGGTGTCAGCGGCAAGCGCCGGGGCGGTAACGAGGACTAAGAGCGGCAGGAATCTCACGGGCACCTCGGTCGGCGGTCAGGCAGGCTGCCCCACCTTAATCGCCAAGGTCCACCGGTTCAACGCCCCCGAACCTGGGCCTCACGAAACAACGGGGCACCAGCCGCTTGGCGGGACGAGGAGGTCGACCGCCGCGTGGGGCGGTCGATCGGATCGGAGGCTCAGAGTCGCGTGACGCGACCCAACGCCGGCGCCGCCACAGGGCTGTGGTTGGCGAAGTACTGCTCGAGCGGCTCGAGGTCGACCGGGCCCGCGGTGCGGTCCGTGCCGGACTTGAGCACCATGAAGCCGTCGCCGCCGTCGGCGAGGAAGCTGTTGACCACGATGCGGACGGTCTCGGTCAGCGGCTGGCCGTCGAGACGGATCGTCGCGGGGTCGATCCGGTCGCCGAGGGCGCGAGTGGAGTCCCAGGTGTAGGTGAACCCGGCCGAGACGGAGAGCAGGTTGGCCTTCTCCGCGCCGCCCGCGAGCGACCACTGCTGCTCGAGCAGGGTCTCTACCTGAGCGGCGGTGAGCGTGAGGACGATGAGGTTGTTGCCGAACGGCTGCACCGAGAACAGCTCGCCGAACGTGGCCTCGCCTACGGCCTCTCCACCCGAGATCAGGCTCATCGGGAGGTCAGCCCGGACGCCGCCGGGGTTCATGAACGCCGCGACGGCGCCGAAGCCGCGGGTGGCCTCGAGCTGGGCGTCTGCGAGGAGGTTGCCCATGACGTGTTCGCCCGCGGTATTGGGAGCGCGCAGGAGGTCACCCAACGCCGAGCCGACGATGCGGTTGGCGATCGGCGCCACGAGCGCATCGTACTTCGCGATGAGGTCGGTCTGGCGCTTGTCCTTCTCCACCGTGCGCGTGACGACCACGTTGTTGGCGGTGGCCTTCACGAGGTCGCCCGTGGCCTCGTCGATGATGAGGTCGATGTCCGACACCACCCGACCCGCGTGCGCGGCCGAGGTGACGATGCGGGTGCCGACGACGCAGTTGTAGGCCTTGTGGGTGTGGCCGGTGACGATGAGGTCGATCGCGGGGTCCAGCCGGTTCACGATGTCGACGATGGGGCCCGAGATACCGTCGCAGCCGTTGTAGAGGCCGGTGGCGGCGCCGCCCTCGTGAAGGAGCACCACGATGGTCTCCACGCCTTCGCGCTTCAGGTCGGCCACGTAGGAGTTGGCCGTATCGGCCTCATCGTAGAACGTGAGGCCCGCAACGCCGGCGGCCGTGGTGACCAGCGGCGTCCCCTCGAGGGTCATGCCGATGAAGCCGACGAGGCTGCCGCCGAACCGGCGGACCGCGTAGGGCGGGAACAGCGTCTCGCCGCTCGCGTCGTCTTCCACGTTGGCCGCGAGGTAACGGAAGAGCGCGCCGTCGAAGCCGTCGCCGTCCTGGCAGCCATCCGTGGGGTGGCATCCGCCGTTCTGGAGGCGAAGCAGCTCGGCCGGGCCCTCGTCGAACTCGTGATTGCCGACCGCGGCCACTTCGAGCCCGAGCAGGTTCATGGACTCGATCGACGGCTCGTCGTGGAAGGCAGCGGAGAGGAGCGGCGTGGCGCCGACGATGTCGCCCGCAGCGACCACGACGTTGTTCGGGTTCTTCGCCTTGAGCGCGGCGATGTGCGTGGCGAGGTACTCAGCGCCCCCAGCGTCGACCGTGGTGGTGGCCGGATCGGCGCCCGTCTGGATCTTGCCCGACGACCCTGAGGGGGGCTTCAGGTTGCCGTGGAAGTCGTTGAACGCGATGACCTTGACGCTGGTCTGGCCGCAGGTGACCCCGCTGCTCTGCGCGTAGGCCAGGAGCTGCTTGAACGCCTTGGGGCCCACGTACCGAACCGCGTCGAGCGCTGCGAGCGTGGGGAAGTACACGTCGTCGGCGGTGCCGAGCTGGGCGTCGGGGCCCACCGTGGCGCGGAAGATCGCCTCCGCGGCGCGGCGGTTGAGGCGCGCCGCGTCGTCCAGGGTGGGGAGGTCGGACGTGCTGGCCACCTTGCGCACGATGCACGACTCGAGGCTCCCATCGGCTATGCCCGCCACGTCCTCTTTGCCCGCGAAGGACTCGTTCTCGCCGTCCACCGGGTCGGTGTCTTCGTCAACCGTGGTCTCGGCGGTGCAGGCCAGGGACAGAGCCGCAACGCATGCCCATGTTCGCATTTGGTTCTTCACGTCAATCTCCTGGGAGAGTGTGTTTCGCGGCGCACAATGCGCTCGCCCGCATATGAGTCAAGGGTTCGTTGCGGAGCCATGGCGGCTCGCTGGGCGGCCCCCCTCGCGCCGGACGGGCCGCGTCAGGCCGTGGTTACGGCGTCTCCGGGGCGGGGGCCACGGGCGCCACTACAGCCCCCGCGGGGGCGGGCTCGACCGGCAGAGGCAGCGGGATGGGCGGGGCCTCGACGGTGCCCGGGGGCGGCTCGAGGACCTGCGGCTCCGGCCGCTTCCAGCGCAGATCAGAGAGCTCGCCCTCGAGCTTCCAGAGCGCCTCGCTCTGAACCCTGCGCTCATGTTCCCTGGTGATGACCTCGAAGAGGAACGGGAGGACCCCCTTCGTCGACGTGCTCATGAACACCGTGAGGCCACCGTCAAAGCCCTCTGGTGAGCTGACCGAACGACCCGCCCAGACACCGAAGAAGCCTGCGAGGCGCTTCATCATCGCGTTCTGTGCCTTCTCGCGCTCCGCCCTGAGCCGATCGACCTCCTTCTGCTTCGCGTCGATCACGGCCAGAGCCGCTGCGTCCAGCCCCGGCGGGGCCGGGGGCGTGTAGGCGCTGCTCTTTCGCATCAGCAGGAACTCTCCAAAGAAGCCGATATCGACGGCCGCGAACAACACGGCCTCGCCGGAGCGGAGCACCTCTTGGACGCCGGCGACGGCGCTGGTGGCGGGCTTCTTCTCGGCCACCGCTGCGACCAAGGCCGCATCCGGCGTAACGACGAGCGAAGTCTTCGAGAGCGCCAGAGTGAGCGTCTTCCATTCGGGAATGTCGACCGTGTATCCGCCGGGAGTGTCCCGGAGCCGCCTGGAGACCTCGGCCGGCGCGAGCTTCCGGACGGCCTCGATGAGCGCCTTCGCGCGGTCACCGTCGACCAGGCCCAGGACGAACGCGCCGGAGAAGCCCTGCGCGAACTCGGCCTCGTCGTTGACGGCGAAGTCAGGAGAGCCCGCCACGACAAACCCCACATCTCCCGTGAAGAGGTCGCTGAGCCTCTCCAGGTCGACACCCACGGTGCTCTGCACGGTGCCCTTGATGGCGTCCATGATCGACCCGCCGCTCGCCCCGGCGACCCGGCGGATGCTCTTGTAGAGGGCGTCGAGGTCCAGGCGGGCGCCGCCCGCGATGACCGGGGTCTGCTGGATCGCGTGGACCACGGAGGGCATCCCGGGCCCCTTGAAGATGGCGCGGAAGGGCGCGTCGCTAGCGAGCCGAAGGCGACCCACGAGCTCTACGGACTGGTCGTGGATGGAAGCGCCAAAGGCGAGCTCGGCGCCCTTTCCGAACGCCTCTCGCACGACCAGCTGTACGAGTTGTGCGTCGCGGCTGCCGAAGACGTTCCGGAGGACCGACACGAGGCCCTCGAGCGCCTCGTCCACGTCCATCCAGGCCGACAGCTGGGCGCCGCGCTGCAGGTCGTTCAGCGTCTCGCTGGCGCGGGGATGCGCCGCGAAGCTCTCGGCCTGTGAACGCTTGGCCATGTCGCGGGCGATGCGTGGCGCGTCCTTGTCGGCGAACACCATAACGCCCACATCGCCGCGAAGGACCCAAGCGATGTGCTCGCCGGTGCGCTTCTCGCCCAGGGTGAGCACGGTGGCGTCACCCACCTTCTCCTCCGCCAGCTCCTCGCGCACATTGATCATGAGCACGCGGATCGCGCCGGCCACCTTCGAGGCGTCCGTCACGCGCGCAAAGAGCGCCGCCGCGAGCGCTCCGTCGCGAAACACGGCGCCACCCACGGGCGCCCTGGGATCCACGCCCAGGGCGACGAGGCCCTCCTCCGTGGTGATGTTCTTTCCTAGGACCCGCGTCGAGCCCTCGACCAGCTCGGTGAGGGCCAGCGGCCACGCCTTCACCGCCTCGGACCAGCCCAGGCGCTCCAGCGTAGGAAATAGACCATCGGAGGCGCCGATGACGCTCACCGACTTGGGCAGCAGCGCCAAGGCGGGGAGGCCCAGCAGCACGGGCTTCTCGGCCGCGCCAGGGATCCTCAGCGACTTGGGCGCGACCTCAGGGACACCCGCGGGCGTGGCGGTGGGAGGAGCGCCGCTGGGCGCGTCCTTCTTGCAGCCGGGAGCGAGGAGACCCGCGGCGCAAACCGCGAGGACGATGGCAAAGCGACGAGACACGGTGGGACCTCCGCGGCGCATACTGGCGCTAAAAACGGGCCGTGCAAGTTCAGCGGGGGACACGCGCCCTCAAGACGGCGCTGGTCTCCCCGCGGCCATCCGCCTGCCACCCGGGTGGGCCGAAGACCGCACCAAGCACCTCTCGTACGCTCTTCGCGCGCTTCACGTCGCGCCCTATCGCCGCCCACTCGTGAAAGGCCACCGTTAGGAAGTTGAACGTCCCGAGGTCCTTGGTGAGGCCGTAGACCACGGGCTCGCGCTCGGGCACGAAGGTCCCGAACAGCCGATCCCAGATGATGAAGATACCCGCGTGGTTGCGGTCGAGGTACGCGGCGTTCGAGCCGTGGTGCACCCGATGGTGCGACGGCGTGTTGAAGACGGCTTCGATGACGCCCGGTAGGCGGCCGACGGCCTCTGTGTGCAAGAGATACTGGTACAGCAGCGAGACCGCCTGCTGCGTCACGACCATGAGCGGGTGGAAGCCGAGGAGCACGAGCGGCAACCAGAACACGTGGCCCGTGAGCGGGTCGGTGACGGACTGCCGGAGCGCCGTGCTGAGGTTGTAGGCCGTGCTCGAGTGGTGGTTCACGTGGGAGGCCCAGAAGAAGCGGACCTCGTGGCTCGTGCGGTGCCAGACGTAGTAGGTGAGGTCCTCCAGGAACAGGAGCAGCACCCAGCTCCACCAAGCGTCTGCTCTCAGGTCGAACAGCCGATGATCGTGGACCCAGCCCCAGAGCACCAGGACCGCGCCGCCGGCCAGCGCGGCTACCCCGAGGTGTACGATGCCCAGGCTGAGTGAGGTGGCCGTATCCTTCAGCTCGTACGGTCGGAGCGTTCGGGCGCGGCGCGCCCACAGCGCCTCGGCGACCAGGGTCACGACGAAGAAGGGGATGGCCCAGAGGAGCAGCGGGGACATGCCCAACCGTAACGCGGACCTGGGCCTGTTGACCATGCGGGCCGGCGCTGGGACGGCCCGCCCGTGTCCCTAGGGACCGCAGGCCGTCAGGGACGCGATCCAGCTCTCGATGAGGGACGCCCCCGGGACGTCGACGAGGCGGGTCGAGAGCGGCGGCATCCGGAGGCGGTCCTCTGATCGAATCCGGCGGAGCAGCGCGCTGCGCTCGGGGTCGCCGGGCGTGAGCAGAAGCATGTCTGCGAAGCCGAAGTCCTCGAGCTGGGCAGGCTTGTCGCACACCCCAGCGTTCGCGAGCGGCACGCCGTAGCGCAGGTCCATGACCACCTCCTCGACCCCGCCCTCCCGATGACAGTACGCGCAGTTGGCGTGCAGGTAGGCGCGGGCGCGCTGGTCCAAGGGGAGGGACTCGTCTGTCGGGTCGGGCAGCCCGGGGGGACGGAGAGGGGGGGGCTCCTCGAAGAGCCCCAGCGCGATCCAGGTGTCGAGCTGGTTCGCGGTAACGCCCGTCGACTCGTACGTGACCTGGCGCTCGAGCTGCTGAAGCTCGGGCCCGAGGACGTAGACCGAAGCCTCGTTGTGGCATGAGTTGCAGTGATTTCGGGCCGGGTAGATCCACCGCTGCCCCAGGACCACCGCCGCGGCGCCGGCGCGGTCGACCAGGTCCGCGTCGGTGCCCGCCTCGTTCCAGCGGTAGCTGTAGCCCGCCCACGTGCCGTCCTCGTGTCTCGCGAACAGGCGGGTCTCGACGCGCGTACCCACGAGCTGGAACTCCTTCATGAAGACCGTGCCCACCGGGAACTCGAGGTCTCCGTCGGGGAGACGCTCGATGCTGGCGTTCTGGGGCAGCGCCAACCAGCGACGCTTGGTGGCGCCGTCCGACCAGAACGGCACGTTCAGGTCATAAGGGATGAGGCCGGCGGCGGGGCGGGTGGGGTCCTTCGGATCGACGCAGCCCGTGGCAGAGAGCGTCTGCGGGAAGGGCTCGGACGGTGGCGCCGCCTCCAAGACGAAGACCGCGCCCTCCGCGTAGTCCAGGAGATAGAGCTCGCCGGTGTGCGCCTCGGCCATGGAGACCACCATTCGGTGCGTGCTCGCCAGCCAGTGGGCGTTCTGGCCGAACCCGCCCTCAGCCTCGATCCCCATCACCTCGCCGGACAGGAAGTCCACGAAGACGTAGGTCCCCACCAGCTCCGGGATCCCGGCCCCGCGATAGACGTAGCCACCCGTAATCGCCTGATTCCCGGTGGGCTCCTCCGTCTCTGGGTTCACGTGCCGGTAGAGCCCCGCGGGCTCGGTGAAGCCCGTGGGGTCGCACGTGTCGCCGGAATAACACGCGTAGCCCTCGAGCACCGGCCAGCCGAAGTTCGCGCCCGGTGCTGCGCGATTCGCTTCTTCGTACTCTTCGGCGCCCACGTCTCCAACCCAGAGCGTGCCGAGCTTGCGGTCGAAGCTGAACTTCCACGGGCTTCGGAGCCCCAGCGCGAAGACCTCGCCGCGGGCGTCGACCGTATCCGCGAAAGGGTTATCCGGCGGGATGGAGTAGGCGCCCGCGCTCGCCGACACGTCCAACCTCAGGATCTTGCCGAGCAAGGAGCCGAGGTCCTGCGCGGTGTCGGGATCCGCGCCGCCGTCGCCGAGGGCGACGTAGAGCATGCCGTCGGGGCCGAAGACGAGCGTGCCGCCATTGTGAATCGCCTCGGGCTGGTCCAGCTCGAGCAGCCGCTCCACGGTGTCGAAGTCCAGCGTCTGTCCGCCGTCGAGGCTACGCACGCGGGAGACCACGCTGCGAAGGTCCACGGGGCTCGTGACGCTGTGCGTGGTGTAGGAGACGTAGGCCACCCCCGAGGTCGGCCAGTCCGGGGCGAAGGCGAACCCGAGGAGGCCCCCCTCTCCGTAGATACCGGGGTAGACGAGGCCCTTCGGTACGACCAGGACGTCGCGGGTGGTCGAGACCTCGGGAGAGTTGTGGAACGCCACGACGCGGCACGCCGCGTCCTCCTCCACACCTTGCTCCACGGCGTACCACGTCGCCGAGTCCCCGGGCGCCTGGAGGAGCGCCACGGCCTGGCGCAACGCCAGGTTCGGAAACGCCATGCGCACACGAACGGGGCTCTCCCGCGGCGGCGTCGCGGGGGCCCGGCAGGTGCCCTGCCAGGCGTCCGACGGGAGACCGGGGGCACCGACCTCTACGGCCTGCCAGGTGTCGGGGAGCACCGGGTCCGGGCCGGCATCCGGAGGGGGCGCGGGCACGTCGCTCCCCGGGGCGTGAACATCAGGTGGCGCCACCGCGTCGCCAGCTGTGAGCGCTGGCCTGGGCTCGGACGCGCTGGAGCACGCCAGTTGGCCCGCGAGGAGGCCTAGCCATAGAGAGCCCCGCACCCACCCGGCGCGCTCCACGTGCGGGTGCAGATGCGACGCCGAGCTCCGACGGATCACTTCAACACCACCAGCTCGTGAATCGAGACCGTCAGCTCGAAGACCGTGTCCGTTCCCTCCGTACGAACCGCCAGCGGCCGCTCGCCGTCGCGCGCGGAGCTCTGCAAGGCCGAGGCGTACTGGCCGGGCACACGGACCTCGAAGGTGGAGGCGACAGGCTCGAAGCTGCCGTCAGCGCCCTCGAAGCTGACGAACTGGAGGATGAGCTCATCGCCGAGCCGGCGAGCGGAAGCGATCACGCCCGGCGGGGCCGTGGTCGTGAAAACGGGCGTTGCGAGCGCCGCGGCGTCGGCCAGCTTCCCGCGAGCCGCACCATCCCCGGTGACCAGGAACGCGCGGCCTACGTCGCCAGCGCAATAGCGGAGGCTCCCGTCGCCCACCGGGACTGGCACGCACTGGGGTGCCCCGAACAGCTCGGCAAAGGCTCCGGCGGGACGGAGCGCGCCGCTCTCCGTAGCTACACCCGGCGCCGCCCCGGTGAACACCACGTGCCCGCCGCCCTTGGCGAACGCCCTGAGCGCCTCGACCTCGGCGTCGGAGACGGCCTCCAGCGACGGCGCGACCACCACCTCGACGTGGGGCGCCGGCTTCCAGCTCCGCGCAGGCCGGACGTCGAACGGGACATGCGCCTCGAGCAGCGCCTTCGCCGCGCCGCGATACTCCGCCATGTACTGCGACGCCCGAAGCCCATCCCCGTCGTGTTCGGTCCACCAGGGGCTGCCTGGGTCGGGGTTGTTCGTGGTGGCGTACAGCGATACGCCGCAGGTCCCGTCGAGCACGCACCCGTCCACGACGTCCCTCGAGACCGACGAGTGCAGGAGGACCACACGCGCCGCCGAGGTGGACCGGAAGAGGCGGTCTTCGTTGGACGCGATCCAGCCGAACACGCGCGCCCTGTAGGCCTCGCCCACAGTGGTGGTCATCTCCGGCACGCGGAGCTCGTAGGGGTTGAGGCCGGCTGACACGCAGAGCCCCATGACCACCTCGGCGTCGTCGGGCGTATCGCCATAGACGAAGGCCCACCCGGGGCGGCCCTCGTCGACCCCGGCGCCGAAGCGATACATGGTGGCGAGGCTCGCGAAGTCCTCCGGCTGCCCGCGCCTCATCGCCGAGGCGTCCGACAGGACGTCCACCTCCCAGACGTGATGCAGACCGTCGAGCGAAGGCAGGAAGGCCCCGTCCAGGCCCTCGAGGATTGCGGCGTTGTGGTCCACGGTCACCGTCTCGACCCAGAGCGTGAACTCGGGATTGGCGGCGCGGGCCCGCTGGTACGCCTCGGAGAGGAACGCGGCCAGCTCCTCGTGCCGCCACGCGATCCAGGCGCGCGCCGCGGGGTCCGCCGGGTCCAGAACACCGGGGGCCGCCACGTTGGGCATCTGTAGGCCGGTGTGAGCCTCGAACGCCGCGACGTCGGCGGGGTGGAACGACGCCCAACGCCCCACGATGTCGTTGAAGAGCGGCACGTCCAGCCAGAACCCATCGATGCCCGAGGTGGCGAGCCGCTCGAGGCGCCCGAAGAAGTACTCGCGATATCCCGAACGGGGGCTCAACCACGCGCTCTCGTCGCCCGGGTCCACCCAGAACACCCGGTCGCCCACGAAGGCGTTGACCTTACCGTCCCAGCTGAGCTGCAGCCACTCGGGGTGGTCCTTGGCCATCGACGGCCCGGTGGCGCCCCCCTCGCTGACCACCTCGAGGCTGGTGCCGTACCACACCACCTTGAGGTTCCGCTCCCGGGCGAGGTCCGCCACCCGGCCCATGAGCTGGAGCTCGGCCTGGAAGTCGTTATCGGAGAGATAGCTGCTGAGGCGCGAGTCCACCTCCACCACCGTGACGTGCTGCGCTACTAGCTGGTTCAGGTGGTAGCTCAGCTCGAGGTCGCCCTGGCCGGTGTGCACGTTGAGACCGCCCACTCGCGCGACACGTGCCCAGTCCGGGGGCTGGACGGGACCCGCTAAGACGGAACCGTCCCAGACCGGCCCGAGAGGGACGTTGACGTCCACACATCCCAAGAAGAGCAGCGCGATCTGCCCGAGCGCGAGCACCCGGAGACCCGCACCGCAGGACCTTGGGCGGCCGCCGAGGGCAACATGCTCTCGCGGGAGCCCCGCAGCTTGGGGGCGCTCGCCGCCAGGATGGTCGTTGCTCCGGAGAACATGAGTTGCAGCGCGCATGAGGTGTGGGTCGTAACGGCCACCTGGCGGAGTGTCCAGAGTTTGCGGCCGTCTCATTTAGAGAACAACGAGACGTGCGATGTGGGTCACGCTCGGCGACGGATGAGACTCAGTGTCACGATCGCACTAGAGCGGAGCGTGGCACGACGTGTGCTTAGCTGTGCATCGAAGCAGGCGCAGTTCGCGGGCGGCAGCACTCAGAGGGGCGTGGAAAGTGTTCGTAACAGTAAATGCGGCCTGCCTCATATTTCTCATTTTGAGCGCATCGTGCGAGCCTCCCTCCTTGGGTGCGGGTCCGATGGCGGACGCGTCTGTGGGCGATGCGGCCCAGGAGGTGAGCGAGGGACCGAACGGACCGCTCGCGGTTCACCCGTGGGTGAAGCTGCATGAAGGCATCGACGACGAGGACGAGTCCCCCGGGGCGCGTCCCGGCGGCCCCCTGAAACCCTCCGAGGAGCCGGCTGAGCCCCCCCCCCGCGGACATCCAGCGCGTCGAAGGACTTTGCGCTCCGGCCGTGGACGAGGATGGCGTGTGCTGCCACGCAGGCAGCTCCTGCAACGCGATCAGCCGGGGGGACTGCCTCGGCGGGGGCGGCAGCTGGCTCGCAGGCGAGACCTGTCCATCAGCGAAGTGCCGGGTGGATCAGCTGGGCGCGTGTTGCCTTCCGGACTGCAGCTGTGACTCGCTGTCGAAGACAGACTTCGGCTACGGGAACCCGTTCACGGAGTGCGCGAGCATCGGCGGCCACTACCTGGGCGCCGGGACCTCCTGCAGCACCCTGCCCTGCGGCACCATCCCCGTCGGCCCCTGAGCTACTCGCCCCGGGCTGCGGCCCGTACACGCGCCTCGGCGTGTGACTTGGCGATCCGCGCCAGCGCGGCTTTGGCCCCGGGCGTGCCCAGCCCCGCCAGCGCATCCACGACCAGGAGGGCGACGCTCTCGGGGAGCCCGTCGATCCGCTCGGCCAGCTGTTCCACTGGTGGCGCTACACCCAGGCGCGCCAGCGCCACAGCGATGAGCCCGATCTCGAGGCCCTCCGCACCTTCGAGGTTGGCGACGAGGCGCTTCGTGAGCTGCGCGTCCCCGAGCGCGGCGGCGCGGCGCGTCGCCGCCCAGCGCTCCTCCCGCTGCATGGCCCGGAGGCCACTGAGGACGTCCGACACCGGCGCCGACGCGTAGCGGAGCTGCATCGCCACATCGAGGAAGGCGCTGCGTGCGCCGGTCTGCAGCACCTCCCTAAAGGCCGCGCCAAGGTCAGGCAGCGCCTCTCTCACAAAAGGCGCCTCTCCGATGGACGCGCCCTCGAGCACCTCGGCCAGGCCGTCCGGACCCACGACGCGCACCCCCGTCATCACGCCCCAGGTGAGCAGCCCGCGCTCGGCCCTCGGGTCGACCTTCCCGTCCGTGGTGAGCGCGTAGTGCAGCTCCACTGTGGCCTTGGAGGGTTTCTTGGCTGCAGTGTCTGGCGGCGCGGCGCTCGGCGTAGCGCCAATCACCACGAAGCCGGCGGCTTCGGCAGCCTCTGCAACGAGGGCCCGTAGGGTCTCCTCCCCCAACGCGACCGGGCGCTCCGCCGAGAGGGTGAGGTCCTCGACCGTGACTACCAGCGCCAGCCGGTCGGGCTCCGTGGGCGCCTCGGGGACGCCGCTCGGCCGGATCTCGGGAGCGGGCGCCGCGAGCGCCTCGGCCGAGGACGGCGCGGGGGGAGCCGGGGCGGCCGCAGGGGTGGAACGTTGGCAAGCGACGAACGTGACGAGGACGAGCAGGAGGCGCACGAGCCACAGGGTACGCGGCGGGCGTCGACAACGCACCCCGGAGTCAGACAGACTGCCGCCGGAGGTTAGGCATGCCGAAGGTTCTTGTGGTCACTGGTAGCCCGAATGACTTCGTGGTCATGGACCACGCTGTGGAGACCCTGGCGAGCTTCGGCGTCTCCAGCCAGAAGCTGAGCGCCTCGGCGCATCGCCAGCCCGCGAAGCTCCACGCAGCGCTGGACACGTTCGTGGCCGACGGCGGGCAGGTCGTGATCGCCGCCGCGGGGATGGCCGCGCACATCGCGGGCGTCGTCGCGAGCCAGGTGACGCTGCCGGTGCTCGCCGTGCCCCTCCCGGGGGGCATCGCCGATGGCCTGGATGCGCTGCTGTCGATGGTCCAGATGCCACGCGGTGTGCCGGTGGCCACGTTCGCCGTTGGAAAACACGGGGCCATCAACGCGGCGCTGTTCGCGGTCCAGGTGCTCGCCCTGTCAGACCCGGAGCTCGTACGCGCCCTCGTGGAGCACAAGCGGCGCCTCGCCGAGGACTGAGCTCGCGGGCCGCAACGCTCGACCAGACGCCGGCGCTACGAACGCCTGCGAGCTTCCTTGCCCTCCGGGATCCAGGAGGCCACCGCGGAGGCCAGCCAGGCCTCGACCTCGGGGAGGACCGCGTCCGCGGAGAACCCGCTCACGGCGCGGTGCCGCGCGGCGGCACGCAGCTCGGGGCGACCGAGCACCTCGCGCACCCCCGCAGCCATACCCGCGGCGTCGCCCACCGGGTGGAGCGACCCAGTCACCCCGTGCAGCACCACCTCATCGAACCCCGGGACTCGGGTGCCCACCACGGGGAGCCCCACTGCCATCGCCTCCAGCGCGGCCAGCCCGAAGCTCTCCTCTTCGCTGGGGTTCAGATAGGCGTCCGCGTGGCCGAAGCGAGGGAGCCACTCGGCGCCGACCCAGGCCACCCGGTCGCTGGCGCCCAGGGCCTCGGCCTCTCGCTCCGCTGCGGCGCGGTCAGGGCCCTCGCCGATCACCACGAGCCGCGCCTCCGGGAGAGCGCCCACGACGCGGATGGCGTCGGTCACGCGCTTCACCGGCCGGCAGTTGGAGACATGCACCAGAGTAGCCAGCCCGCTCAGCGCGCTGGAGAACAGCGGATCGAAGACGGCGCGCTGAGGTGTAGCCGGAGGTCGCAGCGCCTCCGGGTCGATGAAGTTCGGGAGGGCGCGTGGCGTCTCGGGCAGCGCGAACAGGCGCTGCGCGACCTTGGCCAGGTGCGCGGAGGGTGTGCTGAGCGCGGCGCACCGGGTGAGCAGTGAGCGGGTGAACGGTAAGACGGCGGGGTGCGAGCCGACGCGGGTCACGTCGGTCCCGTGGAGCGTGGCCACCACGGGACAGCGCGACTCGGCCGCGAGCAACGCCGCGGCGAGGTGGGGGACCGCGTAGTGGACGTGAATAACATCCACGACTTGTGACACATCGAACAACGCCGCTGCCAAGGAGTACTCCCACGGCGGGTTGGGCAACGCCGGCGCGGGAGGGATCTCCACGCGGTGGAAGCTGAGCCCCGGCGTGGGCGCCCAGCGGAACGGCTGCTCCGAAGCGACCAGCCGCACCTCGTGGCCCCGTAGCGCGAGGCCCCGGGCCACCGCGGTCGCGACTGCGCCACTGCCACCCGGCGCGGCGAGGCACGACACGCCGATCCTCACTTGCGCGCCTCCGTCACCGCGAGCGCCGCTCGGGAAAGAACGCCGGGGAGCGTGACCTGAAGAACGCGACGGGGTCGTCGATCCCGAGCCGGCTGTGCACCACGAACGGCTCGGCGGCTGCGACCCCCAGCTGCGCGCCATAGAACCGGTCGCGCTCCTCGATCCGCTGGAGGGCGTCCTCGGCGCCAACCAGCGTCGGCCGAGCGCCCTTGAGCTGGCTGACGTGGCACTGCATCGCGCGCCGCTTGGCGTCCACGTCCGCCGAGATATCCACCGCGAAGGAGGGCTCCACGAGGACACGGGTGGGGTACCAGAGCACCTCGTCCACGCGGTGGCGCCCCGGCGGCTCGAAGCCCGCCACGTTGGCCATGAACACCGCGCGCTCCACCAGCTGAGCCGCTGCCGCGTGATCGGGGTGGCGATCGACCGCGACCGGCGCGAGCACCAGGCGGGGGGCGAGGCGCCGGAGCGCCAGCGCCAGCTCCGGCGCCTGGTCCGCCTTGAGGCCGAGGTCCGGCAGCCCCAGGCACTCCCGGAAGTCCACGCCCAGCACGTCGGCGGCGGCTCGCGCCTCCGCCGCGCGGATCTTCGGGGTGCCGTTGCTGGCGCGCTCGCCGGCAGTGAGGTCGAGGATGCCGACGCGGTATCCCCTGCGCACCAGACCGGCGACCGTGCCGCCGCAGAAGAGCTCGACGTCGTCCGGATGAGGCCCGATCGCCAGGACGTCCAGCGGTCGTGCCGACCCGTCTCCCGTGGAATCGCGACCCCTCATAACGCCACCTCCACGAGCTCGTGGGAGCCGGGCACGAGCGCCCCGAGCATGCCTTGGACCAGCGCCGGCGCACCAACGCGGGCGGCGAACGGCGCGAAGCCGAGCACGCGCTCCTGGGGCGCATCGCCGGGCGCCACCCACGACAACCAGCGGTCGAGGCGCTCGAGGTCGGTGGCCTGGAGCGCTGCGTGCCCAGCGACGAAGCGGCCGCGGAGCCGCGCGAGCGCCTGGCTGACACCGTCCGCCGTCTTGGCGGCCGCAGCTCCGCAAGCGGCGTCGGGAGCGTCTGATGCCACCGCAGCCAGCTTAGCGGCCACCGTGTCAGAGAGCGCATCCAGCGCTGCGAGCGCCCCGTTGTCGCCGCGTCGAGCGAGCGCCTCGACGAGCGCGCTGCGGGGCTGCAGCGGCAGGCCGACCTGCTCCGCGAGCCGACGCGACGCTGGGACGCTCAAGCGAACCCGTCCCCGGGGGATCACCTGGGGCAACGGCAGCCCGAAGGCGCCGTAGAGTGGCGGCAGCTGGGCGAAATAGGCGAGCTCGCCGGGCCCGAGCACCACCGCCATTGTGGGAAGCAGCGTGTCTTGCACGATCGGGCGGAGCAGCGCCGTGGTCGACACGCTGAGTGAGCCCGGGTCGATCTGGGACCGCGCCACGGGAGGGCCTCCAGCGCACTCCAGTCCCTTTTCGGTTTCGACCAGCCGATATCGCGGCCCGAGCGGCCCCTCCGGGTGAAAACACGAGAGCAGCGCGCCGGGGCGCGATGGGACCTGGACCTCGAAGCCCGCGGCCTCGAGCGCAGCGGCGCGCTCCGCCAGGATCCCCCCGAGCGTCGGGTCGTCGAGCGCCCGTTCGTGCACCGGCCGCACCAGGCGCGCGAGCGGCTCCCGCCTCGGATCGAGCACAAGGAGCCCAGTCCCACGGGTGAGCTCGCGGAGGGTGTCGGCGAAAGCCTCTGCGAGCGTCCGCTCGGGGCGGTAGTGGCGCGCGAGCAGGTCTCGAACGTCTGCGGCGAAGTGGCCGCCGAGGTCGAGGCCGCGCAGGCAATCGAGCACAGAGGCGCCGAGGGCCCTGTGCGCCAAGGAGCGCCGCGCCTCCGCGGGGTTGTCGGCGAGCGATACGCTGCCGCCCGGAAACGCGCTGTGACGCACCTCCTCGAAGTCTGCGTCCTCGGTCTGCAACCAGAACACGGCGACGGCGTCGCGCCCCCGTTCGGTGGCCTCGCGTGCGTCGACCACCGCAGAGAGCGCTTTGGTCAACGAGTAGAGCGGGCCGAGGAAGAGCCCGACTTGCTGCCCTGTGACCACCGCACCGGCGCCGCGAACGAGGCGGTCCACCGAGGCCAGACCCTCCGGGTTCTGCCGCGCCAGCTCGTCGACGACATCTGGATGTATCGGGCGGGCCCGAGGGAGTTCGATCCGCGGCAGGAAGGCCAGCGCACGAGGGTCCTGGGCGAGCCAGGCGGGGGTGAAAGAACGCCTCACAGCGGCGCAGTGGAGCGGAGGCACGGCCCCCTGTCAAAGGCGGGTTGGTGGCTCCCGGGGTTTACCCGCACCAGCGAGGCCCCGAGGGCGCCGCGCGCACGCGGGGCAGGCGGCGCGCTTCCCTGGTAACCCGGACCGCGTTCGGCCATACAACACGTATGCGCACTCTCTTCACCGTCGCCTTCCTGTTCGGCTGCTCCACCGCGAGCGGGCACTCCTCCCCTGACGCTCATGCCGCGACGCCGCCGGACGACGCACTCGAGGTGTCTGACGGGGTCGACGCCAGCGGGGACACGCCCTCCCGTGTCCCCGACGCGGGGGACGCGGCAGACGGGGGCCTCACGGACGTCTCCGCAAGCGACGCGGCAGAGGCTGCGGACGCGAGCCCAGACGACACGGTGACCAACGCCGACGCCGCGCTAGCCGAGGACGCGGCCACAGCCGAGGACGCGGCCACACCCGAGGACGCGGCCACTCCCGAGGAGGGGCCCCCCACCGAGCCCGCGGCGCTCCTGACCTGGCTCCAGTCGGGGGCCTACCTGGCCTGGGAGGCAGAGGAGGCCGCGCACGCCTCCACGGGCCCCCACTTCGGCACGGTCCGCACGTACGCGAGCCCCCACGCGAAGGGAAAGGTCGCGGATGCGGCGTTCCCGAAGGGCACTGCGTTCGTGAAGGAGCTCTTCGGCGGGGGGAGCACCATCCGCGGATGGTCCGTGATGGTCCGCACAGGCGACGGTGCTCAAGGGGACGCATGGTGGTGGTACGAGCGCTACGACTCGTCGCAGTACGCCGCCTCAGCCGGCGCCGCGTTGTGTACGGGCTGCCACGGCGGCGGCGAGGACTACGTCCTGACTCCCTACCCGTTCTGAGCTGGATGGGCAGTCGGGCATGTCCCGCTGACGAGGCCGCTAGGGGTCTTCGTTAGGCACCACGAAGACGGCGCCGTTCATGCCGATCGACGCGTGGGGCATGCAGTAATACGGGAAGACCCCGACGTCGCTCATGGTGAACGACTTGCTGGTGCCGGTAGTCGTCGCGGGCACGAAAGGCCCGGAGGCGGCGGGGGTGGCGACGCCGCCAGTGACGGTACCGCCGATCATGGGATGCCCGGCGAAGTTCCCGTTGAACGTCACCGTTGAGCCAGCCTTCACAACGACGCACTTCGGGTCATAGGTCAGGTTGCCGTTGTTCGGGAACGTGATCACGTGGGGTCCCGGGACACCGCTGAGATCCAAGGCCGTGGCCGCCGTGCATCCATTGAAGGTCGGCGTGGCGCACACGCCACTGGCGCAGTGCCCGGACGCGCAACTGGCGTTCACGGAGCATGACTTGCCATTGGCGCACGTCGGGCACGGGCCGGCACAGTCGGCGTCGATCTCCCCCTGGTTCTTTATGCCATCGGTGCAGGTGGGGAGGAGCTCGCAGAGACCCGCCGGGCTACACGTGCCGCCAGGGCACTCGGTGTCGGAGGCGCACGCCACGCACTTGCCAGCGGTCCCGGGGTTGCTGGTCGCACCGCAGACGAGGAATTCGCCGCAGGGTGTGCCGCCCAACACCGGCTGGAACGACGGCGCGAGCGGCGCCCCCTTGCAGCTCGGGGTGAGGCACGGATTCTCGGTGAGCGGGGTGTCCGAGGGGTCCCCAGTCTCCGTGGGGTGGCCTGCCCCGTCACAGCCGAGCACCTGACAGTCTCCCGCCTGCTGCTCCGACGAGGGCAGCGCACCCTCGGCCGACGGAGCCGTGGTGCAGACGTTGTCCTTGCAGACGGACAGGACGCACGCGTCCCCGGTGGGTTCACAGTCATCGGACGAGACGCACTGCACGCAGCTGCCGACCCCGTTGCAGACCGCACCGCCCGGCTCGTCGCAGACCGCGCCCGGCCCCTTGGGCAGGAACGCGGGCGCTAGAGGGTCACCGGCGCAGATCGCCTCGGCGTAGCACTCGCCCGGAAGCTCCGGCAGATCCAGCGAGTCCGCCTTGGACTCGGGATGGCCGTTGCCGTCGCACACGAAGACCTGGCAGTCCCCTGCGGTCTGGCCGGGCAGGGGCAGGCCAGCCGGGGCGTTGGACTCGACGCAAACGTGGGCCACGCAGGTCACCGCAGAGCAGGGACCGAGCGGCTCGTCGCAGTGGGCGTCGACGTTGCACTCGCCGCAGTTGCCCTCGCCGTCGCACAGGCCTGCGAGCCCGACCCCGCAGGCTGTCCCGGCGGCCGCCATGGTGAAGGCGGGGGCGAGCGGGCTGCCGTCACAGAACCCCGAGGCGACGCAATCGTTCTCGGGCGCGGGGGTGTCCGAGTCATCGTCCTCGAACGCCACCTTGCCGGAGCCGTCGCACACCCGACGCTGGCAGTCGCCGGAGCTCTGCCCCTGCTCGGTGGGCGTACCGGCCGCTACCGGCTGGACCACGCAAGCGTGGTCTACGCATGCCGAGACGTTGCACTCCTGGGTCGACGCCGGACAATCCGCGGCCGTGTTGCAAGCCACGCACGTGCCGGCAGCGTCTCCATCGCCACAGTAGACGCCATCCCCTGCATCCGCGGAGCAGTCGGTCCCTGCGGCAGCGTTCGTGAACGCGGGCGCCGCGGGTGTGCCGCTGCAGGCCGGCTCCACGAGACACGCCGAGTCGCTCGTGGGCGGGTCGCTCGTGTCGTCGTCGGATCGAGACGCACCAGCGCCATCACAGACCGCGACCTGGCAGTCCCCAGCCTTCTGCTCTGCGAGGGCGGTCCCCTCGGCGACGTTCTCTCCGGTGCAGAAGCCGGCCTCGCACTTGACCACGACGCACTCGGACCCGCTGGAGTCGCAGTCCGAGGCCACCTTGCACTCAGGCGGGACCCCACACGCAGCGTCGTTCTTGCAGTCGGAGTCGTCGCAGTCCACGAGCTTGTCGCCGTCTTCGTCCACCTCGTCGGTGCAGTCGAACTCGCAGGCGATCGTAGCGAAGACGCACTCGGCGTCGGCAGTGCAGGTTCCGCCCTTCGTGCAGGCGATCTTGTCGTCACACGCCTTGCCCTCCTTCGGGCCGTAGACGCACTTGCCGGAGGTGGGCACGCACGCGATCTCGTTGCAGGCGCTGACGTTGCTCGGCAGCTCGCACACCACGGCGGTGCTGGGGTCGTTCTGGCATCGGCCCTCGACGCAGCGTGAAGCGCCATCGCACTTGTTGGTGTCGAGCGCCACGCAGTCCCCGTCGTTTTCGCAGTTGCAAGCCAGCGTGCCCGCGCAGCTCGCGGTGTTGCAGCGGTCGTCGTCGGTGCAGGGATCGCCGTCGTCACACGACGCTCCGGTGGGCGTGTGCTTGCAGCCCGCGCCGTCGCACTCGTCGCGCGTGCACGGGTTGCCGTCCTCGCACGAGATCTGCGCCACGACGCCTGTGCAGGCGCCGGCCGCGCAGGTGCCCCTCACACAAGCGTCGGGAGGGCCGCAGAGGTCGCCGTCTGGCGCGTCCGCGACCACGCAGCGAGAGGCGCTGTCGCAGCGCGTGAGCTGGCAATCGTCAGTGTGCCGCAGCGGGTCGTAGCAAGACTCGCCCGCCGCCCGCGGCGTGGAGACACACGCCCCGTCGACGCAGGCTGCGTCGGTGCAGGGGCTGAGATCCGCCGCGCAGTCCGAAGCCTTGGTGCACTCCTGCGCGCTGCCGACCGCGTCGAACGTCTTGGAGGTGAAGACCTCGGAGGTCTCGGTCGTGGCCGTCGGTTCATGGCACCCGAGGCCGAGCACCACCAGAGCGCCCCAAACTCGACCCAGCCGCTGCGCTCGCGCGCTCCCAAGCGAAACCGTCGATCCCACTGCGCACCTCCCTGCGTACCCGGGCTGCCCACACGACCACCCGGCGCAGCGCCGGACGCCCACGGGCTTCCCTCTCCGAACTCGAGGGTTGTCGACCACCGACAGAGACCCCGAGCGCGGGCGTATACGGCGTTGCCACGCCAGAAGCAACTTGGGGGACTCCCGGCCGCCCACCGGAGCAGGGCGTCTCAGGCCGGCGTGGCGTGCCTTTGGCGTTCGATGGTGCGGCGGAAGAGCACGATCAAGATGGGACCCAAGAGCGTGGTGGCGCCGATGATCCCCCACATCAGCTCGGGCTGGCGCGCGCCCGTCTCCGGGCAGTACGAGGTGAGGAGCGCCCCCGAGATGCCCCCCACGACCATCTTCGCGAAGAACATCGGGACCTGTGAGAGCCCCATGTATGACGCCTCGCGCCCCGGGGGGGCGATGGTGGCGGTGTATTCGTAGAGCCGGGGAGACCAGATGCACTCGCCGAGCGAGAGCATCACCACGAACGCGATCTGGGCCGGCACGGTGCTGGAGATCGCCAGGAAGAACACCGAGCCCGCGGTGATGAAGGCCCCGGTGACGATCGACCAGAACGCATCTCGGTTGCGCGTGAGGGCGGTGACCAGCGGCGTGAAGATGATCACCATCGCGGGGTTGATGGACCAGTAGAACGCCCAGTCGAAGTCCTTGTCGATGACGCGCATGGTGTACTTGGGCCAGGTCTGGTGGGCGTGCTGGAAGATCAGCCGCACGAGCACCAGCAGCGAGACGAACAACATGAAGCCCCAGAACGCCCGCTCCTTGCTCACCTCGGCGAAGATCGCCACGGGTCCCTTACGCGGCCCTGTGCTCGCCACCGGGGCGTCGGGCTGGAGCCGGAGCACCACGAGCGTAGCCAGCAGCGTAACGGCCGCCGAGATGGCGAAGATGACCTGGCTCGTCGTGAGGTGGAGCCCTCCCAAGTCCAGACCCTCCTTGAGCCAGCGCCGCAGCGCGCCTACGGTGAGGGGCGCGACCAGCGCGCCGATGTTCATGACCACGTAGAAGAAGGAGAACCCGAACGCGACGGTCTCGGTGTTGGTGTAGCGCCGCACGGCGGCGGTCATCGTGGGCAGCATCGAGGCGACCCCCCACGTGGAGAGGAACAGCCCGATCAGCGGGGTGACGGGGTCGTGGGTCACGGCCATGATCGTGCGCCCGATCAGCACCGAGCCCACGGCCCACCCCATGGCGCGGCGGATCCCAATCGAGTCAGCGACGAACCCCGAGAAGAACATGATGACGGAGACGCCGGTGAGCCAGGCGCTGGTGATCCAGCCCGCCTGGACGTCGTTGTAGCCGAGGTCCTCGGACAAGTAGACGTTGAGCAGGTTGTAGATTGCGAAGTAGGCGACGCTCTCGAGGAACTTCACGAGATAGATGAGCCAGAGATCACGCCGGCTCTGCCGGAGCTTCCCCAGGTCTTCTCGCAGCGCCTTTCCGAACGGTCGAGAGGCCGCTACTCCCGCGCTCAACCCTCGTCGCTCTTGGAGCGGGAGTACATCGCCTCGATGAGGTCGGCGTACTTCGAGGAGACCGTCTTGCGCTTCACCTTGAGGCTGGCCGTGAGCTCGCCGCCGTCGACCGTGAGCGGTCCCGGCAAGACCTCGAAGTACTTCACGCTCTCGAAGCTGGCGAGCGTGGAGTTGACCTGGTGGACGTGGGTCTGAAGGAGCTCACGGACCTTCGGGTGCCCGGGGTCGGCCGGGACGCCCTGCTTCGCGGCCCACTCGCCCAAGGTCTCGGGATCACAGGTGAAGAGGGCCACGCAGAAGTGGCGCGCGTCACCGATGAGGATCGCCTCTTGGAGGAAGGGGACCGCCTTCAGGCGCGCCTCGATCTTGATCGGGGCAATGTACTTCCCGCCGCTGGTCTTGAAGAGCTCCTTCTTACGGCCGGTGATGGACACGAAACCCTCGGTGTCCATGGAGCCGAGGTCCCCGGTGTGGAACCACCCGTCTTCGTCGAAGGCCTCGCCGGTGGCGTCAGGCCGGTTGAGGTAGCCCGAGGTGATGTTGGGTCCCTTCGCGAGGATCTCGCCGTCCTCCGCGATGCGGATGGTGACGCCCTTGAAGGGGATACCCACGGTGCCGATCTTGATTCGCCCCGGCCGGTTGGCCGTGAGCCCGGGGCAGGTCTCGGTGAGGCCATAGGCCTCGAGGAGCAGCAGACCGAGCGCCATGAAGAACTCGTGGACGTCGGAGCGGAGCGGCGCGGAGCCTGAGAGGAGCACTGCCGTGCGGTCCATGCCCAGCTTCGCCCGCACCTTGGAGAAGACCAGCTTGTCGGCCACGGCGCGCTTCAGGGACAACAGCGCAGGGAGGGGCCGACCCGTGGTGACGTACGGGATGGTCTGCTTCCCGACGCCTATGGCCCAGTGGAAGATCTTTTGCCGCAGCGGCGGTGCAGCCGCGACGCCCGTCTCGATCTTGCCCTTCATCTTCTCGAACACCCGCGGGGCGCCAGGGAAGAAGCCGGGCCGCGAGAGCCCGAGGTCCGCAGCCAACGTGGGCACGGACGAGAGGACGAGCGGACACTCATAGAACGGACCCGCGAGCTCGATGAGGCGCCCGAAGCTGTGGGCGAGCGGCAGGAAGAGGAACAGCCCACCCTCGCGAACCTGCGGTCCGAACAGGTTGACCTCCTCGAGGTTCTCGAGCAGCGACAACATGTTCTCGTGGGTCTGGATCACGGCCTTGGGCGGTCCGGTAGTACCCGACGTATAGGTGAACGTGGCGATGTCGGAGCGCTGAACCTTCTGGATGCGACGCGTCACCTCGGCCTGGGTGGCCGCCAGCTGGGCTTTGCCGCGCGCCTCGAGGTCCGCGAGGCTCTCCCAGTCGTCGGCCGGGGCGAGCCCGGTGGGATCCACGACCACGATCTTGCCCTTTAGCGCCACCTGGTCGGCCGTGTAGTCGATGTCGAAGAACCGGAAGCCGGAGCGCATCGCGCGGACCTTGGCCACCTGGCTGGCGTTCTCCGCGACGATCAGCTCCACCTTCGTGTCGGCGTGCATGAAGCCGACCTCCTCGGGGAGCAGGCTGGCGTAGACGGGCACCGTCTGGAAGCCGGCCGACATCGCGGCGAAGTCCAGGATGACCCAGTCCATCGAGGTGTTGCCGATGATGCTGACTCGCGCGCCGTCGGACAGCTCGCCCGCGGTGACGAGGCCCGCGGCGATGTGCTGCATTCGGGGCAGCACCTCGGACCAGGGGATGTCGACAAAACGGTCGCCGCGCTTCACGCGGAAGGCGATGGCGCCCCGGTTGCGGTTCGCGCGATCGAGCACCATCCCGAAGATATGAGTGTCAGCCATCCGAGTTCCTCCGCCGAGCGCCGGCGACTTCGCGACCCCAGCAGGAGTGTGGCCGCGCCGTTCGTGAAAGTCGGCGGCACTATGCCGCAACTCGCGGCGGCGGTGAAGCCTGGGCAGGCCTCTTGGCGCCTCCCTGGAGGAGGTCGGGGGCTCACTCCACGAGCACCTCCACACCGGCGCTCGGCGTGCCGCACCGGCCGTGGCTGGGCGCGCGGACCACGAGCATCTTCAGCCCTGGGGCGAGATCGTCCGGGATATCCGCGTAGATCGAGGTCGCAGACGCCCAGGACTCCAGGATGACGCCGTCGAGGCTGACCTGGGCGTCATTGGGGAAGCCCACCCCCAGCACGGTCAGCTGGCGAGCCGCCGTGCACCGACAGGTGCACTTGGTCACCGTGGCGCTCTCTACGACCGGCCGCTCCAGGACCTCGAAGCCCGCGACGCAGTCCGTGTGCCCGTCGAACTCGAAGCAAACGTCGCCGCTCACGGGCTGATGGGCCGGTACTACCGCCACGATCTGGCCGAAGACGTCCGAGACGATCTCGGCGTCCAAGCCCCCAACCTCCACGCGGCACGTGTTGGCCGCTCCGCAGCCGTCGGCCGGCCGGTTCGTCGTGAGCCACAGCCACGAGCCGCCCACACCGACCATCGGCTCCACCGAGAGCGATGCTGGCGCCTCGGCGGCCACCTCGTCGACCGGGCCGTCTAGCGCGATCGCGGGTGCGTCCGTCTCCAGTGGGGACGCCGCTTCTGGCGCCCCCTCCGCGGAGCTGAGCTCTGCCCCTGGCTGCTGCTGGGTGTGCGCGCCTCCGCCTCCGGAGGCGGGAGTGCAGGCGAGAGGGAGCGCGATCAGGGCGAGGCGGGCGGTGGTGCGAAGCATTTGGATCCTCCAGTAGTTCAGCGTGGTTCTAGAGCGGGCCCGTCGCCACGGGAACGCCAGAGCCCGCAGACGCGCTGTGCAAAACTCCACAGCGCGCGCCCGCTTCCCTTGGGGACCTGGGGGGGAGCACGGCGGCCCGTGATCATGCGAAGATGCTCGGCGTGAAGAAGCCCCCCGACGCCCCGGACCCGCTGAACTGGGACGACCTGCGCTACGTGCTCGCCGTCGCGCGGGCAGGGTCGCTCTTGCGCGCCGGCGCGGTCCTGGGCGTTGACCACACCACGGTGGGCAGGCGCGTCGCGGCCGCCGAAGCGGCGCTTGGGGAGACCCTGTTCGTTCGCAGCTCCGGAGGCCTCACGCCGACGCCGGCGGGCGAGCAGCTGCTGGCGCCGATAGAGCAGGTGGAGGAAGCGGTGCTCGCGGTCGAGCGCCGCGCCGGGTCTGGGGGGCTGGTGGGCCGGGTGAAGATCACCGCGCCGGAGAGCCTTGGGATCGCGTGGCTGGCCCCGCGCCTGGCGGCCTTCGGCGCCCGGCACCCCGGGCTACACGTCGTCCTCGATCCGAGCGGGGCCGTGCTCGACCTCACCCGCCGCGAGGCGGAGGTCGCTGTGAGGACGTTTCGAACCAGCGACGCGGCCCTGGTGGTGCGCAAGGCGGGGACGTACCGCTACGGCCTCTACGCTTCGAAGGCGCTGCTCGCACGACACCCCATCCGGGAGCCCGAAGATCTCGCACGCTGCCCCCTGCTTGTGGGCGCCGAGGGAGATCCCGAGACCGCGTGGCTCACCGGGCTCGCGAAGGGGGCCAGCGCCCCGCCGTTCTCGTGTGTGCTCGCCGTGGCGCTGCTGGCGGCCTGCCGGAGCGGCGCAGGAGCTGCCGCCCTGCCGCGCTACCTCGGCGAGAGCGACCCCGACCTCGTCTACCTGCCCATGCCGGACGAGCCGACGGAGAGCGTGTACCTCACGGTACACCGGGATCTCCGCACGACGCCCCGGGTCCGCGCGGTCCTCGACTTCCTCCTGGGCGAGCTTCGCGGACTCGAGTAGCCCCGCCAGCGCGGGGTCACTCCGAGCGAGTCCAAGCTCCGCGCACATGAAGCGCCTCGTCGGCGCCGGAGCCCTCGATCCCGAGGTCGAGCGACAGGCTCCTGAGCGCCCCGAGGAGCCGGCTCACGGGCGATCCGGCCACGGGCACCTCGGGCAGGGTCGGAGCGGTCGGGCTGCCGTAGAGCGAGTGCTTCAGGCCGGAGCGCGACGGCTCGAAGTCGCCGCCCTGCAAGACGACGGGGTCATAGCCGAGGTAAGCGAGCCCCAGGCTGCGGCGCTCCTCGGCCGTAGTGACGCCGAAGGCGCGCTGCAGAAGCTCCGCAGCCCGATGGGCTTTGCTCCACTGCCGCACGGCGCCGTCCTCGAGCAAGAGCAGCGTGGCCGCCGCGAGGCCACCAGTGTCCGGGCTGGTCGCGAACTGGGCTTGGGCCCCCCCGGTCGCTTTGTCGGCCGGCAGCGCCACGGGGCCCGTGCCGTCCAGGATGCCGTCGATCACGCGCTCGAGCGCCGCGCGCTCCATGCTCAACACGAAGATCCCGTTGGCCAGCGCGTACTCGAAGTCCACGGAGCGCGCATTCCGAACGAACCCGTCCACCTTCGCGGTGACCTTGGTGATGGCGACGTCGCGGAACTTGCCGCCCTCGGACCAGGTGACCACGCCAGGCACTGTGCTCTCTGCCAGGGCCCGCACCGCCGTCATGGTGGCCGCGAAAGCGAGGGGATTCGAGACCTCGACGCCGGCATAGAGCGGCGCTTGATCCAGCGCGGCCGCCCAATCCGCTTCGGAGCCGCGCTCGCGCTCGGCGGCTGTGGGGACGCTCTCGGTGAGGAGCGCCAGATCCGTGGCCGCCATCGTGTCGGCAACGCCGATGAACGCGAGCTCGCCGATCCAAGAGAACTCCAGCTTGCCGGCCAGGAACCGGGTCACCCCGTCCAGCTCGCGGCGCAGGCCCGACTCTTTCCCGACCGCAAAGGTCCACTGCATCGTGCCGGGAGCCACGCCCGGCTTGAACCGCGCCCCTCCCGAGAGCTCAGCCAGCTCGTCGTACTTCGTCCCGCTGATGAGCGGCATGATGGTCATGTCGAAGGCTAGGCGCCGCGAGGGGACGTCGAGGTCGATCCGCACCCCGATGGGGTCCACGAAGCGCCGCCAATAGTCCTGGTACTGCGTGCGGAAGGCGTCGTAGGCGGCCTTCTCGGCCTCGCTGACGGTGGTGAGCGGAAGCTCGGCGAGCGGCGTCACGAAGCGGCTGTCCCCCCACTCGGACCGGGCGCCCTGCTTCTGATCGAGCGTGATGGCCCGGCCGTCCGAGTGCTTCAGCTCCTCGTCCGAGAGCCAGCCGCGTTGGACCAGCTCGCTCGCTTCGGCCGTGGGCTTGCCGTCGAGCCATGCCGCCATGAGCGCGGCGTGGTTCACGGCCCGGAGGTCTGCCAGCGCCTCCATGCGACGCGACTCCAGGATCCGGGTGCGGGGTGACACGGCCTTCGCGACGAAGGCATCGCTGGCGAAGACGAAGCCGTCCTCGGCGCCCTTATCGAAGGGGTACTTGGCGCGGAAGTACTTGAAGTCACCGGACTTTGCGAGCGATGGCTCCCGACCGTCTGCCACGGCCGCGAAGCGCTCGATGGCCGCGCGCGAGTTGGAGATGACGAGCACGTCACCCAGCTTCACGCGGTGTTGGTCGACCTGTCGGTCCGGCGTGGACAAACGCCGAACGGACAAGGCGCCTACCTCGTAAGTGGTCTCCGCGAGGTCCGGGTGGTTGGCGCGGGCCTTCGCCTCGTAGGTGCCGAGCGAAGCGAGGAGGAGCGTCTCCTCCTTGATCTTGAACAGGACGGAGATGTCGGTCCCTTCGCGGACGAAGGGATCGCCCACCACCAGGGCCACGCCGTCGGCCGCCAGGTTCCCGAGCGCCTCGGACAACGCCGACCGCTCCACGACCAGCTGGGCCTCGTAGCGGTCCACGAGGTGCGACGGACCGGCGCGCCACTCGATCATGGGCAGTACCGGGGTGAGCCACTCGTCGAGCTCGCGGCCGAGGCGCACGGCCATCCGGAGATCGTGAAAGTGCAGATACAGCGCGTCTGCGGGGACAGAGGCCGCGAGCGGCTCGATCACAAATGCCTTGCCCTCGAGGAGCTTGTCCCAGTCGTGCGCCGCCAGCGGAACCGGGGCCACGTCGGCGAGCGGCACGGTGCGCGTGTCAGCGGTTGCTCCGCGCACGCGAAGCCCTCGGTCCGCCTGGAGGGCCTCCTCGATCGAGGTCATCCCCGTGAAGAGGTTGGCCATCTCCGCGATGTCGCCGCCGCCCCGCTGGGCACGCAGCTCCGCCAAAGCGGGGCTCTTCAGATCGCCGCGTGCGGCGAGCAGCAGGGCCCGCTGAGCCACGAACGACCAGAACGGGTCGCCGGAGGCGCCTGACGCCCGAAGCGAGGCCTCGAGCGCCGTGAAGAACGCGGTGTCGAGGTCCGCGGCCTTCTGCGGCTCGCCGGTCACGGTCACCTGCACCGAGGTCCACGGCCAGACTATGTGACTACCGCCACGTGCCGGGCCCGCGGCGAGGTCCAACCCGAACGACGCCAGGGGTTCTTCGCCTACGAGACGCACGAGCACGCGGTCGGACGCGGGATCGAGCACCGCCATGCCGGAGCGACCACCGCCCACGAACGTGCGCGTATCCCAGCTCCACTGCTCTCGCGTGAGGCCGGCCACGTCGAGCGCGACGTACGTGGCGCCGTCGCGCACCGTCACCGCGGTGGGGGCCACCGTGCGGTCCTCGAGCACCGTGGGGGCCACAGGGCCCGCCGCGCGTGTGAGACTCGCCTTCGGGGGTGGCGTGTGCACGATCGGCGCGGGCGCTCCGCCGGCGTCCGCCTCGGGCGCCGTTGCGACGTCTACCGCCGTACCCGCGTCAGCGGCCAGAGCGACGCCGGCCGCGGCGACCGGAGCGACGCCTGGGGCCTCGGCCGGTGGCTGGGGCGTCTGCGGCGTGGCGGCGGGCGCTGCCGAGGGCGGCGCGACCGGGGCGGGCGCCGGCTTCTTGGAACATCCGCTGGCCGCGGCGATGCCCAGGGTCAGGGCAGCAAGGGCGAGACGTTGACGCATTCGGGGTCTCCTCAGGGGGCGGCGAGTGTCGTGCGACGTGGGCGGGCCCCATCCGTCCGCAAGGGTGACACCGGGGCGGCATGGGACAGCGGCCGGCGCGGGTCGTCAAGGCCACCAGAACGCACGGCACTCAAGGTTTGTTCGCTCCGCGCGCGCTGGACGCCGCGAAGCGGACTTGGCACGCTCGTCGAGATCAGCAGGAGTCCACCAATGCCTCCCACCAGCGTCGCCTCTTACCCGCTCAAGTGGGTCGACAAGCGCTTCGGCGCTTTTAACGTGTTCCCCACCGCCCACCGCAACGTGCTGAACTACGGGCTCGACAAGCGCCACATCCTGGCGGGCACCTTCGTCACCGCCGAGTCCCTGGCGGTCCGCCAGAAAAACTTGGCCGGCCCGATGAAGTGCGAGGACAAGCCCGACCGCCCGTTCGACCAACTCTCCCTGTTCGACGACCCGCGTCGCCGGCAGTTCGCCGACATCGCCGCCGGTGGCATGCAGCTCGCCGGGGCCAACGTGGTGGAATACCCCGCGGGCACTCAGCTCTACCGCTTCGGCGGCGACCGGGGGTACGAAGGGGGCTGGTGGAGCGATCGGAGCGCGCTCATGCGCATCCTGCTCCGTGTGGAGCCGGGGCAGCCGGGTATGCGGGGCGTACAGGGCGGCTCGCAGTACAACATCCGGGACTACGCCCAGCGATACAGCGAGATCCTCACGTACTGGGCGAACGGCAAGGGCGCCAACGGCGAGAACGCCAGCAACCTCCGGTACCTCTGGGCCACCCGCCTGATGGCGCCTGTGCGGATGCTGCGGGGCCTGGGCGCGGCTCAGCGCAACCACACGGCGGTGCAGCCCGGCGATGGCGGCTACATCACCTACGAGAGCGCTTCGGACGACAACGTCCAGCTCTTCATCCCCAACATCTTCGGCCGCATCGGCGCGTGCAAGCCCGGGGAGATCTCGTTCTTCCAGCAGCCGGTCAAGTGGCTGCCTGAGGTGTTGGAGATGAACCTGGTGCCGCAGATCCAGGCGAAGCTGGCGGCCGGCGAGTCACTACGCACGGTCCTCGCCGAGGTCGATCAGTGGATGATCCTGGGCAATCGCCGCCTCGGGCTCGGGAGCGGACGCGCCCCCGCCTCCTAGAGCCTGCGTCCCCAAAGGCTACTGGAGCGCCTGGACCGCCTCGCGTCTCCCCGCCGTGAACCGCGGGGTGCCCGATGGCGAAGTCACTGACACACCGCCTGAATCTGGTCGTAGCGCGGGTTCACTGTCGGAGCCGGTGACGTAGACATCGTGATCAGGAAGTCGTCGAACGTGACCGAGCCCAGGTGTGAGCACGGTGCCGTGTTCACCAACCCGATGGCGTAGCTGTTGGTGCCCTCACCCACGTCAAGAGTTCCCTCCACCGGCTGGTACCCGGCGCCGTTGTAGGTGCTGGTGGCGACCGTCTGTCCGTTGATCCTCAGCACCAGCTGGCACGTCGGGCAGTCCACTCGGCCCATGGCGGCGAAACGCGCCACGCCCGAATGCGGCGCCTCGAAGCTCCCGCTGACGAGGATGCGCGTGTGCTGACCGCACTTCGACGGCGACGTGCCGCCCTCGGACAGCCGAAGGGCGGTCCCGTGGCCGCCGAGCGCAGAGGTCACCAGAGAAGCCTGCGGCGGTCCCCCCGAGTCGACATCCAGGGTGAAACCGGCGTCCGGGATGGCCGAGTACGCGAGGAAGATCTGATGCGCGAGGTCCGTCACGGCCACCTTCCCCCCGTAGTAGAGGTAGAGCGGGACGGAAGCGCCGCCCACGACGTCCATCCGCACCCACAAGACGAGCCGGGTGCTGCCGTCGTACTCCGCCACGAAATAGGGGAGCCCGCCGAACGCGGTGACGTAGGGCAACTGCACAGGGTCCGCATAGATGCGGATCGTGCGCGGATCACCCACGGCCTTCACCGTAGCCGGATCGGTGATCGCAATCCTCACGGCGACTTGGGGCAGGGAGTAAGGCGCCGAGACCTCGAGCGGCATGGTGGAGTGTCCCTGGCCCAGGGTGCCGTCGCAGTTCTCGTCGATGCTGTTGCCGCAGATCTCGGCCTTGCCGGGATACGCCTCGGCCGTGGTGTCGTCGCAGTCCCCACCGATTAGGGCCCAACCCGGCGTGCCCAAACAGACGCACGCCTTCACGGAGGAGCCATACCCGTCGCCGTCCTTGTTCTCGAAGAGAGAGACACACCCGGTCGCGTTCACGTCCAACGCGCCGTCGCAGTTGTCGTCGATCCCGTTGCACTGCTCGGGCGCTCCGGGAAACACCGAGGCGTCTCGCGGCAGGCAGTCCGCGGCGTCGAGCGATCCGTCGCCGTCGTCGTCCGGATCACAGCCGTCACCGAGGCTGTCGTTGTCGGCGTCGAACTGGTCGATGTTGACTACGGTTGGGCAGTTGTCGCCCGCGTCGGTGTAGCCGTCGTTGTCGTCATCCGGGTCGCACGCGTCCCCCATCTTGTCGCCGTCGGTGTCCGTAGCGGGCTCGAACGCCAGCAGCGGGCAGATGTCGATGCCGTCCAGCTTGCCGTCGTTGTCGTCGTCCGTGTCGCACGCGTCGCCCTGGCCGTCGCCGTCGGCGTTCTCCTGCTGGGAGTTGGGCACGGTAGAGCAATTGTCGCTTTCGTCGGGCCTGGCGTCGTTGTCGTCGTCCGAGTCGCACACGTCGCCCTGGGGGTCACCATCGGCGTTGGCCTGATTGCCGTTCGCGACATAGCTGCAGTTGTCCGTAGCGTCTGGCACGCCGTCACCGTCGAAGTCCACATCACAGATGTCGCCGATCTGATCGTTGTCCGTGTCGATCTGCGTCGGGTTGAAGTGCAGGCTGCAGTTGTCCTCGCCATCCGCGAGGCCGTCGTTGTCATCGTCGGGATCGCAGACGTCGCCGGCAGAGTCTCCGTCTGAGTCTTTCTGCGCCGGGTTGGCGACCAGGTTGCAGTTGTCCGGCCCGTCCAGGATCCCGTCGCCGTCGTCGTCGTCGTCGCAGGGCGTGCCCTTGCCGTCGTTGTCTATGTCGAGCTGCGCGGGATCAGGATCTCGCGGACACAGGTCGGTGAGGTCGGGGACGCCATCTCCGTCGTCGTCGACATCGCAGGCGTCGCCCTCACCGTCGCCGTTCTTGTCCTCCTGTGTGGGGTTCACCACGGCGACGCAGTTGTCGGAGACGTCCGAGTGTCCATCGCCGTCTTGGTCCACGTCGCACAGATCTCCGAGTCCGTCGTTGTCCACGTCCGCCTGGTCCGCGTTCGCGATGGTCGGGCAGTTGTCCAGGTCATCCGGCTTCTGGTCGTTGTCGTCATCGGGATCGCAGGCGTTGCCGACGAAGTCCTGGTCGCTGTCCTGCTGGTTCGAGTTGGGCACGATCACGCAGTTGTCCGTGGTGTCGGCGATGCCGTCGGCGTCGTCGTCTTCGTCGCACATGTCGCCCACGCCGTCTTTGTCCAGGTCGGCCTGATTCACATTCGCTGCGAGCGGGCAGTTGTCGTCCTTGTCTCCGCGTCCGTCGTTGTCGCTGTCCGAGTCACACGCGTCGCCCACGAGGTCCTTGTCGAGGTCCGACTGACTCGGGTTCTTCACGAGCAGGCAGTTGTCGGCGAGATCGATGACGAAGTCGTTGTCGTCGTCGAGATCGCAGGCGTCTCCGAGGCTATCGCCGTCGGTGTTCGTCTGGTCATCGGCCAGGTCGGGGCACGCGTCCGTGCCGTTCGGCGCGCCATCGCCATCCCGGTCCCCGTCGCACGGGTCACCGACCTTGTCTTCGTCGGTGTCGAACTGCTCCGGGTTCGACTGGTCGGGGCAGTTGTCCGTTGCGTCGGCGACGCCGTCGCCGTCATCGTCAGGATCGCAGGCGTCGCCCTGCTTGTCGCCATCCGAGTCGGTCTGGTCATCGTTGTCTGCTGAAGGACAGTTGTCGACGTTGTTCTTGAGCCCATCACCATCGCGGTCATCGTCGCAAGCGTCTCCCAGGTCGTCGCCGTCGATATCGGACTGTGTGGAGTTGGCCGTCTTCGGGCAGTTGTCAAAGGTGTTCGAGACGCCGTCGTTGTCCTGGTCCGAGTCGCACTGATCGCCCTGCCCGTCCCCGTCCGTATCCAGCTGGGTCGGATCTTTGACCAGCGGGCACACATCCGTCGCGTCGGGCTTCCCGTCTCCGTCGTCGTCCGTGTCGCACGCGTTGCCCAGACCGTCAGTGTCCGTGTCGGTCTGGTCGTCGAACACGAACGGGCACCGGTCCTGGAGATCGACGACGCTGTCGCCGTCCCGGTCGACATCGCAGATGTCACCGATGCCATCCCTGTCGAGGTCGGCCTGGTCCGGGTTGGCCACGCTGGGACAATTGTCCGCCGCGAACTCCAGGCCGTCTCCGTCGGCGTCACCGTCGCAGGCGTCGCCTTTCTTGTCGTTGTCGCTGTCTGCTTGCGTCGGGTTGGACACACGCGGGCAGTTGTCGCCAAGGTCCAGGTGGCCATCGCCGTCGTCGTCGCTGTCGCACGCGTCGCCCTTGCCGTCGTGGTCCGTATCCAGCTGATCGTCGAATAGTCCCGGACACAGGTCGATGCTGTCGTCCGTGGCGTCGCCATCCGCGTCACCGTCGCAGGCGTCGCCCTGAGCATCCCCATCCATGTTGGCTTGGTTCTTGTTGGCCTTGGTGGGGCAATTGTCGTTCGCGTCCAGCACCGTGTCGCCGTCGCGGTCGGTGTCGCACACGTCGCCCACACCATCAGTGTCGAGATCGCCCTGGTTCGGGTTGATCACCACCGGGCAGTTGTCGTTCGCGTTGGCGAGGCCGTCGCCGTCCCGGTCCGCGTCGCACAAGTCGCCCACGCCGTCCTTGTCCTGGTCGGCCTGGTTGGCGTTCTCCACGAGGGGACAGTTGTCCTGACCATCCACCTTGCCGTCATCGTCGTCGTCCGTGTCGCAGCGGTCGCCCAGCGAGTCTCCGTCGGTATTGGTCTGATCCGAGTTGGCCACCGCCACGCAGTTGTCCGTGGTGTCGGCTACGCCGTCCCCGTCGTCGTCGAGGTCGCACGCGTCACCCTTGCCGTCTTGGTCCGTGTCGAATTGAGCCGGATCGAAGACGACCGGGCACTTGTCCTGCGCGTCCGCGACCGCGTCGTTGTCGTCGTCCAGATCACAGGCGTTCCCCTGGGCGTCGCCGTCAGAGTTGGTCTGGTCGGGGTTGAACACAATCGGACAGTTGTCCTGACCATCCAGCAGGCCGTCGACGTCGCCGTCGGCGTCGCAAGGGTCGCCGCGGCCGTCGTTGTCGGCGTCGGCCTGATCGAAGTTGGGGTGGAGCGGGCAGTTGTCGTCGCCGTCCAGGCGCTTGTCGTTGTCGTCGTCGTCGTCGCAAGCGTTGCCCAGCCCGTCCTTGTCCGAGTCGAACTGGAAGAACTCGAACAGCGTGGGGCACGCGTCGGAGATGTCCGCGAAGCCGTCGTCGTCGTCGTCCGAGTCGCAGGCGTTACCGAAAGGGTCCGAGTCGTGGTTCTGTTGGTCGCTGTTGGGGACAGTCACGCAGTTGTCGGACGGGTTGAGGCGGCCGTCGCCGTCGATATCGGGGTCGCACGCGTCGCCTGCGCCGTCCCCGTCCTGGTTGGCCTGGTCGCCGTTGGCGTGCAGCGGGCAGTTGTCCGCCGAGTCCGCCCGCCCATCGCCGTCGTCGTCCGTGTCACACGCGTCTCCGGTGCCATCGCCGTCCGTGTTGAGCTGCGACGGGTCGGCCGCGTCGGGGCAGAGATCTTTCGAGTTGGCCACTCCGTCGTTGTCGCGATCGCCGTCACAGGCGTCTCCGATGAGGTCCTTGTCGAGGTCGGCCTGCGCGGTGTTCGGCAGATCGGGGCAGTTGTCGACGCCGTTGAGGACCCCATCCCCGTCGCGGTCCGGATCACAAACATCGCCGACGTCGTCCTCGTCCTGATCGGCCTGCGTGGGGTTGCTGATCCCCGGGCAGTTGTCCTTCGAGTCCAAGAGCGCGTCGCCATCCCGGTCGGAGTCGCAGGCGTCACCCAGCGAGTCGCCGTCCAGGTTCTCCTGCGTCGGGTTCTTCACTACCCGGCAGTTGTCGTGCGTGTCCGGCACGGAGTCGTTGTCGTCGTCGGGGTCGCAGGGTGCGCCCAGACCGTCGTTGTCGGGGTCGGTGGTGTCCGTGGAGGAGACCGTGGGGCAGTTGTCGTCCTCGTCGTCCAGGTCGTCGTTGTCGTCGTCGAGGTCGCAAGGGTCGCCCTTGCCGTCGCCCTCGTTGTCGGCCTGACCGATGTTCGCGTGGATGGGGCAGTTGTCGGCCTCGCCGAACAGTCCGTCGTTGTCGGCGTCCAGGTCGCAGGCATCTCCCATCGTGTCCTTGTCCACGTCCGACTGCTTGGGGTTGGCAGCGAACGCACAGTTGTCGACCTCGTCGAGGACGGCGTCGCCGTCGTCGTCCGGGTCGCACGGATTGCCTAGTCCGTCGCCCTCGAAGTCGAGCTGCTTCGGGTCGTAGAACGCGGGGCACACGTCCACGATGTCCGGCACGGTGTCCGCGTCGTCGTCGGGATCGCAGGGATCGCCGAGACCGTCTTCGTCGAGGTCGGGCGGCGTGGGTCCGGCGAGGAGCGTGCAGAGGTCGTCCACGTCGAGGACGCCATCGTCGTCGTCGTCCGCGTCACACAGGTCTCCGGCCCCGTCCCCGTCCGTGTCGAGTTGCGCAGTTTCGAACACCTCGTCGCAGAGATCCTCGAAGTCGAGCCAGCCGTCGGAGTCGGTGTCGGTGGTGCACTCCGACAGCTCGTCGATGAGCTCGTTGCAGTCGTCGTCCACGCCGTTGCAGAGCTCAGGCGCCGCGTCGGGGCCGGCGCACTCTCCGAACTCACCGGCCTCACACGCCCAGCTCCCCGGGCACGCCCCGAACGCGTTGGTGCGGAGGCAGGGCTCGGCCGTGAGGTCCTCGTCAGTCTCACCGTCGCAGTCATCGTCGGCGGAGTTGCAGAGCTCGGCAGCGGGAGCAGGCGCGTCGCAGGGGCCGAGGCTCCCGAGCGTGCATGCGCTGAAGCCCGTGCAGCTCCCGAAGGCGTTGTCGACGTCGCACGGAGCCGGCGGCTGCTCGTCCGTCTGCCCGTCGCAGTCGTCGTCCGCGCCGTTGCAGCTCTCCGGTTCTGGGACCGCCGCGGTGCACGCTGCCAGGGAACCGCCCTCGCAGGCTTGCGTGCCGGTGCAGGTCCCCTCGGCGTTGGATGCCGCGCACGGCGCCGGCGGCAGCCCGTCGGTCTGCCCGTCGCAATCGTCGTCCGCGCCGTTGCAGCTCTCGGCCACCGGCACCGCCGCGCTGCACGGGCTCCACACGCCGCCGGCGCAGGTCTCGAGCCCGGAGCACGACCCGACCGCGTTGGTCTGGCTACAGGGCCGGGGGGCCAGGTCATCCGTGAGTCCGTTGCAGTCGTCGTCTGCGCCGTTGCAGGTCTCCTCGGCGGGCACTCCGGCGTCGCAGATCCAGGTGAAGCCCGTACAGCGCTCGGTACCCTCGCAGCTACCGTGGGCGTTCTCGACCGAACATGACCGGTCCGCGTCCACCCCGGGGCGGCAGGCACACTCGCCGCCGGCGGGCCTGCACAGGCCGCCTTCGCAGACGGCGCCATCGTCGCAGGCGCCGTCCGCACACGGGGCCAGGCAGAAGCCCTCGATACACGTGAGCCCCTCGCAGGTGTCTTCACAGGGAGCGCAGGGCTCTGACGGCAGAGCAGCGTCCGGGTCGGGCGGCGTCGCGTCCTCTGCCGTCACCAAGTCGGAGGACGGAGCGAGGTCGGTGACGGGAAGCTCACCGCTGGCGACCTCCCCACCCTGCGCCACGTCGACGATGTCGTCGCTGCCGAGAGGGACGTCGACGCCGGTCACCGCGGTGTCGGGGGCCGCGCATGCGCCAAGGAACGACATCGCGGCGAAGATCGAGCGGGGGGACAGCGTCATGACCACGGAGTCTACGCGACTATCCGCTTGGATTGCAGCTCCAGCCGCTATCGGAAGGCGCCTCGCCGCCAAGCGTAGCGCCGCGTCTTGCCGCGGGAGGTCACCTGATAGGCACCCACGCTCCCGTCCGGTGCGCGCTCGGCCTTGACGTCGAAGTCCGGGTCCTCATCGACGTTGCCCGAGGGGTCCTCGCTGTGGTCAGGCTCGAAGGCGCCCGCCTCGACGACCGCGCCCTTGCTCACGCGGTAAACCGTGACCGGCTCGCCGCCGTCGCAGGCGTGCTCGGTGACCACGAGCAGCACCGTGCCATCCGGAGCCTTCTCGAACGCCAAGCTGCCGAGGAGCCCCTCCAGAGCCGCGGGCGGCCAGTCGATGCGCCGCGCGCGTTTGCCCGCTGCCCCGCGCAGCGCGATCTGGTGCCGCGAGAAGCGGTGTTCGTGCGGATCGCCGCCCTCGGTCCACTCCGTGGAGACCACCACGTCTCCGTGGCCGTCGCCGTCGAGGTCGCGCTCAGTCAGCTCCATGTTCTCCGGACGCGCGTCACAGTCGGGCCAGGCCTTCCCGCCCAGGCCAGCGTCCCACGCGACCAGCTCCGCTGGGGTCGGGGGCGTAATGACCATCTTCCAGGGCGTCGCCGCAGCCCCGGAGGGCACCGTGGCGCCGAAGCTGACCTCGAAGGCCTTCACATACGCGGGCACGGTCCAGCGCAGGGTCCCCTTGGCGGGGTCGAACTGCGCGTCGGGCGGCCACCCGGTCGTGGAGTAAGTGATGTTCTGCTTGGCAGGGCCCTTGGCTGCCACGGTGAGCTTCAGCTCGTGTCCCCCGGGAAACGACACCGTGAACGGCTCCTCGGTCCGCCGCCCCTTCAGGACCGAGGGATAAGGCCCCTTGTCACGTCGCCAGGGCGGGCCAAAGCGAGTGCAGATCAGCGCGTCGATGGGGAGCTTCTTCCAGACGACGGCCTCGGGGGGCTTCTCCATCACCAGGGCGGTGACCAGGGCGAGCGAGATCATTCAGCGGGCTCCATGGGGTGGTCCCCTACTCTCTGGCCTCGAGGCCTGGAAGTCACGAGTCCCAACCTGGATCGGAGGGCTCCCGTGTCTTGCGTTGCGGCTCGCAGCAGTCCCGAGTGGCGCGGCGGGCAGCCCTCCGGCAGAGTGGCGCGCCATGAACGACGTCCGCCTCACCCAGTTCAGCCATGGCGCCGGTTGCGGATGCAAGATCGCCCCCGCGCTCCTCGACAAGATCCTCGCCACGGTGTCGCCCGGCCGCGCCGATCCGCGCCTCTGGGTGGGCAACTCCGAGCGCGACGACGCGGCGGTTCTGGACCTCGGCGACGGGACCGGGGTGATCTCCACCACCGACTTCTTCATGCCCATCGTGGACGACCCGCTGGACTTCGGGCGTATCGCGGCGGTCAACGCCATCAGCGACGTGTACGCCATGGGCGGCAGCCCCCTGCTCGCGATCGCCATCCTCGGCTGGCCGGTGGACAAGCTCCCACCCGAGGTAGCCGGCCGGGTCGTGGAGGGCGGGAGGCTGGCGTGCGCCGAAGCCGGCATCCCGCTCGCCGGCGGGCACAGCATCGACAGCCCGGAGCCCATCTTCGGTCTCGCGGTCACCGGTCGGGTGCGCCTCGAGCACCTGAAGCGCAACGGGGGCGCCGCGCCGGGCGACCTGCTGTACCTCACCAAGCCGCTGGGCGTGGGCATCCTCACCACCGCCGAGAAGCGCAGCCGCCTCGCGCCCGAGCACGCTCACCTCGCCAAGGAGAGCATGTTGCGCCTCAACCGCTTCGGCGCGGTGCTCGGCCCCTGCGCGTATGTGCGGGCACTCACCGACGTTACCGGCTTCGGGTTGCTCGGGCACCTGGGCGAGATGTGCGCCGCCAGCAAAGCCACTGCCCGGGTCCGGCTGGCAGACGTCCCCCGGCTCCCCGCGGTGGACCACTACCTCGCGCTGGGCTGCGTGCCCGGAGGCACAGGCCGGAACCACCGCAGCTACGGCGAACGCGTGAGCCCGCTTTCGGACGCCACACGCGACCTCCTGTGCGACCCACAAACCAGCGGCGGGCTCCTCGTGGCGGTAGACCCGCGTCATCAGCAGGACTTCGAGGTGCTCGCGGCCGACAACGGGCTCGATCTCCAGCCCTTCGGCGAGTTCGAGCCTCTCGGGGAGCATCTCGTGGTGGTGGACGAGTGAGCCGGTTGCGCCAAGCGCCCTGGACGCCTCCGCTCAGGTGGTGGTGGCTCGCAGCGGCGTCGCTCGGTTGCGCGGGCCCGGCCGACCCAGCGGACGCCGGACGCCCGTATGTGCTGCTCGAGGACGTGGTCGCGGTACCGGGCGACGACGCGAGCGCCCCCCCAGCGGACCTCGGCTCTGCAGACGCTCCACCCGTGGACGTGCCGACCTGCCCCCCGGGGGGCGGCGAGTGCAACACCTTGGTCTGGGACCCCAGCACCTCGAAGTGCGTGCTCACCCATAGCGCCGAGGGCGAGCCCTGTGGCGCGGCGTCGTGCGTGGCGTCGACGGGCACGTGCACCGCCGGCACCTGCATTCCGGGCCCACCGCCGTGCCAGTCGGATGATCCCGACGGCTGCTTCACCGAGCACTGCGACGACACCACGGTGAGCTGCGTCCGCACGGACGCTCCCGACGGAACGCCGTGCTCCGGCGGTCGCTGGTGTGTGGGCGGCTCGTGCGAGTACGTGCCGGCGTGCACGGTGGCGGGCGACGCCACCACCCGGCAGTACGACGGCAGCTGCGCAGGGAACGCCGGCTGCGCCGAACGCTGCATCGTGGGCGCGTGCGACTGCTGGCGCTGCGATGGGCCCTTCTGCGTCGAGGCGGGCTGCGACCACTCCGTAGACAACCCGGCGGGCCCCACACAGGCCAAGGTCCCGCTGGGGGCGCTGCCGGATGAGCCCAAGGGCGGCGTCCCCGCCGAGCCGCAGCCGATCGTCACGGCCGCGGCGTCGGTCTCGCTCGCCGAAGGCGGCAGCCTCTCGATGCAGCTGGTGTTCGCGTATCCGGGGATCCCGGACAGCGCCGTGTGGGGCGACGGCAAGACCGAACCGCTGGTCGCGGCGAAGATCGCTGCCACGCGCCTCCTCGTTCTCAAGTCATCCACGGTCTACGCGCAATGCGTCGCGGAGCCTGTCACCGCCGCGGAGGGTGGCCCTGAGGTGCTCGCCCCCACTCTGGGCGACGGCAGCACCGTCGAGTTCGAGGTCTTGGCGTCCCCGTACGGCGTCACGGTCCTCGCGGTCGTCAGGGTGCTCGAGACCCATAGCGGTGCTCGATATCTCCAATGGGTGCGCCTCGGCGGCGTCGACGTGACGGCCGACTCCCTGCCCGGCGAGCCGCTCACCCTGAGCACCGAGGTCCTCGAGGCCATGCCGGTCTCCGCGGCGGAGCCCCTCGGATCACTGTGGACCGGCACCAGCTGGGCGGCTGCGGTCCTCGCCACACTCCCTTGACCCCCTCAACCACCCGAAAGGCCTTGGCACCATGACGACGCTCTACACCATCCCGTTCACCTGCTCCCAGGCGGCTCTGATCGTGGCCCGCGAGCTCGGGCTCGAGCTCACTGTCGACCGCGTAGACCGGGCCACGAAGGTCACCGCGTCGGGCCGCAACTTCCTCGACGTGAACCCGCTCGGGTATGTGCCGGTGCTCGAGCTGGACGACGGCACAGTCCTCACGGAGGTCGCCGCCGTGCTCACCTGGCTCTGCGACCAGCGCCCCGGTGTGATGCTGCCCCCGCCGGGCACGCGCGAGGCCGCTGTGGCTCTGTCACAGCTGGCGTTCGTGAGCACCGAGGTCCACAAGACCTTCAGCATCTTGTTCAACTCCAAGGCGCCAGAAGACTTCAAGGCGGTCGCCAAGGAGATCCTGGGCCGGCGCTTCGCCGTGTTGGACCAGCGTCTGGCCACGCAGCCCTTCATGCTGGGCGAGTCGTTCAGCGCGGTGGATGCGTATCTCTTCGTGGTGGTCGGCTGGTCCCGCGTGCTCAAGATCGACCTCGCCGAGTGGCCAAACCTCAAGGCCTTCACCACGCGCGTGCTGGAGCGCCCGAACGTGCGGGCCGTGATCGACTCAGAGAAGGTGCGCGTCTGATGCTGGACAGCGTGAGCGGTGGTGGCAGGCTGTCGCGCCGCCAGCTCTGAACGTGCGGAGGTACCCGTGCGTTAGGCGCTGAGTCCTGCGAGGTCATCATGCTCCGCCGAATGCCGCTCTTCCTGCTTTGCGCCTTCTCCACCGTCGTCGCGCTGGGCGGCTGTAAGAAGAGCGATCCGCCCCCTCCAGCCGACGCGGCGCCACTACGCTTCGAGAAAAAGCCGGTCCCCCCCATGCCGTCGCGCCTCCACGAGGCTGACGCGGCCGCCCCGGTCGGGCCCGCTCCCGCCGAGGCCCCGGCCCCCACTGAGGCCGCCCCGGAGATCGCCGCCGGCGGACCCAAGGATCCCTCGCCACCGCAGCCCGTGAACGGGCTCTTGTTTACGCTGGGCAACGCCGGGGGTAGCGACGGGGCGTACGAGCGCCCGCCGATCGCTGTGGCCACGCCGCTGTCCGACGCGGAGACCGAGGCGCTGCTGTCCCGGCTGCCTCCTGTGGAGCCGGGTGCCTCGGACCAGCAGGACTTCGCGTTCCGCGAGCGCTCTCTGCCGGCTCCGCGACCCGGGGAGACGGTGAAAGACAGCTTCCCGCCGGCGCCCGCGAAGGTGGCGCCGCCAACCGAGGTGGAGTCTGGGCCCCTCGAGGTCCGCCGCTTCGGCCCGGAGGGTGACGTCCCGCTGGCGCCGCAGATGAGCGTCACCTTCTCGCAGCCCATGGTGGCGATCACCTCCCACGACGAGCTGGCGAAGCTGACCCCGCCCGTGGTGCTCACGCCAACGCTCGAGGGCAACTGGCGCTGGATCGGGGCCAAGACGCTCCTGTTCGACCCCAAGGTGCGCCTGCCCATGGCCACGGAGTACTCGGCCACGATCGCGGCCGGCACCAAGTCCGCTACGGGCGGGGTCTTGGAGAAGGCCGTCGCCTGGACGTTCCGAACCCCCCCGGCGCAGCTCGTGGGCCACTGGCCCACCGAGTACTCCCCCACCGTGCTACGGCCGGTCGTCGCGCTGCGCTTCGACCAGAGGATCCACCCCGAGGCGCTCCTGAAGTCGCTCTCGCTGAAGCACGGTCTCCTCGGTGCGCCCTCCCCAATCCGCCTCGCGACCGAAGAAGAGCTGGCCAAGGACCCCGCCGCGAAGTCGATCACCACGGGCGCCGAGGCGGGGCGCTGGCTCGCTGTGGTGCCCGAGCAAGACCTGCCCGAGGACACGGAGATCACCGTCACCCTCGCCAAGGGCGCCCCGTCCGCCGAAGGGCCGCGCCTCACCGAGAAGGACCAGACCTTCCGGTTCAGGACCTATGGCCCGATGCGCTTCGTTCGGTCGACCTGCGGCTGGGAAGACAACTGCCCGCCGCTGTCTCCGTGGGCCCTCGAGTTCACCAACCCGATCGACCCCGAGACCTTCGACGAAGAGTGGATCACGGTCGCGCCGGAGCTCCCCGGCCTGAAGGTGCAGGCCATGGGCCAGACCATCATGATCCAGGGCGCCTCCAAGGGCCGAACGCTCTACAAGATCACCTACGCAAAGGACATCCGCGACATCTACGGACAGACGCTGAAGAAGGGCGGCACCACCGAGATCATGGTCACCAAGGCGGAGCCCATGCTCGTGACGCCGTCGAAGAACTTCATGCTCCTCGACCCGGCCGGCCTGCCCCAGATCACGATGAGCTCGATCAACCACAAGACCGTGGACGTGAAGGTCTACCGCGTCGAGCCGAAGCACTTCCCGGAGTTCCTTCAGTATGCGCAGAACGTCCAATATCCAAAGGACCGCAAGCGTCCGCCCGGCAAGCTGGTGGTAGACAAGACCCTGCAGATCAAGATGGTGGAGAACGAGATGGTCGAGACTCCGGTGGAGCTCGGCGCAGCGCTCGACGGCGGCCTCGGCAGCGCCGTGGTGGTGATCCGCCCGACCATCCAGCCGCCGAACATCGAGTACTACGAGGACATGCGAACATTCTGGGTTCAGCGCTCGGAGCTCGCGGTGGACGCCGTGATGGACGGCGACACCCTCTACGGGATCGTGACCGACCTCAAGACCGGGGCCCCGATCAGCGGCGCCACCGTCACGATGGAGCCGGACGGGCTCGAGGCCATCACTGACGAGACCGGCGTGGCCACGATCAAGCTGCCCGAGAGCGCGGCGGAGCCGGCGCGACTCATCGCGCGGAAAGACGGCGACATCGTATTCCTGGCCGAGAACACCTACTACTGGGGCTCCGGGTCCAACTGGGTGAAGCGCGAGGCCCGCCCGCACCTCCGGTGGTTCGTCTTCGACGACCGCGGACTCTACCGGCCAAAGGAGACCGTCCACTTCAAGGGCTGGGTGCGTCTGATCTCGGGCGGCAAGATGCCCATGGTCGGACCGCTCGGCCAAGCGGCCACCGGTGTGGACTGGACGCTCTTCGACTCTCGCAACAACGAGATCGCAAAGGGCAGCGTGCCGCTCTCAGCAGCCGGCGGCTTCGAGGGCTCGTTCTCGCTACCCGACACCATGAACCTCGGGTCCGCCCGCCTCACCCTCCACGCCTCAGGGTCCAACATCGAGGGCGGCACGATGTCGCACACGCTTCGAGTTCAGGAGTTCCGTCGGCCTGAGTTCGAGGTGAAGGGCGCTGTCACCGACGGACCGCACCTCGTGGGCGGGAAGGCGCAGGTCTCGGTGTCGGCCAGCTACTTCGCGGGCGGGGCGCTGCCGGGCGCCGACGTACAGTGGTTCGTCTCGGCCAGCCAGACCTCGTTCACGCCGCCGAATCGGTGGGACTACGCCTTCGGCTCGTGGGTCCCCTGGTGGTGGGGCGGCTCCACAGAGTCGCGCAGCGTCGGCCCGATCGAGTTCAAGGGAGTCACCGACAGCGCAGGTACCCACCGCCTCGAGATCGCCTTCGACTCTGTGAGCCCGCCGCGCCCGTGGGCGCTCACGGCCGAGGGCACGGTCCAAGACGTGAATCGGCAGACCTTCACCACCTCCCAGGGGCTCCTGATGCACCCCGCGGACCGCTACGTGGGGCTCAAGGGCAAACGCGACTTCCTGCAGAAGGGCGAGGAGCTGGACGTGCTCCTGATCGTCACCGATCTCGACGGGAACCTCGTCGCGGACGTCCCCGTCGACGTCTCCGCGACGCGCCTCGAGTGGACCTACAAGAAGGGCAAGTGGACCGAGGAAGAGAAGGACACGCAACACTGCCAGACGAAGTCCCTCGCAGAGACTGACGCTCGCTGTGTGTTCGCGCCGAAGGAGGGCGGCACCTGGCGCGTCAAGGCGAACATCAAGGACAGCGAGGGTCGCCCCAACGAGAGTCAGCGCGACTTCTGGGTCCCCGGGGGGAAACAACCGGTAGAGCGTGAGGTGAAGCTCGAGACGATCCGGATCGTCCCCGACAAGAAGGAGTACGCGGTGGGCGACACCGCCGAGCTCTTCCTCACCGCGCCCTTCTCGCCTGCCGAGGGCTTCCTCACGGTGCGCGTTGGCGGCATCGTCGAGAAGCAGTTCGTGAAGCTCGACGGCACCGGGACCGTCGTGAAGGTGCCGATCGCCGAGGGCTACATGCCGTCGGTGACGATCGTCGTTGACGCCACGGGATCGGCGCCCCGGATGAACGACAAGGGCGAGGAAGATCCCGCCCTCCCCCGTCGCCCGGCCCACGCCACCGGCAGCATCACGCTGGCCGTGCCCCCGGTCACGCGCACCCTCACGGTGGAGGCGGTGCCCGACGCCACCGAGATCGAGCCCGGCGCCGCTACGCATGTGAGCGTGACGGTGAAGGACTCCGCGGGCGCGCCCGTCTCGGGCGCCGAGGTCGCGATCGTGGTGGTGGACGAGTCGGTCCTCGCGCTCACCGGATATCGCATTGGCGATCCCGTCGACACGTTCTACTCCTGGCGCAACAGCCTGGGGCAAACCCACCGGGTCCGCGAGCTGCTCCTGCTCCAGGATCCCACGCTGCTGCTCCAGCTGGGCGCCACACGGAACGGCGCGCCGGGCGCCTACAAGATGGCGCGGGCCGAGGGTGGCGCGATGCCCGCACCGACGGCGGCGCCCGCCCCAGCCCCGCCCTCCGAGCCCATGGAGGCGGAGGCGGCCGAGGAGTCAGCGAAGTCCGGCGACGACGCCAGTGGGGGTGAGGACAAAGGGGGCGACGACGGCGGCGCGATCGCCGTGCGCAAGAACTTCGACCCGCTGGCCGTGTTCGCCGGCGCGGTAAGCACCGACGCCAACGGCGTGGTGCGGGTGGCGGTGAACCTGCCCGACAACCTCACGCGCTACCGTGTCACGGCCGTAGCCGTGGACGCCGGGACGCGCTTCGGCATGGGCGAGTCGTCGATCACCGCACGGCTTCCCCTCATGGTGCGCCCGGCCGCGCCGCGCTTCCTGAACTTCGGCGACTCCTTCGAGCTGCCCATCGTGCTGCAGAACCAGTCCAAGGAGCCGCTCGAGGTCCACATCGCCGTCGCATCTACCGGGGTCACCCTCACGAAGGGCAAGGGCCGCAAGGTCACCGTGCCCGCGCTCGACCGAGTCGAGGTCCGCTTCCCCGCCGAGACGGCGCACGCCGGGATCGGGCGCTTCCAGATTGGCGCAAAGACCGGGAAGTGGGCAGACGCGGCCAAGATCGAGCTGCCCATCTGGACTCCCGCGACGACCGAGGCCTTCGCGACCTACGGCACCATCGACAAGGGCGCCGTCGCGCAGCCGGTGAAGCTGCCGGGGGATGTGTTCACACAGTTCGGTGGCCTCGAGGTCTCCACGGCCTCCACCAACCTCCAGGCGCTCACGGACGCGGTCATGTACCTCGTCTCCTACCCCTTCGAGTGCTCCGAGCAGGTGAGCTCGCGCATCCTCGCGATCGCCGCCATGAAGGACGTGCTCACGGCGTTCAAGACGGCGGGGCTCCCGCCGCCCGAAGAGCTGGTGGCTGCCGTGGGGCGCGACCTGAAGCGCCTCGAGTTGCTCCAGCACGACAACGGTGGCTTCAGCTTCTGGAAGCGCTCGGAGCGGGACTGGCCCTATCTCACGGTGCACGTGCTGCACGCGATGGCGCGCGCAAAACAGAAGGGCTTCGAGGTGGGGCCGCGGATGCTCCAGAAGGCCGAGGCCTACGTCCGTGACATCCGGAACCACTTCCCGCGCGAATACACGCCGGAGATCCGCCGGGTGATCGAGGCGTACGCGCTGTATGTGCGAAATCTGTTGGGCGACAAGGACGCGAAGCGCGCACGCGGGCTCATTGCCGAGATGGGTGGCGTG
>SXGT01104503.1_pt1 | contig 81264 bp, 59 predicted proteins | sample 3176221 | NCBI WGS metagenome assembly SXGT01 (sample SAMN11356862, study PRJNA531348) | freshwater metagenome | isolation source: freshwater sample F1-120 | place: China: Fuxian Lake, Yuxi | collected 2017-12-25 | reverse complement strand
CGCGCGGCGGTCGAGGAGGGCCTCCTCCCCGGCGGCGGCGTGGACCTGATTCGTGCGCAGCGCGCACTCGACAGCGTGAGCGCCGAGGGCGAGCAGCGCTTCGGCGTCGAGATCGTGCGTCGCTCGGTCGAGGAGCCCCTGCGCCAGATCGTCGCCAACGGCGGCGGCGAGGCTAGCATCGTGCTCGAGAAGGTCCGCAACGGCACCGGCGGCTTCGGCTACAACGCCGCCACCGGCGCCTACGAAGACCTCTACGCCTCCGGCGTGATCGACCCCACGAAGGTTACCCGCGCCGCGCTCGAGAACGCGGCGTCCGTCGCCTCGCTTTTGCTCACTACCGAGGCCATGGTGGCCGAGTACAAGGAAGAGGAAGACGACGGCGCCGGCCACGGGCACAGTCACTAGTCGTTGAGGGGGGGAACCCGCGTAGGCGGGTTCCCCCCCTACCGCCCGCTGCCCTACGCCCTCCGGCCCTCGGGCCTCCGGGCTACGGCGTTGGCCGTGCAAATAGCACGGCCAACGGCGGGCTCTCCCCCCCTCCCTTGACACACCCCTTCTCGGAGGGCTGTCGCTTGGGGGGGGTTGTTGCTTTTGTGGTGGCCGTTCCCCGTCGAAGATCCCGAAGCAGCACGCCCGGGGGCGGGCGACGCAACCCTGCGTCGCGCGACTACGCCCCCTGCAGACCGGTGCCAGCCCGAGGCCACCCCCGGCCCGGTTGCAGCGGGGTCGAGCCGACGTGATCGAGCCGCCCGGTCCCGAGTTGGGGTGGGGCGGGTGACGTCCCTGGCGCGCCCCATCGCGGAGCGCAGCGCAGCCGATGGGGACGCCAGGGGCGGCAGGACCCGCTGCCCGAGGCAAAGTACGGGATCCGGGCGGCGGATTACCTGGAGATCGGGGGCCCCGTGTCGCGACACAGGGCCGGGGGGTGGCCGACCCTAGTAGGGATCAGGCTCAGGGCTGGACAGCCGAGGTCCCTGGCGGCCAGCCGGGAAGTAGATCCGCGCGCCGATGCCACCGTCGATGCCCATCTCGGTCCTCGGCCAGACGCCCACCACCGGCACGATTTCTGCCCAGCCCTCGATGGGCACCTTGTCGTGCCACACGCCCATCGCGATCGGTACGCGAATACCCAGGTTCACCGCGTCGTAACCAGTGCCAGCGCCCACCCGGAGCCGAGGACCGGCGCCGACCCACACCGGGAAATGGGTGTTTGGAATGTCGGCGGTGCGGAAGTCGGCCAGATCCAGACAGGCGTCGGCGTGAAACTGGGCGAAGTCCGGGAACGACCACGCCACCGCACCGTCCACCCAGAAGCGGCCGCCGGGTCGGTAGGCCGCCGAGAAGCCAGTGGGTTCGCCGAGCAGGATGCCGATGCCTACGCCCTCCGGGTCGCGACTGAAACCGTCGTCCGCACGGGCGACGGACAGCAGAATGGCGATCACGGGGAGCATAGCCGCTTGGGGCTATCGCGTTCTTGACGCGGCGGGAAGTCGCGTCTGGTCGCGATCACGGCCGGTTTGGGGAGCGGCGAGACTCAGTCGCGGCGAAGCGCCTCGAGCGCCGCCTCGCCCTGGTACACCGTCACCAGGCGCCGGAGCACCGAGCCAATTCGAGGGTCATCGACGAAGCCACGCCACGTCGGGTCGCTTGCCACCAGCCGAATGCTGAAGCCATGCCGAAACGCCGCGAGGAGCGCCACCTCGAAGGCGGCCGCATCGCCGCGCCGCGCAGCCACGTCGGCCGCACGAAACCAGCCCGGCCAGGCCCGCGGCTCGAGCCGAGTCACCACCGCGATGTCCTCAGCTGCGCCGTCGATGTCGCCCCGAGCGAGGCGAATCTCCCCGCGGTCGTAGCGCGCCGCGACCAGCTCAGGATCGAGCTCGACCGACCGGTCGATGGCGGCCGCCGCGCGCGCGTCGTCCCCGGCCAGGCGCCAGGCGAGCCCCATCTCATACTGCACTCGGGCGCTCTCACCCACCGCGCGCATCCAGCGCCGCGCGAAGTCTTCCGCCTCGTCTGCGGTACTCTCTCGAGCAATCCGGGCCACCTCGGCCCCGGCGGCCTCGGTCACCGCCAGCCGGTAGTCCGGCAGCGGTAATTCCGCGAGAGCCAGGCCGACGGCCAGGATCACCGGCGGCGCCTCGCGCCGGCCGCCGCCGCCAGGAGCGTGCCGAGGGCACCGAGCCCAGCGGCGCCACCAGCGTCGCAACCACAACCGCCGGGGGAGATGTCGAGCTTGCCGCCGTCATCCACGTCCTGCCCCTCGTCGGTACCGGGGTCGACAGCGGTGTCGAGCGCGCCGCTATCGTCGGCCTCGTTGCTCTCCGGCGTCGCGAGCGGACGGTACACACAGACGTCGTCGAGGTTCCAGCCGCCCATCTCGAGGCCGCCATCGCTCTCGATCTCCCAACCGAGCGTGAGCGGACCCGACACGTCGGCCGCCAGAGTGTGCAGCACCCATTCCTGGTCGGCCGTGTGTGCGCCGCCGTCAGGATCGTTGGAGTCGTAGTTCTCCCAGATTACCGCGTCGTTGGCGTACACCCGCGCTCGGTCGTACTCGCCATCCTCGACGTTGAGCCACCGCCGGTACTGCACGATCACCCGCGTGGCGCTGCCCACGTCGATCGCCACGCTACTGAGGCGGTTGGTGACGTCCGGCTGGTACTCGCCGTTGTAGTTGCCACCGCCGAGGTCGTTGCCCCACACGCGCCGGCCGCTGAATGCCTCGCTCGGATCATCGGCGTAGCCACTGGGCGTGTCGAAGGTCCAGTCGTCGGCACCCTCGCGCTCGCGACCATCGATCAACTCGTGGGTGTAGCCCCCGTCGTCCACGCTCTCGAAGCTCTCGCAGTAGATCTCCTCGAGCTCGCCCACGTAGAAGGTGAAGGGCGCGATGAAAGCACCCTGTGGCCACGCGGCCTCGCTGCCGTCCGAGCCCGCCACGTCGATGTAGTACTCGACGATGGTGCCCTCAGGGAGGCCGGGGATGGCAGCGGAGAAGTCGTTGCCCGCGAGGTTGCCCGCCACCCGCGACCAGCTGGCGCCGTGATCGGTGCTGTACACCACGTCGACGCTGGCCGGCGTGAACTCCACGCAGGCGGCGGCGAGGTTCACGACGCTACCGCTCACGGCGATGTCGGCGGCCGCGGGCTGGTTGGCCAGCGCCGCGTGATCCACGGCGACGGCGCCATCGCCCGCGAGAGGTCCGAGGCCATGGCGGCCAAAGGCCTCCGAGATCTCGCAGAAATGAGGCGTCCCGTTGGTGAGGTCGCCGTCGTCGTCATCCGCGGCGACGAACTCGTCATATGCGGACTCGAGGGTGGGACCGGCCTTGAGCGCGTCGGCGAAGAGGGTGGACGTCACCCGCCAAGCCTCGCCCCGCTCACGCCGTGTCTCGCCATAGGTATCGAGGAGGTTCTCCCAGAGATCCCAAACCGCGCCGCCGAAGATGAGGCCGTCGTAGTGCACCTCGTTGACGACGTCGTCGGGGTACACCATGTCGGTGGCGAGCTCCCGGATGCCGGCGCCATTGGTCATGAAGTAGGGCGCCATCGTCGCGTCGCCGGTGAGCAAGACAGCCACGATGTCGCCGGCGCCCTCACTGATGGTCCCGTCGAAACTACCCGCTTCCAGGCTGTAATAGTGGAAGCCGTGGCCCCACTCGTGGTAGTTCACGTCGGCGATCTGGCCAGTGTTGTTGCAGCCGCCGCCGGCCGAGTAGAAGTTGAGGTTGCCGTCGTAATAGGCGTTGCAGTTGCCGCTGCTGTCGTTCACGTTGGACACGAGCTCCTCGCTCGCCATGCGCACCTCGGGTGCGATGTTGAGCGACCACTCGCGCACGTCGTGTACGAACGCGTAGCTCGCGATCTCGGCGAGGGTGGCGGTGTCCTCGGTCCACGTGGGGTTGGCACCCTCGATGGCCAACTCGCCCTCGGCGCCCGCCCGGTTGCGCACCTCCAGGTACTTGCCCCGGAGGTAGGTGACGGCGCTCTCGTCGTCCGGAAGCGCGAAGCTGCCGTCCTCCCCGGCCTCCACCTCAGCGCCCGTGCTGGCTCCTTCCACGAACACCAGGGGCAGCGCCGTGGTGGCGAAGCTGCCGTCGAGGGTGCGCTCAGGGTGGTAGCCGTACACCGTCCCCGCGAGGAAACGGACCTCGTTGTAAAAGCCCAGGACGTCGCCGGTCGTCGCATCGACGAAGCTCACCCATCGGCCCACCGGGACCGTCGTCTGGGTGCGCACCTCGTAGGCGAGCCGGTACACCACGCGACCGCCCCCATCGCTCGGCAAGAGCACTAGGCGCGCCGCGCCATCGCTGTGGTCCGCCAGCGGTGCGGCGCCATCGAGGGCCGCGGCGATGAGGGCGTCGGCAGGGCTGATCTCGGCGCTGCCCACCTGGGCGCCGGGGTGAGTGTCGACCCCGAGCAGCACCAGCTCCCCCTCGCGCACCCGCGCGGTGACGCCGGCGCCCCAGACGGGCACGCCGCGCACCAGCCGGTCGAACTCCACGTACCAGGTATCGGTCCGCGCCACGTGGTTGGCGTTGCGGAGCTGCAGCGTCGATGCCGGGACGCCGAGAATCTCATGGTTTCGCTCGAGGAAGGCCATCAATGCCAAGGTCGGGTCCCCCGAGCCCATCGCGATGCCGGGGCCCCAGGCGCGATGCGGCGTGCCGGTGGCCTCGTCGAAACGCGCCGCCCAGCCTTGCCCCTCGCCCCGGGTGAACTCGGCCCAGGCCGGCTGGTGGGCGAGCGCCAGTTGCTCGGGCAGGTGTGTGACAAAGAGCCGGTTTGGTTCGATACCCTGGGGCACGTCCTCCACGGGGGCAAAGGCAAACGCGCTCGCGACAAATCCCAGCCAGCTCAGCATGACCGCTCCGAAGGCCGGCAAACTATATGGGCGGCACACCGGCCCCGCGCGAGCCGTCACCTACTCCTGGCATGCACGCCTTCCTCGCCTTCATCCTCGCCTGCACCTCCGAGCCCGGTTCGGCGCCCACTCATGCCCTGCCCACGCTGCCCCCTCGCCTGGACGACCGGCCCGTCACGCGCGGCGACGAGCGCCCCCTCCGAGAGGCGGTGATCGCCTTCACCGCCGAGGTGCGCGGCGAGGTTGAACCTTGCGGCTGTCCCACGACGCCCTATGGGGGCTTCGCCCGGCGCGAGCGCCTGCTCGCCCGTTACCGGGAGGCACAGGACCCCCCCCTCTTCGTGCTCGATGCGGGTGAGATGCTGGCCAAGCCTGTCCCCGGCAAGGCGCCGTCAGAGTCCAGCGACCGCGCCGAGGCGGTGATGCAGCTCGCCAGGGCCACCGGGCTCGACGCCTGGGCACCGGGCCCCCTCGATCACGCCGCCATGCCGACCGAATGGCTGGCCAGGCACGCGACCGTATCCGCCACCTGGGGCGCCCCCTTCGCGGCCGCAACGGTTGTCGAGCGTGGCGGCGTTCGTGTCGGCGTGATCGGGCTCTCGGCCCCGGTCGATGCCGTGCCCGCTCACGACGCGGTGAGCGCGGTTCGCGGCGCCATGACCGGCGAAGCCGACACCTGGGTTGTGCTCTCCAACGCCGTGGCGGCCGTCAACCGCCAGGTGGCCGAGGGCGTCCCCGGCCTGGGGGCGGTGCTGGCCACGGCGGGGGAGAACCTCGAGGAACCGTGGACCGGAAAGGGCGCGCCGGTCATCGAGACGCCCGGCCGAGGTCGATACGTGACCGTGATCCACCTCAGCCTGGGCAGCACGCCCGGCCCATGGGCCATCGAAGACGGGGGCACCTGGAAGTCCGTCGCCAGTGCCCGTGAACGCGCCGACGTGGCCGAGGCCGGCGCCACCGTGCTCGGAGAGGCCTTCGAGCGCGATCGCCTCGCCCTCAGCGAGGCCACCCGGGGACGCAACGTGGCGGTCGTGTCCACCCGTCCCCTCGCCCCCGACCTCGATGGCGACACGCCTGTCGCCAAGCTCGTCGACGCGTTCCACTCGAGCCAGCTCGCCACGGCTCGCGCCGAGGTGGCTCGCCCCACGGGGTCGCCCTACGGCACGTCGGCGGCCTGCTCGTCCTGCCACGGCGACCGCCTGGCCAGTTGGGGCTTCGACGACCACGCGAAGGCATGGGCTTCCCTCGAGGCGCGGAAATCGGCGCGCAACCCGGAGTGCGTGGGCTGTCATTCCACGGGTTTCGGCAAACCCGGGGGCTTCTCGGCGCTCGATGCCCGCACGGTGGAGGCCTACAAGGCGGTGCAGTGCGAGGCCTGCCACGGCCCGATGCGCGGCCACGCGCAGCAAGACGGGAGCCAGAGCGCGCTGGTGACGGAGGCCACCTGCCGCGCCTGCCACGACCCGGCGAACAGCCCGAGCTTCAATTACACCACGTACCTGCGCCGGATCTCCTGCTCGCGCATGGCGGTGCAGGATTTGCCTGATTGAAGGCTGTAGGCTGTAGGCTGCAGGCCAGGGCCGCCGTGGTGAAGGGCAGGTCCAGGCACCCCGAGCGCTCGCGAGGGCCCTGGGGTCGAAGGCACTCTCGACGCCTGAGGAGACTCCAGGCTCCGCCAAGCGAAAACGCTCGTTCCTACGGCCTAATCCCTACAGTCTACAGCCTGATCACCAGCTCGCCAGGAAGCGATCCACTTCCTCGCGCTCCCGCAGGCCCACGCTGAACTCGAGACAGTGCGCGCAGGCGTCGATGCCCGCCTTGCGCCACAGGCCGCGCGACTCGAAGGCAGTGCGACCACACAGATGACAGGTCGCGCTCTCCGGCGAGGCCGACTCGCGGCGATCCCGCACCAGCTCACTCACGCACACCGAGCACAGGACCGCGCGGGTACCCGAGAACAGGGGGGCGCCCTCGGCGGTGCCCCGGCCGCAGGCGCTGCACTTGATGTCGCCGCTCCCCACGGGCTGGGGCTCACCGCGCGACGCCGGGGGCGAGACCTTGGCGAGCAGCTTGTCGATGACCACCGACGCCCCCCGCTCTTGAGCACGACGGTGGAGCGCCCGCGCCGCCTCCGGTTCGCCGCACGTGGCTTGAGCCGCGAGCACCGCCACGCCGAGCTCTGCGTCCACACCGGCGCCCCAGGTGCTGAACAACTCTCTCGCAGACCGGCTACGTCGCGTCGCGATGGCAAGCAGCAAGATCGCCTGCCAGGCCCGCGCTGTTTCACGCTCAGCCTCCACCGCACGACGGTGCGCCGTGAGGTCGGTGGCGTTGCCTCTCCGCTCCACGGCTGCGCGTTGGATGTCTTCCATGGTGACGTGGAGGCCCGCCGTGAGCGCGGGCTCGGGGATGAACGCCGCCGCCGCGAGCGCGTTGCGCGCGAGTCCGACCGAGTAGCACCGCCCCGCCTCGCGGAGCCTCCCGCCCAGCTCGTCGGCCACGTGGCCTGCGGTGAGCCCGCATGCCGTTTCCCACAGCGCGAAGCGCAGTCCTTCGTCCTCGGTGCGCTCGACCACCCCCAGGATCACGCTCACCGAGCTGGGGCCGACCACCTTGAGCTCCTCGAGCAAAACGCTGATGCGACGCCGTGCGACGGTTCGCGGGGCCTCGTCGCCTCCGGTGGGCGGGAGCTGGTCGAAGCCCGACACCTCGACTTCGAGCGCGCGTTGCAGCCACGCCACGTCGCCCGCCCGGCGGCGGGTGCGCGCCAGCTCCACGTAGCTGATCATGTCGCCTGGGTGGTCTTGTAGAGTGTCGCGGAAAACCTTGATGGCATCTGCTACTTGGCCCTCCTCAACGAGAACACAACCGAGCGCGTGCCTCGCGGGTAGGAGCCCCGGTTCGAGGAGCAGCGCCTTGTTGCAGTGCTCGCGGGCCTTTTCGAGCTCGCCGAGGTGGAGGTAGGCGAGACCAATCTGGGCGAGGACGCCGGCGTCATCGCCGTGGGCGTGCGCGGCGACACCCTCGAGGAACTGCCGGTAGTGCTGGATCGCGCCCTTGTACTTGCCGAGCCCGAAAGCCACTTGGCCCAGGTGTTTGCGCGCCGCGTTCGAGAACCTCGGGTGCTGGCGGAGGCGTACGAAGAGCTTCTCGGCGTCGTGATATCGACCCGTTTGCAGGCAGAGCAACCCGAGGTCGCGCATCAGGACCGGCAACAAGTCCGGGCTCGGTTCGCGGGCAAGTGCCTGCACCATGTGGAACTGCGCGCGTTCGATGAGGCGAGTTCCGCCAACCTGGCGCGCTCGCTCGGCCAGCGTGCGTCCGAGGAGCAGGTGCGACTCCCAGCTCTCCGGCGAGGCCCGGCAGGCGTTCTCGAGGTGACGGATCGCCAGGTGGAGGTCTTTCTGGGCGCGGTACAGCGCCCCGAGCGCGAGGTGGAGGTCGGCCCGGGTGGGGTCGAGCCGAAGCGCCTCGTCGAGGTATCGTTGCGCGCCGTCGGGACGCTCCAACGCCACCATCGCGGCCCCGCAGATCACGTGCCCCTCGGCGTTCTCGGGCTGGTCGTGCACGACCCGCTTGGCATGCTGGAGCGCCGACGCCGCCAGAGATTCGCCGCCATGATGGTAGAGCGCTCGCGACAGGCAGACGCGCGCCAGCTCGGCCCGCGCGGCGGTGTCGTCGGGCGACCCGGCGAGTCTCTCCTCGAGGTGCTCCTGCGTCCACTCGAGCTTCTGGTGCGGGTACATTTCCGCGGCGGCTTATCGCGATATGATGGGGCCGTGCGAGGCTTCCGCCGCCAGGGCCAGTCAACCGTCGAGTGGGCGCTGGTGATCGCGGTCATCTGCGTGGCCGTGGTCGCCGCCGCCTACGTCTTCATGCCCACGTTCCAGGACGAGATGGAGAGCGCGGGCGAGAACATGAGCAACCTGTACACCTCCGGCGATCTCGCGCCCTGAGCGGCGCGCCCTGGGCGTCACGCCTGGGGGGCCCCGGATTACACCGGCGGCGCTTTGAACCGCCTCGTCATCCTCTTCTTCGTCTCCGGCGCGGCTGGCCTCGTCTACGAGTCCATCTGGTCACGCGAGCTGCACCGCATCTTCGGCACCTCGCAGTTCGCCATCGCCACGGTGCTCGCCGCCTTCATGACCGGCCTCGCCGCGGGCGGCGCGATCGGCGCCCGCCACGCAAGTCGCGTGTCGCGACCGCTCCGCGCCTACGCCATCCTCGAAGCCGGCATCGGCGCGTTCGCGCTGATCTTTCCCCTGCTTCTCGACGCCATCGAGCCCTTGTACCTCGGCTTCTGGCATGCCTTCAGCCCGAGCGTGGTGAGCTTCGGCGTCTTCCAGTTCCTCGTGCTCGGCGTGGTCCTGCTTCTCCCCACCGCCGCGATGGGCGCCACGCTCCCCCTCCTGGTTCGCCTGCCGGTGGCCGAGGGCTCCCTCGCCTCGGCAGGGCGGCTCTACGCGGTCAACACGGCCGGGGCCGTCTTTGGCACCTGGCTGGCCGGCTTTTACCTCCTCCCGGGCATCGGTGTCTTCGGCACCACCCTCCTCGCCGCCTGCGTGAACTTCGCGCTTGCCGCCGTGGCTTGGCGGCTCGACCGGCAGCTCGAGGAAGAATCTCGCGTCGAGGCGGAGAACGCGCCCGCGCCGGTGGAGCCCATCTCCCCGGGCGCCGAGTCTTCCCCGTGGCCCTGGTACCTGATCGCCGCGCTCGCAGGCTTCTCCTCGTTGGCGCTGGAGGTGGCCTGGTTCCGCCTACTCACGTTGATCCTCGGGGCATCCACCTACGCCTTCACCGTGATGCTGCTGGCGTTCCTCGTGGGCATCGCCATCGGCGGCGAGGGCGGCGCGGGACTCGCACAGCGTTTCGCTCGTCGCGACCGGGCTTGGCTCGGGGTGGTGGTCGCGCAGCTCGCCGTGGCGCTCCTCACCTTCGGCGCGATGTTCCGCTGGCGGTGGCTCCCGCTCACCTTCGTGAAGGCCTACTTCGCCATCGAGCCCATGGCCGATACGCTCTTGTGGCCCACGAAGTGCCTCATCGCCGTGGCGCTCATGGCGCCCCCGGCCCTCTTCATGGGGGCCACCTTCCCGATGCTGGTGGCGGCCCTACGCAGTCGCGACCTGTCCCGCTCCGTGGGGGGTATCTACTCGGCGAACACCGTCGGCGCCCTTCTCGGCGCATTCCTCGCGGGCTTCGTCCTGCTTCCGCAATTCCAGGTGCGCGGCACGGTGATCGCCTGCATCGCGGTGAACCTCGGCGCTGCCCTCGCGGCCTTTCTGTCGCGACCGCGCAGCGACAAGGAACCCGTCTACAACGGCGCCGCTGGGCTGGTTGTTGGCCTCCTCGCCTTCGTCGTGGCGAAAGCAGCCCCGCCCTGGGAACCGATGCTGATGACGACGGGCGTGTACAAGTACGTCGACAATCTCGCCGAGCCCACACAGGCCGAGATCCAGCGCGACATGATCGACCGCTACGAGATGCTCTTCTACGCCGAGGGCCTCTCCACCGTGGTGACGGTGGCCCGCAACAAGAAGACGGGCAACGTCTGGCTCGCCAACAACGGGAAGATCGACGCATCGAGCACCACCGACATGCCGACGCAGATCCTCGTCACTCACCTGCCCTTCGCCTTCACCGCCGGCCGCGCGCAGAAGGCCGTCGTCATCGGCCTCGCCAGCGGCATCACGCTCGGCGCCGCGACGCTCCATCGTGAGCTCAAAGAGATCGACGTGGTGGAGATCGAGCCGAGGATCCGCGAAGCAACCGAGTTCTTCCGGCCCTGGAACCACGACGCCCTCGACGACCCGCGCGTGAACCTCATCGCCAACGACGGTCGCAACCAGCTCCTGCTCACGCCGCCCGGTGCCTACGACGTGATCGTGTGCGAGCCGTCGAACCCCTGGCTCACCGGCGTCTCGAACCTCTTCACCCGCGAGTTCTTCGAGATGGGCAAGGCCCGCCTCTCCCCAGGGGGTGTCTGGGCCCAGTGGGTGCAGATGTACGGGATGGACAACCGCGATCTCCGCGCGGTGATGAAGACCTTCGCCACTGTCTTCCCCTACGTGCACGTCTTCGCCACCATCGAAGACGCGGACCTCGTGATGGTGGGTAGCGATAGTCCCATGCCGCTCAGTCCCGAGGCCTTCGAGGCCCTGCGCTCCAAGGACCCGGTGCTCACCCGCGACATGGACACCATCGAGCTCACCGACCGTTGGCTCATGCTGTCCACCTGGCTCTTCGACCGCGACACCTTGCTCGAGTTCGCCGGCGAGGTACCCCTCAACACCGACGACAACCTGCTGGTCGAGTTCTCCGCGCCCCGGAATCTCCACAAGGAAACGAGCACGCGCAACTTCCGTGACTTACGACGTTTCCCGCGCATTCCCAGCGAGGCGCTGCACACCGTCGACGACCACATCGCCCTGGCCCGCGCCTACGAGAAGCGCGAGCAGCTCCCGCGCGCGCTCATGGCGCTCGCCGCCGCCGAGAAGCTCGACCCCACGCGTGAAGGCGTCCGCGATCTGCGCGCCGCCTACGAGACGATGTTGCTCAGCCAGTAGGCCAAGTCAGTCCGGGTCACAGGCCCCGTCGCAATAGCTTCGTGCCTCACCGGTGGTGAGGAAGGTGAAGATGGAGGCCTGCGCCGTGGGCTCGAAGAAGACCTTGTCGTGCGGATCTTCCCCCTCCTCCATCGGCACGTTCTCCGCGGGCACCGGGCCCAGGCCGTAGTCGTAGTCGAGGAGCGCGTTGCCGCTGGTGACCGCGCTGCTCGCCGCGGGCAGGGCGTAGAGCTCGCGGTTTCCGGGGGCGAGGTAGGCCGCCCCCAGGGCCCGGGCGAGCAGCTCGGTGGAGAGGTTGGGCACCTGGTGATCGCCGATGCCCTCCACGAGGAGCACCCGGTGCGCGGGCGTCCCTGGGAGGGGATCGTCGCTGATGGCGGTCGCGTAGCCGCTGGGCTCGGCGCGGTCCCAGAGCATCTGCACGTAGCCAAGCACCAGCTGCACGACTCGGGGGTCTTCGAAGCGGTCGACCACGAAGGGCGTGGCGTAGTCGGCCCAGTACACGCTGCGGGGGAGCATCAAGCTGTACGACATGCCCGGCACCACCAGCACGCCGCGCTCGATGTCGGGCGTCACCGCCATGTAGGTGGCGCCGTAGATGCCGCCCTGGCTCCCGCCCACGTAGTAGCGCACGTCGGGATCCACGACGGGCACGCTGTCGAATTGCAAGGCCTCGTCGTCGCGCATGGGGCCCTGCAGGGTTCTTAGCGCCACGGCGAGGTTCACCATGCCCTGCTGGCTACGGTCGGGGATCGAGGCGAAGCCGCTCACGTCGCCGCCGGCCGCGGCCCCGGCGATCACCGCGATGTCCTCGTTGGACATCCCGATCCAGTCCATCGACAGCACCACGGCGCCGAAGGTCGACGCGGCCGCGTAGTAGCCGTCCTGGTCGATGCTGTAGCGGCTGCCGAAGAGCCCATGGCCGTACTGCACCACGGGACAACTCTGGCCCGCGCAGGACTCGGGCACGAGCAAGACGAAGGGGTAGGGGTAGGTGCCCTGGTAGGCGGGGAGGCCATCGTCGCCCAGCACGAGGGTGCCGCCGGGGCCGCCCTCGTCGAGGTAGAGCGGCACATCCACGGTGCCCTCCACACGCAGGATGATGCCCGGGTAGGGGTCGGTCTCCACGGCGCTGAACGTGTAGCTGGTGCCTGTGCCGACGCGGGCAAGGGCGTCGTCACGCATGGATAGCAGCCGCCCGGCGGTCGTGTCGCGACTGGCCACGGTGAAGTCCCAGGCGAGCTGAAGGTCCGACCGGGCCACACCGGCCGAGTCGAGGCGCGCGAAAATGTCGTCGTAGAGGCTGCGGCGGGCGTCTACGCTCAGGTCGTCGTGGTCGCCGCCGTCACGGAGGGCGAGGAACACCGGGCTCGGGGTCACCGCCACGCCCTCGGCGTCGACCACGCCCTTGAGCGCCACGATGTAGCGGTGGCCGTGCTCCAGGAGAGTGACCGGTCGCAGCATGATGGCCCGGCGGCCGTCGTCGTCGTGACTCATGTCGAGCTCGGCGAAGTGCGCCACGCGGGCGCCGGTGTCGGCGTCGATGATCACCGTGGGCGAGTCGTCGGCGAGCGAGGCCGCCGGGTCGGTGGGCGGGGCGAAGCCCGCGTCGCTGGCGCCCGCGAGGAAGGCGATGGGGCCGGCCGCCGGCGAGAAGCCGTCCGCCACGTTGAGCAGGTCGGGCGTGGACTGCAGGCCGTCATCCGACACCGGCAGCGTGGTGGGACCGAAGGCCACGCGAGCGCCGGTGACCGAGGCGTCGTCGGGCACCAGGTACACGTTCGACGGGAACGGCAGACCGCACAGCTCGGGGACCATAGGGTCGCAGTCACCCTCGAGGAAGGGTCCCAGGAGCGCGGTGCTGGTCGCCGGGTCGCTGCCGGTCTCCGTGGTGGGATCACGCCCGGCGTCGCTCTGGGCGCAGGCCAGCATCAGGATCAGCATGGGTCAAGAATAGCGCGCTAGACTGCCGCCCCCCGGGGTGGATCCCATGCTGCTTTTCGCCCTCCTCGCCTGCCCCGCCGACGAGCCGAAGGTCAACGACAGTGGCAGCGACGAGCCGATCGACGCCGACGCCGACGGTTTCAAAAGCGACGTCGACTGCGACGACGACGACGCCGACGTGTTTCCAGGCGGGGTGGAGGTCCGCTACAACGGCAAGGACGACGACTGCGACCCCGCCACTTGCTACGCCGGCAACTTCGCCGCCGAGCCCACGGTCCTCACCTTGCCCGAGGTCTACGGCGACGGCGGCGCGCTGCCCTTCGTCAGCGTGAGCGCCTTTGCTTCTTGCGACGACAACACCCCCGCGCACACCGTGCTCGACATGAGCGGCGACGGCGGTTTCGACCTGGTCGTGACCTTCCAGTGCGGCGACGACGAGGCGACGGGCGACACCCGCTGGCTCGTGCACCCCGCCACGGCCGACGGTTTCGCCGACACACCCGCCGACTACGCGCTCCCCGGGGACTACGGCGCCGAGGGCGCGGCCCCGTTCGCCAACGTGGTGAGCGGCGCGGTGTGTGGCGACGGCATCCCCGGCCACGACCTCGTCGATCTGGACGGCGACCTCCTCGCCGACCTGGTGGTCACCGAGGACTGCGACGACGACACGGTGGGCGCCGCCGAGTGGCGGGTGCACAAGGGAAGCACGAGCGGCTTCGACGAGACACCGTCGAGCTTCGCGCTGCCCCCCGGCTACGGAGAAGCCGGATACCCGGCCTTCACCGCCACCGGCGACGACAGCAACTGCACCGTGAACATCCCGAGCTACGAGCTGGCCGACATCAACGGCGACCTGCTCCCGGACCTCGTCGTTACCGCTGCGTGCACGGAGGCCGTCACCGGCGACAGCCAATGGCTGGTTTACCTCGGCAATGGCTCGGGCTTCGAGACCAGCGCGATCCAGTGGGCGCTGCCCGCCGAGTACGGCGAGGACGGGGATCACCCGTTCGTCTCGAAGATCGGACCGACCTCCTGCGGCGAGGGCATCCCCGGGCACATGCTCCTCGACATGAACGGCGACGATCTCGGCGACCTCGTGGTCACCGAGACCTGCGACGGCGACCTCACCGTGGGCGACACGCGCTGGCTCGTCCACCGGAACACCGGCGTCGGCTTCGATAGCAGCGCGCTGAGCTACGCGCTCCCGGCCGCCTACGGCGCCGAGGGCACCACGCCCTTCTCCTCGGGCAGCGACATCGTGGCCTGCGGCGATGGCACCCCCGGCCACTCGGTCGAGGACATCGACGGCGACGGCATCGTCGACCTGATCCTCATGGAGGTGTGCGACGACCTCGGCAGTGGCGCCGAGTACTGGTATGCCCATCTCGGCGACGGCAGCACCGGCTTCGCCGAGGACGCCCACAGCTTCGGCCTGCCCGTGGTCTACGCCGCCGGCGGGATGCGCTCCTTCGCGAGCCCGTCGTCAACCGTGGACTGCAACGCGATGAAGATCCCATGGGGCCTGTTCGACTGGAACCACGACGGCGCCCTCGACCTACTCGTCACCGCGGCCTGCATCGGCAGCGGCGCCACCGCCGTCGGCGACACCACCTGGCTCCTCCACCCCGGCGAGTGCGTCGAATAGGAGCGCCGAGGGCGGGTAGTCCACGCTCACGAGGTAGAGCCCGCAGGCGAGCGCCGTCTTCCCGGCCGCGCGGGGGTCGCGACTGGCAACCACCTCCGCCACGTTGGACGGTGGGCGTTTGCCCATCCCCACCTCGACGAGCGTGCCGACCATTCGGCGAACCTGGTAGCGCAGGAAGCCGTTGCCGTGGAACTCTAGGCAGTGCTCGTCACCCGCCACGTGATGGCGCGCCCAGTGGATGGTGCGCACCGGCGACCTCGCGTTGCACCCGGCGCCGCGGAAGGCGGAGAAGTCGTGAGTGCCAACGAGTGCGGCCATGCCTGTCTCCAGGGCCGCCCAGTCGAATGGTGTGCGGACGTGAAGCGCGTAACCCCGGTGGAACGGGCTCCGGTCACGACGCTGAAGGATGCGGTAGCGGTAGGTCTTGCCCACCGCGGAGATCCGCGCGTGGAAGCCGGCCGGGGCACGGGCCGCCTCGATGACGCTCACCTCGGGCGGCAGCACCGTGTTGAGCCCGAGACGCAGGTGTTCGGGGTTCCGCTCTTTCTCCGCCCTGAAGCTCACCACCTGCCCGAGCGCATGCACGCCCGCGTCGGTCCGCCCGCTGGCGTGGGTGATCACCCGCGGCACCGAGAAGAGCCTGCCGAGCGCATCCTCGAGGGTGGCCTGCACGCTCGGATCGTTGGGCTGCCGCTGCCAGCCGGAAAAGGCACTCCCGTCATACTCGATCACCAGGCGCCAGGTGGCGGCCATCGTCAGTAGTCGAATTTGAGGCCGAACGTGAGCTCAGACGACGTGAAGTCGATGATCTCGTCCTTGTCGCCGAGCGCGTAGCTCTGGCGATACTCGGCCACGAGGTAGGTGTCGTTCACGCTGGCGATGGTCTCGAGGTGGCTCGCCGAGCCCTGGTCGAGCGGGTCGAGGAGCAGGTAGAGACCTGCGCCCCAGTGGTAGCCAAACGTTCCTGCGGTCACGCTGTCGCCCCCGCCGTCGTCGTACTCCGCCTCCCAGCGCTCGTTCCAGAGCCACAGGTCGAGCCCGGCCCGCACGAAGGGCACGACCGGCTGTTCCTTCCAGATGTCGCCGCGCAGCGTGGCGTCGAAAGAGAGCGGCACCACCGTGAGCGCGTCGGCGTCGGCGGTCGAGATGCCCTCGATGCTCACCAGTGTGCCCTCGTCGGCCCAGAGGCCGAAGCCGAGGTCGAGCTCGGCGTAGTTGCTGGCCCAGCCGATGTCGCCGCGGAGCAGCCGATTGTTGTCGGAGCCGAAGGCGTCGACCAGGAGCGCGTCTTCCTGGGTGAGGAAGGGGCCGTAGCGCAGCTCGAGGTCGAAGCTGCGGCTGGTGAGATCGTCCTCGTGGGGCTTGGCCTCGGCGGCAACGGGCAGAACCATCAGGACGACGGCGGCGGCGACCGTCGAGCGACGCCGGAACACCGCGATCAAGCCGACGGCCACACCGAGCCAGCCGGCGTTGACGAGGGGGAGGCCACACCAGGCCGTGAGGCCGCGCAGTTCGGAGAGCGCATAGGTCTCCGACGGGGTGACGGAAACGACCTTGGACATGGGGCCCTCCTGGGCCTCGCCGCTGCTCTCGTCGATAGCGCGCACGGCGACGTAGTAGGTGGTGTCGTTGGTGAGGGGATCGAGGCTGCACACCACGGCGTTGGTGAGTTCGTCGGCGGTGTCTTCGAGCGGCGCGGTGCGCGTGGCAAGCCAGGTGTCGGGACCCTCGTAGGCTGGGCCGCCCACGGGGTAGTCGGCCGCCTCGAACTCCACCGTCGTGAGGTAGACGATGTACGACGTCGCCTCGCCCGCGTCGACGCCCGGAAACGAGACCGTGATGCGCTGGTCGCCGGGGAGCACGTTGTCGGTGCCGAGGCTCACGCGGTCAGGCTCGTCGTCGCGGGTGACGAAGGTCGCGTCGCGACCAGTGGGCCCCTCGGTGGGCGGGTCGACGGTCACCTCCAGTCGGTAGACGATGTCTCCCGACTCGCCCTCCGCCTCGTCTGGCAGGGAGAGGTCGAACTCCACGGTTTCCCCGGCGGTCACCTCACCCGAGGCAGCCGTGACGCCGGTGGTGCCGGTGGTGGGCATCAGCTCGGCGCTCCAGTACCCGTCGCTGTCGGAAGTGAACTGGGCCGTGAGCTCCTCGCCCGGGGCGCCCGACTCTGCGGACAACCCGGTGATTTCTACCCAGGGTCGGTCGGAGATCACCCGCACGCCGTCGTAGCCGCCGAGGAAGGCGTGTCCCTCGGTGCCCACCATGTCGTTGATACCGGCCAGGTCGACCGAGGCGACCTCCTCGGCGAGCGAGATGCCGTCGATCACCTCGAAGAAGTGGGCGCCTTCGCCGGTCGCGCCCGCGAGGTAGCCGCCTGAGGTGCTGCCCGTCAGCTGCCAGACCGCGCCGATCTTGGTGGAATCCCAGAAGAGCTCCAGGTCGGACGTGTCGCCGATCATGTAGGCGAAGCTGCCGGCCTCGCCGGTGCCGTCGGCCATCCACACCACGTCGCCGCCGTCCACCCACATGTCGACGAGATTGCCGCCGCCCGCGTAGGTGGACGAGGTGTCGGTGTACGACGCCACGTCGATGCGCGACAGGTAGGCGTCGGTGTGGAGCACGTAGAGGTAGCTCGCGGTGGTGGCAGGGTCAGCGGTGCCTTCGTCGCTGACGCTGTCGGTGGAGCTCACCCGCGCGCCGAAGGCCACGAAGCCGTCGTAGTTGAGCAACGCACTACCGCTGTCGAGCGCACCGGTGGTCACGCCGTAGCTCACGACGGTCGCGTAGCCGCTGGTATCGGCGACGACGAACAGCTTCTCGCTGTCGACCGCGAGGTCGAGCACCCCGTCCTCGGGGATCACGGTGCGCTGGTAAACGGCCCCGTCGTACACGCTGAGCGCGTAGATCTCCACGGCGTCGTCGGTCGTGGCGACCGCGAGGTAGGTGCTCCCGGGCGCGCCGCCCAGCGCAATCGCCCCAGCGGCGGTGCCGCCCGCGAGGTCGACCGGCCACTCGCTCCAGGTCGTAGTGTCGAGCGCCACCACCTGGCCATCCTCGGTGGACCACGCGACCCAACCCCCTTCCGGCGAGGCCACGACGCGCGACACCTCAGAGGAGGTGCCGAAAGCAGCCACCTCGTGGTCGGGTATGGCCCAGGCATGCCCGGTGACGAGGTTCGCCGAGGCGAGAAGAAGCGCAAACATCAGGCCTCCAGCGTGGAGAGCAGACCGGCCTCGAGAACGGCTTCAGCCACGGCGATGGGCACGGCGGCACCGGCACCGGCGAGGTTGTCGCCCGCGAGCCAGATGTGAACGCCCTCGTTGCCGGGATCGTCGCGAAGGCCGGTCCAATACACCGGGGTGCGTCCCATCACCTTGCGCGGACGGACCAGCGTGGCGCGGGAGGCGGAGGCAAGACCGGGCGAGCCGCGGAGCAGGTCTTCTGCCGCGGCCGTGTCGACCGCGCCGCGCGCGTAGAGCGCGGCCGTGAGCCCCGCGAAGATCGGCTGGGTGACCACCTGGACACCGAGCCGACCCGGATCCACGCCGAGGATTTCGGCCACCTCGGCGGCCGCGAGGCCCTCGCGTTCGCTCCACTCGCCGCTAGCCGTGTCTTCAGGCAGCGTGTCGAAGGCGAGGCCCTCGGCAAAGATGCGCCGGGGCGGGTCTTTGAGGTTGAACGACGCCACCACCTGCTCGGAGAGCTCGGCGCTGGCGGCGCGCCCGTGGGCCGTCGCCGGGAGGTTGACGAGGCCGGTGACTCTGGAGACCCCCGCCCGGAAAAGTGGGGCGAGCGCCGTGGCGAGCAGCCAACCCACCGGAGACGGGGTGCGCGCGGCCCCGGCAGCAGCGATGTCGGCCGGGTTGGGTGGCCGGACGGTGGGCAAGACCAGGGGCGCGTCGACCACCCCGGCGGTGGAATTACCCACGTCGATCACGAAGATGCCGCGCGCCACGAGGTCGGGCACCACCTGCCGGGCGATACCGGGCGGCAAGGCGCAGAAGGCCAGTCGAGGCCTGATGTCGTGCACGTCGGCCAGCAGCCGAATCGGGAGCGTGCGTTCCCCCATGGCGACCGACTCCACGCGCGCCGCGCGGGAGGCGAAAGGAACCACCTCGCACTCGGCGAACGCGGAATCGCCTAGTTGCGACAAGATCGCCTCGCCCACCGAGCCGGTGGCGCCGAGGACTGCGATGCGAAGGCCCGTCATTGAGCCGGACGCCTATCCAACCCAGGGGGTTCCCGCTTACAGGCCCTTGTGGGCGTCGAGGATCGCTTGCATACGCTCCTTGCCCTTGAGCTTGTTCCGCTTCAAGTCGGTGATTTCCTTACGCTCGGTCGGCGAGGGGTTGCGGATCGAGTCCAGGCGGGCGAGGTCCTTTTCCATGGTCTGGTGTCGCGACCACAGATAGCGCAGCTCGTCATGTTCCGCCGCCAGGGACTGGAGAAGCTCGACCTCGTGACTTTCCATTCGACCTCCGAGTGAGAAGGGGCGTCTATGATTGTACCAGAGTTACACCCGAGAGCACCGGAGGCTTCGCGTCGGGCTCGCGCACGTAGAGCGGCCTCACTGCGGCGGGATCCACGGCGGGCAAGGTCAGCAACGCCCCCACTCGTGCCAGCACGCTCTCCGCCGCGTCGTGCGCCACCAGCGCGTCGCGATCGAGCAGGAGCGATCGATACACCTCCGCCCCCTCGCCCGTGGCGAGCGTGTAGCGGGGGAAGTCGAGCGCCGCAGGGTCGATGTCGCACGCCTCGTCGAGAGCCACCGGAATCCGTTCGCGCACATCGAAACGTTGTGCGTATACCCGTCCTTTTTTTGCATCAAGAAGCGCGAGTACGCTGGCAAAGCCGTGCCAGGGCGCGGCACGCAGGAGCAGGGCGTTGATCGGGATGAGACCCGAGCCCCGCGCCTCGGCCAGCCCAAGCGCGTGGGAGAGGCCCACGCGCACGCCGGTGAAGGCACCGGGGCCGATCACCGCGCCGATGGCGAAGTCGCCGGGACCGAGCGCCCGGACCGCCCCAGCCAGCGCGGGACTCAAGACCCCGTCGGCGCCCGCCACGATACGCTGCGACCAGCGATAGACGAGCTGTCCCGCCCCGTCGAAGGCGGCGATACCGATGCAGGGCGAGGCCGTGTCGATGATGAGTCCGGCTGGCATCGCCCCCTCAGGACTCCGTGATCCAGCGGTGAATGTCGAACACCAGGACGAACAAGAGCAGCGTGAGCAACATCACCACGCCGACTTGCTGCAAGCGCTCCCGCAGGCGCACCGGCAACGGCCGCCCACGCACCAGCTCGGCCGCGTACATCACGATCTGCCCGCCGTCGAGCACCGGGACCGGCAAGAGGTTCAGCACGCCGAGGCTGATGCTGAGCTGGCCCATGAGCCGCGCGTAGTCGAAGACTCCACGTTCCGCGGCGGCCATGGCTTGCCGAAAAATCTCCGGGGGCCCGCCCAGACTCTTCTGTACCGAAGCACCACCGGTCACGAGCAGGCCCACCTGTTTGACCACGAAACTGCCGAGCAGGTAGGTCTCGTTCGCACCCCTGACGAAGGCCTGGGGGAGCGGGTACTCGCGCGGCACCTCCGGCGCCGCGATCCAGGCTCCACCGCCGCCGATGCCCAGCATCGGGCGTATACGGTACCGGCCCAGGTCGTCTGTCACCTCCTGCACGTCAGGGGTGGCGACGATCGTGGCCACCGTGCCGTCGCGACGCACGATGAGCTCCACCGGTCGCGCCTCCTGGGCCTCGCCCTCCCCTTCTGCCGACTCGGCCACGGCGCGCACCACGTCTGTCCAGGCGTACACGTCGCGACCAGCCACCCGTAGGAGGCGGTCGCCGACACGGACGCCCGCCTTCTCAGCGGCGGAGCCCTCGGCGAAGGACGCCACCGAGAGGGTGGCGCTGGCGAGGCCGAAGCGTCGGTACGTGTCGTCGTCAACCAGCGCCGGGCTCGACGCCCAGCCGGACTCGGCCACTACGGTCAGGTCCAGGGCTTCCGCTCCTCGACTCGCCTCGATTCGCACCTGGTTGGCCCGAGCCAGCGCCCGCTCGAGCTCGAAGAAACTGCGCACCGGCGCGCCATCGATCGCCGTCAGCTTGTCGCCCGTGCGCAAGCCCGCTCGCGCCGCCGGACTGGCCGGGTCGTCCACGACCAGAGTGGTGTCGGGGGCGTCGTTGTCGAAGCCGTAGTCCCACGGCGTCAGCGGCAAGTCGACATCGGCGCTGGCCAGCGTCAACGGGAGCCGCGCCCCGTCTCGCTCCACCACGATCTCGACCGGATCCGCCTCGTCGGCAATGAAGCTGTCGATGACGTCGACCCAGGTGAGCACGGGCTGACCATCGACTTCGACGAGGCGGTCGCCGGCCCGCAAGCCGGCATTCCAAGCGGCGCCCTCGCGCTCCACGCGGCCAACGTCGGCGATCGGCTGGGGCTCCCCGGCAAACATCAACGCCGTGAACACGACGACAGGCAGGACGAGGTTCGTGGCGGGACCGGCGAGCACCACCAGCAGCCGTTGCCACGCCGGCTTGTGGACGAAGCTGCCCTTGGCGTCGATCCAGTCGTCGTCGTCGGCCCCGCCGTCGGCGAAGGGGTCGGCCCCCACCCAGCGCACGTAGCCGCCAAAGGGGATGGCGCTCACGCGGAAGTCGGTCTGGCCGACCTTCACGCCGAACAAGCGCGGACCAAAGCCGATCGAGAACACCTTCACGCCCACGCCGAAGATCCGCCCCACCACGTAGTGGCCCGTCTCGTGGACGAGGATCAGCGCGCCGATGAGCAAGACGGCGGCGACGGCGTAGAGGACGGTCACGGCCGAATGAGTAGCCACGCCCAGAGAAGCGGCGCGGTAAAAAGCAGCGAGTCGATGCGATCGAGGATGCCGCCGTGTCCCGGCATGATCCATCCCGAATCTTTCACGCCCCAGGCGCGCTTGAGCAGGCTCTCGGCGAGATCGCCCACCACGCCGGCCACGTCGAGCAAGGCCGAGAGGAGGATCGCCTCGGCAAATCCGAAGGGAAGCCCAGCCTGGCGCGCGATCAGCGTGCCACCGAGTGCGCTGAGCAAGAGGCCGCCGAGGCCGCCCTCGATGGTCTTCTTCGGCGACACGCGCTCGAAGAGCTTGGTACGGCCGAAGAAGCGTCCTGCGAAGTAGGCACCCGTGTCGCCGAGCCAGGTGACAGCGAGCAGGTAGAGCACCATCGCCATGCCGTCGTCGCGGCCGCGTAACCACACCAGAGGCGCCATCAACATCGGCGCGTAGAGCAGGCCGACGACGTAGCGAACGGCATCGCTCCCAGCCTGGACCACGTCTTTCTCCGCGAACATCGCGAAGCACAGGCCGAGGATGACCGCCACCGCCGGGATGGTCAGCCGCAGCTCAGGGGGGACCAGCAGGATGCCGAGGAACACCGCGAGGCCCGCGGGGATCATGAACGCACGATGCCGGTTGCGACGCTCGGCCTGCGGCCCCGCCATCATCGTGGACCACTCGTCCATCGCCACCAGCACCACGAAGGCCACCAGCGCCGTGACCAGCCAGCCACCGGTCCACAGGATGGGCAGGACGATGGCCAGGCCCACCACGCCGGCGAGGAGACGCGCCCCCACTAGGTGGGCTTCCGGAGCTGGGCGCCGGTGAGGCCAAAGCGTCGCTCCCGGCTACCGTAGGCGGTGAACGCCGCCTCGAGCTCCGCGCGGCGGAAGTCGGGCCAGAGCACGTCGGTCACGAAGATCTCGGCGTAGGCGAGCTGCCAGAGCATGAAGTTGCTGATGCGTAGCTCGCCGCTGGTGCGGATGAGCAGGTCGGGATCAGGCAGACCGGCCGTCTGCAGCTCGGCGGAAAAGGCGGCCTCGTCGATCTGGTCGGGACGAAGCCGACCCGACGCACACTTCTTCGCCAGCGCTCGGGCCGCCTCGACGATTTCGTGTCGCGAACCGTAGGAGAGGGCAAGGGTGAGGACCATGCCCTTGTTGTCGCGACTGGCGAACATGAGTTCTTTCAACGCCGCGCGAACGGCCATCGGCAGGCGATCCAGCTGGCCGACCGCGTTCAGCCGGATGTCATTGTCCAGAATCTCGCGACGCTCCTGGACCAGATAGCGCGCCAGGAGTCCCATGAGCGCGCCCACTTCGTCCTCTGGCCGCTTCCAGTTCTCCGTGGAGAAGCTGTAGAGCGTGAGCGCCTTGCAGCCGAGCTCCCGGCAGGCGGTGGTGATCGCCCGCACGCTCTCCGCGCCCTCCTCGTGGCCACGCACGCGCGGCAAGCCTCGGCCCTCGGCCCAGCGGCCGTTGCCGTCCATGATGATGGCGACGTGCGCGGGAACCTTCATCAGACCTCGAGGATCTCCTTCTCCTTCGAAGCACCCATGTCGTCGACCTTCTTGCAGAACTCGTCGGTGGACTTCTGCACCTTCTCCAGCGCCTTGGTGAGCTGGTCCTCGGTCAGGTCGCCGTCGTCGCAAGCGGTCTTGAGCATCTCGTTGTAGTCGCGACGCACCTGCCGCACGCGGACCTTGGCGTCTTCGAGGTGCTGCTTGACGATCTTCACCAGCTGCTGGCGACGTTCACCGGTGAGGGCCGGGATCGGGATGCGGATCACCTGGCCGTCGCTCTGCGGGTTGAAGCCGAGGCCGCTCACCGCGATGGCACGCTCGATGTCCTTGATGGTGCCCTTGTCCCAGGGGTTCACCATCAGGAGGCGCGCGTCGGGGGCAGTGATGCCGCCGAGCTCCTTGAGGTGCATGGTGGAGCCGTAGCTTTGCACCTCGACGGGGAGGTGCTCAATCAGGCTCGGGGTGGCGCGCCCGGTGCGCACGCCGAGCAGATCGCGCTTGAGCTGGTCGAGGGTCTTGGCCATGTCGTCGGCCGCCCCCTTGGTATACTCGTCAGACATGGGCGTTCCTTAGGGGCGAACCCCGCTAGTTGTTCGTGACCACGGTTCCGGTGACCATCGTGCCTACCGGCTCGCCGAGCACCACCCGGCGGATGTTGCCGGGGACGCTGAGGTCGAAGACGATCATCCGTGTCTTGTTCTCCATCGCCAACGCGATGGCCGTCGCGTCGGCCACCTTCAGCCCCTTGCGCAGGGCCTCGAAGGGGTCGATGGTGTCGAAACGAACGGCGTCGGCGTGTTTTTTCGGATCCTTGTCGTACACCCCGTCGACCTTGGTGGCCTTGAGGATCACGTCGGCGCCGATCTCGGCAGCGCGCAGAGCGGCGGCAGAGTCGGTGGAGAAGTAAGGATTGCCGGTACCCGCCGCGAAGATGACCACTCGGCCCTTTTCCAGGTGCGCCACCGCCCGACGCCGGATGTACGGCTCGCACACCTGCTCGATGCGGAGCGCGCTCATCACGCGGGTGTAGCAGCCGCGACGCTCGAGTGCGTCTTGCAGGGCCAGCGAGTTGATCACGGTGGCCAGCATGCCCATGTAGTCGGCATGAGCCCGTTCCATACCCTTCTCGGCGCCCGCGAGGCCGCGCCAGATGTTGCCGCCACCGATCACCAGGCCCATCTGCACGCCAAGGGCGCGGACCTCGATCAGCTCCTCCGCGAGACGCCCCAGGACCGTGGGCTCGAGGCCGAAGTCCTTGTCGCCCGCCAGCATCTCGCCGCTGAGCTTGAGGAGGATGCGCTTGTACACAGGTTTGTTGGGCACGGCCGGCGATTTATCCGGCCGGCGGGTCCCGCGCCCATGCCGAGGTGCCGGAGAGACAAAACGACGAACCCCCGGGCTGTTTCCAACCCGGGGGTCCGTTTTGACCTTTCGGTCCGCTACCTCGCTAGAGGCGCGAGAACTCTTGAGAGTTACTCGGCGTCGCAGGCGTTGCAGGCGTTGCTGTCGCCACCGTCATCACAGGCGACGGCGGCGGCGCCGAGGAACGCGGCGGCGAAGAAGGCGAGCAGGGGCTTGATGAACGACATGTGTGTGTCTCCTCGAGTTTGTTGTTGGTCTCTTGCGGTTTTTCCGGCACGGCCGGGTGTCCCCTCGCAGCTAGCTAGGAAGCAAGCCCGGCCGGAGACCGCAGGAATATGAACCCGTCCCGCGCGGCCTGTCAAGAGTTTCGATGACGACGCCGCAACAATAGCGTGCCAATCATCGCGAGCGGAGCCAGACTCGCCGGGCCGGGAGTGCCGCTACAACCGCAGTCATCGCCCCCGCCTCCGCCGAGCTTGTCGTCACACTCCTCGTCGATCGTCGTATCACAGTCGTTGTCGATGCTGTCGCACAGCTCGGGGGCCCCGGGAAAGACGGTGTTGAGGAGGTCGGCACAGTCGTCTCCGCCCGATGTCGGCGAGGCGTGGCCATCGCGGTCGACGTCGTAGTTGTCGGTACCCGAGCAGTCTTCATCGACGAAGTTGTCGGCGATGTCGGTCTGGTTGGGGGCGAGGCCCGCGTTGGTGTCGTCGCAGTCGCCCTCGGCGGGGGTCACGCCGTCGCCATCGCCGTCGGCATTGAGCTCGTCGTCGTCGGTGACGCCGTCGCAGTCGTCGTCCACGCCGTTGGTGGGGTCGGCCGCCCCCGGGTTCACCACCGGATCGGTGTCGTCGCAGTCGGAGGCGTCGGTGTAGCCGTCGCCGTCGCCGTCCTGCCCGCGGCCATTGTCGTCGTAGCCGTTGCAGTTCTCGTCGATACCGTTGCGATCGACCTCGTCGGAGCCGGGCGAGCGCGTGCTGTCGGTGTCGTCGCAGTCACCCTGCAGCTCGGTGTAGCCGTCGCCATCGTCGTCGCCCCCCGCTGTGCCGTTGTCGACCAGCCCGTCGCAGTCGTTGTCGGCACCGTCGAGGCGCTCGGGCGCACCCGGGTAGCTCGCGATGTTGTGCTCGTCGCAGTCCACGCTGGCGGCGAAGCCGTCCTTGTCGAGGTCGGTGCTGTCGGGCGTGGCGGTGTCGCCACTGTCGACGCCGGAGTCGGTTCCGCTGTCGTTTCCGCTGTCCACGCCGCTGTCGGCACCGCTGTCGCCGGTGTCTGGAGGCACTCCCGTGTCGGGAGGCTCGCCGGTGTCGACCGGCACGTCCTCGTCGATCTCGCCGTTGCAGTCGTCGTCGATGCCGTCGGCCGATTCCGTGGCGCCCCAATAGCGGTCGGCGTCCTGATCGTCGCAGTCAAACAGCACCACCACGCCATCGCCGTCGGCGTCGGTCCAGCCGCCCTGCGCACCGCCGAAGATCCCGATGTCGGCGGCGGATCCGTCCACGTCGGTGCCGGTGCCTTGATCGAGGAGCGGCGAGCCGGCAGCCGGCGAGAAGTCGAGCGCGTTGAAGTCAGCGCCCGCCACCCAGTAGGCGAAGCGAGGATCGCTGTTCACCAGCGCATTGCTGTCACAACCGCGGTCGGTGTTGGTGTTGTAGGCGACGCTGTCGACGAACGTGGTGTCGTACCCGCTGAAACACTCGGCCGCGTAGACGTTGTCCTCGAACGCCCAGTTGGTGAGCGTCGCGTCGACCAACACGGCTACGCCTGCGGTCGTCGCGCCGACGGCGACCGAGTTGTCCGCCGTGACCCCCGCCTCGTTGATGACCACGCCGTACTTGCCGCCGATACTCAGCAAGTTCGCGGCACTCACCGCGGTGGTGATGTTGAAGCCGTACTTGGTGGCGTCGAGCGACACGCAACGACGCACCGTGGGCGTGCCACCTTCGAGCGAGAAGGAGTGCGAACCCGCGAGGTTGACGAGCACCTCCTGCAGGGTGGGGGTGCCGCCGCTCACCACCACGCCGTACTGCGTGGGCGCCTCGATCCAGAGAGCCTGCAGGGTGGGCGAGCCCGTCTGCACCGCAACGGCGTTGGTGGTGCCCGGGTACAGCGTGAAGCCCTCGAGCCTGCCGCCATCGATGTAGATGGTGCCGCTGTGAACGATCGATGTCGTGTGCGGCCCGTCGCGACTCACGAGCGACAGGGACTTGCCGGTAAGCCCGGGGGTCTCCGTGTAGGTGCCCGGCGCAACCTCGATGGTGTCGCCGTTGGCGGCGGCGCTCACTGCGGCGGCGATGGTGGTGTAGGCCTCGGTGGCACCGACCTTGAGGGTGGCGGCGTGCGCCGCAGCAATCCAGAGCATGTGCATGACCAGACAGGTTGACACGGCGCGCGCCGCGGGGCTACCGCGCCCGCCATGGTGAATCGCCTCCAGGCCCTCTGGGAATCGCCCGCGCCCTGGCGCGTGGCGGCGGTGATCGCCGTGCAGGTGGTGCTCCTGGCGAGCTTCGTGCTCGACTGGAAGGTGCCCGTTGTGCTCGCCGCCGGCTTCGTCGTGACGGTTTTCCTCCTCGACAACCCGGTGTGGGCCGTGGCGGGCATGCTCGCAGCGCGCTTGCTCTCCACGGGCACGATGTCCTTCTTCACCGTGGGCAAGGTCAGCATCGGCCTCTTCGAGCCCGTGCTCCTGCTGGCGCTCATCTCGCTCGGGCTCCGCGCCATCTTCTCGCGCAAGACCCTGTGGATGAGCTGGCCCTGGAAGGCCGTATTCGTCGGCATCATCCTCTGGCGAATGGCCGGCCTCGCCTGGTGCACCACCAAGAGCGACGGCGTGAAGGAGATCATCACGCTGGCGGTCATCGCGGCCACGTCGTCGGTCGTGCTCGCCTTCCTCCAGACCTGGGACGACGTGAAGACCGCCCTCTGGTGGTGGATCGGCACCTGTGTGCTCATCGGCGTGCTCGCGATCTTCGGCGATGCGCTCGGCCTCACCGACTACTCCTCGCAGTGGAAGGCCGCCGAGAGCGGTGGTCGCGAGACCGGTCTCGGCCAACAGCCCAACTGGTTCGCGATGAACCTGAGCTTTGTGATTCACGCCGCAGCCGGCTTCGCGCTGGTGCAGAAACGCGCGCTTTACCGCTGGGGCCTCTTGCTCGCGGCCACCTTCATCTTCCTCGCCGCGATGACCTCCGGGAGCCGCGGCGGCGCCTACTCCGTGGTGATCGGCGGCTTCCTGGTGGCGCTCGGTCAGCCCCTGTTCCGCAAGTGGTTCCTACGCTTCGCGGTGGTCGGCGGCTTCTTCTTCGCCATCGCCGCCATGGCCGATCTCGGCGACTTGGGCAAGGGCTTCAACCGCATCAGCGCCAACGTCGACGTGCTCTTCGCGCGCGACATTCGTGGCATGAACTGGGCCGCTTGCATCGGGATGTTCACCGAAACCTTCGGCCGCGGCATCGGCCCCGGCGGCTACGTCGAGAACCTGCGGGTGTACAGCGAGTGGCTGTACAACTCGGTGTACCGTTACCCCCACGGCATCTTCTGGGGCGAGCTGGCCCACACCGGCGTCGTGGGCCTCATCCTGCTCGGCGCGCTCGTCGTGAGCATCACCCGCATGGCGATCCAGACGGTGCGCGACACGCGGGGAACTGAGGCCGAGGTGCTGGCCTGGGCGATGCCGGCCTCGATGGCGGGCTACTTCGCGTGGAGCTTCGTGGAGTTCAGCCTCGACGAGAAGCCCTTCTGGGAGTGGCTCGCCCTCTTCACCGCGCTCCACCTCGTGGCGCGACGAGCGAAAGAGTCGGGCAAGCCGCTGCCCCCGTGGACGCTCGCCCTCAAATGACCGACGAACTCCTCTGGTCGGCCTTCGTAGCGCTTTTCCTCGGCGCGCTCTTCTTCGCCTGGCCACGTCCGCCGCGCTGGAGCCCGGCCCTCTTCCACCATGCCGTGCTCGCCAACCTGCACGGCGGCGAGCTGGAGAAGGCCAACGCGACGCTCGACGACTGGAAAGCTCGCTGCGAGGCCGTGATCCCGCGGGGGCCCCGCCCGCCGGCGGCCGGATGGACCGGCGACCCTGCCCTCCTGGGGCCGGACCACGACCCGTCGGTGCGCATCGGTGCGGCCTGCACCTGGCTGGCGCTGGGCGAGGGGGAGGAGAAGGCGCTCGCGACGGTGTCTCGACGCCTGGCCGACGTGCGCCTCGCCTGGATTGGCCCCGGCGCGGTGACGGTGCCCCACGTCGAGGGCGGCGCAGTCGCCTCCCTCGAGGCGGCGGCCGCGAGCCTCGGGGCGCGGCACCATCGCCTGGTGCTGGTGCTCAGCGGCGACGCGACCGCAGCGCTCACGGCGCTCCGGGAGGCGCCCGGCCTGCGCGACCAGCTGCGAGCCGTCGTGCTCGTCGAGGCCACCATCGACCCCGACTTCCTCGCGACCCGCCTGTCGCAGGAGGCCTTCGACACCGAGCTCGCGCAGTCCATCCCCTGGTTCGTGTACCGTTCGGCTGGGCAGCCCGAGCTCGCCGAGCCCCCCATCCCGGCAAGCGGGCGACGCGCGATCGCGGTCCACGATCTCGGCGAGTTGCCGCCCGCGTGGCAAGAAGATCCACACCTGCGGCGCGCCCTGGCCACCTTGCTCGCGGCATTGGCCTAGGGCTCGGTTAGAATCGCCTGATGCGCGCCCATTTCGCCCTACCCATTGCCCTCCTCGCCTGCGGCGGCAACGCCGAGGAAGCCGAGGATGAGAAGTCCGAACCCGTCGAGATCGAGATCGTCTCGCCCGAGCACGGCTCCGAGTGGGCGGCGGGCGACGACATCCACCTCGAAGTCAGCGCCAAGGCAGGCAAGGCCGACGCCTCGGTCGACTCAGTGGTGTGGACCATAGGCGAGCGGGAAGTGCGGGGCGAGAGCACCGACGTGGGCAACCTCGATCCCGGCAACTACGATGTCGTGGTCGACGTCGTCGTAGACGACAAACACTATGGCGCTCGCGTGGGTATCGTCGTCAATCGCGACGAGGCGGACAGCGACACCGACGCGGACGCCGACGCCGACGCCGACGCCGACGTCACCCCCTACGCGGGGACGATGGACAGCCACGTGTGGCTCAGCGGCGACTTCGACTACGACGCGAGCTGCCCCGGCACGGTGAGCTTCACGGTCACCTCCAGTGGCACGCTCGACGGCACGGGCCAGTGCCGCCTCGACGGCGACTACGACATGGTCTACGACATCGAGGGCACCGTGAGCGGTCGCAGCATCTCGGGCGACATGATCATGGTGAACGAGGGCACCGAGTACCGCACGCCCTTCACCGGCAGCGGCGCGGTGGGCGACACGATGAACGCCGATTTCGACGAGACCTTCCGCGACGGCGGCAACGAGCTCCGCCTCCAGGGAAGCTGGACGGCCTCCCCACAGTAGATGCACGCTTTCCAGCGCACCGAGCTGCTCGTCGGTCGCGACGCGTGGCAGCGCATCGCCGGGATGCGCGTGATGGTCGTGGGCGTCGGCGGCGTGGGCTCATTTGCCGCCGAGGCGCTCGCCCGCGCCGGCGTGGGTCACATCACGCTCGTAGACTTCGACCAGGTTTGCCTCACCAACCTCAACCGTCAACTCCACGCCACCCGCAAGACGGTCGGGGCCTCGAAGGTGGCCTTGATGGCGGATCGTTGCCGCAGCATCAACCCTAAGGCCGCAGTCGTGGCGGAGCAGCGATTCTTCGACGCCGCGTCGTCTGAGGCCCTGCTCGCCCCCGGCTACGACTGCGTGGTGGACTGTATCGACAACGTGACGGCGAAGGTGGCCTTGCTCGCCGCCTGCGCGGCCCGGGGGCAACGCGTCGTGAGCGCGATGGGCGCCGGTGGGCGCGTGGACCCCACCCGGGTACGGGTGACGGACATCTCCCGCACCGAGAAGGACCCCCTTGCCAAGGTGGTGCGCAACGAGTTGCGGGCTCGCGGCATCCAGAGCGGGATCGAGTGCGCGTGGACCGACGAGGAACCCGCCACGCTCGACGAGCAGGTGGCTGACGACTTCCACTGCATCTGCCCCTGGGGCGAGAACGACCACCACAGCTGCTCGCATCGCAACGTGGTGCAAGGCACCGTCTCGTGGATGCCAGCGATCTTTGGCCTGATGCTCGCGGGCGTTGTCGTCAATCGAGGGATCGGCCAGCGGGTCTTGTCGAGCGATCGGGCCCGGCCGGCCCACGAGCCGCGACGGAAAAAACAACGAGTATCGGCCCGGCGAGCCAACAGCCCGGCGAGCTAGATCAGCGCGGATGCACCGCATCCCTCCCGAGTTCGACCCGGAGTACTTTGTCCAGGCCCTCGAAGACTCGGCGGTCGGCGTCGAGATCTGCAGCACCGACGGCACGTTCCTCTGGGTAAACCCCGCCTTCGAGCGGATGTCCGGCTACTCATTCGATGAGTGCATGGGCAAGACGGCGAAGCAGCTGCTCCGCAGCGACGTTCACCCCTCGGAGTTCTACGACAACGCCGCCGCGGCGATGGCGCGCCGGGAAACCTGGCGAGCGGTGATCACCTCGCGCCGCAAGGACGGCACGCTCTTCGACAGCGAGATCATCGTTGCCCCCGGTCGGCGCTCCACCCTCGGCCCCACCCACTTCCTGGCGCTGCGTCGCGATGTCACCGACGAGCGGCGCATGCTGCGCGCCTTGTCGGAGAGCGAGGCGCGGTTCAGCCTCGCCTGCCAGGCGGCGCGCGACGGTCTCTGGGACTGGGACATCGCCGCCGGTCGTTTCTACGGCTCGCCCCGCTGGTTCGAGTTGCACGAGCAGCCGGTGCAGCCCGCCACGATGGACTGGTGTTTCGACCACATACACCCGGAAGATCGTCCCAGGGCGCGCGACATCTTCGACGCGCACCTGGCCGGCGAGACGCCGTCGATGGAGTGCGAGCACCGCGTGCTGCTACCGGGTGGCCGCGTGCGCTGGGTCTTGTGCCGCGGGCTCGCCGTACGCGACGAGGGCGGCGTAGCGGTGCGGATTGCAGGTTCCCTCACCGACATCTCCGACCGAAAACAAACCGAGGCGGAGCTATTCCGTGCCGCGACGCACGACTCGCTCACCGGGGTGCCGAATCGGGCGTACTTCGTGCTCCAGGTCGAGCAGGCCATCGCGCGCGCCAAGCGACAACAGCGGGGCGCGGCGGCCTTCGCGCTCCTGTTCATCGACCTACGGCGCTTCAAGCAGGTGAACGACGGCCACGGACACGCCATCGGCGACGCGCTGCTCCGCGTGGTCGCGAGCCGACTCCAAGCCGCACTCCGCGCGGGTGACACCCTCGCTCGCCTCGGTGGTGACGAGTTCGCCGTGCTGCTCGACGGCGTGAGCGACACCACGCTCGCCCACGCCGCTGCGGAGCGCCTCGGGCGCGTCCTGGCGCGCTCGGTCGAGGTGGAAGGTCGTGTCCTCCCCGTGGCCGCCACCATCGGCGTGGCGCTGGGCGACGGCAGCTCGAAGGTCGACGAACTGGTCCGCGCCGCCGACGAGGCGATGTACGAGGCCCGCAGCCGCGGGGACCGCGGTTACCACGTGGCGGGTCCCGAGGCGGGCAGCCGGTCGGAGCGAAAGGCCAAGATCGCGAGCGCCCTCGGTCCCGCCCTGGTCGACCGGCAGATCCGCGTGGTGTACCAGCCGATCATCGACATCTGGAACGGCCGCACCATCGGTGCCGAGGCCCTCGCCCGGTGGACGCACGCCGACTTGGGCCCGGTGTCGCCGGCGGAGTTCGTGGCCATCGCCGAGGAAACGGGCCTCGGTCTCCGCCTCGGCCGCCACGTGCTCGACACCGTGGTGGCGCAAGTCCGCGCCTGGGAGCAGGTTCACGCCGTTTCCAACAGTTTCTTCGTCAACGTCAACGTGTCGGCTCGCCAGATGCTCGACCGTCCCTTCGTCGACCACGTGCTGGCGCTGCACGAGGCCGGAGACGTGCGCCGAGGTCGGCTGGGCCTCGAGATCACCGAGACGGTGCTGATCGAGCGTCCCGAGGAGGTCGCCCGCACCATGGAGATCCTTCGCCATGTCGGCGTACATTTCTCGCTCGACGACTTTGGCACCGGCTTCTCGTCGCTGTCGCACATGCGCGGGTTCCCGGTGCAGGCCATCAAGATCGACCGGTCGTTCGTGGAGAAGGTCCCCGACGACGCGGTGACGGCCCAGATCGTGTCGGGCCTGCTGCAAATGGCCTCCGCGCTCGGCCTGCTCGTGGTCGCCGAAGGGGTGGAGACCCCGGCCCAGGAGCGAACCCTGCGACACCTCGGCTTTGGGCTGGCGCAGGGCTACCTCTACAGCAAGCCCGTGTCTCCCGATGACTTCTGTGCGCTGGTCGAGCGCCAGAACCTGCTGGAGTCCTCCGACGCCGGTGTCATCGAGCCCTGAACCAGACCGCCTCGGCGGCCCGGCGGCCGGTGAGCGGCCCCAGCTTGAAGGCGTGACCGGAACACGCGCTGACGGTGTAAACTCGATCACTGGTCCAGCTTGACAGGAACTGGTCGTCCTCGGCATTGGTGTAGAAACACGTCTCGCGACGCGCGAGCGGACCGACCCCGGCGACGAACCACTCACGCAGTCGCGACTCGACGGCCTGCAGCGCGACCTCGCTGGGCGGGACGAGCTCATCGGCGTCGTGACCCGGGCCGGCCCCATGGTCGTGGAACGCGGCCTTCATCTCACCGCCGGCGATGGTCGGCAAGCCGTAGTGCAGCTCGTCTACCCCGAGACGCACCCAGGCGGGGAAATGACCTGCCTTTGCCAAGGGGAACTGCCAGTAGCCCACGTGCTGGCGCGCCGGTCGTACCGCGAGCCCGGGCACAAGGCGACGCACCCAGGGGCCCACCGTCAGCACCGCGAAGTCGGCCTGGATCACCGACGGCCCGACGACGGCGATCCCGCCATGTCGCGACTCCACTCGTTCGACAGCGAAGGGGCGACGCACCTCGACGCCCTTCGACGCGAGCCAGCGCCCCAGCCCGCGGATCGTGGCCGCGGCCGCGAGCACGCCCGCGCTCCGATCGTGCAGCACCCGCGCGCTATCAGCAAAGGTGAAGGCCGGGAAGCGGCGCCGTGCGTCGGAGGGATCGAGCTCGTCCACCTGGGCGCCGGCCTCGGACACGGCACGCGCGTACTCGCCGATGCGGCCTCCCTCGGGCCCGAAGAACACCGCGTCGCCCCCCCGGTGCACGAGGCGCTCGCCCAGGAGCTCCTCGAGCATCGGCCACTCCTCCGCGTGGCAGCGCTGCATGTCGGCCACCCACCGAGGATGTTCGTAGGAGCTGCGCGTGATGCGTTCCTCACCGTGGGACGACCCGTGCGGGTGGCCGTCGTCGTGCTGGTCGACGATCACGACGCGGGCCCCGAGGCGAACGAGATGGAAGGCCACGCAGAGGCCGTTGATCCCGGCACCGACCACGACCACTCTGATCACGTTGTCACGCCCAACTCAGCCGCAGCGCCTAGCAAGCCGAGCGCAGGATGAGTGACGATGAATGCCGGGATTCCGGCGATGGCCGAACCGAGCTTGCCCTTGGCCTCGAAGCGACGGCGAAAGCCCCCGGCCTGCAACGCGGGCAACATGCGCGGCGCGATCCCGCCCGCCACGTACACCCCGCCGCAGGCGAGCACCCGCAGGGCCATGTTTCCCGCCTCGGCGCCATAGAGTTCGCAGAACCAGCGGACAGCCTCGGCGTCGGTGGCGGCCACGCGAGCCGGGGCATCGGGCGCGTCGATCCAGGGCGGCGCCGGGCCACCCCTCTCCTCCGCAAGGAATCGCGCCAGGCGGACCAGTCCCGGGCCCGAAAGCACGTGTTCCCAGCTGGCGCGGCCCTCTCTCCCGATGAGCCAGGCCACAAGTCGCGACTCACGTTCGCTCGAAGCGCCCAGTTCGCAGTGGCCGCCCTCCCCGGGAACCACCTGTCCGCCCACGACGTACGCCTCACCCAGTCCGGTCCCCGCGCCGAGCACGGCCACCGGCGCGCCGGTCACGACCTCCCCTCCCCCGATCTGCACGCGGTCGCCCGGGCGCAATAGCGTCACACCGCGCGCGGCTGCGTAGAAATCGTTCACGAGGCGGATGGGGAACCCGAGCGCCTGGCCGAGCGCATCCCCGTCCACCACCCACGGCAGGTTGGTGGCCACGCAGCGGTTGGCGACGACAGGGCCGGCCAGCGCCAGACACGCGGCGGACGGTCGCATGCCGGTGTCGGCGAGCCAGCGACGGAGGATCGTCGCCAAATCGGCATGCTCGTTGCTGGGGTAGTGGCGTTCATCCACGAGGCCACAGCGCGCGGCCTCGCCACGCCACCCCGCCAAGCGCGCGCTGGTGCCCCCCACATCGCCACAAAGCAGGTTCATCGCGCGTGGTAATGTAACGCCGTGACGCCGAAAGAACCCGAGCCCGTCGATGCGGCCAAAGCGGAAGAGGGCGCCTCGGAAGCCGAGGAGATCCTCAAGGAAGAAGCACGGCTTGGCACCTCGCCCCGGGGCACGGCGGCGAACGGCGTGCTCCTGGCCCTGTCCCGCGCGGCGCGCTCCTTCTTGCTCTACGAGCCGTCGAACGAGGCGATCCGCGTCTTCCTAGAGAACTTGAGGCGAGCGACGGACGCTTTCCTCGGCGAGTACGGCGAACTCGACCTGACGGTCAGGCCCTTCGAGTTGATGCACGCCGGCGAAGTCGTGTACCTGGAGCGCGACCGCGAGCGAAGCCTCGCATTCCGCCTCTACCGCGATGGCGTTCGGCGCCTCGTGCTGCGCCCGGGCCTGAGCTGGCATGAGCTCTTGAAGCTCTTGGAGGTCGTTTCGATCCGCTACGTCGGCGTGCGACAAACCGAAGATGACATGGTGGTGCTGCTCTGGAAGGCGGGCTTCCAGAACCTAAGTTTCGACGCCGTGGAAGGCTTCGTAGCCGACAGCGAGGAGGAGGAGGATCAGGGCGTCGCGGCGCCGGTCGAGGGTCGAGCGATCGCCATCGACGCGCCGCCCGACTTCGACCTTCCCGTGCCCACCCGACCCAACATGATGCGGGTGCAGTGGCGCGAGGTGCCCCAGCCCGCGATTGACGAGCTGCTCGCGGAGGACACCAGCCAGGCGGTACCCGAGCTGGCGGTGCGCCTGTGCGAGGAGCTCCTCGGCGCGATGGCGGACGCAGGCAGCCCGCTCAAGTTCCTCGACATCGTCCCCCAGCTCAACGAGACGCGGGACTTCCTCTTCGCCGAGGGACTCCTCGCCCACAGCGTGCGCCTGGCCTACGCCTCGGCCTCGGCCAACGTGAGCGACGCGGAGAGCGACCGCGCTTGCGCCGAGTTCCTGCAGAGCTTCGTCTCGCCGACCGCGCTCGCCCGGTTCCTCCACTCCGTGAGCCGCGACGCGCAGGAAGCACCGCCCGAGCTGCAGGCCCTGCTCGAGTCGATGCCCGGCGATCACCTGCGCACGCTCGTCGCGGTGCTCGGCGAGGAGCACGGCGAGGCCTCCAGGCGCGTCACCCGGCGGCTCATCGAAGGCTACGTTGCGACGCGCGGCGACGAGCTCGTCGACCTCGCCGCCGCCGCGCCCACCGCCCTTTGTTGCGAGCTCCTGCGGGTTCTGCGCTACGCCGACCTCGCCCGCGCCGCGACGCTCATCCCCCGGCTCCTCGATCGCAACGAGCTCGAACTGCAGCTCGAGATTCTCCACAGCGTCGAGGCCGTTCCCACCGGTCCCGACGTGTTGCGCGTGCTCTTGCGCCTCGCAGGCGCGGAGAACGAGGAGGTCCGACTCCGCGCCATCACCCAGATCGGGCAGCGCAACGCGGCACCCGCCTTCCAACCCCTGGCGGCGCGCCTGCGTCGCGACGCAGCGCTGCGGATGAGCCATGCCGAGGCCGCCGCCATCGGCGAGGCGCTCGCCCATTGCGACCCTGGGGCCGCGCTCGCGATCTTCCGCGACTGGTGTAAACCGAAGGGCTTGCTCGGCGGGGTCTTGCCCGGGCAGTCCACTCTGCAGTGGGCGGCCGTGGCCGGACTGGTTCTCTTGCCGAGCGACGACGTCGAGCCGCTCGTCCGGCACGTGCACGAGCGCGCGGGCAGCGAGCTCCAGGCCCACTGCACGCAAGGCATGGTGCGCCGTCGCCGGGCCATGCGCGGAGGGCAGCCGCGATGAGCGACGAGATCACCCAGGGCCAGGAAGCGCTCGGCAAGGCCATCGAGCAGGCGCGTGCCGGCGAGGACAAGCAGCTCGCCCAGCGGGTGCGCGAGCTCGGCGAGAGCTTCGTGCGGCTGATGAACGGGCTGGTGCGGCTGCGTGCCATCCACGCGCCCGACAACCACGCCTTCGACGAGCCCACCACCCAACTCGTGACCACCTTGCGCACCCTCGACCGGCTCATCGGGCAGGTGATGATCGTGTGCGTAGAGGGGCAGGTCTACGTCAACGACATCCGCGTTCGGATGGACGACCGCCTCGCCGGCCCGGCGGAACTCGAGGCGGAGTTCGGGCGACACGGCTGCGGCGGCCTCACCTTCATCAAGCCACTCGACGACAAGCAGGTGCGCGCGCTCAGCGGCGTGCTCGCCGCCGAGGCGCCCGAGGAACGCCCGCTCCACGCGCTGAACGACAGTCTCCGCGAACACGGGCTCGCCGAGGTGACGGCGAGTGGACGCTACCGCCTTCGCCTGAGTGGCGAGGGCGACCGCACGGCATCGCAAGTAGAACTGCAGCGGACGCTACAACGCGCCAGCGGCGTCATCGCCGACGCCTGGGACGGCCTCGCCAATGAGCGCGTGCCGAACCCGCTCCCTGTGCGCAAGCTGGTCAACGAGTTCATCGACGCCTCCGGGGAGGACGACCTGCTCGCCGTGGAGGAGAACTTCACCACCGGCGCCGGCGGCAGCGCCTTCGCGCGGCACTCCCTCCGCACCACCACCTTCGCGGTCATGATTGGCCGAGAACTTGGCCTCTCTGCCGCTCAGCTCGCCGACCTCGGCGTGTCCGCGATGTACCACGACTGCGGCTACGCCTCCAAGGAAGATGGCTTTGCCGTGCCCTTCGCCCACCATGGGCAGGCGGGCGTGCGCGCGTTGCTCAAACAGCGGGGATTCCACCAGGCGAAGATCAAACGTCTCCTGGTTTCGGTGGAGCACCACCGCGACGTCGCCGGCGACCACCCGCGTCCATCGCTCTACGCCCGCATCGTCCACATCGCCGACGACTTCGACAACTACACCCGCCTGCGCCCACAGGGTGCGTTCATGTCGCCCGCCGAGGCGCTCGTCCGCATGGCCAGCGTGGGGGGGTCCTCCTACGACTCCCACCTCTTCCAGCTCTTTGTCAACAAGGTCGGCGCCTTCCCCCCCGGCACCCTGCTGCGGCTGAAGGACGGCCGGGTGGTCATCTCGGTGTCGGGAGCGCGCGACGCGGCGCGCTTCTCCCGCCCGCTTTGCCGAGTCCTGCGGCACCCCGATGGCCGAGCACCGAGCGCCACCGAGATGGTCGACACCGCCTCCCCCGGCGTGCTGGTGGGCGAAGTCTTGCTCCAGAAACGAAGCGGCGGGTAGCCGACGCGGCAGCTAGCGGGGAGCGTGGAGTTCTTACCCCAGCCCGAGGCCTTCAGCGTCGTCACCGAGATGGTGGTGGCCGACGACGGGCTGCGGGTGGTGCTCGCCCCCGATGCGGCTCGAAGTGAGCTCGTCGCGGAGTGGGTTTTCGACGTGGGCGCGGCAGATGATCCGCCGGGACGACCGGGGCTCGCCCACCTCGCCGAACACCTCGCCTTCGGTCACATGGGCGACGACCCGGACGATTACGATGCCCGCCTCGGCGCGCTGGGCGGCGAGAGTCACGGGTGGACGGACCGCGAACGATCCGGCCTCGGCGCGACAGTGCCCGCCCGAGAGGGTGCCTTCGACGCGCTGCTCGACCTCGAGGTGGCGCGATGGCGCTCGCTCGTGATTGATGACGCCGGTCTCGCGCGACAGCTGAGGGTGCTCGCCGCCGAGGCCGGAGAGACGCTGGACGGTGCTCATGGCAGCGATCGGATCGTGCTCGACTCGCTCCTGTGGTCGTCAAGCGATCCGTGGTCGCGACACCCTCAGGCGCCGGTCGACAGCACCTGGACCGCCGCGGAGGTGCAACAGGCCTGGCCCCGGCTGCGCGACCCCGCCGGTGCGGTCCTTGTCCTGGCCGGCCCGCTACCGCCGAGCGCCGCCCGCTCCGTGCGTGATCGTCTCGGCCACGGAGCCGTGAAGGCCGCTACACCCGCCCCGCGCGAGTGCGAGCCGACCGCCCCCCAGCGGGCGTGGCGGCGCGATGACGTGGGCGAGGGCGCGATCTACGCGGCGTGGCCGGGGCCCGGCCGGGCGCACCCCGATCGCGTGGCGCTGGAGGCCGTCGCCCGGTGGATGGGGGGCGCCCGGCTCGTCACGGGTCGCGACTGCGGCGCCTTCGTCGTCGAGCGCCGGGGAGGCTGGTGGCGCCTTGGAGAGCACGCACGGGCGCTCAGACGCTCGCTCCAGGGCATGGCGCGGTGGGGGCTTGGCGAGGCCGAGATCGCGGCGCTCCGCGCTGGACAGCTCACCGATCTCGCCCGCGCCCGGGCCGACCTCCGCCTGCGGGCGCGCGTGCTCGGAGGCTGCGTGCTGTCTACCGGCGGCGTGAACTGCCTAGAAGAGGAGGCGCGCGGCTGGCTCGACCTCGACCGTGACGGTACCCGCCGCGCGTCGGCACGCTGGCTCGAGTGGCCCGCTGTGACCCTCCTCGCCGTGGTGCCGAGCCGGACCGTGCTGGCGCCGCCGATCCCCGGCATGCGCCCACGCCCGTGACACCCGAGCTCCTCCTCGCCTGGACCGTCGCCACCGACGGCCTGCTCTCGCGTGCCGAGCTGCGCGCCGATGCCCGAGTGATCGACGCCCACCCGCTCGTGGTGGAGCAGCTCGTGGAGTCGGCGGCGGCACGAGCGGCTGGCCACCCCGGAGCGAGGGCCGCGGGCGTTCACGTGGCGGGGGGTTGCGGTCGTCGCGACTGCGTCATCGTCGTCGAAGGGCTGGCGACGGCCGTGGTCATCGGGCAGGCCGCGGTGGAAGGCGCGCTGGCGGAGGCTCAGGGGCTCGGCTGTCCCGGGCGCCGATCGCTCCGCCGCGCCTGGCGGGGTCGGCCCTTCACGCCGCCCGTTCTTCTCGAAGCCGCGCTCGCGCGCTCCCTGGGCGATCCGTTGTCCAGCCGCGTCGATGCGAGTGGCGTGCGGCCCCGCGTCACCGCGGGTTCGGTCCGGGCGGCGTGGCGCGCCATCGCGACGAGCTTCAATACGATATGGGTCGCGACGAGTGAACAGATGTCACCCGCGTCAACCGAGTCGCCAGCACGCTTGTGGGTGGACTGGCCGGGCGCGGCGAGGGTCCAGGTGGCCGTGGCCTGGGCGTCGAGCGGGCAGGGCGACGACCTGGTACGCGACGCCGCGCTGTCGGGCGACTTCGAGTCGCGACTCGTCCAGGCTTTGCGGGAGAGGGATGGCCTCACCTACGATGTCGAACCCGACCATGGCGAGGGGTGGGCGGCCGCGGTCTTCGATGTGGCGGGCAGTGACTTCAAACGCGCGGCGGCCGAGGCGGCGCAGGTCCTCGGCGAGCCGCTCGCCGGCGTGTGGCTCGCGGGTGCACACTTGCGCCTCCTGGCTCGCCACGGGGCCGCTCGTGACAGCCTTGCTGGGATGCTCGCACCGCTGCCGCTGGTCCCGGCCGCGCCCCCGGTGGCCCTCGCCCCCGCGAGCGTGCTCGCCTGGGTGGCGGTCGGCGATCCCGCCGTGGCCCCCGAGGGCTGGACACACGCCACGCGATGCGCCGTGGTGGGCGACCCCAGCTGCACGCGGTGACGATGTCGCTTAGACGGCGTGGTCAGCAACTGACCAGGATGGCCCCTCATGGCAAGCAACCGGTATACCCACGACAGTGCACGCCGGGCCTGCGACCTGTTGCTCAGGGTCGTGGGCGCGAGCCCTCACCCGGTATCGATCCGCGCGCTGGCGGGAGAGTGGGAGGTTTCCTGGCAAACGGTGAGGCGCCTGGTGCGCGTGGCCCACGAGGCCGCCGCCGCCAACGCAGACGCGGGACGACTCGTGCAGTCTGGGCGGGGTGAGCACACGACGCTCGCCTGGATCCCCGGAAACGCCGAACGAGGTCGTGCCGTCCACACCGCCGCGCTCGCCGCTGCCCTCGGGCCCTGGCGAGCGCTTGGCATAGACGACGTGAGCACCGTCCTACGGCAGCTGCTGCAAGGGGCCGTCGCCGACACGCTCGGGCAGCGCACCGCGGTGCTCGCAGACATCCTGGAACGAGGTTTCTACTACCAGCCCTGGATGCCCCGGCAAATGCGCGATCCCGACGCGCTCGACCAGGTGCTCAGCGCCCTGTTCTACCGTTCCGCCCTGCGAGTGGAGCACTACCGCTCGCCGAGCCGCGAGCACGAGCACGTGACGCTCGAACCATGGACGCTGGTGCACGCGCTCGACGGGCTCTATGTCCTCGGGCCCGTCCAGGGTGAGAAGGAGCCGCGCCTCTGGGCGCTCCACCGGATGCAGGGTGCCAAGCGCTGTCGCGACATGATAGTGACGGTTCCGCGGGACTACCGCCCCGAGGGATTGCTCGGGCACGGATACGGCCCCTTCCTTGCTGAGCCAGGCGAATGCACCGTGCTGGTGCCTGCCGCGGAGGTGCCGTATGTCCTCGAATCCCCCCTGCCCCGGCAGCGGGGCGAGCCCGAGCGGCTCCCGGACGGCTCCGCGCGAGTTCGTCTCGACGTCGCACCGCACACCGGTCTCCGCGTGTGGGCCCGGGCGGTGGGGGCCCTGGTGGAAGGCTCAGTAGAGTGAGCGCGCCAAGGGCCCACGCGTGCTGCCGACGACGCCGGCCGGCGCGCTGGCGATGCTCCCCGCACGCGAGGCGATATCGTTCCAGCCTCGCGACGCGGCTCGTTCGCAAAGCCAGGTGAGAACGGCGCGGAGTTCGCTTCCGCCGCGCACCTCCAGGCCTCGCTCGCGGGCGACCGACCACCACGCCCGGCACGTGCGCTCGTCGCCCTCCTCGGCGGCCACGGCGGCGCGCAGCACGCCGAGGTGCATCCACAACCAGTGCTTCGGGGTGGCCTGCAAGGCGGCTTCCGCCGCGTCGAGCTCCGGCCGGGCGCGTCCGCGGTCGCCGCGAGCCACGGCCACCAGGGCGAGTCGCACGCAGGCCTGCGCACGCGCGGTGAAGTCGCCGCGCTCGTCGGCGAAACGCGCGGCCCAGCGGGCAGCCTCCTCGCTCTCGTCGAGCTCACCCGAGCGCATCTCCATCTCGGCCACCATCAAACGGCAACGCAGCTGGAGCCGGTCGGCCCCCAGCGTGGCGGCGATGGCGGCGGCGGTTTCCAGCTCGCGGCGGGCGCGCTCGTTCTCTCCGCGAACGAGGTGGAGCATGCCCCAGGTGCAGGTGGCCTCCGCGATGCGACGGGTGTCGCCGCTCGCCCGGGAAACCCGCTGCAAACGCTCCACGTGTTTGTCGACGTGCTCGAGTTGCCCGCTCTCGAGCATGGCCTCGACCAGCCCGTTCAGGCCCTCGGCCTCGATCACGAGGTCGCCACGGTTGAGCCGCAGCACCTCGCCCCAGTGGTTGAGCGCCCGGGAATGGCGGCCCTCGGCCCGGGCGAGACGCGCCCGCTGCTGCGCCACCTCGATGAGCCCCGCGCGATCGCGGAGCGCCTCGAACACCTGCTGCGCCGCGTCGAACTCCTTGTGCGCCAGCTCCAGGTCGGCGAGCTTGCGGGCCGAGCGCCCCCGGAGAACCCGGAGGCGGGCTCGTCCGAGGCGATCACCCTCGATCGTGGCCAAGGCGTGGTCGATGAGCGGCACGGCACGCTCGGGCTGACCGCTCTCCACCAGCGACAAGGCGTGCATGCGACGGGCGTCCAGGCGCGCCGAGGGCTGCCCTGCGGCGTCGGCCGCCTCGATGGCGAGCACCGCCGCCGCCAGGGCGTCTCGTGCCCTTCCTCCCCGGTTCATGCGCACGCAAGCCCGCAAGAGCGGCGCCACCGCCGCGGCGGGATCGCCACCCCGGTGTCGATGGGTGCCCAGCGGCAGGTCGACGTCGAGGCCGGTGGATGCGCCGAGGTCGTGCCAGGCATCGGCAAGGCGGCGGTGCAGATCGGCGAGGTTCGGCAAGTTGGAAGCCTGTTCGGTCGCGACCGCACGAATGTCCGAGGACTCGAGCACCAGCGCACCGTGCTCCTCGGCCACGAGCCCCGTGGCGAGGAGCGCGTCGACACCCGCGTCGTTCACCGCGCGCACCACCGGCACCGGCGGCTCCTGGCCCGCGATGAGACACACCGCGAGCGCCTCCCGGGCCGCCGCCGGGTCGGGACAGTTCTCGAGCGCGGCGTTCACCCGCCGCAAGACCAGCGAGGTGCGATCGCGCGGCAGGGCGTCGGCGAGCGAGGCGTCGGGGGGGAGCTGGTACTGCCCCTGTTCGTTCTGCACCAGCAGCTTGCGGCTCGCCCACTCCCGCAGGCAGAGGCCAGCGGAACGAGGATCGCCCTCGTACTCCAGCGCGATAAGTCGCGACAGCTCCGACGCGAGGGACAGCGACTCCGACACCACCTTTCGCGTTTCCGTGAGGTTGAGCTTCCGCAGCCCGATGCGGCGCGCACCCCGCTCCTGCAGCCCCTCCACCTTGCGACGCAGCGCTGCGTCGCTGGCGAGCGCCTCCCCTGCGAGCGTGCACACCACGAGCACCGGGCGCTCACCCACGGTGCGGTCGAGGAGAGCCTCGGCGATCGCGAGCCCGTCGCCACCGGCCTGCGCGTGGTGCGCGTCTTCCAACACGAGACAGGAGCCCCCGCGCCACGCTCGCGCGTCGAGGTACCGGTAGAGGTAGGCCAGTGCCGCCGCGTCGGAGACGGGGGGTTCACCCTCCACGAGGTAGCCGCACCAGCGGGCGAGCACACTCGCTTCCTCGTGGACTTCCGCAGGCAACACCTGCCGGTCGCGACTGATCCAGCGCGAAAGCCGCGACTCAATGCCCTCGCGGGTGTCGTTCCAGGGCACGACGATGTCGCGCACCGCGCCGCGGTAGCCGTCGTCGATGGTCGCGGGCGAGTGGTAGCGCAGTCGCACCACCTCCATGAAGCCCGCTTCCTCGAGAGAGCGCGTGACGGACTGGGTCAGTCGCGACTTGCCGCTGCCCGCCTCGCCGACCACCAGGACCACTCGCGGCTCGTCGAGGGCGATGACTTCGCGGGCGGCGTCCCAGATCACCTTGCGCTCGCGCTCGCGGGCCACCAGCGGCACCTCGCGAAGGGCGAACAAGGGCAAGGAACTGCGCGCGGGCGCCTCCCAGCCCGACTCCTGTGGTGGGTTCGGCGGAATCGCGTCGGGTGCCACCCGGTTCCAGCGCGGCGTGCCGGCAGGGCGCGGTCCCGAGGGCTCCGGCGACGACAGCGGATACTCGCCGGTCGACAAGACCGGCCCGGTCGTGGCGCTGTGCGAAGACGTGGTCGATGAGCGCACCCGGGCCCGGAACTGGGCCCCCGACATGGCGGCTCGCAGGGCGCGACGGACGTCGGCCGCGCGGTCGAATCGCTGGCGCGGCTCGGGGTCGAGCAGGGAGGCCACGAGATCGCAGAGCGCCGGGGGACAGTCCTCACCCGGCGTCAGGGGCGGCGGCGCCTGGAGGCGTTGTTCCAGGAGCTCCTGCCGTCCCTCACCGCGGTGGGGCCGGTCGCCGGAGAGGGTCTCGTACAGCATGAGCCCGACCGCGTAGAGGTCGGTCCAGGGGCCCAGGTCCTGCGTGCGTCCGAGAAGCTGCTCCGGCGCCATGTAGCCAGGGGTGCCCGAGATCACCTTGCGGTCGCGGTTGAGCTCGGCGAGCGCGTCGGCCACGCCGAGGTCGCCCACCCAGGCGTGCACCAGGCCGTCCGTGCCCGCGTGGAGAAGCACGTTTCCGGGCTTGAGGTCCTGGTGCAGCAAAAGCCGCGCGTGCATCGCCGAGAGCGCGTCGATCACCTCGTCGAGGAGCCGCAGCACGTCGACCAGCGCGGGGCGCAGCTTCAAGAGGTCGGCGAGGCTCCCACCGACCGCGTAGCCGAGCGCCACCCAGGGCTCGCCGGACGGCAAGACGCCGGTGTCGTAGACCGGCACGACGTGGGGGTGCACGATGCGCGCACTAATCGCCACCTCGCGAGCGAATCGCGCCCGAAAGCGTCGATGCAAAGCCAGATTTGGCTTCACGACCTTCACGGCCACTTCGGCGTCGAGCAGCAAGTCCTCGGCGTGGAACACCACGCCGGTCGCGCCTTCACCAATCAGCCGGGTGGGCCGGTATCTCTCCGGGAGGGCCGGGAGCACGAGCGGGACTTACCTCTTGTGCGGCGCGCGGAAGCCAGTGATCACCGGCTTTTCTTTGCGACTGGGGTCGAGGGCGTTGCCGCCGGCGTCTTTCTTGAGGTCGAGCTTGCCGGTAATTGCGACGCGCTCGCCGGCGAAGCGGAGCAACTCCGCCATCGGGCGCACGTCCTTGCCAAGCTTCACTTCCTGGTTGCCGATCATCACCGAGGCGTGGCCGAGCTGGGGACCGCCGGCCTCGGTGGGGCGAGGCACGTAGATGCCGACGAGGGTGACCGTGTCGCCGTCGAAGGCGCCGAGATCGTTGGCCCGGCTCACCTCCTTGACGCTGGCGTCGTTCTCCTTGTCGTCCTCGACCTTCTCGACCTCCTCGTCCTTCTTGTCGATCTTCTCCTCGAGCGCCTTCTCCTCGGCGGCGCGGGCCTCGGCTTCCTTCGACTTGGCCTGGGCGGCGGCAGGATCTTTGTCCTTGTCGGCCTCCACCTCGGCCGCGGCTTTCTTGCCCTTCACCTCGTCGAGCTGGCGGCTCGCGGCCACGGCGGCCACCTCGGCGGCCTCCGTCTTGCGGTCGTTCGACTCCCGCCGGGCCACGCCCTTTTCCGCTTCCACGTCTTTGGCCTGCTTGGCCTTGGCCGGCTCCTTCTCCTCCGCGGCATCCTTGCCGCCCTTGGCCATCTCCGCAGCGCCCTTCTTGCCCGGGGCCTTCGCCCTCTTGGGGTCGTCCTTCGTACCGGGCTTCTGCAGCGCGGCGGGGGCGGCCTTCGACTTCTGCTCCTCGGCCTCCTGGACCTTCTTCGCCGCGTCGGCCGCCACCGTCTTCTTGTCGGCGGCGCGCTTACCTGCCTGCTCGATCTTGGTCTTGGCGGCCTTCGGGTCTTTCACCTCGGTCTTTTTCTTGCTCGCCGCGTCCTTCGCGACCTCAGCCTTGGCCTTGGCGTGCTCGGCGTCGGCCTCCTTGGCGTCGACCTTCTTCACATTGGCCGTCTTCCGGATTGCCTCCTTGCCCGGCTCGAGCTCGCCCTTCTTGGTCGGCGCCACCGCCTTCCCGGCGGCCTTCGCGAGCTTCTTCTTGTCGGCGGCTGGCTTGGCCTTGGCGGCCTTTTCGCCCTTCGCGCCCGGAGCCCTGGCCTCCGTCTTCGCCTCGGCCTTCGCGCCCGCCTTGGCCGCCGGCTTCTTCTTGGCAGTGGCCTTCTTGGCCTCCTCGGCCTGCACCTTCTGCTTCTCCGCGTCGGCTTCCTTCTTCTTGCGCGACGCGTCGGCCTCGAGCTTGGCCTTCTCCTTGGCCTCGAGGCCAGCCTCGTCGCCCGGCTTCGGGGCATCCTTGCCCGCCGTGCTCTTTCCCTTCTTCGCGGACAGTTTTTCGGCGTCGGCCTTGGCCTGAGCCTTCATCTCATCGGGGCCCATGCGCGACGGGTCCTTCGCGGGCCCGGCCTTCTTCTCCTGGTCGGAGATGAGGTCTTTCAGGCCGCTATTGCCCACATTTTGCTGCATGTCGGCCGTGGCGCCCTGCTGGAGCTTCACCCCGGCTTGCGGCGCCTCGGCGGCCGGAGGCGCCTTCGCGGCCGCCGTGGTGCCGGGCTTCTGCTTTTGCTTGACGAGATCTTGGTCTTTGGTGGCCATGGCAGACCCGGGGCAGGAACGGCGATCGTAGCACGCCCCCAGGTGGACGACAGGGCGGACTTAGCGGGCGACGGAGGCGATGCCCTCGACCGAGGCCGGCACGATGCCCTTCTCGGTGATGATGCCTGCGATGAGCGCCGCGGGCGTCACGTCGAAGGCGGGATTGCGCCCCCGGGACGTGGCCGGGGCGGTACGCACCCGCATGAATCGGCCCTCGTCCGACCAGCCCCAGGCGTAGAGCACCTCCTCGTCGCCTCGCTCCTCGATGGGGATGTCGGCACCGGTGGGCGTGTGCTTCGCGATGGTGGTGGTGGGGGCCGCCACGTAGAACGGGATGCCGCTGGCCGCCGCTGCCAGCGCGCTGGTGTAGGTGCCGATCTTGTTGGCCACGTCGCCGTTCGCGGCGATGCGGTCACTCCCCACGATCACGACGTCGATCTCACCCCGAGACATGTAGTGTCCGGTCGCATTGTCGGCGATGACCGCGTGCGGCACGCCCTCCTGGCCGAGCTCCCAGGCGGTGAGCTGGCTGCCCTGCTGGCGCGGACGCGTCTCGTCGACCCACACGAAGACGTCGGCGCCGCCTCGGCGAGCCGCGTAGATCGGCGACAGCGCGCTGCCCCAGTCCACGAAGGCAAGCCAGCCGGCGTTGCAGTGAGTGGACACCCGGCGACGCTCGCTCACGATCGGCGCGCCAATCTCGCCGATCCGGCGACAACACTCGGCGTCGTCGTCGGCGAAGGCGTTGGCGGCGGCCATGGCGGCCTGGCGGCCGCGCTCCACGTCGCTGCCCTCGGCCTCGATGGCCCGGAGCACGTGATCGATGCCGGCGAAGAGGTTCTGCGCGGTGGGGCGCGTTTCCCGCAAATGGTTGGCGGCGTGGGCCACGAATGCATGAAACTCGGCCTCGGGCGCCGCCACGGCGGCCTGAGCCATGCCGAGCGCACCGGTGGCGCCGATGGCCCCGGCACCGCGCACGGTCATCGCGCGGATCGCGAGCGCCGTGTGCTCGTAGGTGGGCATGTCGACGATGCGGAACTGGTGCGGGAGCAGGGGCTGGTCGATCATCCGGACGAGGCCGGACTCCCACCACACCGTGCGAAAAGGGGTGCCGTTGACGTTCATGGGCTCACCGTCTATCGCGTCGTCTCAGCTGTCGAACAGCTCCACCAGCACTCGCCCCAGCACCGCGCGCGCCGCCGCGTCGCACGCCTGTCGGGTGGCTTCTTCTTGCGCCACCGGGAGCTCCGCCGCCTCGGCCGAGGCGCTCACCGAGAACCCTGCGCCCGAGCGTTCACTGCGACGGAAGCGCACGCTGTCGACCTTCATCTTCACCGTGGAAAGCTGCATCACGCCCTGCTTGCTCGCCTCGCCCGCGTCGTTCGAGAGCGTGGCCGACACGTTCACCACCAGGTCGACCTCGGGGTTGCCCGGGTCGGCCCAATTGAGGCCCACGTTCTCCAGGTAAGCCCTGAAAAGCTCCTGTCCCTGGGCGGTCTCGGTGCCCGACCAGTAGGCGGTGACGACGCGCACGTCGTTGGCATAGGCGCGCCCGCGATCGGTCTCCATCCACGCCCGCCAGGTACGGGGAACGATGTCGGTCGGCAGGTCGAGGGTCGGGTACTCGGCGGCGCGATCGAGCAGTTGCACCGCCCATGCCTGCACGTCGGTGATGCGGGTGGCCTCCGCCTCGGCGGCGACCGTGGCGAGGTCGGCCTGAGCTTTGAGAACCGCGACCACGTCGCTCAACTGTCGGCGTTCCGCCTCGCTGGCGCAGGCCTTCCATACCCCGGCGGCGCGCTCGAGCTGCCCGGCGTCCTCGGCGTCGCCCGCGGCGGTCTTGCAGAACTCCAGGTGTCGCGACGACTCGGTGCCCTGGTCGAGTAGACCTGCGGACGCGATGGCTACGAGGATCAAGCCGCCTCCCTTCGCAACTCGGCGCTGCGATAGCGAAACCAGCCGAGGTACTGGTTGCGCCACCAGCGGTCGAAGTCGAGGTGTTCCAGGTGGCCTTCGAGCGCCGGGCGGTAGAGCTCGTCGCCGAACTCTCGCCCACTCAGCCAGTCACGGACGAGGAAACGATCCCCGTCAAAATAGGCATAGTGCGCCCACCCGTAGGTCCAGCTGCCGGTGTTGACGTAGCGCACCCCCTCGTGGACCACGTTCCCGGGCATATGCGCGTGACCACAAACGATGGTGCTGGCGCCCAGCTCGCCCGCGGATCGCAGCGAGGGCCAGAGCATTTCCATCGGGTCGCCCGACTCGCTTCGCACCCAGTAGCGGGCGAAGCGCTCGGCCCGGTCGGCGAGGGCGGCCAGGCCGAGCTTCCGGTAGGCCACGTTGCGCAGCTTGCCGACCAACCAGAGCTTGTGGAAAAGCCAGTAGGCGAACCGATTTCCAGGGGTGTAGAACTCGTGGAGAGGCATGCGGATCCACGTGCCCGAGACGCGCTCCACGAGATGGTGCACGCGGGTCATCATCGCCGATGACTTCAGCTCCGGGCCGATGAAGGGGTCGAACTGGTGGCCGTGCTGCACCACGATGTCGGCCCCGATGCGGAGTCGCGCGCACACGTCCCAGCGAAAGAGCTCGGAGAAGAGCGCGATGTCGTAGTCGTGGTTTCCGTAAATGTAGATGACGCCGTTCTTGTCGGCGAGGTCGGAGAGGGCGCGCAGGAGCTGCCCGTGCGCCTTGAGCACGCGCGTGATGCCCCAGGCCTGGTGAAAATCGATGGCGTCGCCGCAGATCACGAGCCGCGCACCCTCGTCGCGCACGCGGGCGAGCAGCTCGAGCAGCGCGCGGTCTTTCCGCATGAAAATGTCGCTGCGGGTGCCGTCGCCCAGGTGGAGGTCGGAGATGAAGTAGACCGGTCGCTCCGGGGAGATCCGTTTCTCCCGGGTGACGTCGACCTGTTCGGACCAAGACCATGCCACGGGCACAACCTAGCTCGCGCCGGGTGACGCCGCGCGCCTGGCGGGTGAAACGTCCCCATGCCCCGCCTGTTCCCCGCTCGCGCCGAGTTTCTCGGTGCCTACATCGGCGACGTGCCCGCCTCCCCGCTCCCGGAGATCGTCTTCGCCGGCCGCAGCAACGTGGGCAAGTCCTCGGCGATCAACACCATCGTGGGCCAGTCCATCGCGCGCACCTCGTCCACCCCGGGGCGCACCCAGTCGATCAACGTTTTCCAGGTCGGTGGCCGCATCCACCTCGTCGACCTTCCCGGCTACGGCTTCGCGAAGGTGGGCAAGCACACCCGCGATGACTGGAAGCGCATGATCGGAAACTACTTCACAAGTCGCGACACAATCAGGCTAGTGGTCGCCCTGTTCGACAGTCGCCACGGCATGCAGGAGCTCGACCGCACCTTGCTGGAGTCCCTTGCCGGCTATGGTTTCCCGGTGCTCGGTCTCGCCACGAAGGTCGACGACCTGCCCAAGGCCCGTCGCGACAACATGGTCGCCGCGCTCGCCAAGGCACACGGCCTTCCCGACGACGCGGTGATTCCCTTCTCGGCCACGGAGCGGATCGGGTTGGAAGAGGCGCGCGAGGCCATCGCGTCGGTGCTGTAGGAGGGGAGGGTCGGCGGCTCCCCTCGATACCTAGGGAAGATCCAAGCCGAAGCCTCGTCAAGCAGCGTGCACGAGCGATCCGCGAGGGCCGCAACAGTGAGCGCCGGCTCGCCAGCCGGCGCTGAGAAAAACCAATAGCCGCGCGTCCAACACGGCCCCGGGGCAGCACCTCAGGCCCCTACGGCCTAACCCCTCCAGCCTCCAGCCTCCTCAGTACTCCTGCCCCGGCACCACGATCACGATGTCGAGCGTGTCGAGCAGGATCGACTGGTCGCCGAGCACGTTGAGCGTCAAGACATAGAGCTGGTCTTCGGTCAAGGCCGCCACCACGCCACGGAAGGTGAGCGTGAAGGTGAGGATCTTGCCCTCATCGCTCGCGCCGAGGCCCTCGTAGTACTCGGGCTCGATGCTCTGGACGAAACCGTAGCTGTCGCCATCGACCGAGAGGTCGACTCGCTCGAAGCGCACGCCGGCCACGAGCTGCGTGATCGCGTTGACCAGCGTTTCCCGGAACTCGGCGTTGCTGCCCGACCAGGTCTCCACGACGGGCTCGGCGGCCACGCCGTCGCCGTCGAGGTCGGCGTAAGAGCCGATCGCCTCGGCGAAGTCGTACATCTGCGGGTAGCCCGTGGTGCCGTTGACACTCACGCCCACGAAGTAGGCGCCAAGGTCGAGGAAGGCCGTCTCGGCGTCGGACATGCCGGCGTCGATGGGACAACCGCCGGGCGTCGCGTTGTACTGGGCGTTGCTCGACTCGGGATCGCGCAGGTAGTTGTCGCCCGCGAGCACGACGACGGGCAGCGAGTACTCGCGGAAGCCCATGCCGCCGAGCACGCCGCCATCAGGCGTGCTGCTGTCGTAGTGCTCGCCGCCGCTGCCGCCGTACGGGTCGGTAGCGCTGGCGATGAACGGCATCACGTCGGTGCTCGAGTCGTAGCTCCCGTCGCAGTCCTGGTCGTAACCGGCGCCCGAGGCGGCCTGGTAGATGGCCTCGGTGCCCGACTCCGGGCCGTCGGCGCCAGAGTGGGTGGAGAGACTCGCAAACCCCGTCTGCACGAGCGTGGTGTCCGTCGTGATTTGCTGGCGCATGTAGTAGGGCTTGTCGGAGCCCGGCGAGCCGAAGCTCCCGAAGGCGTAGTCGTCGTGACCGGTCACCGAGTAGCCGGCGTCGGGAAGCACCGACTCGAGCTCGCCGACCAGCGTGTTGAACTCGCTGGCGATGGCGGTGATGGTGCCGCCCATCGAGCAGGTGGTGTCGATGATGAAGCCCACGTCGCCGCGCTGGATGGAGAGCTCGAACTCGAACTCCTCCTCCACCGTGGTGCGCTCCTGCACCTCCACGTAGATGCCGTCGATCACGCTGGAGGCGTCCAGGGGATCGGTGCCGGCGGTGTACTCGCCACCGTCTGAGTAGCCGTCGCCGTCGGTGTCGTCGTCGTAGGGGTCGGTGCCCATCAGGAGCTCGTCGGCATCCGAGAGGGCATCGCCGTCGGCGTCGGTGTCCTGAAAGTCGTACTTGCCGTCGCCGTCGGTGTCGCGCGGCTCCTGCTCGAGGTTGCCGCCGGTGCCACCTTCGTCGCCATCGCTGATGCCATCGTTGTCGGAGTCGGGGTCGAGGTAGTCGTCGATGCCGTCGCCGTCGGAGTCGCGCGGCTCGTCGTTGAACTCGGTGGTGCCGCCCTCGAAGCTGTCGGCGATGCCGTCGTTGTCGCTGTCCTGGTCCATGTAGTCGGCGGTGCCGTCGCCGTCGGAGTCGGGCTTCTCGCAGGCGCCAATCTCCTCGAGGTCGGGGATGCCATCGCCGTCGTTGTCGCTGTCGACGTGGTCGGGACTGCCGTCGCCGTCGGTGTCGGTGCTGTAGCTGTCGTCGGACTCCTTGCCGTCCTTGACGCAGTTGTTGTCGCTGTCCTCGTCGAGGTAGTCGGCCACGCCGTCGCCGTCGCTGTCGACCGGCAGCGTGGCCACGTCCTCGTCGCCCGCTTCCTTCTTGTCGTTGAGCCCGTCGCCGTCGCTGTCGGTGTCTTCGAAGTTGGGTGTGCCGTCGGCGTCGGCATCTTCCTCGCCCTCGTGGATGTCGAGAATGCCGTCCTCATCGGCGTCGTTCTGCTCCACCACGAAGGCGTCGTCGCCACCAGAGTCGGCGGGACCCGAGTCTTCCTTGGTGTCGTCGCCCGGGCAGCCCAGGGCGAACAGCAACGTGAGTGGGAGCAGACGGCTCATGGAGGCCTCGGAGGGCAGCGAGGATAGCCCGGATCGGGCTTCGCACACAAGCGCCCGCACGCACTACGACGCGACGAGCACGGGTGTGACGGGGCCCGCGATACAGGCGCGAGTGCCCCCCTACAAGCGCCCGGACCATTTCACGAAGAAAGCGAAGGCGCAAGGCTACGCTGCGCGGAGCGTTTTCAAGCTCGAGGAGCTCGACCAGCGTTTCAAGCTCACGCGGCGCGGGGGGAAGGCCGTCGACCTCGGCTGCTTCCCCGGCAGCTGGAGCCGCTACCTGCTCGAGCGGGGGATGAGCGTCGTGGGCGTGGATCTCCAGGCCCCGGCCCTGACCGGCGGCACCTGGATCGCCCGCTCGGCGATGGAGGTGGAGGCCGTCGAGCTTGGTCGCGACATTGATTTGTTTGTATCGGACATGGCGCCCAACACCTCGGGCGATCGCTTCACTGACCATGCGCGGCAAATTCGCCTGGCTGAACGCGCGCTGCTGCTCGCCCTCGCCACCCTGCGGCCGGGCGGCGCCTTCGTGGTCAAAGTCTTCGACGGTGAGGACGCCCCGGCCTACACTCGGTCGGTGGAATCGCGGTTCGCGCAGGTGAAACGGGTCAAGCCCGAGGCCACACGCGACAGGAGTGTCGAGTTTTTTCTCGTGGGCGTGGGCTTCCGCCCCGAGTGATTACACTAGAGCGAACCCTGAGGTTTGTCTCCATGTCCTGGTCCAGCGTCGCCGTCTCCCGCGCCAGCGTCGAAGATCGCGCCACCTACCTACGCAAAGTGCTTGGTCTCACCACCGTCGGCGTCGGCATCGCCGCCGTCGTGTCGGTGATCACTGCGGGCGCGCTGGCCTTCGTGCCGGCCCTGCTCAGCGGCTTCTTCCCCTTCATCATCATCATGGGGCTCTTCGCGATCAACAACTTCGTGGCCCAGCCGATGGTCTTCGGCAACGCCAAGCCGGTGGGCTTCGCGCTCGGCATGGGCGTCCAGGGCATGGCGATGGGCTTCCTCATCCTCGCCGCGTTCATCGTGAGCGGCGCCTCCTTCGGCAACCCCTTCGTGCTCATCGGCCTCGCGATGGGGCTCACCTTCTTCGCCGTGCTCGGCATGACGGCCTACGTGTTCGTCGCCCCGCGCAACTTCTCGATGATCGGCGCGGCCCTTTCGGCGCTGTCGATCCCGATGCTGATCGCCATGGTGGTTGGCTTCGCCTTCCCCTCGCTGCTCGGCGGCACCTTCGGGCTCATCCTGAGCGTGATCTTCGTGGCGGTGAGCGTGGGCGCGGTGCTCTACCAGCTCAACGAGGTGATCCACCGCTTCACGACCGACGCGCACTGGGAAGGCGCGTACACCATTGCGATGGGCATCCTCACGCTGTTCTGGAACATCCTCAGCCTCCTGATGCGCCTCAGCCGCCGGTAAGCCCGGCATCCTGACGGGGCACGCGCCGCAGCATAGGCGCGGGCCCCATGTCCACCCACATCGTCGGCCGTGCAGCCGAGACCGAGGCCCTGCTCGCCTGCATCGCCGCTGGGCGTCACGTGTTGCTCGAGGGACCGGTGGGCGTGGGCAAGACCGCCCTCGCACGCGCGGTGTGCGCCATGCTCGACCGGCCGATGGTCCGGGTGGACGGCGACGGGCGCTACTCCGAGTCGAAGCTGGTCGGGCTGTTCGACCCGCCCGCCGTGTTGACGCAGGGCTACCGGCCGGAGTGTTTCCTCGCGGGGCCGCTCGTGCAAGCGATGCGGCTGGGCGGCGTGTTGTTCGTCAACGAGCTGAACCGCATGCCCGAGGGCGTGCAGAACGTGCTCTTGCCCGCGCTCGACGAGGGGCGGATATTCGTGCCCAACCTCGGCGAGGTGGCGGCCGCGCCCGGTTTTGTGTTGGTGGCCACCCAGAACCCAGCGGAGTTCGTCGCGACCGGCGCCTTGTCCGAGGCCTTGCTCGACCGCTTCGAGCTCGTGCGCCTCGACTACCAGACCGAAGCCGAGGAACGAGACATCGTGGCCCAGGATGCCCGTTGTTCGCCGGGCATGGACATCATCGTGAGCGCAGTAACGCTCGTGCGGGCGACGCGGTCCGACGCCCGGATCCGACGCGGCGCGAGCGTACGCGCGGCGATCGCCGTGGCCGACATCGCCGCGCGCCTGGGCGGCGACGTCGCGCGGGCGGCACAGCTCGCGCTCCCCACGCGGATCGAGCTCGTGGATCCCACGGCCACGCCCGTGGCGGCGCTGCTGGACGACCTCGCAAAAAAAGCGAGGGTCGCCGACCCGCGCTGAGCCCCAGCCGGTCGGCGACACTCTCCAATCACGACGAGGGCCCAGCGACGAACCTGTTCGTGGCGCAGTCCTCGGCGGCGTCGAGGCAGCTGGAGATGCCAGCGGGCTGGGACGCGGCGACGGCCTGGCGCCGCCTCCAGGGCAACCTGCCGGATGGCCCGGCTCGACAAGAGGTGCGCGAGCGCGCGATCAAGGCGGTGATCGACCGCGCCAAGGACCTGTTGCGTCACGCCGCGCGCCCCATGCGCCGCGAGACGGTGGGCTGGCCTGAGGACGGCGACCTCGACCTCGAGGAAACCTTGGAACGCCCCCGCCCCTGGGCGGCCGACGACCTGCGGGTGGAGCGCCGGGTCCCACGCGACGCCGACGTGGTGGCGGTGCTCGACATGTCGCTGTCGATGACCGGCGAGAAGATCGCGCTCGTCGCCGTGGCCACCGCGATCCTCACCCTGCGGTTGGAGCACGTCTCGGTGGTGGCCTTCGACACCGTGCCCCACGTGCTGGTGCGGGCCGGCGAGCGAGCGCCCCTGCGTGAGGTCGTGCGCCGCGTGCTCGAGGTGCCTGCCCAGGGCTACACCAACATCGAGGGCGGGCTTATCTCCGGCGTGGAGCAGTTACGACGCGGACGACAGCGCGAGCGCGTGGGCATGTTGTTCACCGACGGCGTGGCCAACGTGGGGCGCGACCCCGCCACCGCCGCGCATCGCTATCCACGGTTGCACGTGGTGCACGTGGGGGAGCATCACCCCCAGGGCGCGCGCACCTGCCTCGCGATGGCCCGCGCCGGGCACGGGAAGCTGTACCGGGCGCGGAGCTACCAGGACCTCCCCGGGGTGGTGCGCACCGCCGTGCGCGAGCTGTTTCGGGGCTAGGGCTCGAATCGATAGCCCGCGCCACGGAGGGTGAGGAAGTGCCGCGGGTGCTCGGGGTCGGTCTCGAAAAGCTTGCGCAGTCGCATCACATAGTTGTCGACCGTGCGCTCCGTGGGCGCCCGATCCATGCCCCAGGCCGTTTCCAGGATGTCGGCGCGTGACAAGACCTCGCCGGGGTGGGAGACCAGAAACAACAGCAGGGAGAGCTCCGTCTCCGTCAGGTTGATGGGCTCCCCCTGTCCGTCCTGGCGACGGGCCTCGCGCGTGTCGCGGTTGACGGTCCAGCCAGACAGTATGATGTCGCGACCCGACGCACGCGCGACCGGCGCCGCGGGAGCCGCCCGCCGTGCCAACGCGCGCACTCGGGCGACGAGCTCAGGCATGGCGAAAGGTTTCGGGAGGTAGTCGTCGGCGCCGGCGTCGAGTCCGGTCACGCGAGAGCTCAGGTCGCCCCGCGCGGTGAGCATCAAGACCGGCGTCGTCACTTGCTCGCGGCGCAGCTGCTTGGCCACGTCGATGCCGTCCAGCCCAGGCAACATCCAGTCAAGCACGATGACGTCGAATCCCTCGCGGGCTCGGGCCAGGCCCTCCTCTCCCTTGTCCACCCAGGTGACGGCGAAGCCCGCATGTTCCAGGTTGAGCCGCACCATGTCGGCCACCAGCTTCTCGTCCTCGACCACCAGCACGCGCGCGCTCACGATGTCTTCCCCGGCAGGCTCAGGCGGAACGTAGCACCCTGTCCGGGCCCGGGGCTGTGCCCGGTAAGATCTCCGCCGACCTCGCGGGCAATGGTGCGCGCGATGAAGAGCCCCAGGCCCGTCCCCCGGCGCTCGGCGCGGTGTTTGCCCCGGCGGTAGGGCTCGAAGATGGCCTCGGCTTCGCCCGGCTCGAACCCTCGCCCCTCGTCCTGCACCTCGATGCGCACCCAGTGACCGTCGCGACGCGCGCGAAGCCGCACGCCCTTGCCGTCCGCGTGGCGCATCGCGTTGTCGAGCAGGTTGTCGAGCACGCTGCGGAAGGCGTTCTCCGGTAGCGCGAGCAGCGTGTCCGCCGCGTCGTCCACGTCGTACTGCACCGCCTCAGCCACCCGGTGTCGCCGCACCTCGTCGACGAGGTCGCCGAGCCGACGCGTCTCCACCGGGGAGGCCCCCGCGAGCACAGCCTGTCTCACGACGATGCCTTCCGCGAGCCGCTCCAGCCGGTCGCAGGCCGCGAGGCCCGCATCGATGTGCGGCGCGGCGGCCTCCGGAGGGAGCACGCCGGAACGGAGGCTCTCCAGCAGCGCCCGGATGCCGGCCACCGGCGTCTTCAGCTCGTGAGTGCTGGCGGAGAGCATTGCCTCCAGTCGCGACTGTTGGCGTCGTTCGAGGTCCGCGCCCCGCCAGGCCAGGGCCAGGAGCACCACCGGCACACAGGAGAAGGCGAACCCCTCCCACATGATCATCGTGCGCCGCCGAGCAAGGGTCTCGGTCGCCTCCGCCGCCACCCCGTGCACCTGCACGGCAAGCGCATGCGACTCGCCCGCGAGGCGACCGAGCAGGGCGGCCCACCAGCCCGAGAGCGCCACCAGGAAAACGATGGTGACCACCAACAAGACGCGATGGATTCGACCATCGTCGCGACGTCGTTTCACTCTCGCCCCATCAGGTTCGCGGCGTCACGTGCGCCGGCGCGCGCGGATCAGGAGGCCAATGGGCGCGCCGAGCAGCACCGCTAGGCTCGGGCCGCAGCAGGAGTAGCTGGGCCCGTCGTCGTAGTAGGCGTAGTCGTAGCACTCGGCACCCTCCACCCGTTGCCACCCCTGGCGACACACGGGGTAGTCGTGGGTGAGCCCGTCGTCGTAAGTCACGTAGCGCATCTGCTCGCTCGTGTCGTAACCCCGGCTGTACAGCACGATATCCGTGTCGATCGCCGTGGGTTCATAGCGCATCCGCATGCGCGTGAGCACGTAGTTGCTGCCATCTTGCCAGCCGAGCTCGCGCAGGGTGCTGTTGCTCAGAGGCTCAGTGGTGCAGGGGTCGCACTTCCCGGCCGACCACTCGTACTCGCGCACCCAGGCCGCGCCACTGTCGAAGGCGTCGTCCAGCATCGACTGGTAGAAGTCGCCGAAGTTCCCGCCGTGCTCCTGCCAGAGGCACTCGTCCTCGACGTTCACCTCACGGTAGTTCGCGATGCCGGTGCCCCCCGCGCGCTCGGAGGTGATGGTGTAGAGCAAGAGCTCCTGCTCGTCGACCGCGTTGAGCGTGCCGAGCCGGATGGGAATGCCGAAGGCGGCCGACTCGTACTTCATCTGGAGCGGCGGCAACCACACGCTGCCCGCCTCGGGGAGCGCCACCCGCGCCACGAAGAAGAGCGAGCCCGCGTCGAGGTACTCCTGGATGAGCCGCCCGGCGCGCACGTCGATGGCGAGGCCCTCGTCCTCCAGCCAGTTGAGGATGCCCCCGGCCTGCTCCGCGTCGAGGATCACGATCTCGTACACGCCGGTGACGAAGTTCGCGGCCACGGTGGCGGTGGCCTCGAGGCTCTCGGCGTCTCCACCGCCGCTGTCGCCAACGGCCTTGTTCGCGGTGTCAGCACCGCTGCACGCCAGCGCCGTCCACAGCGCTGGTCCGGGCGGCGGGACGATCACCTGCGCGTAGCTGTCGCACGGATAGGCCACCAGCCGCGGCGCGCTGTACGCGTCGATGGCGGCGAACGGCGAGGTGCTCAGCTCCGACACGTCGCCCTCGCCCATCAGCGTGGGCACCGGCACGATCATCACGAAATTGGTGGTGTCGGTGGTGACGTCCTGCGCGATCGTGAGCGTGGTCTGGTTGCCATCGCGCGCGATCACCACCTGGCTGGCATGATTTTGGAGCGCGGTGCCCGCAGAACCCACGTAGTAGCCGCAGAATGCGCGTGCACCGGGGACGCTGGCGAGAAGCAAAGACAAGAGTAGTGACACGGCGGCCTCCCGGTCCGTGCTGACCCAGCCGCATAGTAGCTGGAAACGCGGCGGGGGGCGAGTTCAGGGCGGGCAAGGGCCTGCGCGAAAAAACCCACCCTTCAACCCACCACATTATTCAATACACCAGATTGTTGCCAAAATTGAACTATTCACTTCTTGAGTCCATCGCCTCGCGTGAATAGTACACGCGGCCGTGCCCACCCCCACCGCCGAGGACCAGATCGCCCACCGACTGATCCTCTTCATGAACACCCTCCACTCGCGCTACGCGGGTGACAACCTCAACCTGATGGTCGAGTCGAACATCACGTTGCCGCAGATCATGGCCTTGCACGCGATGCGAGCCGGCGCGGGCAACGTCACCCAGCTCGCGCAGGCCCTCGGCATCACGTTGAGCAACGCGAGCCAGTTGCTTCATAAGATGCACGAGCGCGAGCTGGTCTCTCGCTACGAGAACCCACAGGACCGCCGCCAGAAGGTCATCTTTCCTTCGCGCGAGGCCGACGAGTTGCTCGACCGTCTCGCCCAGGCGCGGAGCGAGCAGATCGCTCGCGCCATCGCCGGCGTCGACCCCGCCTTGCGCGACGAGCTCGTCGCCGTTCTCGACCGTGTGATCGCCCAGTTGCAGCCCGCAGGAGCATGCCGATGAAGCCCGCCGTCAGCCTCGAAAACGTCGTGAAAGACTATCCGCTCGGGTCGATTACCGTCCGCGCTTTGCACGGGGTCACGCTCGCCATCCAACCTGGCGAGTTCACCGCCATCGCCGGCCCCTCGGGCAGCGGCAAGACGACCATCCTCAACATGATTGGCTGCATGGATGTGCCCACCAGCGGCTCTGTGTCCATCGACGGCACGGAAACCAGCCAGCTCAGCGACTCGCGCCTCACGCGGCTCCGTCTCGACCGCATCGGCTTCATCTTCCAGTCCTTCAACCTGATCAACGTGCTCGACGTCCGTCAGAACGTGGAGTTCCCGCTCCTGCTCCAGGGCAAGCACAGCGCGAAGGAGCGCGCCGAGCGCGTGTCGCGCATGGTGGAGCGGGTGGGCCTCGCGAAGCACGAGAAGCAGCGGCCCAACGAGCTGTCGGGCGGGCAGCGGCAGCGCGTGGCCATCGCGCGGGCGCTGGTCACCAACCCCGCCATCGTGCTGGCCGACGAGCCCACCGCCAACCTCGACAGCCACACCGGGCACGAGATCATCGAGCTGATGCGCGAGATGAACGAGAAGGACCACACGACCTTCATCTTCTCCACGCACGATCCCCGGGTCATGGAGTGTGCGCACCGAGTGGTGAAGGTGGCCGACGGGGTGCTCGCTTGAGCCTCGCCCTTGCCCTTCGCCTGGCCCTCGGCAACGTGCGGGCCTACGCGGTGAAGAACCTGATCGTGGGCAGCATCCTCGCCTTTGGCACGCTGTTCGTCGTGGCGGGCGCGGCTCTACTCAACAGCCTCGAGCGCGCGATGCAGGCGAGTGTCACCAACGCCATCACCGGCGAGCTGCAGGTGTACTCCAGCGAGGCGCGCGACCCGTTGTCCGTCATGGGCGACATGGGGATGAGCGCCGCCGACATCGGCGAGATCGAAGACGTTGGGCGGCTCCGCGAGGTCGCGGCGTCGGTCCCCGAGGTGTCCGAGGTGATCCCCATGGGCATCGGCCAGTCCACGGTCTTTGGCGGCAACGACATCGACATCGTTCTCGGCGAGCTGCGCTCGGCCGTCAACAGCGGCGACACGGCCAAGGCCGACGTGCTCCTGGGACGCGCCCGGCGCATCGCCGGCGACCTGGCGCCCGAGCTCGACAACCTCGAAGAGCTCACCAGCGACACCGCCAAGCTCGCCGAGGATCGCGCCACGCTCGCACGCGTGACGTCTGACAGTTTCCCCGCCGAGTTCGCCGCCGAGCCCATCCCCACCGTCGACTGGATGGACAGCCACCTCGCGCCGCTGGCCACCGACGGCAAGATGATCTACCTGCGCCTCGTGGGGGCCGACCTCAAGGCCTTCACCAGCAGTTTCACCAAGTTCGAGCTCGTGTCTGGCGCCGTGCCGCAGCGAGGCGAGCGGGGCCTGCTCATCCCCGAGAACTACCATGAGCTCTGGATGAAGAACACCGTCGCGCGCGAGCTCGACCAGATCCGCGACGAGGTGCGACTCGATGGCGAGACCATCGGCACCACCGGCGTGCTCTTCGACCGCGTGCAACGCAATAGCCGCCAGTACCGTCGCATCCTCTACCAGCTCGACCCGGCCGCGGCCGACGCACTCGAGCCGAAGCTCCGTGCCGAGCTGGGCGCGCAAGAGGGCGACATGGCCACGCTCCTCAAGTCCTTCCTCGCGGTCACCGACGCGAACCTCGAGGCCCGCTACGCCTTCTTCTACAAGGAGATCGCGCCCAACATTCGGCTCTACGACATCAACGTGGGCGACATGCTCCCGCTGCGGGCCTTCACCAAGTCCGGCTACCTCAAGTCGCTGAACGTCCGCTTCCTGGGCATCTACCGGACGAAGGGCTACGCCGGCCGCGAGATGATGACCGACGCCAACGCGCTCATCGACCTGGTAAGCTTCCGCGACCTCTACGGGAAGATGACCGACAGCCAGCGCGCCGAGCTGGCCGACATCAAGGCGTCCGTGGGCGCGCGCGACGTGGCCTCTGAGAACATCGAGGACGCGCTCTTTGGCGGTGGCAGCAGCATCGAGAACACGGTGAGCACCGGCGACGGCTTCGCCGCCATCGATGCGCTCAGCTTCGGGGGCATCGACGCCCGGGTTTCTGACACCTACCCCCCCGAGCAACTCGACAGCGGGCTGGCGCTCAATGCGGCGATCCGACTGAAAGACCCTTCCCGCGTGGCCGCGGGACAAGCCGCGCTCCAGTCGGCCATCGACAAGGCCGGGCTCCCCCTCCAGGTCGTCGATTGGCGCACCGCCGCCGGCATGATTGGCCAGCTGGTGAGCGTGGTCCAGGTGGTGATGGTCATCGCGGTGGGCGTGATGTTCCTCGTGTCGATGGTGATCATCAACAACGCGCTGGTGATGGCCACGATGGAGCGCACCGCTGAGATTGGCACGATGCGGGCCGTCGGCGCGAAGAAGAGCTTCGTCGTCACCCTGTTTGTGCTCGAGACGCTGGTGGTCTCCGTGGCGGCCGCGCTGGTGGGCAGTGGCGCCGCCGCTCTCCTTGTGAGCTGGCTCGGCACGAGCGGCATCCCGGCCGGCGTCGACATGTTCAGCATCCTCTTCGGCGGGCCCTTCTTGTACCCGAGCATCGGGCTCGCGGAAGTCGGACTCGGCGTCGGACTCGTGAGCGCGGTCAGCGTGCTCGCCACCCTCTACCCGGCCATCCTGGCCGCCGGCGTGCCGCCCATCGTCGCGCTGCAGTCGAAGGAGTAGCCGATGGTTCTCGCCAGCATCGCCCTGCGCAACCTCGTGCAGGCGCGCCGTCGCACGCTTCTGTTGTCCACCGCCATTGGGCTCGTGACCGCGATGCTCGTGCTGTTGTTGTCGATCAGCGCCGGCATCTCCGACAACCTCGTCCAGTCCGCCACCACGCTCTCCTCTGGGCACGTGGTGGTGGGCGGTTTCTACAAGCCCTCGCCCACGCTCGGCGCCCCGCTGGTGACCGACGCGAGCAAGGTGCGCGCGATCGTCGAGGCCAAGACGCCGGGGCTCGACCACGTGGTGGCCCGCGGGCGTGGCTGGGGCAAGATCGTGGGCCCCGGCGGCTCGGTGCAGGCCTCGTTCTCGGGCGTCACCCTGTCGGACGAGCCTGGATTCGCCGATACGCTGCAACTCGCGGCACGCTCCGCCTACAAAGACGGCGGCGGTCCCGAAGTGGTGGGCGACGCCAATCGCATCGGCGACCCGAACGCCCTCATCCTGTTCGCCTCGCACGCCCGGCGACTGGAGGTCGATGTCGGCGATCTCGTGACGATTGTCACCGAGCAGTCCGACGGCCGGACCAACACCCTCGACGTCACCGTGGTGGCCATCGCCCGCGACATGGGGATGCTGTCGAGCTGGTCAGCAATCATCGACGAGCCCTCCCTCAAGAAACTCTACTCGCTCAAGGGCGACACCACCGGCGCCTTGTGGGTGTACCTCAAGGACATCGATGAGTCCGAGAACGCGATGACGGCGCTACGCACCTCCCTGGCGCAGGAGGGCTTCGCGCTGATGGACTACCAGCCAGTGCCCTTCTGGATGAAGTTCGAGGTGGTGGGCGGCGAAGACTGGACCGGCCAGAAGCTCGACCTCACCACCTGGTCAGACGAGGTGAGCTTCCTGATGTACACCGTCGCCGCCTTCGACATCGTGACGGTTTTCATCTCCTCGATCCTACTCATCATCATCGCCATCGGCATCTCCAACACGATGTTCAACACCGTGCGCGAGCGCACGCGTGAGATCGGCACCATGCGCGCGATCGGCCTGCATCGCCGGCAAGTGCTCTGGTTGTTCATGCTCGAGGCGATCTTCCTTGGGCTCTTCGCCACCACCTCAGGGGCCACACTCGGCGCGCTCCTGGCCACCGGCTTCGACGCCGCGGCCATCCCGGTGCCCATCGAGGCGATGCAGGCCTTCTTGCTGTCAGACACCATCCCCTTCTCCGTGCGTCCGCTCGCCCTGTTCGGCAGCGTGGCCTTCCTCACCACCTGCACCGCGCTCGCGGCCCTCTGGCCGTCCTACCGGGCCGCACAGCTCAAGCCCATCGTCGCCCTCGGCTACACCGCCTAGACAAAGGAAGCTCTCATGCTCGCATTGTTTCTTGCCACTCTGGCCTGGGCTCTGCCCTCCACCGACGAGATGGTGGGCATGCTCAAGGTGGTCGACGACCGCCAACAGAACAACGGCGACTGGCGCTCGCTGGTGTACATCGAGCAGAAGGAGAAAGACAAGTCGGATCTTGCCTATCAGGCCGCCGTGTACCGTCGTGACGCCGACGACAAGCTGGTGATCCTGTTCCTGAAGCCGCAGGCCGAGGCGGGGAAGGGCTACCTCCGGGTCGACAACAACATGTTCATGTTCGACCCCACCGTGGGCAAGTGGGAGCGCCGTACCGAACGGGAGCGCATCGGCGGCACGGGTTCGCAGCGGCAGGACTTCGACCAGTCGCGCCTCGCCGAGGAGTACGGCCCCACCTTCGTGGCCGAGGAGAAGCTCGGCCAGTATTCCGTCAATCGGATCAAGCTGGCCGTAAAGTCCGGCATCGACGTGGCCTACCCGGTGGTGGAGCTCTGGCTCGACAAGGCCACCGGCAACGTGCTCAAGCGCCAGGACTTCGCCGAGTCCGGTCGGCTGATGCGCACCACCTACTACCCGGCGTGGAACAAGCTCTACTCGGAGTCGAAGAAGACCGACGTGTACTTCCCAAAGGAAGTGCGCATCTACGACGAGGTGGAGAAGGGCAACCAGACCACGGTGGTGATCCAGGAGGTCGACCTGAAGCCGCTCGACCCCAACATCTTCACCAAGGCCTGGTTGGAATCGAAGAGCCGCTGACATGCTCCTCATCGCCGCCATGGTGTTCGCTGACGAGCGGGACGACGATGTCTTCGGCGCGCCGTCCGAGCCTCCGCCGGGGGACACGACGCCGCCCCCCGCGGAGTCCCCTCCCCCCTCCGTGCCCGCGACCGGCGATTTCGGCGACGTCCAGCTCGGGACGACGAGCGACGCGGACATCGCGGCGAGCCTCGCCGAGGCCGACGACCGGCTCACGCTCGGCGGGAAGCTCTACCTCCGCGCCGACGCAGCCATCGTCGACGAGGCCGAGCTCGCGGACACCACCCTCTCGAGCCCCAACCTGCTCGATCTCTTCGCCGACGTGCGGCCAAACGACCGCGTGCGGGGCTACGCCTCCGGCCGATTCCGCTACGACTTCACGGTGGCGTCCGGCGACACCGACCTCTGGGGCAACGTGCTCGAGCCCGGGAGCGTGACCCTCGACCAGCTCTGGCTCAAGTTCGACCTGGGTCGGGTGGCCTACGTCACGACGGGGCGCCAGCGTATCAAGTGGGGCAGCGGGCGTTTCTGGAACCCCACCGACTTCCTCAACGCGCAGGCCCTCGACGCGCTCTCCGCCACGGTGTTCGACGAGCGCACCGGGGTCACGCTCTTGAAGGTGCACGTGCCCATCGAGAAGATCGGCGCCAACCTCTACGCGGTGGGCAGCTTCGACGGCGCCGACAACTTCGAGCAGGTGGGCGGCGCGCTCCGCACCGAGTGGGTGTTCTGGACGGCCGAGCTGGCGCTCTCGGCGGCCGCTCGCGAGGGCGACCCGCTGCGGCTCGGCGCCGACCTCTCCGCCGGCCTCGGCCCCATCGACGTGCACGTGGAGAGCGCCGTGCGGCACGGCGACGACAGTCCCTACTACGAGGGCACCTTCAACCTGGAGAAGTTCAAGCTTCCCGAAGAAGTGAGCCGCGAGGAGGACTGGATCCCCCAGGTGGTGGCCGGGGCCGAGCTCGGCATCAAGTACAGCGACCGCGACTCGCTCTACATCGGGGCCGAGTACTTCTACAACGACGCTGGCTACGCCGACAGCGAGCTACTGCCCTACCTCTTGTTCGAGGGCGCCTACACGCCCTTCTACCTCGGCCAACACTACGCGGCGGCCTACGTGTACTTGCCCGCCCCGAGCCGCTGGGACGACGGCAGCGTGACGGTATCGACGCTGGCCAACCTGTCCGACCGCACCTACGTGTCGCGGGTCGACGTGTCACACCGCGCGTTGACCTACCTGCAACTCAGCGCCTACGCGGCGTACCACTATGGCGTCAACGGCGAGTTCCACTTTAGCTACGAGGTGGAACCCATCCCGGGCGTGCTCGACGACGGGTTGACGATTCCGGCGCCGGTGGCGGAGTTTGGGGTGGGGGCGATGGTGAATTTCTGACCACGCCAGTCGCTCACCAGCGAGTGTCGTCGTCATAGGGAATGTCGAAGCCGCGGACGATCTCGATGCGGCCGACGTCCAGTCCATCGACCTCGTAGCCGTAGTAGTCGGAGAAGATCCACTCGGGGAGCCCGTCGCCGTCGAGGTCGTGGAGGTCCTTCAATTGCGTGTAGTACTCCCGGTACAGGGATGTGAGGACGCAGGGAGATCGGAGGTCCGTGGTTGCCACCCGGCCTCCGGGCGGCAGCATCGCGAGCGATACGATGCAGGTCGTGGCGCCGGCCCCGTCGATGGCGAGCCACTGCTCGTCGAGGGAGAGATCGCCGAAGTCGGTCGCCTGTGCGTCATTGAAGCTGCGGCCCTCGCCGTAGTCAAGCTGGGTGAGCTGCAACTCCTCGAGGGGGGCCACGTCGGCCCGGCTGAGGTCGAGGAAAGTCAGGGCCCCGACGTCGTCGCCATCCACCTCGGCAGCGTACACCGCCAGCACGTCGGGGTGGCCATCGCCGCTGAAGTCAGTGGCGCGATCACCGGGAAGGGTGTGGCCGCTGGCGAAATAGGTATCGACCTGGGAGGTCTCGTCGGTTCCGCAGATCGACACGTGTGGCACGTCATGGAGCTCATTCCCCATCGCCGCAGCGGCCACGAAGTCCGCGCCGGAGAAGTAGGTCAGGCCGCGTCGGGAACCGTGGCTATCGCCGCAGTTGTTCGTGCCGATCAGGTCGTCCAGCCCATCACCAGTGATGTCGGGGACCATCTCGGGTGCAGTGTTCTGGTCCTGGTCGTCCGCGGTGAGCAGCACCATCGGCGTCGTCGTGGCGAGTTCGTAGCCTTCCATGTCTGTGACCGCCTCGCCCGTGATCAGGTGCAGTTCGTCCGGCGCCGACTCGTCCCAGGGCGAGAGGGCCACGAGGAAGTCATCGCGGCCGTCCCCGTCAACGTCCGCCGCTGAGTCAAGCAAATTGAGTGCCTCGTACTCCGGATCGCTGTTCTGGAACTCGGCGTCGGCCCAGGTCCAGGGGTCCTCGACGCCGCAGGTCACGTCCTCGAGCGGGCCGAGCTTCAACAGGAACGCCCCTACCCCCGTGGCGGGAGGGGACCACCAGATCCAGGCGTCCGGTGCGCCGTCGCCATCCACGTCGCCTGCTGGCCAGCCGGCCACGCGGTAGGAGTCCGACCAGCCTCGCCACTCCTCGGCCGGGTATGTCGCGCGGGCCAGGAACTCGCTGCCGACGAGGAAGCCGGTGGTTCGGAGACCCTCGCCGCTCGAAGCTTCCCACGCCAGCCAGGCATCGCCTCCGGCCATCGCGGGGCTCACGGAGGCGTAGATGTCGGTCGCTTGGCGCGCCTCGTCGCCGACGATCGTGGTCCACGCCGAGACGGTCGCCTCCATGGCCTCACTGCACGATCCCGGCGGGATCGCCTCGCCGTCGCAGTCCTGGTCGAGCCCGTCGCAGGCGTCGGGGGCGCCCGGGTACACGTGCGCCCGCTCGTCGTCGCAGTCGTCGCCGCCATGCGAGGCGTCGGTGAAGCCGTCGCCGTCGTCGTCGGGGCCGTCCTCGGCGGTGTCCGTCGTGTCGTCACACGGGGCGTCGCCGGTGTCGGTATCCGTCGCCGAGTCACCGGTGTCCGCTGAATCGCCGCTGTCGGAAGCCGTGTCGCCGGTGTCGGCGCTGTCCTCCCTCTCGCTGTCCCCAACCGGTCCGCCCGTGTCGGGGGTGTCCGCGTCCTTGCCGTTCTCGGTGGTGCACCCGAGGAGGGCAAGGGCGAGCGCCGTCACCATTCCAGCACACCGCGCCAGGTGCCGGAGCCCTCGGTGCCGACGACCAGCCAGGACTCGGAGTCCTCGCCGACGGTGATCCCGAGGTCGCTCCACTCGGCGTCGGTGATCAGCCCGGTGGGTGGCTGCGTGGAGAGCTCCACCACGCTCCAGGTGCTACCCTGTCGCTCCGCGAGGAGGGGCCAGGGGTACCGACAGATGTCAGGGTAGTCGACCAACCACGCCGGTCGGAGGTGTCCGCACTGCAACCACGTCTCGCGGTCGAGCGTGGGGAGCACCGCGACGAAGTCGGTCACTTGCGGGTGGGGCAGCACGTCCTGGATGCTGTACTCGTACTCGCCAGGGTTCAACAGCATCGACACGCCGTAGCTGTCGAGGTCGAGCAAGCAGGCCCCGCCGCCTCGCTGCGCGCCGTAGCGCGGGCTCACGGGGTCGCGGTAGTACCGTCCCCAGTAGAACACCTCGTTCGACCAGGGCGACACGCTGGCGCCCTCGAGATTGCGACCCCACACGCCGCACTCGAAGGTGGGAGCGCCCTCGTAGTCGCGGGGGATGGGGATCCACTCCCAGGTGGCGTCGAGGCCTCCGGCACCATCGTCGCCCACGAGCACGCGGGCAACGGCGCAGGGCGACCACTTGCGACCGGCGCTGTCCGACACCGTCGAAGTGTCGTTGGCGCTCACGGTGACAAGCAGATCGAGCAGGAAGTCGTCGGGGTAGCCGTCGCTGTCGAGATCATCAACCATCCCGTCCACGGGCGAGATGTCGTTGGCGTAGGTATCGACCCCCGGGTGGATGAGCTGCACGTGGGCGTACTGCAGGACGGTGGCCTCGTCGCAGGTGCCGCTGGTGGTATCGACGGTGTAGCTGCCGTCGAAGGGGATGGGCTGCCACGCGCTCGTGCCAGCGGGGAGAAGGTCGTTGTCCCCGCCGCTCAGGGTGGCGTACAGGCCGCCATCCGTCGAATAGCCACTCTCACTGCTGGGCCGGAAGAGGACGACGGCCGTCGTCGCGTCGAGCGGGCGGACCTCGTTGGCGATGCCGAAGGACGCAGCACCGATCGAAGGGTTGCCGTCCGAAAACGGGCTCGGGTCATTCACGTCCATCGCCTCGGCGCTGTTGGTCAATGGCTCCTTGTCGATACACAGGCGCTCGAAGTCGGCCACCATGCTGAACTGGTACGTCGTAAGCGTGGAGTCGAGGTACCCCCCCGCCGCATACGTCCACGAGGCGCCGCTGCCCATGTCCGCAAACCGCAACACGCCTCCGTCGTGAGGGTAGGGCTCGGCTGCCGTGACCGTCTGGTCACGCAGCGCCACCCACAGGCTCCCGTCAAGCCCCACGTCCACGCTCGCCGCGCCGCCGTTGAATCCAGAGCGCCACAGGCACTCCTCCTCGCTGCTGTTGGGCGTGGCCGACGACTGCGGCACGCTGGCGTCGAGGTAGATGAACCCGTGGTCGAGCACCGCCTGCAGGATCTCGCCGCTCGGACTCACCGCGATCTCGGCCGGCACCATGCTCTGGTAGGTGCCGCGCTCGCCAGGGTCTACCGGCGGCTGGAACAACCAGAAAGTCTCCTCCTCGCTGTCGATCACGCCGTCGGCGTCGCCGTCGCTCCATGTGCCATCGAGCCCGGACACCATCCACACGTGGCTCCGGGTGGACACGAAGGCGAGGCCGGCGGCGAACGGCATCCCGGGCTCGATCCACGTGGTGTCGATGCCCGGCCCCGGCGCATCTCGCGCCGGGAAGACCGCGGGCGCGCCCAGAAGCGACTCCGTGAGCCAGGTGGCGGAGGCGTCCATGTTCGACTGGCGGACCGCCTCGCGGTCGTCGAGCAAGGAGATGGCCACCTGCGGATCTTCCTCGTCGTTGACCGCCGTCCACGCATTGCCCAGCGCGAGGTCGCCGATGGGGATCCGGTACATGCGGTCGATCGAGTAGTAGTCCGTGGGGCCGCGAGGCACGTTGGCGAAGAGGTAGTTGGCGCCCTGGTCCATGCTGATTCCGCTCAGCGAGTTCACCGCGAGCTGCGGCATGTCGCCGGCGTCGGCCACGCGGTCCAGCGTGTAGCTCAGCACGCCGGCGTCGTTGAGGTCGAGCGCCCACACGCCGGCCTCCTCCACCGCGCAGGCGTCGAGCTGGCCGTTGGCGTTGTCGTCGTCGGGACGGTAGCCGCCGTCGGCCACGAACACGGTGGTGCCCTCGAAGCGCAGGTCGCGTTGCAGGTCGCGCACGTCGATGCCATCCGAGCCGAGAATCACTTGGCAGCTCGCGCTCGTGGCGCCGGTGCAGTCCATCCCACTGGAGGGCAACTCGCAGATGTAGAGGCTCGGCAAGCCGTACGGACGCGCGTCGTAGCCCACCAGCAGGGCCGGGTCGCCACTCGGGGCCACGTCGACCCGGAGAATGCCGCCGATTGGCTCGGCCGGCAGCGCGTCGCCGGTGTGCGCCAGCGGGCAGGCCTCGCCCATCACCGAGTCGAACACGCTCACGCCGATGGCGTCGGGGTCGGCGTTGGCGATGTACAGCACCTCGCCGGGGCCGAACCAGTCGCCTTGCAGGTGCCGCCCGCCGGAGTCGACCCACAGCGTGTCGCTGCTGCCTTCGGAGTCTGGGCACTGCGACAAGAGCGGGTAGCCGGCCACGTCGTCTTCGGCGGCGTAGACCGGGGGCGAGTCTGCGTTGCCGTCGCCGTCGTCGTCCCAAGTCACGCTGTTGAAGCTGTCCGCCACCATGACCCAGGTGTCGCCGCGGTCGGGCGAGTACCACAGGCCGCCGTGAACGTTGCTCTCGCCGCGCTCGACGTCGCCCATCAGCGCATAGAGTCCGCTGCCGCCCGCCAGCTCGGGGAGCACGTCGGACACCGACATCACGCCGCCCTCGGCGAAGGTGATCTCGCCCGTGCCGAAAATCGTCTCCCAGCCGGGGTTCAACCCGTCGAAGCGGGCAAGCCCACCCACGTCGGTGCCCATGTAGATGAAGCGGTCTTCATCCGAGCGCACCACGGTGGTGGTCCAGCCACCCCCCGGGGTGCGGGTGTCGTGCCAGTCGATGCTGATCTCGGTGGCGGGCGGCAGCACCTCGTCGGCGTTCTGCACCACGAACCAGTCGAAGGTCGCGTAGCTGTTGGCGGGGCAGTCGAACTGCACCGACTTCAGCACGTGCGGCACGATCACCTCGCCGATCGGTACCCAGGTTGTGCCGCTTCCCGCCGGGAGGCCGACCGTCGTGGGCGTGCCCGGGCCCCCGGCCGGCCCGGTGCTCACCGTGACGGAGCAGGCACTGCCCACCGCGCTGTCGACATCCACCATGAGGCCAGTGTACCCGGTGCCGCGCGGGAGGTTGAAGGTTCGTTTCGCGTTGCTCGCGCCCGCCCCCGAGGCACCCACCTTCATGTTGTTCGACGGGAATGTCACCGTGCCCGTCGTCGTCCAGGTGGCCGAGGAGAAGAAGTTCACGCTGAGGAAGCGTCGCAACGCGTCGCGTGCGTCGCAGTCGGCATCGGTGCCGTCGCCCAGGACCTCGAGCTCGGTGGGGTTCACGCTGTCGAGCGAGTCGTTGCAGTCGGGCGTCGGCGGGCAGCCGGGGAGGGCACCGGTCGAGTACCCGTCGGAGTCAGCGTTGAGCGTGGCGTTGTACGGGCAAAGCGCGTGCGCTGGCCCGGCTACGCAGAGAGCGAGGACAACTGCGACAATACGCCGCGGGGGGGGGGTGCCCACGGGTGGCTCCAACTGGTCTGCGGAGCTTACCACCATCGCAAGGCACCGTCTACGTGTCGCGACTGGTGAAGTTCGCACAGGTCGGCACATCGGCAGCGTGAAATCGCTAGCTCACCGGCTTCCACCCTGCCAGTTGCTCACACGTATACCGATACGCCGTCTCCACGATCTCGTCGATCCGGTCGAACGTGAGCAACCCAAAGTCGGCCACCGGCGGCAAGAGCGCGAGGTCGGCCTGTCGGTACACCTCGTTCGCCCGGCGACCACTCTCGAGCGTCGTCGTCCGCAGCATGATGTCCACGATGCTCGGCGGCGGCTTCGGGAAACGTCCCGTCACCCGCGCCCACAAGAGCTTCCAGGGGCTGGGGATCGCCTCGATGGCGAAGCTCTCGTCGCGCGGTGGGCTCACGTCCACCACCACGTGATGGCCCCGGATGCGCTGGCGCATGGTCCCGAGCGGCAAGTTGTCGATCACCCCTCCATCGATGAGTAGGCGTCCCTGGTAGGGCACGGGCACGGCCACCCCCGGCAGCGAACCGCTGGCCCGGGTGGCCAGCCACACCGGACCGGACTCCATCACCACCATCTCCGCCGTGGTGAGATCCGCGGCCACGCCAAACCACGGCAACCACAGGTCCTCGATCATCACGTCGCCAAAGGCCATCCGCGCCGCCTGTTCGATGCGACTGGATCGCAACAGAGCCACCATCGGCAGGGTGTACTCCTCGAAGGGTTTGATGGCGATGATCCGCCGGTTCAAGTCCATCATCTCCTCGTAGCTGAGCCCGAGCGCCACCTGCGCGCTGATGATCGCCCCCATCGAGGTGCCCCCGAGGTAGTCGATCGGGATCTTGGCCTCGCGCAGGGCGCGGACCACGCCGATGTGGGCCAGTCCCCGGGCGCCGCCGCCGCCGAGTGTCAGGGTGACGACGCGTCCGGAAATCATGCGCGCCACCCGCGCCACGTCGGCACGGTCCCCCGCTCGTAAGTGGAGATGCAGCGCCACCTGCTTCTTCTTGCGCCAGCCCTGCGTGCCCGAGGGCCGCGCGGTGTTTGCCGGGTGCATCAAGAGCAACATCGCCCGGCGACCGGCGAGGTCGGGGAGCTCCGTCTGCTCGGGGTCGCGCGTCGCGTCGCAGACGAAGACGAGCTTGTCGGTGAGCCCTGCGCACACGCGCAGCCACCCGGCCTCCTCGGGACGCGCGATGAAGATGACGTAGTCATACTCCTGGGAAACACGGTCATGGAATGCGGTGAAACGCAGCCAGCTCGGGTGATCGGCGGCGAGGCTCCCGGCCGCGTCGATCACCCCGAAGCGCGCCAGAGCCGCGGTATCGACCAGGAGGGTGGGACCGCCGGCCGACAGCTCCTCCACCAGCGTCCGGGCGAACTCCTCGGCTGGGGCGCCGGGGTGCGCGGGGATGATCACCTGCTGGTCGAGCGCGTGGTGCGTCTGCTGGAACAGGGGACGCGCGATGCGCTCGGCGAGGGCCCGGGCCATCGCCTGCCCGCTGCCGGAGTGGTCGCCGAGCAGCGCCGGCACGTGCGCCACGGGGATCTTGGCGAGGAGCACGTCGCGGTGAGCGGTCGCCGTCTCGAAGTGGGTGCCACCCGCGAGGTAGGCCACTTGCCCCAGCAACTCCCCCCGCCCGACGATGCTGTGCCGCATCTCGCCCACGGTGCCGTAGCGCGAGAGCGTGAGCTGGCCTGAGAGGAGCACGAAGAGGGCGTCGACCGGCTGCCCCGCCTTGTAGAGCGCCTTCCCCCGGCGCAGTTCCACCCACTCGACTTCTTCGGACAGGAGCTGCCGGAGCGTCGCGCTCGGTGGCCCGAGCGCCCGGGAGAGCTGGGCCACGAGGTCGGCGAAACGCAGGCGCCCACGCACCAGCTCCGTGAGCTTGCGCAGGGCCTCGGGGTGCGCGTCGGCATAGCGCCGGAACTCGGCGCGTTCTACGCGGAGCACCTCGCAGTCCTCCACCGCGACGGCGGTCTCGGTGCGCGAGCCACCCACGAGCACCTGCAAGAGCCCGATGCCCCGCCCCGGGCCCACCGTCTCCACCACCACCTCCGGCTGGCCGGGGCCCGCCGACACGCGGAGCTCGAGCCTGCCCCGGGCCACGAGGAGCAGCGTGTCGCCGGGCTCGCCCTGCCGCACCAGCACATCGCCGGCAGGAACCGGCACGGGCGTGACCATGCCGCACACGTCGCGCAGCGTCGCGTCGTCAATCGTCGCGAGCGCGTCGATGCTGCGGAGGAGCGGGAACCACTGGAGGGGGTCGGACATGTGACCGAGGCCAGTCTACCAAGGAGCGGGAGGTTACCCGGGGCCTCGATGACCCAGCCGCTCGCCGCGAGGCCCGTTCCCGGCACCGTTGGCCTGCCGCTCCTCGGGCCGATCTTGCAGTCCGGCGCCTTCATGCGCGACTGGCACGGCTTCCTCGACCGCCGTCGGCGCGAACATGGCGCCACCGTGTTTCGCATGGGCCTCGGCGGGCCCGTCGTGGCCTGCATCGACCAGGAGGCCCTCGACCACCTGGCCGACCCGGCGGACTTCGACCGGCTCTACGGTTTCGGTCCCCGGCGACCGCTGCCCTGGGTGCTCGACGGGCACGTGCCCCTCGTCTTCCGCAACGACGACAGCCACGCCACGCTCAAGACGCTGCACGGCGCGGTGTACGCGGCCCGGGCAGAGGCCCTCGACGAGGCCCTCGACACGCACGTGGAGCCCGCGCTGGCTCGCTGGCGGCGCTTGCGGGTCTTCGATCTCGGCGCCGCCATCGACGAGCTGGTCGCGAAGGTGCTCTGCGCCTGGCTCTTCGACGCCCAGCCGCCCCCCGGCGTGCTGGAAACCGTGGGAAGGGGCATCATCCCCCTGCGCCTGCACGACCGGAAACAGTCCAACGACGCGGCGGTGCGCGCCGCCTTCCTCGCGCTCGCGGAGTTCATCGAGTGTTGCCCCGCCGCCCGCGAGTGGGGTGACATCGCGATCGGGCACGGGATCACGCCTCACGAGCTGGCCCGCGACCTCGCCTTCACCGTGCCGATGAACGCCTGGGGCGCGGTGTCGGGCGCCTTGCTCTCGGGCGTGGCCGAGCTCGATCGTCACCCGGTGCACCGCGAGCCGGTGGCCCGCGACACCGGGTCCCGCGCCCGCTTCGTGGCCGAGGTGATGCGACTGCACCCACCGGCGCCGGTCACCTTCGGGCGGGCGCGGCGCGACCTCGAGCTGCGCGCCTCCACCGGGCGTTTTTCACTGCGCGCGGGGGAGACCGTGGTGGCGGTCATCGCCATGGTCCACCGCGACCCCCGATTCTTCCCCGACCCGGCCACCTTTCGTCCCGAGCGTTTCGAGGACCGCGCCGCCCTCGCTGCCCTCCGCTGGGCGGCCGCCAGCCCCGACGCGAGCCCCGGTGCCGACGCGCGCGCCTGCCCCGGCGGACACGAGGCCATGCGCATCGTGGGACGGATTCTCGCCCGGGTCGCAGCCGAGGGGCGCTGGACGCTCGCCGAGCCCCCCGAGTGGACGTCGCGGCTGGTGCCCCGCAACGTGCCCGACGCCGCCGTGGTCGTCCAGAGCTTCGGTCGCGACGCGCAGGCAGCCGCGACCGTCCCGACGGTGGGCTCGGCGGCCGACGACCGGAAGGTGCGCATGCTCGCGGCGCTACGCCGTTTCCAACGCCGATCCGTCGAGGTGTGGTCGCGACGCAGCTACCGGACACGACACGCGGCGCAGGTGGGATTGCCGCCGCTCGTGCCCGCGCGCGACCACTACGCCACCCCGGAAATCCCCGGCGGGCTCATGGTCCCCGCCACCCTCCCCACCGAGGGCCGTATGGGGCTGGCCTACATGCTCCCGTACTACGTGCTGGCCGGCGTGTTTTTCATGTTCCTCCGGCGGAGGCCGGTGAGCGGTCACGCCCGGTGGACAGCCGGACACCCCTGGCTCAGCGCCTTCGACTACCCCTCGCCCTGGGGCAACCTGCAAGACGACGCGAGCTTCGTCGCGCTGCGCACCGCTGGGCCGAACCCCTTCCTCCTGCGCGCCGACGGCGAGGGCTGGAGCCTCGACTACGCGCCGATCTTCGTAGGCATCACCGAGCCGCTGGCCTGCCGCTTCGAGCTACACGACGGCGCGCTGGTGCCGAGCGCCATCACGCTGGGCAGCAAGGCCGTGCGCCCGGACGACCCAGGCTGGCGCCGCGCCAAGCGGCTCGCCAACGCGCTCGAGGCCCGCGCGTCGATCTTCGTGCAGCATCTCGGGCTCACCCATCTGGTGGTGGGGCAGGCCATCTCGCTCAGTCGTTTCGAGTTGCCGCCGGGGCACGCGGTCCGCGCCTTGCTCGACCTGCACGCCTTCGCCACGCTAGAGGTGAACGACTGGGCCTACAAGCTCCTGGTCTCGCCCACCAGCTACTTCATCCGGTCCGGATTCTTGTCGCGCGACGAGGCCTTCCGCATGTTCACCAACGTGGTGGGCTCGGCCGGCATCGACCATCTTTTCCCAGGCGTGGACATTCCTGCGCGCGGTCTCGACCGGCTGCCGGGACACGCCTACGCCGAGGAGGCGCCCGGGGCCTTCGCAGTGCTCCGTCGCTACGTCGACTCAGCCATCGGAGGAGTCGACGATGTCCGAGCGGACGCCGACCTCGCCCGCTGGCACGCGCGCCTCAGGGCACTGGTGCCCCGTTTCCCAGACCGCTTCGCCCACGTAGACACTCGCGAGGCGCTGGTCGAACTCCTCACCGGACTGGTCTACAACAACGTGGCGCACGAGGTGGTGGGCGACTTCAGCCCCTACTTCGCTGCGAACGACGCCGAGTCGCTCGGCATCCTCGACTTGCGCGCGCTGGTCGACGGGATCGAGCAGCCGCCCTCGCTCCGGTCGGTCTTGCTGATGAAGCAGGGCGCCTGGTCGGCCCGCTTCCAGCTCGCCGCCAACGCCATCGTCGAGGTACAGCCCAGCGCGGCCACGCCGTCGCCGATGCTCCAGACAGCGCTGTTGGCCCTCCAGGTCGAGCTTCGCCGCCTCTCGGCGGAGGTCCAGGCGCGAAACGAACGACGCGCCTTCCCCATCCGGGGCATGGACCCAAGGGCGTGGAAGTTGTCGATCGGCATCTGATGGGGGCCCGGCTCTGGCTCGTGCTCCTCTGCCTGCGCTTCGCGGGCTTCTGGGCGAAGTTCTTCCTACAGGCACCCAAGGGCCGTCCTGCCCCGCCCCGCCCCGCACGCGAGCGACAGTCGCAATACGCGCTGGTTCAGATCGGCCAGAAGCTCGGCCTCGATCCCTGTTTCGAGCACGACACCGTGGTAGCAACCCCCGCCAGCGACCGCTACCCGCTCATTGTGCTCGTTCCCAAGCTGGCGGTGATGGCGGCGCTGGCGATTCCCGTCACAAGCCCCCGACGTTTCCCCGACCTCGCCGCTGCCGCCACCCTGGCGCGGCGCTTCGGCAACCCCCGCGCCCTCGCCGAGCGGTGGGACGGCGACGCAGCCTTCGCCGAGCTGCGGGTGGCCGGGCCCAACCCGGCGTGGCTGCGACGGGAGCCTAGCCCCGACGAGGCCGTCCAGGCCTTGTCGGGAGACGCGAGCGACCTCTTCGTCGTGGACTACCGCCCCTGGCTTCGCGGCCTGCCCTGCGCGCCCGGGCGTTTCATGGCCCCCTGTGCAGCCGTGTTCCGTGAGCACGAGGGACGGCTCCACACCCTCGGGATCGTGCTGGAGGGCCCCGGCGGCACGCAGCTCGCGCGCCCCGATGGCACCCCCGGTTGGCAACTTGCCAAGATGTTCTTTGGTAACGCCGAGGTGCTGGTGCACGAGGCCGCGAGTCACTTCCTGTGGACGCACGTCGTGGGCGAGCGCCTCTTGCTCGCCACCCGGCGCCACCTCGACGACGCCCATCCCGTGTCGCGGCTACTCGCGCCGCACGCGCATTTCACGCTGCAGGCCAACGAGAACTCAGGCAGTCGGCTTCTTGGTCCAGAGGGGTTCTTCCAGCGTTGTTTCAGCGCTGGCTGGACCGGCACGGTCGAGCTGCTCCGTCGCGGCCAGGCCGCCTTCCGCTTCGAGCAGCTGGTCTTGCCTCGCGAGCTGGCGTCCCGTGGGGTCAATGGGCTCGGCCACTATCCCTACCGCGACGACGCCCTTGCCACCTGGAACGCCCTGTCTCGCTACGTCGCCGGGGCCCTTGCCCTCGACTATCACGATGATACACATGTCGCGACTGATGTATCACTGATACACTGGACGCTCGCCGCCGGGGCGCCGTGCCCCACCACGCGCGACGAACTCGCCACGCTCACCACGGCCATCCTGTTCACCACCGCGCAGCACAGCTTCGTCAACGCCCTGCAGTTCGACGCCTACGCCTGGCCGCTGGTCTTCCCGTCCACGCTGCGTACCCCGCTCCCCGCCTCGCTCGAGCGCGTCACCGAGCGCGAGCTCGTGGACGCCCTCCCCAGCGAGCAAGTGGTCATCGACGCCGCCCGGGCCACCTACGCGTTCTCGGTCCAGTACAACGTCCTTGGCCACGACCTGGAGCGTTTCCTGCCGCCGTCGCACGGTCCCCTCGTGGCCCAGCTCCGTGCCGACCTCGAGGCGGCCAGGCGGGCCGCCGCCACGCGGCAGGGGGCCCTCCCCTACGATCTTCTCGGGAGACTCAGCAACAGTATCAACGCCTAGTTTCGCCGATTCGGTGTCGGAGGTTAAGGGTTAAGACTTCACCGAGGCAGCCCCCCGCTACTCCGCCCAGTCCGCCAGCGCCGCCGCGATCTCCGCCCAGTCTTCAGGCTCAGACGCCGAAATCCAGGCGTTGTGGTTGCTCTCGGGCTGGCGGAAGAGCCGCACGCTGGGGTCGGCGCCGCTCACGTCGGCGGGGAACATCGCCAGGGGGTCGATGTCGCCGTACACGAAGATGAGCGAGGTGGCCTCGCCGGTGATCCATGCCTGGAGCGCGGGCTCCAGCGGGTCGTAGGGCTGCGGCTCGGCCCCGAGCGGGAGCATCTCGTAGTAGGCCGGCCAGTCCGGGTCGACGAGGGCCTCGATGCCGTCCTGGGGCACCTCCGGGTAGCCCGTCTGGGTCGACACGTGGATCCAGTACATCCCCGACGTCTCCAGCGACTGGTCGGCGTGGTCGGCGGCGTAGTAGCTCATGCCCCAGGACAAGGCGTCGCGCGGCGAGCTGTCGGGGTCGGGCAGCGCTTCGCAGCTTCCCTCCCAGTAATATTGCCAGAAGGCCCACGGGAACTCCACCGCGTACATGCCGACGTCGGCCTCGCGGCTACCGAGGCGTTCGAAGGTCAAGTCGGGGTACATCCCCTCCGATCGCCGCACGGCCTCCTCGCGCCAGCCGCCGTCGGCCTCGGGCGTGAGCATCTGCGTCCGGATCTGCTCCAGGCGCGCCTGGCACTCCGCGCGAACCGGGTCGTCGAAGTAGGGAACGGCACGCGGGTCGTCGAGCGACTGCAGCAAGGGGACGCTGAGCGCGAGCGTGCCCACGACGTCGTCCGGGTAGTACATGCGGTGGTAGAGCGCGTCGAGGCCACCCTGGCTGCCGCCCTCGTTCACCCAGTTCCCGGTGTACACCGCGCCGAAGAGCTCGCGGACACGGTGCGCGTCACCGGCGAACTGCTCGGCGCTGAAGGTGGTCCAGTCGATGTCGCCCTCGGGACGCGAGACGTTGAAGTAGCGCTTCTCGATGGCGATCTGGTTGCCCTCGAGGAAGTAGGCCGCTTCGAGCTCGTAGGCACCCCAGTAGTTCTGGTAGCCCGAGAACTCCAGCACCGTTGGGGCCTCGAAGTCGCGGTGCCGCAGCGTCATCCACTGCTCGAAGCTCGGCCCGTCCGGATCGGCGTGATCGACCGGCTGCCGCAGCAGGAGCTCCACGATCGTCACCCCGTCGGTGGTGGCGTAGGTGCTCAGGATTGTCAGCCCGTCGATGGCCGAGAGCTGGGCGTAGAGCTCGGGTTCATCAGGCAGCACCGGTGTCGTGTCGAGCGGGTCGCCGGTGTCCACGCTGCCCCCGGGGTCGGCGTCCGACTCATCCGGCGAGGTGTCGCTACAGGCCAGGAAGAACAGGAGTGCGTACATCACATCACCTCGTTGAGCATGGAGAAATCGGTGGTGGTGCCGAGGCCCTGGGCCCGGACGACCTGGGCGGGATCGACGAGCCACCAGGCGGAGGCGGGCTCGGCCGCGTAGACCAGCGACCACGCCATCACCTCGGCGTAGCCTCGGCTCCGGAGCACCGGCCCGATGGCGCCGTACTCTGCCTGGGCGGCGGCGAAGGCGCTGTCGTCGCCGTCGAAGACGGTCACCACGCGCACGGGAGCCGACGCGGTTGCCGCCCAGTCGTGCAGTTCGAGGGCGGTCTGTACGCAGGCCGGACAGTCGGACACGGCAGCGACGAACACCACCCACTCGCCAGTCAGGTCGCGGAGCGCGAGGGGCTCGCCGCAGCCGTCCACCATCGGTAGCTCGGGGATCACGCCGCCAACGCTGATCGACGCGGGCTGCGCGAGGGTACCTTCGCTGCCGGTGGGCCAGCCGCAAAGGTAGCTCTCGCGGGCCGCGGGCTGGGGATCGGGCACTTCCGGGCCACCCTCGACCAGGAGCGTGCCCGTCACCGAGAGCAGCGCGTCGGCGGCCCCGCTGCTCGATGTCTCGTAGCTGAAGGCGGCCTCCACGCTCGCCTCGGGCGAGGCGAAGTCGGTCGAGCCCGCGGCGCTCGGAAAGGGGTAGGCGCCGCGGAAGAAATCGCTGCGACTAAAGCCCCAGTATTCCCGGCGGTCGGCGGTCACCCCGGTCCAGTGAGGAAACCACGCGTCGAAGCAAGCGCGGTCTTCGGCGGGCACGGTCACCTCGCCCTCGAACACCACCTTGCAGTCGGGGCAGGCGTAGTCGGTGAGGCCAACGAGCTCGATGCCATCGAACTCGCGGCGGTAGGTACACGCGGCAGGCCCCTCGTCGCCCGCCGGCGAGACGGCGAAGCTGAGCGTGCCGGTGAGGTGCCCCGCCGCCGTCCACGCGCCCTGCGGCTCGGGTGCCGACTCGGCGCTGTCGGCCGCCGTGTCACCCGTTTCGGCGTCGGGCACCGGATCGCCGCTATCGGCATCGGGACCAGGGTTGCAGGCGAGGAAGAGGAAGAGGGTCATGCGGCCTCCTGGCGCCCCCCAACAGTAGGCAGCCAGCCCCTCGCAGGCCATTTCGGCGTCTTTCAGCCAATTTCACGGGACGCGGGCCGGATCGCCCGCCGCCCGTAAGGTCTGGCCGCCCTGATGCGTGTCCCCTCTCCTCTCACGGAGACTCGATGCACGTCACGATCATTGGCGCTGGCCTCGGCGGCCTCGCCACGGCCGCCTTGCTCCGGCAGGGCGGGGCCGAGGTCACGCTCGTCGACCGCGCTGAACCTGGCGGGCGCGCCCGCACCTCCACGCACGCGGGGGCGCTCGTCAACCTCGGCCCGCACGCACTCTACCGGGGGTCGCGGGCGATACCGGTCCTCCATCGCCTCGGGGCGACCCCGATCGGGGGCCTGGTGCCGGCCGCCGGCCGGGTCTTGCGGGCGGGCGCGCTCCACGAGCTACCAGGGGCCGCGGCCAGCCTCTGGTCGACGAGCGTGCTCAGTCCCACCGAAAAGCTCAGGCTCGGGGCATGGTTCGCGATGCCACCCCCGCCCGGGACGGTGCAGAAGTGGCTCGCCCCGGCGAGCCCCGCCCTGCGGGACCTGCTCTCGGGCCTCGTCCGCCTGTCCACCTACGCCCACGCCCCCGAGCAAATGAGCGCCCAGGCCGCGTTTGCCCAGCTGCGTCGGGCCCTCGCCGGCGTGCTCTACCTCGACGGCGGCTGGCAATCGCTGGTCGACGCCCTCTTGCCCCTCGCTGGGCCGGTGACCCGCGCCGACGTGCGATCGCTCCCCACCGGGGGCCCGCTCGTGCTGGCCGGGCCGCCGTCGCTGGCCCGCTCGCTCGGCATCGAGCTCCCCGACCTGGTGGAAGCGCGTGTGTCGTGCCTCGACCTCGTGCTCGACGGCTTGCCCGTCCCCGAGAACCGCTTCGTCCTCGGCCTCGACGAGGCGTTGTACCTCTCGGAACACGGCCATCTCGCCGCCCTCGGTGGCACCGTCCTGCACGCGGCCCAGTACCTCGCGCCCGGCGAGACGGGCGACCGAGCCACGCTGGAGCGCCTGCTCGACCGCGCCCAGCCCGGGTGGCGCGATCACGTGCGCTGGTCACGCTTCGCGCCCTCGCTGGTGGCCAGCCACCGCGTGGATCGACCGGGGGAGCAGGTGCCCAT
>SXGT01543239.1_pt1 | contig 81574 bp, 66 predicted proteins | sample 3176221 | NCBI WGS metagenome assembly SXGT01 (sample SAMN11356862, study PRJNA531348) | freshwater metagenome | isolation source: freshwater sample F1-120 | place: China: Fuxian Lake, Yuxi | collected 2017-12-25 | reverse complement strand
GCCGGAGGTTGCGGGTTCGAGCCCCGTCGTCCTCGTTTTTTGACCGAAGCCTACTCCCGCCTCCCCGATCACCGTCCCGCCACATATTTTTCGGAGACCCATCATGATCCGCCTGGCAACTCTCTTGGTCACGATCCTTTTCCTGGCCGGCTCTGTCCCCACGCTGCGCGCCGATCCGACCCCCATCGTCCTCAAAAAGTCGGATCGCATCGTCTTCCTCGGCGATTCCATCACCGCCGGCGGCAACGCTGGCAAGGGCTATATCCAGGTCATTCGCAATCACCTCGCTGACAAAAAGAAAGACCTGGCCATCGACTGCATCGGCGCCGGCATCAGCGGCAACAAGGTGCCCGATCTCCAGAAACGTGTCGACAAGCACGTCATCGACCGGAAACCGACCATCGTCGTCATCTACATCGGCATCAACGACGTCTGGCACGGCGAGCGGAACCCCAAGAACGGCACCGCTCCCGCTGCCTTCGAGGCGGGCCTCAAGGAAGTGATCGGCAAATGCACCAAGGCCGGCGCCCAGGTCATCCTTTGCACCCCCACCGTCATCGGCGAACTTCCTGGCGGCGGAAACAGCCTCGATGGTAAACTCGACGACTACGCCAATATCAGCCGCAAGGTTGCCAAGGATCTCAACCTGAATCTGTGCGACCTCCGTAAAGCTTTCGTCGATCATCTCCAGGATAAAAACGCTGCGAAAAAGGCCTCCGGAATCCTCACCACCGACCGCGTTCACCTCAACGAAGCCGGCAATCGCCTCGTCGCCCAGACGATCCTTAAAAGCCTCGGGGAGTAACAAGAAACTACCGCGTGCGGCATCGCGCTCGCCTGGCGTCAGGAGAGCGCGATGCCGCCACCGGCAAGATCTCGCCAAAAGGATGCTCCATCATGACAACGGACGCACGCATCATCACCGTGTTCGTTCTCCTCTTGGCCAGCACCCAGGCCAACGCCGAGCGCCTGGTCCTTGCCAGCGCTTCCTATGGCAAGAACATCGTCGCGATCTGCGACGAAAATGGAAAAATACTCTGGTCCCACAAAACCGCTGGCCCGAAATCCGGTCACGCCGGGCATCACGACATCCAATTTCTAGACAATGGCAACGTCCTGTTTCACGAAAACTGGACCACTCTCATCGAGATGACGCTCGACAAGAAAGTCGTCTGGACCTACGACTCGAGCACCATGAACGGCAACCAAGGCAAACGGGTCGATGTGCACGCCTTTCGACGGCTCCCCAATGGCATGACCATGATCGCCGAAAGCGGTGTCGGCCGCATCGTCGAGGTCGATAAGGATGGAAAAATCCATGCCGAGGTCAAGCTCAAACCCGGTGGAACTCGGAACACGCGCATGGCACGGAAGCTTGACAACGGCAACTACCTCGTTTGTGCCGAGGACCCCGGCGTCGTTACCGAGTACAACGCCAAGAGCGAGGTGGTCTGGGAGTACCCGATCAAGACCCGTGTTTACGGGGCGATACGGCTGCGCAATGGCAACACACTGATCGCATCGGGCGGCGGGGCAAGCGTCGTCGAAGTGACTCGCGGCGGCAAGGTGGTCTGGGAAATCAAGGACACCGTGCCAGGCTCCAGGATCAATCTGAAGTGGACGACCTTTCTCACCGAACTCGGCAATGGCAACTTTGTCGTCGGCAATTGCCACGCCGGCGAGAAGAACCCGCAGATTTTCGAGATCAACCGCGACAAGAAAGTGATCTGGCAGTTCAATCAGTACCAGACGTTTGGCAACGGGCTGGCCTGTTCGCAAATCTTGACCGCCGAGCAATCAGCCCTGGTCCGCAAGCTACTCGCCGCGTCGGGCGGCAGGTAGACGATTTACGCGTCAGGGAATCCGATTCCCCGCGCGACGCCACCTCTCGCCCCGGCGCATCCCCTTACTTCTTCGAGTCCGCGGCGAACCCGCCGTCGCTCAGGAATTGAACGAGCTGTGGCTCCCTGAAATACTCCGGGATCTCGGCATGTCCCTTGCCGCGGATGGTGATCAGCTTCATCTTTCCGCCCATGGCCGTATAGCGATCCAGCACGATTTTGCTGTTCTTCTCCACTGGAACAACCCCGTCTGCATCGCCGTGGATGTGAAGGATCGGCACCCCCGCTTTCGCCAGCGGTTCCAGCCGATCGATCGGATTGTGCTGTGCCAGTTGCTTCTCCAATTCTGCCGGCGTCAATCCGTAAGCGCCTGCCGCGTTTTTCAGTCCAGGGTAGCTCCGCAGGTCGCACACAGGATAGATGCCGACGATGCAGCGAACCTTATCGGGATGCTCCACGGCCCAGTTGTACATCATGAGCCCGCCCCGGCTTTGCGCCAGCAGCCGTGCCTTCGATTCAAGCTTGTATTCGCGGACGACGTGCTGATGAAACTCCGCGTAAGCCTTTCGGCCCGCCGGGCTGCCATACGATTCGCCGACGTTGACTCCGCCCACGTAGAATCCGCTCTCGAGCAGCTTCCGCAGCACCCATTCGTTGCTGTTGTTGGGATGGCTGCCAATGGTTGGGGCGTACCAGACCCATGGCCGTGAACCGTCCGCGGCGGGTTTCGCAGGCTGCAGGATGAATGCCTTGTGTTTACCGATGTCGATATCCAGGCGATTGACGCCGTATTGCTCCCGCACGGGTAAGATCAAATACACGCTGCTGCCGCTGTAAAGTTCGTCCCATGCCGCGGTTTCGAAGGGCACCTCCACCTGATACGACTCCCGGAGCGGCGTCTTGCCGACGGCGGCCACGATTTTTTCGACGCGTTTGAGGATTTCGTCCGGCTTGGTAAGGACGCTGAACTCGCGAGTGAAGACCCGCATGGTCCTCGTCTGCACCCAATCGCCGTTCACCTTATCCAGGAACAAGGCAGAATACGCCAGTCGGCCGGCGCGAAGGATCCACGCGCATTTGCTCAATGGATCTGTCTTGTCCTTGACTTGATTCTTTACCAGAAAAAACAGCATCGCCTTCCCCTCGTCGCGCCAGCTCTTGGCGATGGGCCCCCATTGCGGCGACACGAGGAACGTCACGTTGGCTGCCGGCTTCCCCTCGAACGTCTTGTCGATCGCCACCGTCACCGCTTCCCACTTATGGTCCGGCCCCAAACTCTCAACCTTGACGATCTTGCCCGTGACAATCCAGTCGGAATCGACCACGATCCACTCGATGCTTTCCCCGATGTTGATTTTCGCCAGCGCCCGCGCGGGCTGAGCAAAGAGCGCGCTTCCGCACATCAACAACAAACCTACCGACCTGAGAATTCGCATTTCCGTATCTCCGGGTACTTTCATCCATCCTCGGGATTGCCTTCTGATCTTAACACAACGCTTTCCGTTCGCAAGGAGCTTGCAGCACGGGCCGGCCGTCGCTGGGTCTTTTTCACAGGTGTGCCAGGCGGCCTGTTGGAAAAGCGGCCACTTCAGGGTAAGATGCCACACAGAAACGGTGACGATGGCGTCCATACGGACGGGCATTCCGATCGGAGTCTTCCGAATGTTGACCGAACGTCTGAACGAACACCCCGACGTGGCCTGCTCGGAAGTTATCGCTGCCGTACAAAACCCCGCAGCCCAGGTCAACGATCGCTCGTCGTCCATTCGCATCACCCGGCTCACTGCCACGCCGGTTGGACCGAAGGTCTTTGTCAAACTCGAAACCAACCATGGCATCACCGGCTGGGGTGAGATCGATCAGCTTGAGCCCCAGGTAGCCGCGGCTTTGGCGCGGTCGCTTTTCGAATTGCTCGACGGCGAGAACCCGACCCGCATCGAGCATCTTTGGCAGAAGTTATTCCGCGCCCATCGCAATGTGCGTGGCGGACCGTTCATGGTCCACACGATCGCCGGCATCGACATGGCGCTCTGGGACATTGCCGGCAAACTCTGGAACACACCTGTTTATCGGCTACTCGGGGGACCAACGCGCGACCGCATTCGCGTCTACCCTTCCGCAACCGCAACCAAGCCCGGCGCCGGGCCGGGTGAATGGTCGGCCAACCCTGGCGACATCGACCGTTTTGTCCGGTATATCCAGGGGGAACGCAAGCGCGTCGGTCCCGACGGCCTGGTCATCTTCGACGCCCACTGCGCGCTGCCGCCGCCGTTCCTGATCCAGCTTGCTACCGCGTTGAATCCGACCGATGTCAACTTCATCGAAGAGCCTGCGGTGCCGGGGAATGTCGAGGTATTCAAGCGTCTGAAGGCCGCCATCAATTTTCCGCTGGCGAGCGGCGAGCGTGACCGCACGATCTGGGAGTTCATTCCCTACCTGCAAGAGCGCTGCCTGGACATCCTTCAGCCCGACTGCGCCCACACCGGCGGCATCACGCAGATGAAGAAGATTGCCACGCTGGCGGAGACCTACCATGTGCCGCTCGCCCCGCACTGCGTTACCACCGAGCTTGGCGTCTCGGCCAGTTTTCACGCCTCGGCCGCGATCCCCTTCTTTATCATCCACGAGTACTATCCGACCATTACGCCGAAGGGGCTGATCCGCAAGAACTGGACCGTGGACAAAGAGGGCTACGCTTCGCTGCCGCAAGGACCTGGGCTCGGCGTCGAAATCGACGAAAAAGTGCTGGCCGAACTGGCGAAACGCCCGCACCGCCCCGAATGGCCGACGCGCGGCCGACTGCGCGACGGGTCGATCGCGGATTATTGACCATCGCCGCTTGCGGCGTAGCAACGGCGTGGCGACTCGCCACGGCTACGCCGCAAGCGGCATCACGAAAAGGAGAACCCCATGCCATCTCGTCGCGAAGTCCTGACCACCGCCAGCGCCATGGCCACCGGCACGGCGTTGCTCAACGAGGCCGTGGCTGCCGAGCAGAACCCGGCAGCCCAGGTTGCGGATCGCTCTTCGACGATCCGAATCTCTCGTCTGCGGGCGACCTGGGTCGGGCCAACCGTCTATCTCAAAATCGAGACGAATCACGGCATCGTCGGCTGGGGCGAAATCAAAGGCGTCGATCCACGGGTGGCCAAGCCGCTCGTGGAATCACTTTACGTCCTCATCGACGGCGAGAACCCGACACGCATCGAGCATCTTTGGCAAAAAATCTATCGGGCCCATCGCGATATCCGTGGGGGCGCGTTCATGGTCCATACGCTGGCCGGGATCGACATGGCCCTCTGGGACATCGCCGGCAAGCTCTGGAACACCCCAGTCTACCGCCTGCTCGGCGGTCCCTGCCGGGATCGCATCCGCGTCTATCACACGCCGCAGGCTGTCAAAGTTCCGCCGCACGGTATCTACGAGCACAGCGGCAGCCCCGCCGATATCGACCGCATGGTAGCAGCCATTCGCGCCGCCAGGCAGAAGGTCGGCCCGACCGGCGCCGTCATGTTCGACGCCCATAGTGCCGTGCCCCCCGCCACTTTGATCCAGCTCGCCAGCGCCATCAAAGCGTACGATGTGCTCTTCATCGAAGAACCCGCGGTGCCAGGCAACATCGAGGTCTTCAAGCGGCTCAAGGAGCAGATCTCGATTCCACTGGCCGCGGGCGAACGCGATCGGACGATCTGGGAGTTCATCCCCTACTTGCAGAATCGCTGCCTCGACATCCTCCAACCCGACTGCTGCCACGGGGGCGGCATCACGTCGATGAAAAAAGTCGCCACGCTGGCGGAGGCGTATCACGTTCCGATCGCGCCACACTGCACCGCGGGCTTCCTCGGCATCGCCGCCAGCTTGCACGTTGCCGCGTCGGTGCCGTTTTTCCTCATTCACGAATTCTATCCCGACAACGCGGGCTTCAATCAGAAGGGGCTCACACGCATGGCATTTACGCTCGACAAGGAGGGGTACATCGGCCTGCCGCCGGGCCCAGGCCTGGGAGTCGATGTCGATGAAAAACGCCTCGAAGAGGAAGCGAAACGCCCGCAAACCTACCGCTGGCCCGGCGCCCGCCTGCGCGATGGCTCGATTGCGGACTACTAACCGCGTTGAAATCAATCGGTTGTGGCACAAATTTTGGCGATTCCTCGGCGTGGTTTAGTACCCGATAAAGATGTGGCTCGATTGCCTTCTTTCCCTCGTGAACGAATTTCTTCGCTCGAGTTCCTTGGCATTCACACGGTTGACAAAATGCTGTCCCGGCGACGCTGCTACCTCGCAAACGGCCAATTTGAACCAGGCCGATCTGTCCCAGGAGAACAGGTCGATGGCGGGGCGTTTCTCAGTGGGCGCGCGACGAATCCGAACGACCTCTTAGTTTGTGCGCAACGAATCACTCACTCATTTCCATTGCTTCTTCCCGTGGCGTCGCCGCCGCTTGGATCGTGTGAAGAACGGGGCGGGAGCCGATATAAGATAATTTAATTATATCGCCTCCCGGCTTCTTTTCTTCATCTTTCCTGCTCTTTCACCCTCTGCCCGCTTGAACGGTCTTCATTTCTTTGTTGAATACTCTCGTCACACCCGTTGCGTTTTTTTTTTTTGGAATGAGCTCGTTCATGAATCCGCGTACCCAGATGATTCCTTTCATCCTGCTATTATCCTTTCTTTTCCTCATCTCTGGATTTGCCGCCCTCATTTATCAGATCGTGTGGCAACGAGCCCTCTTCACCGCCTTTGGGGTCAATATCGAATCGATCACTACCGTCGTCGCCGTTTTCATGTTCGGCCTGGGCGTCGGCTCGCTCGTGGGCGGAAGGCTCTCACAGCGTTGGCCGAACCACTTGCCGCAATTATTCCTTCTGTGCGAGTTGGCGATTGGCGTCTTCGGACTGGTAAGCCTGCCGCTGATTCGAATGGTCGGCGAACTGACGTTGCATGGCTCGCTCTTTGTCATCGCAATCGCGATCTACGGTTTGTTGTGCATCCCCACGATTTTCATGGGAGCGACGTTGCCGATCTTGGCATCCTATCTGCATCAGGTGAACAAGAACGTCGGCAAAGCGGTGAGCACGCTGTATCTGTGCAATACCGCTGGCTCGGCGCTCGCGTGCTTCGTGACTGCCGACTTTTTGTTTGGGTTGCTCGGCCAGGATGGCAGCATCTACGTCGCCGCCGGCTGCAACTTGCTGGTGGGCGTGATGCTGGTCATCGTGTGCAGTTACGCTTCAGCCCAGGATGGCGCCGAGCGTCCGAGCGTGAGCGCCAGCGAAGGGCAGAAGTCCTTGGAGCCTGCCGGATCACCAGGGCGCTTCGGCCTCGTGTTGGCGTTGGCCGCCGTAGTGGGATATTTGGCGCTGAGCCAGGAAATCCTGTGGTTTCGCGCCATCTCGTATGTCACGCAGGACAAGCCATCGGATTTCGCCCATGTGTTGGGCTGCGTGCTTTTCGGCATCGCCGTCGGGGCGGGGGCGGCACGATGGGTTTGCAAGCAGAATCCGGAAGGCACCCTCCGGTTTGTCGGCATCCTGTTGGCCGTGTCGGCGCTGGTCTACGGAATTTCTCTGCCCGCGTTCGCCGAGGTATTGGTTATCATCAAACCGAACGAAGCCGACATCCATGCGGGGAACGATGTCGCTTCGTGGTCGCTCGCGATCGGTTACTTGATTGTTGCCAGCACCGCGATGTTGCTTGGCGCAGTATTTCCCCTTTTGTGCCATTATGCGGTGCGGGGCGGCGGCGTCGGGCAGTCCATTTCGTGGATCTACTTCGCCAACATCGTCGGTTCCACGGCGGGACCACTGCTAACGGGATTCATTCTCCTGGATGTCGCGACGTTGCAAACCAACCTACTGGTGCTGACGCTATTGACCGCAGGCGTGGGGACGGTGGTGCTGCTGATTTCCGGCGGGCCTTTACTGACTCGCGTCGTCGTCCTGGCGCTGCTGGGCATCGGCATGGCTATTTATCTTGTGAATGAGCACGCTTGGTTTGGGAAGATCCTGGAAAAGCTCCATTACAAACACCAATTCCGTCCCGACCGCGAATACAAGTACGTGATCGAGAATCGCAACGGTATTATCGCGATCGAGAACGGTCCCAAGTTCGGCGACCCCATCTATGGGGGTGGAGCGTATGATGGACGCTTCAACCTCGATCCCGTCTCCGATGGCAACGGCATCACCCGCGTCTATCTCCTGGCGGCCTTGCATCCCAAGATGGATGAGGTGATCGTCATCGGCATGAGCGGCGGCGCCTGGGTGCGTGCGCTCACCATGCATCCCGACATCAAGAAAATCACCGTCGTCGAAATCAATCCGGGTTATGTCGCTGCCATGAAGAACTACCCTGAGATTGCCAAGGCTCTCGACGATCCTCGCGTCACGCTCCACATCGACGATGGCCGACGTTGGCTCAATCGCAATCCCGATGCTCGCTTCGACATCATGATCATGAACACGATCTACCACTGGCGCGGGCATGCCACCAATTTGCTTTCCGACGATTTCCTGCGGATTTGTCAAACGCGGCTCAAACCCGGAGGCTTCGTCTATTACAACAGCACCGGGTCGGACGACGTTTTCTATACCGCCGCCCAGGTCTTCAAACAAGTCGGCTACCGAGGTAACATCGTCATCGGCAGCGATTCCCGGCTTCCTTCCACCAAGGAATCCCGGCGGGCCCAATTGCTGAAATTCAAGGTTGGCGAACTTCCGCTGTTCGGCCCGAAAATCGCCCTCACGGAAGTCGAAACGCGGCTTGCAGGAGACGATTCGGAAGTGGCAGATTACCTGGCGAGGCTCCCCAAGCTGGTCGATGAACTTGCCGACTTCGATCCGCGCGACCTCGGCGATTTCTACCGCAAACGCGAAGACTTATGGCACATCACCGACAACAACATGGCCTCGGAATTCCGCCATAGGCCCAAGCCGAGTCCTGTCGAAATAACCAATCGCAACGTGCAAAAGCTCACCGACCAGCTCGACGAGATGAAACGTAGCGAGGAGAAGCTTCGCACTCACATCGAGAGCCTCGAAGAGCGGCTTCGCAAGCTGGAAGCCGCGGTGAAAAAAGGCGACGGCTGAACTGGTAATCGTGAACGATCATGGCAACCATTTCAACTGGGAGCCCAGCGTCGAAATGACTCTGACAGATTATGTCGCCTTGCTGGCAAGCGTGGAACCGGACTTCCCCAAAATCAGTTAGCTCAGGGGAGAACGTCGATGAAACTATCACTCAAAGCAATTCGCTTCGTGATCGAAGCCTTGGAAAATTACCAGAAGGATCACGACCGCCGCCTCACTGATGACGAGTTGTCGGAAGACGACATCTCGGATTTGACGAACGACCGGCACTATCTGAACGCGATCAAGCAGGACTTCGAGACGTACCGCGATCAACTGGTCAACGATCGCCAGAACGTCAGCGCAGATGTGTGATTCCCTTCTCATTCTCCGCTTGGCGTGCCACGTCGATTGGGCGGCGTTCGCCATGCGGTGCTGGCCGCGGATAGAGCGTGTCGCGCGGCACCACCAACGCAACTGAGAGCTTCACGATACCTCACTCCTTCTACTTGGTATGGCGAAACAAACAGCGTCACAGACCCGCCGTTGCCGCGCCCACGCTTACCGCGGAACGCCAAAGCTCAACAGCGGCGGCCTGCTGAGCATAATACTGGGGAAACCGATAAAAGGGCCGCCGTCTTCTGCAGCAGCTGGTTTGGCCTACTTCCGTCCTTTCATGGCACGGATATCGGCATCGGTCCACGCAGGCCGTCCCGAAGGCGTGCGTCGTCTCCAAAACGGCTCAGCGCGATTTGCGTATCCTGGCGGAGCCTGCAGATGCTGCAGGTACTCATTTTTACGGGCCACCATGACCCATTCGGAGTTGAAGTGCCCCCGGTCGTCGTCTTGCTTGGGGTCTGCGGCGGGAGCCGAGTCGCGAGCGTAGCGGCAGGCAAAGCCCAAACTTTGCGCAACGTCGGCCACAACGCTTGCCAGGTCAAGATGACGGTTCGAGACGTGCATACACAGAATTCCCCGCGCGGTGAGCTTCTTGAAGTACAACGTCATCGCCTCCTTGGTCAGCAGTTCTGCTTCAAGGTCTTGCTCGCTGCCTCTGCTTGGTTCCACGATTAGTACGTGGTAATATTGATCAGGACCTTGGCGCTCCAGGATCGGGCGGACATCTCCAATCAACACCGCCAGCGCACAACCACGCTGGCGGGCGTCATGGAGATAGTGGAATGGCCGCGGTTTTCCTTCAGCAGGGTCTACCAGATCCTTCAAACGTGCGCTCTTGTCGTAGAAATGGAGGTGCTGAAAGGGTCTGCCGTAAGAAGCCATCGTGCCGACATTCAATTCGATCACACCTATGGGAGGCTCAGACCAAGCGCAGACGAACAGTCCCAGCGGCACTGGACTGCCACTGAGAGCATCTCCGGCAGCCAGTGCGATCAGGCCAGCGGGGAGACGAACGTCGGCCGAGTAGGTGTTGGCCCGTCCCGGAAACCAGTTGAATTTCTCCAGTACCACCCCTACGGGTCCGCGGCGATGATAATAGGTGGTAGCCAAACGACGGAGTTCCGGCGGATGGGTGAAGTTCTGGCCGCTGAGGATTCGGTCGCGCGAGAGTTGGTTGGCACGCGCGCCGTCAGGATCGGTAGTTTCCGTTACCGCGAAGAGATCCAGACCGACATGAAGTTGCCCTGCCTCAGCCAATGCATCTGCCAGTTGTTGAACTTTCCCAGGGGCTTTCTGAACTGCTTTGAGAGTTGCGTCCTTGATCTTGGAGACTGCGGCCCTTAGTTCTTTCTCGTATTTCTCTCCCAACTTCTTATCCTTTTCCTCGGAGAGTTTGTAGGCTTGCATTTGCTCCAAGAGGTCCTTGAATTTTTTCCCGGCGGATTCGATCTTGAGAATAGCCGCGTCGGCGGAAGCAGCATCCTTGACATTTTCCAGGGTAACCGCAACCTGATTCATCGTTGAAATCATTTCCTTCATGGTGCTTTCCGGTCCACCTGAACCCACGGCAATGAATCGCCAGCCGACGATGCCGCAGATGACGATGAGAACCAACCCAACGATACGCGGTTTTCGCATACATACCCCACAACAAGCCATGTGATCCAACCTGGCTAGGTTGAAGTGCAATTGTTTTTCCGACGAACAGATGACTAGACCTGCTGGCGCCGGCAGGCTATCACGCAACTATTGGAACCCTGCCCAGTTGAATCGTCAAGGGTCGTCTGTTGCATTTTCTCGGTCCTTCACCTCATCGGCCACCAAATCCGCGGGTCGTCGGAATCCATGATCCTCCATTAACGGCGGTTCTCTCCTTCCGCGGCAATCTCCTCCAGCGTCTTGCCCGAAGCCTTCGCACCGGTCTCCGGGTTGATTCGTCGCTTTGCCTGCTTGTGGCTGTCGATCGTCGAGATGAGGTATACTACACGCGGCCCGAATTGACACAGACAGTGGATGCGGCATGCCGGCCCGAAGCAGCCAGATTGCTCCAGCAATACCCGCCAGCGAAAACCAGCCCGGCTCTGGGTTAATCGTTGCGATGCGGCTAACGCGGGATTACAATTATCGCCACGGAACATCAAGGTCCCAAGAGGTCCGCCATGGCGATTAGCAAACCGTGTCCGCGGTGTCAGCACCCTCTCACACTTCCGGAGCCGATCCCGGAGAAGATCCAGTGTGCCAAGTGCGGCGCCGTCATCAAGTTCAAGGCTCAGGCCGTGGCCGCGAAGGAAGAGCCGCCGATCGAGGTTGTGCAGGAAGCCGTGCCGACTGTGCCCAAGAGCGAACGGCCTTCGCAAGCCGCGGCAAGCGGGGGCTTCCTGTCCATGCTTCATGCCCTGATCCCGAAGCCGGTGCTGTTTGGATTCTACGGCGCAGTCGGGGGCTTCTTGGGGGTCTTGCTCCTGGGGGAACTCTTCTGGCTGGTGTTGCACCCCACGCCGCAGGTCGTGAAGCCTTTGATCGTCACGGTGCCTGGCGCTCTGACGCTCTATCCGGGAAGCGTCAATACGATGACGGTCAATATCGCGCGCGAGGGGTTCGAGGGGCCGGTTCGGATCGACGCTGTGGACCTGCCGAAGGACCTGCTGTTCTTCGAGATCACGATCCCCGCGGACAAGTCGGAAGGCGAGCTTCGAATCGGAGCCACGGAGGAAGCGGAACTCGGCTCACATGTGGTGAAACTGCGTGCGACGGGGACCGATCCCGCCAACGCCAAGTTCAAGGTGGACGTTAACGAGAGCATTCAGGTTGGGATTCAAGCCACGCCGCCGAACCTACGTCTCACGGCTTCGCGCAGCGTCACGGTGTATGCAGGCGGGCAGAATCGTTTCGGCTTCAAGGTGGCCCGCGGCCGATTTGAAGGCCCGATCCGCGTCGAGGCGCTCGACCTTCCCAAGGGGGTGCAGATCCCGCTGGTCACGTTGCAGGAGAAGGAGACCCAGGGAACCATGAGCGTGACCGTGGCCAAGGAGGCCGACCTTCGCACCCACATGCTGCTGATGGAGGTGCGCTCGCTGGCGGATCATACGATCATGCACCGCAAGGCGCTCATTCAACTCGAAGTCCGGCCGCCGCCGGGGAAGCTGCAACTGGCGGCTTCGCCCAAGGTCACCGTGTATCCGGGGACCAAGAACCGCTTCAGCGTCAAGATTTCCAGGCAAGAATTCACCGGCCCGATTCGGATCGAGGTGACCGGCGCGCCGCGCGGCGTCACGTTCACAGCGGAGGATATCCCCGCTGACAAGACCGAGACGGAGATCGAGGTCTATGCCGATGTGCAAATGAAAGCTGGAGGTCCGCCAGCGAAGGACCTCAGGGTGACGGCCAAGACGTTGACCGGGGAGAACATCACTGCCGAGATTCCGCTGGAGCTGAATATCGAAGAGCCGCCCCCGACCGTGCAACTCGCAGTGTCGCCCCGAGTGCCGGTGTATCCGGGAGGCAAGGCAACGTTTGGCGTCAAGATAAGCCGAACGCGCTTTCAAGGGCCGGTGCAGGTCGCCGTCGAAGGAGCCAAGCCTGGGTTCCTGACGATCGCGCCGATCATCATTCCCGCGGACAAGTCCGAAGGCGAGCTGGAGGTGGCGGTCAGCCCGGCGGCGCTCGGTGTGCCTCTCAAGATGATCGCGCCATTGCAGGTCGTCGCACGCAGCCTGGCGAAAGGCAATCCCGGCCTGCCCGCGTCGGAAAAAGTCGATGTGGAGATCCTTGCTCCGCCGTCCGATTTGCAGCTCAACGTCTCGCCGGAGATGGAGGTCTATCAGGCCGGCAAGAATTCGTTCACGATCAAGATTGCCCGCACCGGCTTCATCGGTCCCGTCCAGGTCGCGTTCAGCAAGGTGCCCCTCGGCGTCACGCTCGCGCCGGCCACCCTGGTCGGAAACGATTTCATCTTCACGGGACGAGCGAGCATCGACACCGTGGCGAAAAAATACGAAATCGACGTGACCGGCACAGGACCGAAAGCCCCCGATGGCAAGATTCCCACGATCACCAAGTCGTTCGCGCTGACGGTCAAGCCGTTCGATCCTTCCATTCGGCCGCCGCTCGACATCGTATTCGTCCTCGATGTGACGCAGAGTCTCGATCCGCAGATCGCGGGATTGCGCGACGGCATTGGGCAGTTCGTCAAAGGACTCAAAGACAAGGAGCTGGAAGCACGCATAGGCCTGATCGGTTTTCGCGACATTATCTCCGACCAGGTTCCGTTCGAAAGGCTCAAGTTCAAAGGAGAGCTGTTCACCACCGACACCAAGGCCTTTGCCGCCGAGGTTGGCAAACTACAGGCGATGGGGGGAGGGGACGATCCGGAAAGCAGCCTGGACGCGATTGTCGAGGCGACCAAGTATCCGTTTCGACCCAAGGCCTTGAAGGTGCTGCTTCTCATCACCGACGAAAAGCCGCAGACGAAGGGCAACTCAGCGACGATGGCGGTCGCGCAAAAAGCGCTGCGCGATAAGAAGATCGACCAGGTGCATTTGATCATCAAGAAAGCCGACATGCCCAACTATGCGGGCCTTCAGGAGCTGGCAAAGGGGGGCTTTTTCGATTTCCAGCAAGCATCGAAGAAGACCAAGGAAACGGACGGCTTCGCCTCGTTGCTGCCGTTGCTGAGCAAGGAGATCGCGACGACGATCGGCGCGCCGGAGCCCGTGGCCAAGGTCCCGCCGACGCTGGACTCGGCCGCGCCACCGCCGGCGCCTGCGGGTGCAACGACACCGGAACCAAAGGCCGAGGCGAGCCCGAATGCGCCCCGGCCTGTGGCGCCGCAACCGCCGAAGGCCGGGGAGGCAAGCATCATCCAATCTGCCGATCCGGGGCCGCCGGAGGCAGAGATGGTGAGCCCGCCCAGCGTGCCCGCGCCGACGTTGCCTGGCGTTCAGTCAACGCATCGCTACGCCCAGGAGGACGGCGCCTGGCTCATGATCGCTGTCGCTCTGTGGACCGCAGCGCTGGCCGCCGGCATCGCGCTGACGCTGGTCATCGCCCAGAAACGCTACCTGAGCCAGTCGTGGCTCAGCATCAGCGATGCGGGGAAGGCGCTCCTCGCCGGTTTCGCTGCCGGAGTTCTCGCCGGCGTGACCTCGCAGTGGTTCTTGCTCAAGGTGACCACAGGCTCGGCATTCTGGGATGCTGCCAGCCAGGTGGTTAGCTGGGTTCTCCTCGGCGGCATGATCGGCGGGGCCATGGGACTTTTCGTCCCGAATATGAGCTGGAAACGCGCCTTCGTGGGCGGCTGCATCGGTGGGTTCATCGGCGGCCTTGGCTTCATGCTCATCCGGCTGCTGGCGGAAGCCTATCTCGCGGACTTCCTGGGCAAAGGTCTCGTGGGCTTCCTTGGACGCCTGATTGGCGCCACGCTCGTGGGGCTCTTCATCGGCGTCATGGTCGCCCTGGCGGAAATCGCCTCGCGGCGCTATTGGCTGGAGGTCGCCTTCGGTGAGCGCGAAATTCGTACGGTTACTCTCGGCGCCGCCACCGTCACGCTCGGCGGCGACGAACGGCAGGTCGGCGTGTATGTCCCCAATGCCCCGCCCAGAGCCGTCGCTTTCCGCATCGAAAAGAATCGCGTTCTCTGCGAAGACTTCGCCACCGGCAAAACAACCGAGGCTGCGCCGGGCGATCAACGCACGCTGGCCAACGCCAGGGTCAAGGTCTGCACCGCTGCCGAGGCTCAGCCCGCAGGCGCCAGCTTGCAGCTCGTCGTTGTCCGCGACGTGCCGCTCATGGTCGGAATGCCGCTGACAGCCGACGATATCCCCGGCCTGGAGGCGCAGGGCTCCGATGGCATCGTCGCCCTCGTCAGCCGGCGGCCAAGCGATCCCAAGGTCTACCTGCTCAGGAACCGCTCCAAGCAGGCCTGGCTCGTCACGGATGCCGAGGGGAAACAACGCAAGGTCGAACCCGGGCTTGGCATCGAGCTGGCGTCACGCTGCGAGATTGATTTCGGCCAGGTGAAAGGCGTGCTGGATCCGACCAAGGAAAACGGCTGAAAGCAGAGTCATCACGGCCCAAAGGAGACCAATCGATGAACCCGCGTATCGTACTTCTGGCGTGCAGCGTGATTTCGATCTTGACCTGCAGCCCTATCGCCTCAGCCGGGGAGCAGGCAAAAACAGATTTGGCATCCTTTCGGATGTATCTTGAGAAGCAGCATCCTGGCAAGCGCTGGCAGACCGGGCCGTCGCCTCTCACCAGCGAAGAAATTCGCAGGGCCTACGGGACACGGCGCTTCTACTTCGTGTTCTCGAGTCCCCCTTTGCCGCCCGGGGCCAACATTCAGGAACTGATTGACGCCTATCGGCGGAAGTTGGTCGAGTTTCAGAAAACCGCTCTCTCGTTGAGCGTGGGCTTTGACGACAAGAATGAGATCGCACCGCTGACGAAGCCACAAGATTTCAATGTCGGCCTGATGAAAGTGCAAAGCGAAGACGACGCGCGCTTCGCAGCCGCCGCAGTGCTCTCGCTGTACGGCTCGGATCGGGTTGGTCCAAGCGTCGTCGCGGCCCGGGAAGTCATGGTGACCAAGTCCCCCAAGGGCTGGACCTGCACCGTTGAGCGACGCAATGCATTCGCAGGCACTGCATTATTCGATGTCGCGGGAAAATGCACGAGCGTCTCGAAGACTTACGCAGGCCCGGTGCCACCCTGAGGCCATCACGTTGATTTCAATCGTCCGCGGATCAGTGTATCGATTGGCGTGATTTATCAAAAGCAAAGCCCAGTCCATTGCGGACTGGGCTTTGCTTTGGTTCCAAGGCACAATTCGAAGGGGTCTCACACAAGCTCGCTGATCGGCTCGCGGTCGTCGAGAACATACATCGGTCGGCCGGCCCCGTTCGGGAAGGTCATGCTTGGGTCGATCCCGATAGCGCGATAGACCGTGCTGAGCACTTGCGATGGCGTGCAGCGGCGATCACGCGGGAGCTCGCCGCGACCATCCGAGGTGCCGATAGCCTGGCCCATGCGGAGCCCGCCGCCGGCGATCATAGCGGACATGACGTTTGGCCAATGGCCGCGGCCATCCGGCGTCGAGTCGCCGACGCGCGGCGTACGGCCGAACTCGCCCCAGCAGACGGTGACGACATCGTCGGCCATGCCGCGATCGTGCAGGTCCTGGATGAGATTGGCGATGCCCCGATCGAGCTCGGGAAGCTGACGGCGGAGAGTGATGAAGTTCTCGCTGTGGGTATCCCAACCGCCGTAGCCGAGGGTGACGCAGCCGACGCCGGCTTCAACGAGACGGCGGGCGGTAAGGAACTGCTCGACGCCGCGATAGCGATCCAGCGTGCGCGGGTCTTCGCGGGTCAGGTCGAGGGCTTGGCGCGTGACGCCGGAGGAGATCATGTCGAAGGCGCGCTGGCTGAATGCATCGAGGCCGGTCATGGTGCCGCGGGCGTCGATGTCGCGGCGGACGGTGTCGAACTGTTGCAGCAAGTTGCGCCGTTCGGCCGATTGCTCGCGAGTCGTATTCAGGCTGAGGTTGGAAAGGCTCGGGCCGTCTGGCGTGAAGGCGCGATGGGATATCCCCAAGAAACCGGGCTCGCAGCCAGCGGTCATGCCACGCATGGAGACGAAGGCGGGGATGTCGTTATTGGAATTGGTGCGGACGCGTGACATGACGGCGCCGATGGATGGATGGGCGGCCGTGCGGTTGACGTTCTCGCTGTAGCCGGTCATGCATTCGGAGTCGGAATGTTCGCCGACCGAGACGAGCGAGCGGATTACCGCGAGCTTGTCGAACATGCGCGCCTGGCGCGGCATGTGTTCGCAGATCTGCACGCCGGGAACGTTGGTATTGATCGGGCGGAATTCGCCGCGATATTCCATCGGGGCGTTTGGCTTGAGATCGTACATGTCCAGGTGCGACGGGCCGCCGGGCAGATAGATCATGATGGCGGCCTTCGGCGTGGTCGGCCGAGCGGCGGCGGGGGTCGCCTGGGCTTTCAGCCGCAGCATATCGCTCAGCGCCAAGCCGGCGCCGAACGCGCCAATCGTCATGAAGTTGCGGCGGGTAAGGCCGTCGCAGAAACGTTGTTTCGAACCCATGAAATTCAACATGGTCACCCTAGGATTGAAGGAATTCTGAGTAACAGAACACAACGAGACGGTCAGGTTGTCTTCAGCAAGGCAGGGCGTCAGGGCTTGCGGCAGGAAGCAGATGTTCCAGTGGCAGGAGAGTTAGCAGTAGGTGTCACTATGGAGATTTCTGGCAATTTGTCAACCCGAGAATAGTATTCGTAACCAAATAATTCGCGTCCGAGCCGGTAGCGTATTCGGGGTTGGACTTCCTTCTTGAGTAGCCCTTCACGGCCATCCTGAGGCGGAAAAACTGCATCAACTAGCCAAGCACGCGCAAGTCGTGGGCTTGCGTACAGTACTTGGCGCGTTTTCTGCAGCATTTCCAGTAAGCGCCCGTGGTTCATGCGCCATTTTTGGATTTCGCGAAAAAGAATGGCGGGTTCCCTGGCTGCCTTTCGCTTGGATAGGTAGAGGCAAGGCGGACGGGTGTTCGCCTCCCTCGCACGAGGAACGCGATCATGACCACACGACTCATCGCCAGCGCCGCTCTGGCGGCCCTGCTGCTCACCGGCACTGGCTTTTCCGAGGAACTGATGAAGTCCGGACCGCAAGTCGGCGGACGCAACAATCGTGGTGCTTTCTATCCAAACCTCGTGACGGGGCCCGGCGCCGGCGAACGCCGCTGCCCGGTCTGAACGGCGGACACTGACCTGGTCGCCTTGATCTTCGTTCGCGAAGTCAGCGACCCCTTGACCAGTCTGGTCAAGGCCATCGATCAGAAAATCAGCGCGGCCTCCGGCAAGTATCCGAAAAAGCTTGGCACGTTTGTCATCATCGGCGATGCCGAGGGACGGGTTGACCAACTCCACGGCCTGGCACAATCGGAAGGGATTCAGCGCGTCAACCTCTGCATCGGCAACCCGCCGCCGCGCTATGAGATCAACCCGGAGGCCGATATCACCGTGGTCATCTACACCCCCGGCCGGCCGAACAAGAATGTGGTGACGGCAAACTTCGCCCTGCGGCGCGGCGAACTCGACGAGAGCCAAAGCATCGCCATCGTGGCGGCCCTAACCAACGTGTTGCCGAAATGAGACCGCGTTCCATGCGGCCTTCAAGCGAGCCGCGGCCGTCAGCCTTATGACGGTCGCGGCTCGTTTTCATGCATTAGGCTGGAGGGCGTTATTGACGGCAAACCAGAGTTCGTTCATGCGGAAGGGTTTGCGCAGCAGGGCCACGCCCCCCTCGCGCACCAGGTCGGACGCTCCCTCGGCTTGCACCAGACCGGTGCACAGCAAGATGGGTATGCCCGGAAGCAGCTTCCGCACCGCCTGAAAGTTAGCGGGCCCTTCCTCCTTCGGGATCATCCAGTCCAGCACGATCAAATCGAATGGCTGTTCGTGAATGATTCGGACCGCTTCCTGGCCGCTCTTGGCACAAACCACCTGGTGCCCGGCAACCTCCAGGAAGCGTCGAATGACGTCCTGCACAGCATCCTCGTCGTCCACCACGAGAATCTGCCGAACGGTCGACGCGTCCGGTTCCAGCACCGCCACATTCGCCGCTGTCAGATCGGGAACGCTTTGTAGCACCCGAGGCAAATAGAGTCCGACGGTGGTCCCGACGCCTAATTCGCTCGTGAGGGTGAGGAACCCCTGATGCCCACTCAGGATGCCAAAGGCCACCGGAAGCCCCAGGCCAGTCCCCTGGCCGACTTCCTTGGTGGTGAAGAAGGGATCCAGTGCCTGTCCCAGGACCTCGGCCGACATACCGCTGCCGTGATCCGCAACCTCGATCGCAAGATAATCGCCTGCCGGGATGTTCTGCGGAAACGCAGGGAATTCGCCGACGAATACGCGATGGCGCAAGCGATAGACGACGGGCGCCGGCTGCGGCCTGGGCATCGCGTCGCGGGCGTTCAGGCTCAGGTTCACGAGCACCTGTTGCAACTGATTGGCGTCAGCCGACGCTATCCAGCTCTCCCCCTCGGGAGGCGGAACGGCATCCAGCGCGACTTCGATGTTCAAGCTGCGCTCCACAAAACTGCGTGTCGTCTCAAGAAGCTTGGTCAAGTCCGTTGGGCTGCGTAGGAGCGATGGCTTACGTGCGAACGCCAGAAGCTGGCGCGTCAGGTTGGCCGCTCGATCGGTTAGCTGCACGATGTAATCGAGGAATTCACGGAGCGATCCCGGCAAATTCGGTTCACGCAAGGCGAGCGTGGCGTACCCCTGAATGCCGGCGAGCAGATTGTTGAACTCGTGGGCAACGCCCCCCGCCAGGGTGCCGATGCTCTGCATCTTCTGCGCCTGCACGAGCTGGCGTTCCATCTGCTTGCGTTCCGTGATATCGCGGTAGATGCCGACGAAGTTGGTCATCTGCCCCCGCGCATCAAAGATGGGCGAGACGGTCAGCGAGGTGTCCACCAGGGTGCCATCCTTGCGGTGGTTGACGAGTTCTCCTTGCCAGCTGCGGCGATCGTGCAAGGTCTTCCACAAATCGTCGGCGAAGGTACGCCCTTGGCGATTGCTGCGGAACACACTGGCGGCGTTCTGGCCGATCAACTCGTTGCGGGCATAGCCGAACAGACCTTCGAGGGCGCTGTTCGTATGCAGGATGACTCCTTGCAGATCGGTGAGGATCACGCCATCGCGGGCCGATTCGAGGGCGGCGATCAGCAGATTGTTCGCCTGCTGCAAGCGATGGCGCGTGGTGGCCTCGGCTACCCGCTTGGGGAGTTCGTTGAGATAGGCGCTCGACGCATCGCGCACCACATAATCGAGGGCCCCCTCGCGCAACACCTGCGCCGCCAGCTGTTGATCCCCGTACGCCGTGAGCATGAGGATCGGCGTGCGATTCCCATCCTGACGCAAGCGCAGCAGCAACTCCGATCCCTTCAGGTCGGGCAAGAAATAATCGAGAACGACAAGGTCGAACGACGCATGGCTCAAGACGAGGAGAGCATCGGTCCCGTTGTGGCAGACCGTTACCTGATGACCGGCGCGCTCCAGGCACAAGCGCGTCACAAACGCGATGTCGTCGTTGTCTTCAACCAGAAATAATCGCAGCGATTCGGACATGGTTTGTCAATTCGGAATCAGCAGGTTGATCTGAACTTCCCCCCCCGCAGCGGAGGTCAATTCGGCCGTGGCGTTCAAAAGTGCCAGCCAGGTGCGGGCCAGGACGACCTCCCGGCGGTGTTCGAACACCGGCGCTGTCGCCCCGAGCGCAATCGGCTGTGCTGGCTTGATACGCAAGGCGAGGACGATGTTCTCCTCCCCCTGTCGACGCGAACTTGCCGACACCAGGCAACGATCGCACGGAGGATCCAGCAGCCCGGCAAACAATTGCTGGATCGCTTGCAGTATGACGCGTGCATCGCCCACCACGGCGGGCTCGTGCCAGTGCCAATCGAATTCGAAACGGGTGTGGGCGAAACTCTGCTGAAGAATCCCTTGCAGCTCGCGCCCCAGAACCGCCAGGGCGAGACGGCTCGGTTGGACCGTGAAGCTGCTCAGATGTTCCATTTCCTTCAGAAACTGTGCTAGTTCCGCAACGCGGCTGGCAGCATTCTGCACGCGGCGCAGGTACTCTCGTCCCTCGGCGCTGAGCCGATCCATCTCTTCAAGGGCGAGCAACTGCAAAAGTCCCTGCACGGCCACGATTTCATTGGGCAGATCGTGACGGACCACTCTGTGCATGCCATTTAAGAGCCGGTCCGAGCGCATGAAGGAGCCCACCAGCTGGTCCACGGGCGAAGTCGAATGCCGGTTGTTAATTGTACCTCCAAGGAGGCAGAGTCGCAACCCGATCGATTCGGGTAGGCGAGCCGGACGCGTAAGCGACGTTTAGAAGAATCACTTCCCGCTTGGTCTACCACGAGCCGCGACCGTTAGGGAGCGGGAACCAGCGTTTACCAACGCTCCCTAACAGTCGCGGCTCGTTTACGAACTTCAAATTCGGGAAGTCATTCGTCACAACGATCCCAGGCGACGGTTTTCTGGGGCCGTCCGTCGCTTACGCTTCCGGCTCGTAAGCGCAAGGGAGGCTTTGGCGGTGGCAATTCTCTGCGACGCTCGTCCTGGATACCTGTAAAATGAAAGGGCCAGGTCCGACGTCACGGAATCCATCACCAGGAAGGGATGATCGACGTGCCGAACGAAATCGCACATCTGCCCGCGTGGGTTCGACGTCGAGACGGCAGCCAGTTGCCCTTCGAGCCGGACCGCATCTGCCAATCGCTTTACGCCGCCGCATCCTCGCTGGGAATCGCGAGCGCGCTTTTGACGCGCGAGCTCACGGACGTCGTGCTGCATTTTCTCGCCCAGGAACGCTGGGAAACGATTCCCACAACCGCCGAGCTTGCCGAGCACGTTGAGAAGATCGTCCGCGAGGTGGGACAGCCGGAATTGGCACGGCGTTACGCCGAAGGACGGCGGCGCTGGGGGAAGCCGACGGCGAAAAGTATTGCCGTCGATCGCGATGAGGCGCCCGACCGATTCGTCGGCCGCTGTCTGGAAGCGTACGCCCTGCAGGCGATCTTTACGCCGGATGTGGCAGGCGCCGTCACGGATGGGTTATTGCGGCTGAGCGGACTCGACGCGCCGGCATCTTTGCTGAGCTTGCTGCCGGAAACGCCAAGGCTGGCGGAAATCCCCTGGTGGCTGGCGCTCGATGACTGGCGTGCCAAGGGGGCCTCGCGCTGGATCATTGACAGTCCCGAATGGCTTTGCACCACCCACATGCACCCGGTCCTGACCACAGGCCTGCGTGAATGCCTGTTCGCCTTGCCGACCCTCGCCCAGCGCGACATCGAAATGCACCTCAACCTGGCGGAGCCCCCCGCCTGGTCACTCGCGCACGCTGGGCAGCCGTTGTTCAGCTCCGACGATGAAGAAGTCATGCAGCAAGAACGCACTGGCTTTCTCGATAGCCTCCTGGAACGCTGGAAAACGCTCGAAACCACCAAGATCCCCGCCATCGCCTGGCACCTCGGTGAACAGTCCTTCCAGAACGACACCCAGCGGCGCCAGCTGCATGGATTGCTACGTCAGGCCTTGCAAGGTAAGCCGGTCCGGTTCATTTACGATCGTCCTGGCACCGTTCCGGTGCTGGCCGAGGGGCTGGATCGTAAATGCCCCGGCGTTCTCCTCGAAGTTGGGCTCGACCTGGCGATGCTGGCTCGACGGCTGGAGATCGGCGCCGACGGCGTCGCTTTCCTCAAACGCCTGCCCAGCCTGGCCCGACTCGCCGTCAGTGCCGTCCAGCAAAAACATCGCTTCTTGTGCGGGCTTCCGGACAACGCGCCGCTCCGACGCAGCTTCCTGCTCGACCGCGTGTCGGCCGTCGTCGTTCCCATGGGTTTGCATTCCGTTTCCAAGGCAATCACGGGCGAACGGCTGACGCGCAGTCCCCTGTCGTTGCAATTCGCGGCGAAGATCCTGCAAACCTTGCAGGAAACTTTGCACGCGGCGGGCCGAGCCCTCCACCTCGACTTGCGACTCGACAGTTCGGCTGCGGTCCCCGAAGACAGTTTGTCTGCCGACGATGCGATGAACTCCCCGCGGCAGCAGCTGGAAATGGCCGGCAAACTCCACGCCTGCGCCGGCGCCGGCACGGCGACACTGGTGCTCGGCGAGGACGCCAGCCAGGATCTGGACCCCCTCACCGAAACCCTGGCCTGGGCCTGCACGGCGACCGGCGTGACACGTCTCCATCTGCAATCGGCGGCGAGCACCCTCCAGCAGGGCGAATTACCAATCTAAACCTTTGCCTCTGAACTTCTCCGCCAGATGCCGACAAGCTTGCTGATCAAGAAAAATGCGAATCACGAAATCACGAAAAAACGAAAAGGAGAGAAGTATTGACACTTCCCGCCCATCCTCACCCCAAAAGAAACCACGGGGAGCACGGGGAACACGGGGAATTACAAGAGAGAGAAGAGTCAGAATGACGGTTGCGCATGGATGTATGTCGAACTCGCATTTTGCGTGTTCTCTGCTTTTAGACTCCTTCTCCTCCCCGTGGTTCTATCTCCGGTGTGGATCAGCGAGAACTGTCGAATTGTTGACTTGAATAGTTCGCGCGAAGCCTCCCGATTTTCTTTTTCGTGTTTTCTTGCTTTCGCGCTTTCGTGATTCGCATTTGGTTGCGGCTCAGCCTCGTTACTGGTCTGAAGTCGAAGCTCCAGCGGACATCGAGAGCGAATGCGGAGACCTTCCCCTTGAATACGCGTTTCGCCAACGGCTGGGATCATGCTCAAGCGCGCTCGGCCATGATGCTCGACCCCACGGTCACGAATCTCAACACCGGCTCGTTCGGTCCGTTGCCGAGGAGTGTCTTCGATCGCGTCACCCAGCTTCGTCAAAGGCTCGCCGAGGAGCCGATGGACTTTCTCCTGCGTGAGATGCCCGAGCATCTGTGGACCGCGCGCGAAGCACTGGCAAGTTTCCTGAACGCCGACCCGCGGCGCCTGATCTTCACGCAAAACGTGACGACCTCGGTCAACTTGATCGCTTCCAGCCTGGCGCTCGCCTCCCCCGGCGAGATTCTGCTCACCGACCACGAATACGGCGCCATGCACTGGTGCTGGGAACGGGCCGCTCAAGCTCACGGTCTGACGTTGCGCACTTTCCCGCTGCCCATCCTGGCAGCTGAACCCCAGGAGATCGTCGAGGCGGCCTGCAAGGCGATGACGGCGAAGACCCGGCTCTTTTTCTTCAGCCATGTGCTGTCGCCGACCGGCCTGGTCCTGCCAGCCAAGGCCTTGTGTGCGGAGGCGAGACGGCGAGGCATCGTGACCGTCGTGGACGGCGCGCACGCCCCGGCCATGTTTCCGCTGGCGCTCGATGAGATCGGTGCGGATTTCTACGGCGCCAATTCCCATAAGTGGCTGCTTGCCCCCACCGGATCAGGTTTCCTTTACCTTGGCAAAGGCAGCGAGGATCGGTTGCAACCGCTGCAAGTCAGCTGGGGCTATCGGCCCGACCGGGCGAAACTGGACCAGCGGGACGAAGCCGGCTCGACGCCGCGGATTCGCTATTTGGAGTTCGAAGGGACGCGCGATATCTGCCCCTGGCTCGCCGTGCCTGCCGCCATCGACCTTCAGCGCGCCCTCGGTTTCGCGATCATTCGCGGGCACAATGAGAGCCTCGTGCGGTACGTTCGCACGCGTTTTGCTCGCATTCAGGACCTGAGCCTGGCGACACCAGCGCATCCGGAGTTGCATGGCTTCCTGACCGCGTTTCGTTTGCCGGCACGCGCTGATGCCCCGACCTGGCGCAAGACGCTGTGGGAGCGGTTCCGCATCGAGGCGCCGATTGTGGAACGGCCCGAAGGACTCTTGATCCGAGTCTCGACGCACTTCTATAACACTGAAGAGGAGATCGATCGCCTCGCCACGGCGGTCGATTGGCTTTTGAGGCAAGACGGAGGTGTGCCCACATGACCAACAAGATCTTCGGCCTTGGGCTATCCAAAACTGGAACGAAAAGCCTGGCGCGGGCCCTGGCCAAGCTTGGCTACCGCACGGCCCATCATGCCGAGCATTTTCAGAACGTCGCGGCGCTCGAATCCTGGTTTCGCGGCGACTTCGAGCCGGATGCGCTCGCGAATTTCGATGCGGCCGCCGACTTGCCGATTCCCACGTTCTTCGCTGACCTGGACCAGCGCTACCCCGGCTCGAAGTTCATCCTGACGGTTCGCGATGTCGATAAGTGGCTTGCCAGCGTGCGCGGACACTGGGAGCGCTACCCGATCGAAGACAATCGCTCGGGCCAATATCGAAGCCTGCTCCGCGTATCCATGTACAGCATGACGGAGTTTGCGGAAACGCATTTCCGCTTCGTCTGGAATGCCCATCAGCGCAACATCGCGGCCTATTTCAAGGACCGCCCGCACGACCTGTTGACACTCGACATCTGCGGCGGCGAAGGGTGGGATCGCCTGTGCGCGTTCCTCGGCAAGCCGACGCCGGCGGAGCCGTTCCCCTGGGCAAACAAGGGAGAGGTCTCGGATTGATCGTGCCGGGGGCTTGTCTTCACACAATCTTCATTCTTGTCGGTCCTGTCGCCGACCGCGATGTTTCCTACGCTTCCCAGATACCAATCTTCTTCGCTGCGCTGATGTGACGCATGGCCGACGACAAGTGGATTCCTGGTTTGCGCAGCGACATGCCGGTCGCGGCCGCCGCCCAGAAGGCGCTTGCCCTGCGGTTGGGGGTTGTGCGCGATCGGCTTCCCGCCGCGGTGTTTCACGTCGACGCGGATGTTGAGAATGTCCATCAGTTGCGAGTGGGGACGCGCCGCGCCGCGGCGGCCTTGCGCATTTTCGCCGGCTGTCTGCCGCGGCGCCTGTACGAGAAAACCCGCAAGATTCTGCGGGCTGTACGCCGCGCCGCCGGCGCCGCGCGCGACTGGGACGTCTTTCTCGCCATGATCGAGCCACGGCTTTCCCGGTCTCGTGTACCGGAACGCCACGGGATGGTTTTCCTGGTCGGCTACGCCCACGGCCAGCGCGATCTGGCCCAGGAACGACTTACCGATGCCTACCACGATCACGCCGACCTGTTCGCCAACGGTATCGACAAGATTTCGCAGTCGCTGGAAAAGGCCCGTGATTCCGACAAGACCCTGCGCGACCTGGCCGCCGACACGCTCAACGAATTGCTGCGCGAATTCGAGACGGCGGCGCAGGCCGATCTGCAATCCTACGCCGCCTTGCATCAGGTACGCATCCTGGGCAAACAGTTGCGCTACGCGATGGAGGCATTCGAGAGCTGTTACACCTCCGAATTGCGCCAAAAATGCTACCCCGCCGTCGTCGAAATGCAGGACATCCTGGGCTTGGCGAACGACAGTCACACCATTGTGGAGCGGCTGACCGCGCTACGAGCGCACCTGCTGGCAGTGTCGCCGAGGCAATGGGCGCGCTGCCAGGCGGGGATCGAGACCCTTATGAAGTTTCACGAACGCCGTCTGCCGGTGCAACGCCGCAAGTTCGAGAAGTGGTGGCGTGCATGGTTGAAATCAGGGTTTACGTTTAGCGCCCGCGAGACGCCGCGCGAGCGCTCAACGTAATCGGGGTTACTGTTTGGTCTTGCGTGCCTCGCGCAACGTCAGCAGATATTCCACCACATCCACCAGTTCCTGCGTTGTCATCAACTGGTGCAAGTCGGCCGGCATCAGCGAGATCGCCGATTTGGCGGCGGACTCCACCTCGGCGATCTTGAACGTGCGCACGATCGATTCGGCATCCTTGATTGCAATCTCCTCGGCCGTCTTGCTGACCAGAAGGCCATTGGTCTGGGTGCCCTTCTTGGTCTCGACGACCCACGTCTCGAAGCTATGGGCGATGCTGGCGCTCGGGTAGAGAATCGCCTCGAAGATCGCCTCGCGGGCCAGCTTCTTGCCGATCTCGGACAGATCGGGCCCGACGTTCTTGAATTCGCCGTTGATCTGATGGCACTTCGCACACGTGCCGACTTTAGCGAAGACGCTCGCCCCGTTGGCGACGTTGCCCTTTTGCTTCACAAGATCGCTGATCGCCGGCAGCGGCTTCTTGTCCTTGGTGGTCGGGACCGGGAAGAGCTTGGCTGCCTGCTCGCGGATGTCCTTCGCGGTCGAAACGCTCAAGACGCTGCCGGCGGCGACTTCGAGCTCCTTGGCAAGCTTCTTCTCTTGGGCCAGCTTGAGCAAATCGCGGGCGCCGGGCTGATTGCGGGCCAGCGCTCGCGTCGCCTGGCGGCGCAGCTCCAGGTCGGCCTTGTCGTCCTGAATGATCGGCAGCAGCAGCGGGTTGCCGTTCACGTGCGCCGTGTTGCCAATGGCTTGCACCGTGGCCAATGCGGCATTGATTTGCTTGTGCGTCAATCCCGGCAGCGCGAGCTTGGCGTCGCGTTCCAGGAGCAGATTCATCGCGTCGATGCCGAGCTGTTCGCCCGGCTGGTTCTGGGCGATGGCGAGCAAGGATCCGTAGCGCGCGACGAGGTTGAACTTGCCGACCATCTCGACGTACATCGCCGTCCCCTTGGCGCCATCGAGCACCTTGTCGAGGGCGGCCGCGTGCTTGGGGTTGTTCTTGACGTCGAAGTTCTTGAGCCGGCTGATGGCTTCGCTGGTGATGAGCTTGGCCCGAGCCGGATCGGCGTAGATGCCGAAGGCGAGCTTGACGAGGGCTTCGGTCTTGATGTCGGAGTCTTTCTGGAAGTCGAAGGCGCGAAACATGCGAGGCAATTCCTGAAAGGGGACCGAAGTCGAGTTGATTAATATCGCTAAAGAATCGGGTGTGTTGGTCGCTCGCGATCGCCAGACGACATCCTTGAACACGATCGATGGTTGTTCCTGAAACGCGTCCAAGTAGGAGTCCCAGCTCTTGTCGGCACCGATTCCGAGTGCTTCGAGATACCAACGGTCTTGGCCGTCGTGGAGGCGTGCGAGCCGTGCCCAGAGTTGCGGCGCGTCGAGAGATTTGGAATGTCTCAGCGCAATGACTGCCTCACGCCTCACGCTGGGCCTCTCGTTGACATTCACGACGTTCTGCACAATTGGGATCACGTCGAGTTTGAGTTGGCGTGCCAGTCGAATGCCGACGATGCGAATGTCTGGGGCGCCGTCCTTGATCGCCTTATCCACATAGTGTTGTCCCTTGCCTTCAATCCGCCCGAGCAGCCACAGCGCCCGCGCCCGCTCATGCGGCACCTTCGATTCAAACAGCTTGAGCAGTGCCGCCTCCGCGTTTGCGCCTTCCTTGTGCAGGTTCGTCCATGCGAGGTAGCGCGTCGCCAGATTCGGGCTCTTGAGCGCCTCGATGTTGCCTTCGATTGTATCGAAGTTCTGCTTCGGCACGCTGTACTGCACGCCGGGCGGGGCGACGCGGAAGATACGGCCGCGGTCCGAGTCGCGTTGTTGATGGCCGCCGACGCCGGGGTCGTACCAATCGGTGACGAAGATCGAGCCGTCGGGGGCGGTGCAGACATCGGCGGGGCGGAACCAGTTGTTCTTCTTGGCGCCGTCGAGGATATCGACGATCTTCGCCTTGTAGCCCGCCCCGTCCGGCGTCACCGGATACGCGCGCACAATGCTCGGGCCGGCGTCGCAATGGATCAACAGCGTCCCCAAGCCGCCCCCCTGGGGGGCGGCCGACGAACCGCCGCCCAGGGCGGCGGCTTGGATGAGTTTCCCCTCATAAACGCAGATGCCGGTCGGCGAGCCTTGATACGTCTGCAAGAGGTTGGGCACAACGCCCGGGTCGTTGAGGTGCCAGTGGCGCAGCGGGATTTCCTTCTCCATGTTGGTGCGTGGCACCTGCCAGCCCTTGCCGCTGAATTCCTCGACATAGCCGTAGTTGCCGTACTCCATGACGTAGTTGATGCGAACGCCCCGGTTGCCGTCGTCGTCGTTGTCGGACTGCCAGAGGGTGCCGAAGGAATCGACGGCGACTTCGTAGTTGTTGCGGAAGTTATGGCCTAGCACATCGAAGTTGGAGCCATCCATCTCGCAGCGGAAGACCATCCCCTGGCGATAGGGTTTGCCCTTGTCGTTGACGACGTTGCCGGCGAGATCGACGACCGGCTTGCCGTTCTTGTCGTGAACCGCGCCGCCGGTGTTGCCAAAGTTCCAGTAGAGTCGGCCATCGGGCCCGAAGACGAAGGAGTGGGCGGAGTGATCGTGCTGGGGGATGCCGGTCTTGGTGAAGAGGACTTCCTTCTTGATGACCTTGTCGTCGTCGTCCTTGGTGAAGACGAAGACGTTGGGAGAGCAGGAGACGATGACCTTGTTGCCCAGAACGCAGATGCCCATGGCGGAATCGACATCGCGGCCCTGGTAGAAGGTGGTGACCTTGTCGCAGACGCCGTCGCCGTCGGTGTCTTCGAGGATCAGGATACGATCCCCCTCCTTGCGTTTGCCGTTGTTGCCTCGGTAATTGACGACATCGCACAGCCAAATGCGGCCGCGATGGTCGATGTCGAGGTTGACGGGATTGGTGATCTTGGGCTCGGAGACGAAAAGGGAGGCCTTGAGTTCGGGATGAACGTCGAGATTCTTGACGGCATTGGCGGGATCGTGAATCGCGTCGCCGGCGGGATTGCCGCCCTTTTTCTTCTGGGCTTCGACGTTGATGGGAAGAGCAACGAACAAGCCCAGCGCGACGGCGGGGACGATAAGCCAGCGATACATGGCGGATGGCCTCCGGAGAAGGAATATGGCAGATGGGGATAAGTATAGGAAATGGAGACGTGATTGCGTTTACGTTGAGCGCTCGCAAGGCGCCGCGCGAGCGCTCAACGTAAACAGGGATCACGATCAGAACTTGGGCGGAGGAGGCGGCGGCAGCGGCGGTTGCAACTCGACGCCGGGGAACGGGGCGGGGCCAGGGATCACGGCAGGGCCCGGACCGGCGCCGGGGAAGTTGGGGGCCACCGGCACGATCGGGCCTTGCGGGATCGCCACGCCGCCATACGGTTGCACCTTCGTCGGGCCGAGCTTGCCGGGCTTGAAGAAGTCGCAGGTGTCGGCGAGCGGATGGGTGCTGCAGCCGAATAAGAAAGAAAAAAGGAAAAAGGAAAAAGGTAAAAGTAGAAGGTGAGTTAATTTCGCGTTCATTGCTGGCCTTCTTACTTTTTCCTTTTTACTTTTGCCTTTTTACGAGTCAACCAGTTGCCCCAGCGCGTCCAGCAGGCCTTCGAGCACGAGGCTCAATTGAAGATATCGGCCCAGGTGCGTTTCCGTCTCCAGACAGCGTTCGAGAAGGGCCTCGATTTTATCGTGGTCGAACCGTTGTGCCAGCGATGCCAACAGGGGCAACTCTGCCGGTTCTGCCGACCGCGCCGGCAGGCCGGCTTGCAAGCGAATCAAGTCAGCCAACGACTCGATGAGGAGGCGCAACATTTGACTGGCGCGGCGGCGCTGCAGCGATGTCTCCTTGCCGGCCTCTTCCGCGAATTCGACAAGCTGGCGGCCGAGCGTAACGCTTTCCACCTTGGGTTGCGCCAATCCTTGCAGCAGCGTGCGCCGGAACTGCCAGAGCGATTCGTCCGCGAGCGCCAGCGCCTGCCCCGGACTGCCGGCGGCGAGGCGGATCAGGCGTTCGATGAGCCCCGCGTCGGTCTGGCCTTGCTGGCGCAGGACTTGCCTGACGTGCTCGTCGGCAAGCGGGGCAAAGCGCACCATCTGGCAGCGCGACTTGATCGTCGCCAGTTGCCGATCGAGACTGGTCCCCAGGAGGATAAATAGCGACCCCGGCGGCGGCTCTTCGAGCGTTTTCAGAAAGCAGTTGGCCGATTCGTCGTTGAAGTCGTCGGCGTCGTCGATGATGCCGACCTTGCCGTGGCTACGGGCAGGCTTGAAGCCGAAATCGTGGCAAAGGGTCTTCATCACCTCGGCGGGCATCTCATTCCTCTCCTCGGGCCTGCTGACGATGAACAGGTCGGGATGAGTGCCGGCGTCCACCAGGAGACAGGCTTCGCATTGATCGCAGGCATCGAGCGCCTTGGCTTCCCTCTGCCCTTGGGAGAGGGGTTGGGAATGAGGGGATTCGCACAGGAGCGCCTTGGCAAGCTCCACGGCGAACAGCCGCTTGCCGATTCCGGACGGACCGACGAAGAGATAGCCGTGCGCGAGGCGATGGCGGGCGACGATCTGGCGAAAAGCGTCGATACGTTCAGCGTGGCCGAGGATTTTGGACCAGGACATCGATGGCTGCCGTGGGTGAAAGTACTTCAAAACCAGCCTGGAGCGCCAGCGACGGGGTTTGCGGACCCGTCGCTGGCGCTCCAGGCTGGTCAATCATATGAGGATGGATTCCACTTCACTCCGCAAGCGTGCCTGCACAACGTCCGCCGGCGCCGATGCATCGACGACGCGCACGCACCCGGGCCGGCGTGCCGCCTCGGCGAGGAAGCCGGCACGAACCTTCGCAAAATAGTCGAGCCCACGGCTCTCCATGCGGTCGGCGTCTTGCTTGCGGCGGGCAAACGATACTTCCAGGGGCAAATCGAGCACGAAGGTCAAGTCCGGTTCCAGACCGCCGGTCGAGAAGGCGCCGACGCGCCAGAGTTCGTCGGGATCGAGGCCCCCCGCATGGCCTTGATAGACGACGTTGGCCAGCACGAAGCGATCCGCAATCACGATCTGGCCGGCCCCGAGCGCAGGCCGAATGACCTCGCTGACGAGTTGCGCCCGGCTGGCCATGAACAGCAAGGCTTCCGTCGTCATGGACATCGCGCCGCGATAGCTGAGCAAGATGTTGCGCACCTGCTGGCCGAGGTCGGTGCCGCCGGGGTCATGGCAGAGGACCACCGACTTGCCACGCGCTTGCAGCCAGTCGGCGAGGAGCCGGCACTGCGTCGATTTGCCGGCGCCATCGACGCCGTCCAGGGAGAGGAAGCGGCAGCCGGACATTCAGGATCCTTTCTCCTTCTGCCGTTCCGCCTTCAGGAGGTGCCCCTGGTGTTTGCGGGAATCGAAGGTGGCTGGGCGCACGAAACCGGCCTTGGTTTGGCCAGGCAGGCACAGCGTGAGCTGGTCGCCTTCGAGTGCATAGATGCACGGCAAGGGAACTCTGCCGCCAACGAGGTCGGCAATTTTCGGCGTCTTCTCGGGATCGAGCACAATGCCGAAGGAGAACGCCTTGTCCCCCTGGTAAAGGTAGATGGAGTAGCCTTCGAAGCTCAGCGCGTCGAACCCGGCCTCCTTGCCGACCAATTTCTTGCCGTTCGCTTCGGCGCTGAGGACCTTCCATCGCCCCTGGAGCTTTTTCACCTCGGCGCGTGCGGCCTTGCTTGGGGGATAATCGTCGGCGAACACCTTGATGACTTTGCACTCGCGCAGCTCGGCGGCGAGTAACGTATCGCTGTGTGCTTGCACGACACCGCGGATGCGGACCTTGTGCCCCTGGCGGATGCCCTCAAAATCCGGGCCGGCTTCCTCACAGCGAACCGAGTGCGCTACCGGGTCGCCTGGCTTCTTGTAACCCTGGATCATCAAATACGTCCTTCCTGGCGGAGACCCCTTCACGCCGGAGCCCGTTACGACCCCCTCCACGGTCAGCGTTTTGCCCTTGAACTGCTTGTTGAAGTCGGCCGCGTTCTCGGCGTAAACCTTGGTCAATTGATCCGCCGCGATGAACTCGTCCTTTTCTTTTCCTGCTGTGCCGGGTTGGGCTGAAGGACCGAGAGGGAATACCAACCCGACCAGAAGCAGACCGATCACCCAACTTCGCGGTAGCTTTCCCATACGATTGCCTCCCCACTCATGAAAAGCTCGGCCGTTGCCCTCAATCGACCGATGTCTTGATGCAACCGACGACTTGCCCCGACCTCACGCGATCACCCGGGACCGCATCGTGCTCGGTCAGTATTCCGGCCGCCGTTGCGGTCACGTCAAACGTCGCACTGCCCAGCAGCAACTCGACCAGCCGATCGCCGCGGAACACCTCTTCGCCGGGCTTGACGTACCACACGCTCAAGACCACGTCCGCAACACCCAGATCCGGGACGATGATCGGCTCACGCATGGCTGCCTCCCCTCGCCCCTTGCGGGAGAGTGGCCGGGGGCGAGGGGATTCCGGTGTTTACCATCTCGCCGGCATGGTAGCTGGAACGCACGAAGGGACCGCTGGCGACCTGCTGAAACCCGAGCGATCGGGCGAGCCGGGCCAACTCGTCGAATTCTTCAGGCGGCAGGTAGCGAGCGACGGGGACGTGCTTCAACGTCGGCGTCAGGTATTGGCCCAGCGTCAATACATCGCAGCGTACTCCCCGCAGGTCGGCGAAGACGTCGAGCAACTCCTCGCGCGTCTCGCCCAGCCCCAGCATCAGGCCGCTCTTGGTCGTGATGTGCGGCGCTTGCCGTTTCACGCGTGCCAGCAAATCAAGCGAGCGCTGGTAATCGGCCCGGCCACGCACCTTTTTGTAGAATCGCGGCACCGTCTCGGTGTTATGGTTGAACACATCGGGCTGCGCGTCGATCACGAGATCGATCGCGTGCGGGTCGCCAAGAAAATCGGGGGTAAGCACCTCGACGGCGGCGCCGGTGCGTTTTCGCACGGCCAGGACGCAACGGTAGAAATGCTCCGCGCCGCCATCGGGCAGGTCGTCGCGCGTCACCGAGGTGATGACGACGTGCTTGAGGCCGAGGCGGACCGATGCCTCGGCGACGCGTTCGGGCTCGTCGTTTTCGAGATCGTCCGGCGTACCGCGTGGCACCGAGCAGAAGCCGCAGGGGCGGGTGCAGACGTTCCCCATGATCATGAAGGTCGCGGTGCGGCGAGCGTAGCACTCGGGTCGGTTGGGGCAGCGGGCGTTTTCGCAGACCGTTTCCAGGCGAAGTTCTTTGAGGAGATTGCTGGTCAGAAAGTTTTCATTGCCGACGGGGAGCGGCCGCTTGAGCCAGGCGGGAAGTCGGCGTGGCGCGACCGGCACGTCGGGGGCGTCGAGGGGGACGAGCGGCAAGGTTTGCATGTCAGGCGTTCTCCGTCGTCAAATGCCCGGCCCCACGCCCGAATGTGGACGGCGGAAGAGCGCCGAGAACCGGATGATCGGAGAACAAGGCGACACGTGTGAACCCGAAGCGCGTGCGGAAATGTTCGATCAGGCGCTCGCGCACCAGCGAAGGGCGCATCGGGCCGCCGCGCTCGCGCTCCAGCGAGGTCATCGGCAAGGCGTCCTCGGCAGAGGCGGTGACGTGGCGGAAGAGATCGAGCGCCGGCTGGATGTTGACGTAGGCGCCGTACCCCGTAACCCAATCGCGCACCGTCACCCCCAGGGCCGCCAGCGGGCGCGAACCGGCGCACACGCTACCGTCGCTGGCGCGGATTTCGCCTAGCACGCTGAAATCGTTGAGCAGATCCGTAATGGCCGTGCCGAGCGTGTGGAGATATCCCGCGATTTCCAGGCCAAGCCGGTCGAGCGGCAGGATGGCGTAGAGCGCAATCTGGCCCGGCAGGTGCAGCACGCAGCCGCCGCCGCGATTCACCCAGCGGATCGGCCAGCCGCGCAGACGCAACTCCTCGGCTTCGAGCCGAATGTGGCTACGGCTCCCGTGGCGTCCGACCGTGATCAGGGGGGGATGCTCGCAGAGGATCAGCGCCGCCTGAGCGCGGTCGCCGCTGATGTCGAATTGCAAGCGGCGCTGGAGCCGCAGGATGGCGTCGAAAGGCAGGCTGCCCAAGAGGTAGACCTGCAGCGTCCGGTCGTCGTATGCAGAGTGTGGGAATTCCGCTGCCATCTCTATTTCCGCTAGATTGCAAAGAATCGCTGTATTCCCCTGCCGCTGCAGTCCGATAATCTGAGAAGAAGGGGAATTCCCGTGTTTCGTGGCCTCGGGCGCTGGCAAGGAACGTCAGCGTCTGGCAATCCGGTCCGACGGGCTGGCCTCGGCGGGTTCAATCCGCCGGCTCGACTCTCGGAAGCCGTACTACGTCTAGTTTAGCAGTCGATCCCGACATTGCAACCAACGGGCTCAGGTTAGAAGGGTACCGAATCCATGCACCAGCATACCTACCGCTGCGCCAGCCTGGGGCTGATTCTGGGGGCCGTCGTGTTGGCAGCGTTCTTCGCGCCGGGTGCCGTGCAGGCCCAGGATCCGGTGGATCGATTGCGCGAGGCGCTCCGGATCGACCCGAGCTCCATCCGGATCAAACCCGATCCGAGCATCGTCGCCAAGCACGAGGGGATGATCCAGAGCGCCATTGACGAGCTCGAGAAAAGCAAGTCGATCACCCAGCTACGCCGTGCGTACTTCCTGCCCGAATGGTCGGACTATCAGTTCTGGTTGCTGCTCAACGCCGGCATGGGTAAGAAAGACAAGGACGACAAGAAAGCGCCGCCGATCGATCAGCACGTGAAGCTGGGCAACCTGCTGGAGTCGGCCTTGAAATCCGCGGCCGTCGATCCCAGTGCCGACAAACGCCTGGCACTTGCCTTGTTGCTTGCCGAGATGGAGGCGGCCCCGCAGGTCGGCAATGTCACTCCCAAGGAAAAATTCGCCCGCCGCTTGACCCAGGCCGTTTGCATCCTGGCCAAGGATCAGCAGAACCTGGCCATCCGGCACGCCGGGCTGCACGCTTTGGGACGCATCACGCCGGTGGCGGCACAGGCCTTTCCGGTCTTGGCAGACGTTGTTCAGAAGGATGTCGAAATCGGCCCGCGCCGCCTCGCGGCCCACGCCCTGTCGGACCTGGCCGGCAACGCCCGCGCCCTCGACGCTGCCGAAAGGCTCTCCACCATCGAAATGGTCGTCAGCACCGCCGTCCTTGGCTTGCGAAAGAACGACGATGAGGAAGTCCGCGGCTATTGCCTGCAAGCAATCGAACAGTCGGCCCGGGCGCTTCTCGATTACATCCTGGAGTATCCGACGCTTGAAGAGAAGGGCAAACGGAAGCTCGTCGCCGACTTGAAGCCCGTTCTCGACGCTTATCAATCTGCCAATGCCGATCTCGTCGGAACCCTGGCCGCGGCACAACCCAAACTCCGGTTAGCGTCCTTGCAGACGCTTGATCACGTCAGCGTGGTGAGGCTCAAGATTTTGCGGCTGCTTGGAGAGGTGGCGCCCGGGACGGAACGTACTCAGCTCTTCGATGAGTTCAAGACGCCCGATCCGCTGGCAGAGAAGGCGCCGGGACAGAAGGATTCCAGCACCCGTCTGGTCGAAGCCGTCGGCAGCTTGCTCGCGCCGACCGGCGACGTACGCCAGCGCCGCGGCGCGATCGCGGTCCTGGAAATGCTTCGTGAGAGCGCCGAGCCTGCCGCGGCCGCCATCACGCGGGCCTTGCAGGATCCAGATCGCTTCGTCCGCTGGACCGCGGCACGTTCGGTCCGGAACCTGTCGGCCAAGAGCTTCGCCAATCAAACTCCCGTGGACGCGCTCGCCGGCATGGCAGCCGATGCTGACCCCGATCTCAGCCGGGCGGCCGCGGAAGCGCTCGAGACGATCGGCTTCGCGGCGCAGGACGCAGGCAAGATACTCGGCCGAGTCGTCGCCAACGCCGCCGAAGATTACCGCCGCTGGGATGTCGAGACCCGTGTCGCAGCCATGAAGGCCCTGGTCAGTATCCGCGGCAAAGCGGCACAGGATGCCATGCCCGATATCCTCGCGGCCCTGGCCGACGACGATGTGCGGGTACGCCGCAAGGCCGCGGAAACGCTGGGTCGCCTGGGCCGCCCCGCCGGCGACGAAAAGCTCGCCGACCGCGTCATCGCTGGCTTGACGGCAGCGTTGGGTGACGAAACCGACTCCGAGGTTCGACTCAACATCAGCGAGGCGATCCTGAGCGTCGGCCGCAAGAAGGGGCTGTAAGGTCCGTGTGGCCGCTCGCGGCGTTGCAACGCACCGAAGGGGCGTGTCCCGAGCGTCTGATCACTTCTTGATATCGATCTTCGCAACGAAAACGCGCTGGCGATCTCCCGACTGGTAGAGCTCATCCACCAGCGTGTCGACGCTTACCGGGACCGCGCGGAGTCCTCCCTGCGGTTGGCCGTTGACATAGAGCGCGACTGGCTTGGTCAAATCCATCATGCCCGGGGTGATCCACAGAGTCACCGCGTCCAGGCCGGTGAAGCGTACGTGGGCCTTCGTGAAAATCCTCGCTTCGCCGTCCTTATCCGATTTGTTTTCGATTGCCAGAGTGGCTTGCAAGCTCGCCGGCGCGAAATTCACAGGCCACTTCTTGACGGCATGATCCGACCGGCAGCGGAGATCGATCCCGCCGGCGCGTAGCCAGTAGAAGCTGTTATCGGTGCTGCGCGTCGAGCGGAATTCCTCCCATAGCCCGCCGACGCCAGGATTCGCCCGGCCGACTTCTTTCATCGGGGTATGGCGTTTCTTGCGGCTCATCCACTGCATCATGCGCGGGACTTCCTCGCTGAACCATTCGCAGGTGCGGCCCTTGTATTCGACGTAGATGCAAGCGTAGGGGTCGCGTGACCAGCGGTCCTTGATCAACTCACGAATTTGTTTCGGGTTGTCGCCGTTGCGGCCGCCGTCGATGATGTAGAACGGCACGTACTGGGCGTTCGGCCAATAGAAGCGGCGCGTGAACGGCGAGATGCTCCCGCACATCGGCACGACGCCCGCAAACAGGTCGGGATGCCCGAGGGCGACATCGAAGGCAAGGCTGCCGCCGTTTTCGAAGCCGAAGAGGAAGACGCGATCGGAATCGACATTGAAGCGTCGGCGCAGATCGCGGAGCGTATCGCAGACCAGGGCATTCGCCTTGGCGCCGCCCGCTGGCTGCTTCCCCTTGAGCATGCCCTTGCCCCCCAGGATGGGGGCCGCCAGGATGAAGCCGTGCTTCGCCCCTTCCTCGGTGAATCGCTTGAGCGTATCCTCCGCGTTGTCGCGGCCGCCGTGCAGGAGCATCAACACGGGATAGGATCGTTGATGATGATAATCGGGCGGCAGCTGCACGAGGTACGACCCGCCATCACTCTCGGGCACTTCTACTTTGATGGTCTGCACCTTGGTGTCAAGGTTCTTGGCATCATGCGGCGCCGACGGCGGCAGCATGCGCACCAGTTTGACGAGGACATCCATGGGCAGATCGTTGACGCGTTTGAATGCCGACAGCAGGTTCGCCCGATCGCGCTCGTCGGTTGCTTGCAAATACTCCAGGAGAAATAGCCGCGCCCGCGCCAGCTTCAGGGCCGTCTTGGTGTCCGGCTCCGCCGCCTGCGCGCTTTGCAGCCAGCTGGTGACCGCCAGCGCCAGCACTTCCTCGGCCGTCTGTTGTTGTTTCTTCTGCTCCTTGCGGTTCTTGTGGAACTGCTCGGCAAAGACGAGAAAGGTTTCGAGTCGGCCGACCGTATCGTGATTCAGCTCTTCCAGGATGTAATCGGTAGACTTGAGCCATTTGGTCAAGCCGCGCAGCTCCTTCAAGTAGGTCGTCGCCTGTTCGACATCGGTCTTGGCCTTGTCGTACTTGGCCTTCAGGTCAAGGGCCTTCAGACGATGCTCGGGCGAGACGATCTTTTCCGCGCCCTGGCGATCGAAGGTGGCGAGGCGCTCCATGGCTTCGAGCGGTTGGCCGACCTGGGCCGCCTTCTCGATGCTCTCGACAAACAACTCCGCACGCACCTTGCGCAGCTTGTCGAGTTCGACCTGGGCGACTTTCCTGTCGGCCGGAAAGGCATTGGTGATGCTGACCAGTTCCTTCTCGGCCTCCTCATACCAACCCGCCTCCTGCTGGAACTTGGCGATTTGCAAATACTTCTGCGACTCCTTGAGCTCCTTGAGGCCAGGCAGGTCGTTGAAGGATTGCACGAGAATCGGCCGAACCACTTCGGGCCCTAGCTCCTGCGGGTAGAACATCAGGCTCCAGGCGTAGTCCGCGGTGACGGCGTAGATCCATTGCGACGAGAGCGTATGCATCTTTTGCGTCATCTCGATGCTGGCCCCCTTGTCCGTGCTGGCGCGAAGAGTTCGCACTCCCTTGTCGCTCCACTTCGAGTAATCGTCGAACGTCCAGGTGGGTGGAAAAGTAGTCCGTTGATTGACGACATTGAGCCGCTTGATATGCAACGGCTGCGTCGCGCCGTCGCGTTTGAGCTGTTCGACTTTTTGCACGTTGGTGGGGCTGAAGAGAATGAGCCGGACTTCATCGTCGATATGGAACTCGCCGGAGAGGAGCGGGATGGGCCGGCCGCTGGCGGGGTCCCACAGGATCTTGCCCGCTTGTTCCTTGACCCTGCCCTTGATATAGAAGCCATCCTTGAAATTCACGATGGCATCGCGCCGATCCTGGGCCTGCACCGACGCGCCGACCCCAAGGGCTGCACAGAGCAGACCCCACACCATCCATCGTAACGGCATCATGACATTACCTCACCGCCCGCACCCGCGGCTCGTCCCCGGATTTTGGCCGCGCACTTGCTTTCGTATCCAGTACAATTTTCCTCGATATCTCCGTTTGATGCAAGTAAGAGTTGCCAGAATGCCGCTGGTTGACGAGAACGTCCCGCGGCGGCGTGAGGGTTCGAACGAGAGCAACGTATGCCGATCCGATTTCGCTGTGCCTATTGCAATCAATTGATGGGGATCTCGCGGCGGAAAGCGGGGACCGTGGTCCGCTGTCCGAAGTGCGCGGGAGAGATCATCGTGCCGAAGCCGGAGGGAGAGCCGGAACCGGAGGCGCCCGCCGAGCAGGCGGCGGGACCGAGCCCGCTCGAAGACATGAACGTGGACCAGTTGCTGAGCCAGCCCGAAAATAGGGCTCCCGCGCCGCTGCCGATCGCCGCGATGCCGCCGGAGGTAGCTCCGCCGCCCCCCGCGCCACCCGAACCGCCGCGCCGCGTGGGCATGTTCCTTTCACTCAGTATGATCTTCGTCTCCGTCGGCGTGGTAGTTTTGCTTTTGATCTTGATGTTCGTCCTCGGGTTGATCATCGGCCGCGCGACCATGATTCCGCCGGATAACAAGGTTGCGGATTCTCGGCAAGCCACTGGGATGAGGTGCTCCGAATCCCAGGGCTGATGAAAACAACTGTGTGCTTTTATCCGATTTCTGATGCGCCTGGCTCCCCTCTCCCCCTGTACTCGGGGGGAGAGGAGTTGGAGGTGAGGGGGGTTAGTGCGCCTACCTGAAACTCTATGGTTAAGCGAGGGATACTGTCCCCCCTCACCCCGCCCTCTCCCCCCGAGTACAGGGGGAGAGGGAGTTGACTGCGCAGCGTTTCCTCTATTTGGAAAATAGTCTCCGAATGGCCAAATCCTCAATCGTTATCATCTGCCCACTCCGAATCCCAGGGGGTTCGGCGTACCTCACCCCTGGGCGTCTTCACCGTGAGCGCCCCTTTCCGGCACCGTCAAGAATCCCCAGCGTAGCGCCTGATCTTGCACATAATTCTTGCCGAGCGTGAGCGCCGTCAGCGCTTTCGCCAACTCGTAGCCAAGGTAGAAGGCGTGCGCCGGGTCGATCTCGGTCCGCTTGTGCATCTCGGCAAACAGCTCGAACGGGTCGGTCCCTTGCAGCCACATGTCGGCATTGATGACGTGGAGTTTGCCTCGCTCGGCAAAGAGGCGGAAGTTGCGATCGCGCACCCCCGCCGCCAGCTCCTTCAGAGTCTCGTCGCCGTGCGCTCGCAACTTGGGATCGCGCAGGAGGATCAGGTTCGGCTCGCGCCGTTTGGGCAATACGTGCTCGGTGCAGGCGAAATGGACGAGCCGGCGGGCCAGGTCCAGCTCGCGCACGCTGCTTTGCGCCCAGTTGATGACCTCCGTCGTCAGCACGCTGCGGATGCCGAGCTCCTGGCAGAAACCCAGGAGTAGCACATTGAGGCCGGCCGAGTCGGCGTCCGTCAGCTCCGTCAAGTTGCCCACGCCCATCATCATTTCGATCTCGGGATAGGCTTGGCGTGTTTGCAGATAGCGGCCCAGCGACTCGGCGAAGCCAAAGGCGATCGGTTCGAGCACCGGATCGATGCGGAAACGGACGCCGCGGGCGCGCAGGAATTCGACCGTCTCCGCCAAGCCCACGCACTGGGCGGGGGTATCCGGGATGGCCACCACCTCGCAGCCCCAATCGCATGCCGCGGCTCGGTTGGTGCGATTGACGCTGAGAATCAACTCCGCTCCAGCCCGGGCGCCCTCGGCAGCTTCCTGGGCATCGAATGTGTCCAGCGAAACGCGCAGCCCGTCGTCGCGAAGTGCGTTGACGGCATCGGCGACGTTCGTCCACGTTGAGCCAGGCGAACAGCCGAGATCGATAAGGTCGGCGCCGTCGGCCCGGGCCTTGCGTGCGAGTGCTCGAATCTCGTCCAACGAGAGCCGCGGGGCGTGGTTGATCTCGGCGAGTATTTCGATGTCGTACTTGCCGTACTCGGAGTACTTGCCGGCGGCGCCGAAGTGATCCGCAAGATCGCGAAAATCGTCAGGCCCTTTTTCAATCACAACCGTCCCCCAGGTGGCGCGCAAGACGTCCAGGTCCCCGTTGCACAGGCCCGGCAAGATGATGCGGTCGATGCCCGCGTCCGGGCGAAAGTGGCTGGCGATCCACGGCGTCGTCGCGAGCGCCACGACCGTGATTGGCAGCACCGCGACCGTGTACTCGAACCCGGCGCGCGGCCCGAGGTCCGCCAGCGTGCGCCGCAACGCCGGCTCCGCCAGCTTGCCCGTCAAGAAAAGGAAGTGCGGCATGATTTCCAGGTCTGCCGCTCGCGGCTTGGCACTCGCCCGACCGCAAGCGGAGTGACTCAGTCGTTGATCAATTCCTCACGCCGAGTGATGCGGCGAAACGTCGGCGCCAGGATGCCGAACCACAGAATCACGCACGCCATCGACCAGAGGAACAGCCCGAAGAAGCTGAAGCCGAAGATCTCCCAGTACCAGCGATCGCCGCGGTGATTGAACCCGTTGTTGCCAATCTCGCTGAAATCCCTCCAGGAGAACGAAAAGAAGCTGAAGACGGCCGGGGGCGTGATGCCGGCCTGGAACTTCAGGAAATATTCGCCGACCTTCTCGAGCGCCTCGGCCAGCGCCGGCGGCGGCGGCGCCCGATTGAAGCCGAAGAAGAGCATCATCACCACACCGACCGCAGGCATGCACACGCACGTGGTTATGAGCCAATGTCCGCCACCGAACAGCAGCAGCGCCAGCACGGTCATGACCGTGGCGGCCAGGGACGAGCGGCAGTACATCGAAAACGCCAGGCCAATCATGGTGACGACCACCGAATAGACCACGCACGCCCCCAGGATAAACGGCACGCAAATCGGATGAACGCCCCCGGTGCAGACTCCCAGGCCGAGCAGGCCCAGGAACCAGACCCAGCCAAGCCGCATGCCGAGCAAATTGCCGAGCAGCTTGGCGAAGAGCATGGCATTCGAGCCCATGGGGGTGGTAAGCAGCGCGTCGAAGGTATCGCGCTCGCGCTCGGTGGTGATGCTGGTAGAGGCGCGCACCCCGACCATCAACAGTAGCAAGCAAGCGGTGAAGGTGCCGGCGATGCGGAACCAGTATTTCATCTCCTCGGAGATATTCCGCCACGGCGGCGCCGGCCGGCCTTCGATGAAGTTGATCAGATGATCGCCGACGATCCACAACCCGCTGCCGAACGTCACGATTACCAGGACCGACATGCCCATCCAGACAAGCCAGTTGATGCGGATCCGTCCCTCGATGAAGAATTCCTTCCAGAGCATCGGGTAACTGCCAACGGCTGGCCGCAGCCGATGCCACCAGCGCGTCTTGGCGGTCGTGCCGGCGCTGGTCTGCTTGAGTGCGATGGCGCGCACCCGGGCGATGCTCCAGCAGACACAAATCACGGCGAGGGTGACGTGAAACCAGGCGTAGCGTTCGAGAATTGCAGGGAGCTGCGTCGCAAGACTGGCGCCGCCGCGCCCGCCGATCGCCGAGCTGATCTCGAAGATCGCCCCCAGCGGATTCCCTGCGTTGAACCAGCGCACCGCATCACCCACCGTCCACGGGTTGGCCCCAAACCAGATCGGCGCCGACATCCAGCGGTGCCCCGACAGCAGCATCACCATCGCGATCGTCGCCACGCTGACGTACGCTACCAGCATCAAATACGTGAGGCTGATCGCATCCCGCGGCTTCTGGAACAGCGTCGAGAATAGCATGCTGATGCTGGCAATCCCGAGCATCGTCAGGCCGATCCCCGCGAACCCGGCCAGCACCAGCTCCGGATCGACGCCGCCAATAAATTGCAGAATGCTCAGGATCGGCAACCCGGTCAGCAACAGCAGCGACATGTTCGCCAGCCGCGACAGCAGCTTGCTCAGGATGATCTCGCGATTTCGCAGATCAGTCGCCAGCATGAACTCCAGCGTCTTGCGATCCTTCTCTTCCGCGATGGCGCCGGCCACATACGCCGGCGTCAACAACACCACGAGGATCAACTGAATGACGATGAATCCCATGAAGAACGACTCGGTCAGCATGGCCAAATTGCGCTGCTCCAGGCGCTGCTGCTCCAGATGCGAAGTGACAAACAGCATGAAAAACATGTAGCAAAGGATCGTCAGCAGGAAGCCCGCGTACAGCATGCGCATGATCGAATAGCGCGTGCGGCGCGCAGTGCGGACCATATCGTAAAAGAGCACGGGACCGAACAGCTTGACCCAGCCTTGCCGCGTGAAGACCACCAGCATCGCCCCGTAAACGCCCCACGCGAGCATCGACTGCCAAACGGCCAGCCACGTCTGCCCCAGGACGATCAGCCCCGCGGCGACCAGGACAAACGCCAGGGCCACCAGGCGGTCCGGCCACGCGGACAGTCCGCCCAGCCACGACAGACGCCGCTGCAACCAGCTCGCGTTCGAATCAACCAGCGACATAGGATTCTCGCCTCTCCTGAAATGAGCCCGCTCACTCCCTGCGCGGCGGTCAGCACAAGGTCGCGCCGCTTCACTGGTAAACCAACTCCTCGCGACGCATCATCTCACGGAACCTGGGCAACAGCATACCATACCAGACGAACAAGCACGCCATCGCCCATAAAAAAACTCCAACCAGCGAAAAATAGAACATCTGCACCTCGAAGCTCTCCGGGCCAAAATCGCGCGTCAAGCCCCGCCACGGATACGCAAAATGTTGCAGCACGAACGGCGGCGTCATCCCTGCCTCGAATTGCACAAAATAGCGCAGCAGATCCCCAGGATTGCCGTGCCGCATGAACATGAGCGCCGGCACCAGACAACACAAGCCCATCAACAGCCAATGCCCTCCGCCAAGGAACAAGACCGTGAGCACCGTCAACACCGTCGCCCGCAACGAGGTTTGGCATACCATCGAAAACCACAGGCCCACCATCGTGAAGAAAACAGCGTAGACGAACCACGTCCCCAGGACGATCGGCACCGCCATCAAATGCAGCCCCTGCGTCAACAGGGCCACCGCGATCATCGTGCCGAACCACAACCAACCCATGCGCATGCTCGTCAAACACCCCAGCAGCTTCGCCCCCAGGATCGCCTCGCAGCTCATCGGCGTCGTCAGAAGCGCGTCAAACGTATCCCGTTCCCGCTCGCCCGTGATGCTCGTCGACGCACGCACTGCCAGCATCAAGAGCATCAGGCACGCCACCCCCGTGCCGGCAACCCGGAACCACGCGTTCATGACCTCAGGCAACTCGCGCCAGCCGGCGACCCCCTTGAAGATCAAATCCAGCACGTACGCACACAGCACCGTCAGGCCGCTCCCAAGCGTCAAGACTACCAGTACAACCACGACCGTCCACGCGACCCAGTTGAAGCGCAGCCGCCCCTCGATGTGCAGCTCCTTCCACAGCATCGGCAGCTCGCCGATCGCCGGCCGTCGGCTCGCCAGCCAGTCGAGCTTCTGCGCCTTCCCGCTCCCCGTCTGCGTGAGCGCGATCGCCCGCACCCGCGCAATGCTCCAGCCAATGCAAACCAACGACACGATGCCATGGAACAACGCATAGTCCCGCAGCACCACCGGCAAGTCCGCCGCCAGCGTGGCCCTCTCAATGGCTTTCTCGATCTGCACGATGGCGGCAATCGGATTCCCCGCGTTCAGCACCTCGGACACTTCGCCGTAGGTCGGCGTCGTCGTCCCTTCCACGATCGCTTCGGTCTTCAAGTTGGGGTTGATCTCCACCAGCGACACCGCCGACGTCGCCAGCGCGCCGTAGGTGATGATCGTCAAGTACGTCAACCCGATCGCATCGCGTGGCTTCTGAAACAACGTGGAGAACAGGATACTGACGCAGGCGATGCCGAACATGGAGATCCCCGTCCCTGCAAACCCCGTCAGCATCAGCTCCGTATCGACGCCGCCCACGAATTGCAGAATGCTCAGGATCGGCAACCCCGTCAGCAGGAACAGCGTCATGTTGCCGAGCCGCGACAGCAGCTTGCTCAGCACGATCTCGTGATTGCAAAGGTCCGTCGCCAGCATGAATTCGAGCGTCTTGCGTTCTTTCTCCTCGGCAATCGCCCCCGCGACATACGCCGGCGTCAACAGCGTCACGAGGGCGAGCTGCACCATCATGAACACGGAGAAGAACATCTCCGCAAAGAGCGCCGACGCCAGCGCATCGTGCCGCTGGGCGATGTCCATTTCCGAATTCCAGTAAAGCACGCCGACGACGAAGAGCGCCATCATGATACCGAGCAATCCCAGGATCACCATCTGGGCGCGCGGGGCGGCGACGATCGTCAACAAAAAGAAAAGCACCGTGATGGCCAGCACCAGCACCAGCAGTCCCACGACGCTGAAAAAGACGCTGTCCCGATCGATATGCCGATCCGCCACCGAGCTCAAATACATGACAAACAGGATCGACAGCAGCAAACTGGCGTAAAGCAACCGCATCACGACATAACGGCTCTGCCGGGCCGTGCGGATCATGTCGTAAAAAAGCACGGGCCCGAAAAGCTGCAACCAACCTTGCCGGGTGCAGAAAGCCACCGCGACAAAGTAGCCCCCCCACGCAACGAGGGCCTGCCAGCCCGGCACGATCGCCGTGATGAATCCCAACCCCACGCCGACCGCGAGAAACCCGGCCAGTACCAGCCGCTCCACCCACGACGCCCGGCTATTCGACCAGCCAACCGCTTGCCACAGCCAAGAGATGCCGAACGCGGAAAGGGACATAGCGACCTCCACCCCGGACCAAACGCTCTCTCAATGTAAACCGAGGTGGAAGCATCGGCAAAGGAAATCTCGCGGGGCCTTGCGTGCTTGAATGAGACGGAATGGAGTCCTCATTCCTCCGCCGACTCGTCATCGGCGCCCAGGAGGGGGTACGCCGCCGGAGGCGCATCGACTGGCTGCGGATCGAGAAACCACGGTCGCAGGTATTCGTACACCGCCCAGCTCGCGCGATAGCCATGCCACAATCCGGTGTCCAGCATCGGCGCCGTCGCCAACGCAATCGGTAGATCGCTCACAGCATGGATGCAGTTCGTTTCCAGATTGGGACGCTGGGCAAAGTGATCGTTCATGATGTACAACACGCTGCCGCTGTCGAGCTCAGCGCGACGGATCAGGAAGGAATCGTACAGCTCCGGCAAGATCTCCGTCGCCGGCGTGGCCTGCACCTCGGCCCCGATGCTGGCTCCCCACGCGAGCGTCTCGTCCATCGTATAGTTGCGCCCCGGCTCGGCGCCGAAAATATGGATCGTGCCAGAACTGGGCAACCAGCTGATGAGCGTAGACTCTCCGTCCGACGAACCATCCGCGCGGTACTCTGTCTTCGTCACCTCTGCAAAGGTGTGTGCGGTACGCAAGCCGTTGGGCCGCCTTTGCCAACCATACACCGTCAAGAAAAATCGCGTAGCAACGACAGCGGCACGCATGGGAGCCTCCGATCAGGGAAGAAGGTGGTGTAGAGCCTTTGTGGTAGCCGAGAAACCTAGACACTATCGTACTGCCGGCCAGCCCCGACGCCTTCTTGAACGCCATCGCGCCTTGCCGATAACGAGTTTGCCACGGTCTCAATTGGCCGGCACGCGGCACGGAAAGGTATCTGGGGCGCAGCCATTGGAGGCGAACGGCCAGCGTAAGCTGGCTGGTGCATCAAGCATCTCTGGGACGCAGCGATTGAAGGCGAACGGCCAGCGTAAGCTGGCTGGTGCATCAAGCATCTGCCGTCGCCGTATAGGCACACACAGCGGCCTGAGCCCGTAGAACTGTTTGGTGCCGTCTCGTCCCGATCTCCCCTCGCCCTCCGGGAGAGGGGCCGAGGGTGAGGGAGCGGACGCCGTTGCTTGAACCATCCCGGCGCGGAAGTTCGGAGCATCCTGCCGAGAGAAAAGGAATCGGTTGCCGTGATTACGACGTGCAAAAACGAAATGCAAACGTCGCCGTGGAAGGAACGTAGCTCAACCTTTTGGGGGTATTGAACGGTTCGGCGGCGCCGCCCACCAGCCTTACTTCTCCGCTAATATTACGCGGCACCAATCCATCGCATAGCCCCCGGACGTAATCAGATGCGGATTGGCCTTGAGGAAATCGTGGACTTCGCGGACCAACGGTCGGCATTCGGGATATTTGGCCTGGCCAAGCGCACCGATGATGGCATTGAAGTAACCTTTGCGATCTCGCAGAATGTAGACCTCCTTTTGGCCCAGACTCCAATCGTGCCACCAATCGCCTGTGAGTTTTGGCCCACGCGCCTTCCAAAAAGCGAATTCATCCTTGAGGAGGGCGACAAGCTCCCTGCCAGCCACGGGACCGCCAATCTTACCCATAGCGCGAATCAAATCCTGAGTCACCCACGCCGGAGATTTCTCTTTCAGGAGTTTCCGTACAGTTGGTAACCCGTTTTCACCGCATTGGCTGAGAGCGGCAACTGCTTCACGTTGACATGCGCTGAGGTCGCCCCGCACCAGGTTAGCAAGACTTTCCGCGCGCTCACGTGAATCCTTGACCTCCACGGCCTGTCGCAACTTTTCTTTGGTTTGGTTGATATGCAGAACGCGCTCTTTGAACTGCTTTTCCGTTAAACCCAGTGGCCATACAACCTGGCCACCGGGATTCATTATTTGCACGAAGGCGAATACTTCGCCGCCGTCAAGCCACGCGACAGATGTTTTGACGTCTCGACCCCAACTCGCCCCGTGCCAAGGGGACACCTGCTCTTGAGCACCAAGTCCCTTGGTACCCTTCTTAAGAAACAAGACCATACGAAGGCCACTGACGTGAGTTACGCGCTTCGAAGGAACCTTCGTTTCTCGGAAAACGAAAATCCTTCGCTGATCGTCCCCAGCAAAATCGCGAAGCTCCGGAAACCTAAGAACATCGTCTTTTTTCAGGTCCCCCTTCCAAGAGACAAGCACAGTGCAGACTCCGTCACGATTTATCCCCTGAGTGACTTCCACGATATGCGTCGCGTCCCACGTGCAATATTCAATGCCAAACGACGGCAAGATCGCCGCTTGAGCGGCCGGGGAGAATAGCGTAAGACTTCCGAAAATAATGGCGATGCTACGCAGGTTTTTCATGGTGATTTGCTCCGTGGTTTCGAATCGCGAGTTACCTGCCGCCGAATGTTAAGGATTTTATCCTGCTTGCTCGGCGTGCAACAACTCACTCACGTACTTTCGCGTCGTGGTGGAGTACGCAGGATAAAATTCAGTTGAACGGAACCGCGGATGCCACAGCCGGTCGCCATTGGTATCTACAGAAATCGGGACCGACTGAAATAGCCCCGTTTACGGGGCTTTCCGCGCCAGCGGTTCAGGCCCGCCGTTCACGGCGGGTTGGCAGCGATACCATTCTCTGTTCAGCCCCGTTCACGGGGCTTGTCGCTGCTCGGCTTCAGCCGATGGAATAGCAAGGACTCAAGCCAAACGGCGAGAAGCCCCGTGAACGGGGCTGCGGGTAACACGCCGCAACGGACTTGTGTAGACACCAATGGCCGGTTGCTAGGGAGCTGCAATACCGCGTCAGGTTGAATTTACCCGACGATGGCGCCTCGTGTCAACGATTTTCGACGCCGAACGCCGGTCGGCGCGCAATCCGGACGCGACGCCGACCTTCCCGCGGCGAGGAATCAAGCCAGCGAATCGATCCCCTCGACGCAGCCCCAATTGCCGTGGCCGTTGGTGAATGCCGATCACGGATTACCGATCACCGTCGGCGTTGGCGTTGGCGTTGGGCATTCGGCAGTAGCAGCGACCATGCGGCGCGCCGGCAACCACGAACAGATTTTCCACGCTCGGACCCAACGCGCGCATCGGGGGCCTCCCTTTCGCCATTCGTTCAGATTCGTCCAGACTCGTTCAGATTCATCCAGATTCATCCAGCGCCCCGGGGTGGCTCGATGGATGAATAAATGAATACACTTTCAACTCTAACCGACCCCCACCCGCATTGCGAGGTCCGTTGCAAGGCTCGATTATTGAGCCCCGCTTCCGCCCCGTCCCCGCCAGAAATCGCTGGCCATATACTGAGTGCATGAGCAGCGTGATTACTACGCCGCGAACGGTTCCGCACGTTGAGCCGTTGACCGGTTTGACGCCGTGGGAGGTCTGCCAACACCTGGCGGATCGCGAGCATCTTCTCTTTCTCGATAGCGCCCAGCCCGCCGCTTTTTCCGCCCGCGAGAGAGGGCGGACGCTGGGGCGCTACTCGTTCGTCTCCGCGGAGCCGGCGGTGTGGCTGACGTCGTATCGCGGCTGGATCAGCGAGAACGGTCAGTTTCTGGTGGTAGCCGACCCGCTGACGGTGCTGGGCCATCGACTCGCGCGATTCGCACTGGAGCCGATTGCGGGGTTGCCCCCGTTCCAGGGTGGGGCGGCGGGGTTGTTCAGCTACGATCTGTGCCATCACATCGAGGTACTGCCGCGGCCTCTTCACGATGACTTCGGCAGCCCTGACATGGCAGTCGGGATCTACGACTGGGTGATTGCCTTCGATCACTTGACCAACGAGTCGTGGTTAATCTCGACGGGCTACCCGGAGACCGACCCCCGCCGCCGCGACAAATTGGCTCGCCAGCGAGCCGAGCAAGTCCTGCGCTGGCTGTCTCGCCGTGTGTCGCCGTCACGCACTTACGATGCCGGGCTCAACCTGGCCATTGAAACCCCGCAATACGCCGTCGAAGGCCTGCCTGGCATCACCAGCAACTTCGATCGGACGCGCTATCTTCAAACGGTCGAACGCGCCATCGAATACGTACATGCCGGCGATTGCTTCCAGGTCAACATCGCCCAACGGCTGCTGACGCCGGCTCGCCTGCCTCCGCTGGACCTTTACGAAAAGCTACGCGAGCGAAATCCAGCGCCATTCGCGGGTTATTTCGATCTCGGCGAGCACGTCTTGCTCAGCGCATCGCCGGAACGCTTCTTGCGAGTCGAAGGCGGCGAGATCGAGACGCGGCCCATCAAGGGAACTCGCCCGCGCGGCAAGACTTCGGCCGAGGATCAGCGACTCGCCGCCGAGCTGCACGCCAGTGAGAAGGACCGCGCCGAGAACATCATGATCGTCGACCTGCTTCGTAATGACTTGGGCCGCGTCTGCGAATACGGTACCGTACGCGTCGAGGCTCTGTGTCGACTGGAAAGTTACGAGTATGTTCATCACCTGGTTTCGGAAGTGCGTGGCCGACTACGGGAAGGGCTAGGGCCGACCGACTTGATACGCGCATCGTTTCCGGGCGGCTCAGTAACCGGAGCGCCGAAGATCCGTGCCATGGAGATCATTGCCGAACTCGAGCCAAGCTCGCGAGGCCCCTACTGCGGGAGCCTCGGTTATGTGGGTTTCGATGGAAGCATGGATTCAAACCTGCTCATCCGCACCATGGTTCAAGGCAAAGGCCGAGTCCATTTTTCGGTGGGCGGCGGCATCGTCGCGGATTCCGCTCCGGAGAAGGAATATGCCGAGACCTGGCATAAGGCGGAAGGATTGTTCAGGGCGCTGCGCGATTAACGCATTGGAAGAGCGACATGATCCTGGAAGGCATCGTCAGCACGATCGCCACGACGGGCGAGATTAATATTGCTCCGATGGGCCCGCGCGTCGATGTCGGCATGAAGCGATTCCTGCTTCGGCCGTTCAATACCTCGACGACGTATCACAATCTGCGCGCCCACGGCGAAGGCGTCCTGCACGTGACGGACGATGTGCTGCTGCTGGCACGGGCAGCGGTTGGCCAATTGGAAACACTGCCGCCGCTCATGGCCGCGCACACGATCCGCGGCAAAGTATTGCGGGAGGCGTGCCGATATTACGAGTTCCGCGTGGTCAGCATTGACGATCGCGAGGAGCGCATCAGCATTGAGGTCGAGGTGATACACCAGGAGACGCTGCGAGACTTCTTCGGATTCAATCGCGCCAAGCACGCCGTCGTCGAAGCCGCGATTCTGGCAACCCGCGTCGATTTCTTGCCGATCGAAGAGATCGAGGCAGATTTTCGTAAGTTTGGCGTGATCGTGCAAAAAACCGGCGGGGAGCAGGAAAAGGAGGCGTTTGCATTCTTGCGTCAACACCTTGACTGCGTCAAATCGAGATAATCTCAAGCCGCGTCCATTGGATGCGGCCGGATGGCGCCGCACGCGTGGCGAACGGGATGGAGAGTGGGGAATGATCCGTATTCGCACAGGAAGCCGCTTGCATTTCGGGCTGTTCTCGTTGCCGAGTGAAGGCTCGCCATCCTGGCTGAATCAAGAAGGAAAGCCGACGGTGCCGCGGCGTCAATTCGGCGGCGTCGGTATGATGATTGAACGCCCGGGAATCGGCCTGACCATCAGGTCCGCACCGAGATGGTCAGCCGATGGACCCCACGCGGACCGGGCGGTCCGATTCGGCCAGCTCTATTGCACGACGACTGGCATAAAAGAATGCTTCGCAATCCAGATTGCCGCGGCAGCACCGGAGCACACCGGGCTCGGTACAGGTACCCAGCTCGGCCTGGCTGTGGCCCGAGGCATTGCCGAGATGACTCACCAGTCAGATACTGCTGCATGCCAACTCGCACCGAAAGTTGGACGCGGCTTGCGTTCCGCGCTCGGTGTCCACGGGTTTGATCGCGGTGGATTTCTCGTCGAAGGCGGAAAAAACACCGACCGATCGATTTCGCCCCTCGTGGCTCGCTGTGATTTTCCGGACGACTGGCACATCCTGCTCATAACGCCACGCGATCTGGTCGGCATGCATAGCCAGGACGAACTCCAGGCCTTTGCCTCACTCTCGCGTCAGGCGCCGGACGACCACGCAACAGAGGCTCTGTGCCGCCTGGTGTTGCTAGGGATAATACCTGCGCTGGTCGCGCACGACCTCGACAGTTTCGGCGAAGCGGTGTACGACTTCAACCGCCGCGCCGGCGCATTGTTCAAGGCAGCGCAAGGCGGCATCTACGCCGATCCACGCATTGAATCCAGTATCAAGACGATCCGACTTGCCGGCGTGACCTGTGTCGGCCAGAGTTCGTGGGGACCCACGGTCTTCGCGATTGCCCAACGGGAATCGCTACTCGACTTGCAAGGCGGCATGCGGATGCTGGGAGTTGCCAACGAACAGATGGTTCTGACGAAGGCGTGCAAGCACGGAGTGGTGATCGGCGCATAAGAAAACCCCGGGGTTCGCTTGGCTAACCCCGGGGCTTCATTCTTTTCCGTTTCGGAATTAGCTCGCGATCCGGATGTCAGCCAGCTCTTCCTTCACCGCGGCATAATGGCTCGGCTCCATACTGAAGCTCGCGGTGCCGCTCGTCACGTTTCGGAGATCGCTCGTATAGCCGAACAGCTCTGCGAGCGGGATGTACGCGTGCAACATACAGCGCCCCTTGTCGCTCGAGAGGTTGAGGATGTTGCCGCGGCGGCGGTTGATGTCGCCCGCAAGCGTGCCCTGGAAACTCGACGGAGCAAGTACGACGACGTTCATGATCGGCTCGAGAATGACCAGCCCCGCCGTGGCCTGGGCGTCGCGGAAACTGTCGATCGCCGCCAGCTTGAACGTGTCCGCCGAGCTATCGACGTCATGCGCTTTGCCGTCGAGCAACGTCGCACGCACGTCAACCAGTGGGAAGCCGTACTTGGCCCCTTTCTGGCAACCGATGCGGAAACCTTGCTCGACAGACGGGATATATTCGCGTGGCACTGAGCCGCCGAAGATCGCGTCCACGAAGTAGATGTTGTTTGGATCGGGTTTTTCGCCTTCACCTTCCTCTTCCAACTCATGGTGAATTTGCTCGATCAATTCCTTCGAAAGCGGCTCGTATTTCATGAGGATGACAGCGTATTTGCCGCGTCCACCCGACTGCTTGATATAGCGAGTCTCGAATTCGATCGGCTTCGCCAAAGTCTGACGGTACGCCACCATTGGCTTGCCTGCTGTAACCTGCACGCCATGGTCGCGTTGAAGTTTGTGGATCGTGACTTCCAAATGCAACTCACCCATGCCGCTGATGATGAGCTGATTGGTTTCCACGTCCGTCTTAATCTTGAGCGTCGGATCGTCGCGTACCATCTTGCCCAGCGCCTCGGCTAGCTTCGTCTCGTCGACATTCTTGGCGGGGATGATCGCCTGCGAGATGACCGGCTCGGGGAAGCGGATTTCTTCGAGCGTGATCGGCTTGTCCTCGGCGCAGAGTGTGTGCCCGGTCGAGGTATGCTTCAAGCCGACAACAGCGACGATTTCGCCCGCGCCCGCGCTTTCCAGCCGATCGCGCCGATCGCCGAACAATCGATAAATGTGGCTGATGCGCTCCGACTTCTTGACAACCGGGTTTGTGATCGTATCGCCCGGCTTCAGGACGCCTGAGTAGATGCGCAGGAACACCAAATCGCCGTGCTTCTCGCTGACCGTCTTGAATGCAAGCGCAGAGAACGGTTCGCTGTCTTCAGGTTTGCGCTCGACCTCCTCTTTGGTCTTGGGCACAGTTCCGTGGACCGGTGGGCGGTCTGCGGGGGACGGCAGGTATTCGCAGACTGCGTCAAGCAAGAGGCGAACCCCGTAGTACTCCTTTGAAGAGCCGCAATGCACCGGAGTCAGCTTGCTATTGAGAGTGCCTACACGGAGGGCGTGGCGGATCATCTCTTCGGTGATCGGCGTGCCTTCGAGGATCGCCGTCAGTAGCTCATCACAACCGTGCGAGGCGGCCTCGAGCAACTCCTCGCGTCCCTTTTTGGCGTCGGCCTGGTATTTTTCGGGGATGTCAACCCACGAGTATTTCATGTGAGTCACATCTTTCGGGTCTTGCTTCCACATCTTCATGCGTATGAGGTCGATGACGCCTTCAAACTGATCGCTTTGCCCGGCCGGGATCGTGCAGACAGCGGGAATGATCGACAGCTTATCCTTCATCTGGTTGATGCAGTCGTAGAAGTCGGCGCCCATGCGATCGAGTTTGTTCACGAATGCAATGCGCGGTACATTGTGGTTGTTGGCTTGATACCAGACTGTTTCCGACTGGACTTCTACACCACCGACAGCGCAGAATACGCCGACCGCGCCATCGAGAACACGCAGCGAGCGTTCGACCTCGGCCGTGAAGTCGACATGGCCCGGCGTATCGATCAGTGTGAAGCGGTGATCGTTCCACTCAAGCGAAACGGCAGCGCTATTGATCGTGATGCCCTTGGCCTTCTCGAGCGGGTCGAAATCGGTCGTGGTATTGCCGTCATCGACGTCGCCGGATTTGTGTTTGGATCCGCCGTAGTACAGGATGCGCTCGGTGGTGGTAGTCTTGCCAGCGTCCACGTGTGCGATGATGCCAATATTGCGAACTTTGTCGAGCATGGTTGGCGTTCGCCGTTTACGTTCAGGGCCCGCAGGGCGTCTTGCGGGCGCTAATCGTTAACGGCGACCGTCTCCTGAAATAAAAAACGTGCGTCCTGCCAGAAAACCGTATTTCCGGCTGGTTCCCGCACCCTTGGTTACCTGGTTGGACTGCCGAGGTAGTTGCCGGGTTCGATCTTTTCTCCCCGGCGGAGAGAACGCCGCGAACGGCGTAGGGAACAGTCCATACGTCTAATGACCTATTTCGCAGGGAGCGAAGCAGGTGGTAGTATTATAATCTGTGATGTAGTTTTGTCGAGGTGCAGTATGAAAAATGCAGGAAGCAGAGTTGTTTAGCGCTGCCTTATCGACATGGATGTGTTTACCGTGATTTCCCAGCCAGCCAGCCTCTTCGAGGCTGCGCTAAACCACGATCTCACCGCCCGGGGCCACATCGCTCGGCGTTTCCCCCTTGCGGAATACCCTGGCCGGGGCATCGAACAAGCGAACGGTCGTGCCATCGCACACCAGCACGCCTGCCTCATACAGGCCAACGACCACCGATTCGTTCATTTCGTGAAACTCCCGCAACCGATCGTCGCGCGTCTCGCCGAAGTGCTCGATCAGCGCCTCGCCGTGTTTAACCCAGTTCGAACCCGCGTAGTAATGCGCGTTGATCTGAAACGGCACCAACCCCAAGGCCTGGAAACTTGGCGGCTGTACAATCGGCATGTCGTTGGTCGTCATGATCGAAGGGCAGGCGACGTTCGAGCCGGCGCTGACGCCAACGTAAGGCACCCCGGCCAGGACTCGTTCACGGATGGCATCGAGCAGATCATACTGGTAGAGAGCGTTCAAAAGGCGAAACGTGTTGCCGCCGCCGATGTAAATGGCTTCCGCCGTGAGAATAGCCTCGCGTGGGTTGGGACAGCGATGAATACTGTTGAGTTCGTAGCCAGCATTGATGCCTCGCTCAGTCATTGTTTGCAGGTATTTGTCGTGATCGTGCAAAGCATAGGGAACGAAGAGGACCTGCTTGACATTGCCTAGATGCGCCTGGAGGCGGCCACGCAAAATGCGAACCCGCTCGTTCGTGCGAAAACCGCCGCTACCCAACAGAACGCGCATGGTGCTTTTGTCTCCTCTCACCCAAGATCGAGGGAGTTACTTCTTGATCCGCTCCTGGATGTATTCCGACCGGTCCAACAGCATCTGTTTGGATCGATGCCATTCGGCACGCGCTTCCTTGATGTTGGCAAACATGCCGAGGTCGTCGTGCTTGACACGTGTCACGCCGGCGATGACATCCTGGCGCGGAAAACCGGGACGCTTCTGGATCTGAGCGTCATACTCCCCTTTGAGCTTTTTCCAGTTAGCAAAATCCTCGGCGCTCGCTTTCAATTTGTCGCGCACCTTCCTGTACAGGGCGTCGCTCTGATCAAGCAGAGCGTTGTTGACCTTGAACTGTTGTGTAAGCCAGTCCTCCTCTGACGTGATAGCCTTGCGCACCAGGGCAAACTCCTCCCGGCACTTCCGAGCCCGGCGTCCGACCGGCGTCTCCAAACTCTCTTGCGTTACGACAAATTGATTGGCGCTCTTCTCCAACTCGCCGAATTCCCCCTCGTTCTTAGCCAGGTGCGGCAGCTTCAGTGAAGCTTGAGCCTGGTAGTGCAATTCGACATACCTGGCGATCTCGTCGTGATAATCGGTTACCGCCTTTTGGGTCTCGGCCGGTAGGCGCTCAAAGTCAGAGGCCATTTTGACTTTAGCCAGTTCGGCCTGCTTCCCTTCAAGTTTCTTCAAGCCGCCTTGGAGCCGTTCGGTACTATTCGCTTCTTTTCGAGGCAGAAGTGTCAGAGTCTGCTCTTCGAGCGTCGTCCCTCGCGTCGGTGGATCGAATTCAATGAGGATTGAAACGATCAAACCCAGCACGACAATCAGGCCGAGCAAACCGGCGACGACGTTTTGCAATCGGTTCGCAGAGCGCTGCCGGCGGTCCCGGAATTCAGTGGCGGATTGCAAGCACTCGCGAAACAGCTCGGCGACGTTGAAGGGTTCCTGAACGTTTGCCTTGCGGTCGGCGAGGGCGGGCCGCTTGATCGAGGTGGCCCAGAGTTGCAAACGTACCGTGCCAAAGCCTGGGCCTTGCTCCTTGAGGTAGTCGCGGAACTTCTCTTCAACACGGCGCTTCCCTTCTTCAATGCGCAATAGCCAGCCGGCATGCGTGTCCTCCTTGCGCGCGAGCAAATCGCACTTGGTGAGGACAAGGTAGACCGGTAGGTCGGCGATATCGGTACGGCGGGCCCGGGTGACGTAAAGCTCACGCAGCCAGTGGCCGAACTGGGCGAACTCGTCTTTCAATTCCTTGCCGGTGACCGACGCATCGACTGCCAGTACCACGGTATCCGCTGAAAAGATCGGTTTGTGCAGTGGGTGTCTCTTGGCGAAAGGCTCCTCGGCTTGCAGCATCTGCGCCGCCGTCTTGCCGCTGCAATCGAGTACCGTGAGTCGATGCGACGCCCAGGCACTGGCCCGACTATCGGGTTTTACATTGACGTCGTAGGATTCGAGGGCGTTGGTCGTTGGTGCGATGGTATCGGCGTAAGTGCTATTCTTCAGCTCCTCGAGTTCGCCGCGTTTGTCAGCGACTGCCGCCTTGAGCGCCGGCGCAGCCTGTACGAGGGCGCCGAGCAATGCGGACTTGCCGGCGCCGGGAGTACCGAACAGGAGTATGCGCGGGGAAGACATACCACCTAGCGCGAAGCGCCACCGAGGGAGGCTGCATCCCTCCCTGGTGCTTCGGGCTAAGGTCCTTTCGTTTGCAGCGTTTTGACCTTGTATTTTCTCGTGAGTTCCAGCAGTTGGCTCAATGGATTATCGTCCTGGCTGACGCCGATGCTATCGCGTGTCAAGATTGGAACGACTTCAATCTTGGTTGGGTTCTTTTTGAAAAGTTCCTCGACCTTACCGAGCGTAACTGGCGGCTCCTTGCGGCGCAGCAGGTAGAAACGTTCATTCTCAACATCTTCGAATCGTTTGACGTTGATGATCTCGATCTCGATGGTCTCGCTGGCCTTGCCTGGCTTGCCATCGACATCGGTTTTATCTTTGGCGGGTTGCTTGGCGTCCTTGCCGTCGGTCGCCGCGATACCCTTGTCACCTCCCTGTCCCGGGCCCTTGCCCGGGGTTCCGCCTTGGCCCGGACCGAAGCCAAGCCCGCCGCCACCGCCGAGCGGAAGGTAAAGGTAGATCAAGGTCGATAGGATGGCCGCCCCGGCGCTCTTCGTGACGAAAAGCAACGGCATCGGTGTCGCCCCTTTATAGGAGAGTCGATAACCGAGGCGAGTCAACGGATCGCAGCCGAACCAACCGACGACGGCGCCCCCGACCGCGGCGATGATGCGCACGATGTGGAGGACAGTCTCGGAGAATCCGTGATCGAGAAAACTCTGGGCAAACATCAGGACCCCACCTTTGCCATGGAGTTGGCCGCCCCTTTGAACCAATCGCGATAGTCTTGCTCCTGCCCGGCCGTTGTCACGAATCGTTTTCCGCGTGGATAGAGAAAGTAGTAGTACACCTGCCGCCCCTTCGCTTCTTCTTTGTGTCGATCGATCAGGGTCTGGGCGTCTTTTCGGCTTGTAATCCTGACGCTCGGCTCCTTTGGCTTGCGTTCGTCGAAATACGAGAGAGAGCCGTCGTTGCCGTCGATGTCGATAATCCGCACGTACGCCTGCTGCTGGAGGGAATGCTGGGTCGCTTTCTGCAAGCTTTCCAGCTCAACCCGCAGCTTGGCAAGTTCAATGAGGCGGGGGCGATCCTCCTCGAATTTCTGTAATTCACGGGTGCGCGTATCGAGATCGGACTGGAGCAGTTCCAGCGATTCCGATTGCTCCGCCACGATCTCCGCTTCCTTGTCGTACTTCGATTCGCTGTTGAATTCCATCAGCAAGAAGATGCAGAACAGCAGAATCAGCACATCGATGAGAGGGATAAAGAACCGCGTTACGTTGCGGTGCGGCATCTTGATCATGACGCCTCCCCCGGCGGCTGCGTCGCCGTGCCCGCAAGGAGCAGGATCATGTCCCGGCCCAGTAGCACGATCCACGTCGGCAAGATGTTGATCAATGCCATGAAGAGCCCGGCCCCGGTGGCAGTGATCGCCGGCGCGATGACGCGTGGCTGAATGCTGCCCGCGGCGCCATGGACGGAGAACGCTTCGAGAATGCCAGCCACGGTGCCAATCAGGCCGAGCATCGGGAACCACTCCGCCGCTTGAGCGAGGTTCGACAGCCAGCGGTCGCTCCCCTCGTCGAAGCCGGTGCCATGCCAGCGCAGCGATTTCCAACAAAGCAGCATCTGCAAAAGGAAGAGTGCCACGCCGCCGCCGATGATGAGCAATTCCATTAGGCCGTAATGTTCGATGAAGAACGCGAGCGCCTTGTGCGGGATGCACATCAGCACAAGCGCCGCCGCCAGAAAAGGTAGGACGCAGAAGAGAAACGGCAGAAGGCCGCGTATCAGCAGTGCTCGCACGATGTAGTCCTTTGCAATCTTTCGCCCCTCTCCCGTCCGGGGGGAGAGGAGTCGGGACATGCAGCCCTGGTGTTTCTTGCTCAACACCGCAATAGGCTCAGCTCTCTTTTCCGCGGAGGAGGTACGAGGACCGAGTTTAGTCCAAGTGCCCCTGCAGACTCTCCGGCAAGCGCTGGACTGTACCAGTTTTATCGACGCAACCGAGCGTCGTCTCGGCTTCCGCGACTAGCACCCCTTCGCGCAGTAACTCGTAGCGATGCTCAATTTTCACCAGCGTCGTCCGCACGACGATGGTTCGCAAGGTTAACAGATCATCGTAGTATGCCGGCCGTCGGTAGCGGACCTGTATCTTTGTCAGAACGAGGTAAAATCCTTGATCTTCGATGTCGCGATAGGTGAATCCTTGCGCGCGCAATAATTCGGTGCGCCCTTGCTCGAAGTATACCAAATAATTGGCGTGATGCAGCAGCCCCATCCGATCGGTTTCCGCATAGCGCACACGGATGGTGATTTCTCCGGAATTCATGACCCCTTCCCCTCTTCGTTTAGCGTTCGCAAGGCAGTACACGAAAGCTAGCCGAAGACCTCGTTATGCGCCGCGCGGTCGACCCCAGTGATCGCGGTAGGTACGTCGCACCATCGGGCCAGCTTCTTTGTCATTGTGAATCTCTTCGGTCTTCGGGTTGAAGTTGATGACCCGCCGCACTCGCGTGGCAATGTTGCCCAGATGGCACAGAGAAGTAGCCAAATGGCCAATGGCAATGTCGGCGTTGGGCCGGTTGCCATTGCGTACGCACTGGAAAAAGTTGCGGTGATGCGCAAGCAGGTTAGCGCCGCCGGTCACGGATTTGAGTTCTTTGTTGCGCGGCCCAAAAAGTCGCCAACCTTCGGAGTGGCCGACAAGAAACATGCCGCGGGTTCCGTAAAAGGCGCAACCGTTCTCGTAGCCTTCCATCTTGTAGGGGGTCCAGATGCGTTGCTCGAAAATCATTTGCTTCTTGCGGTTATTCTTGCCAACCGAGGGCCATTCAAAGATGACGGTCTGCGTATCGGGGAATTCTTGGTCGTCGTCAAAGAAATACTTGCCGCCGAGCGCCGTGATGGTGGAGGGATGCGTGTCTACTTGCAGGCCCCAGACGGCGACGTCGAGATCGTGGACGCCGTCGTTACCCATGTCTCCAGCGCCGAAATGGTACCACCAGCGCCAGACGCCGTGGGCCCGGTTAGCCTGATAGGGGACCATCGTCGCAGGGCCGATCCAATTCTCGTAATCGAGGGCGGCCGGCGGATCGGTCGGCTTCATGCGGCCGATGTTACGGCGAAGCTGGCTATTCCAGACGCGTACCGACAGAACCTCGCCAATCTCGCCTTCGTGAATCATGCGAATGGCGGTCATGTTCATTTCGGTGCTTCGGCTCTGGGTGCCAACCTGGCAGACTTTGCGGGCCCGGCGGGCGGCGTCGATCATGAGCCGGCCTTCGCGAATATTGTGCGAGCACGGTTTCTCGACATACACGTGCTTGCCGGCATCGAGCGCAAGAATGCTGGCCGGGGCATGCCAGTGATCGGGCGTGGCGATGAAGACGGCGACGACCTCCTTGTTTTCCAGAACCCGGCGCATGTCGCCGGTCGTGGCCGGCTCGCGGCCGTCCTGGGCGGCGTTCTTGGCCGCGGTCGCCAGGCGCAGGCGATCGACGTCGCAGACATGCGTGATGCGCACGTCTTTCTGCGTGATCAGCGTGCGGATATGGTGTGTCCCCATCCCCCCGGGGCCGATGACGCCGACGTTGATGCGCTCATTCGCGCCCTGGACGGCCGCGTAACTCGTGGCCGACAGCGTCGCGGTGCCAACACCGACAACACCGGTGGTCTTCATGAAATCGCGTCGAGTAGATTCTGCCATGGTATTCCCTCTGAATGGAGGAGTAGGCGACGTTGCCGATGATATCCGGGCGCTGGTCGAAATGCAAATGTTTGATAGAAATCCATCGCCGCTTGCGGCTTCGCGTTCGCATGGCGCCTTGCGGCCGCGAAGCCGCAAGCGGCAGTCGTGGGACTCCAATCATGAAACAACTCACCATCGTCGTACGCCCCATCACCGCGGAAGCGGTGCTGAAGGCGATCAGTGAACTCGACGTCAATGCCGTTGTCGTTCAGGAAGCGAAAGGCTTCAGTCGGCAGAAGGGCTATCTTGAACGGTATCGCGGCAGCGAGTATAGCATGGCCTTTCTCCCCAAGGTCGAGATCCGCCTCTGGGTCAACGATCAACGTGTTCAAGAGGTCGCCGAGAAAATAACGAAAGCCGCACGCACAGGTCGGATCGGCGACGGCAAAATCCTCATCATGGACGTCGGCTGGCCCGGAGCGATGGAGTTCTAATACGATAGCGATTGTTGTCGCAACTGAGATTCACAGGTGGAGGCACTGTTTCAACTTCGACTTTTTGTTCAAATTGCCATGCACGAATTTTCTGAACGCAACTCTTTTCGGGTGTGTTGGTTATCGAAATGCTTGCACGGGAACACTCACACACCCACGCGGAGGACAGAAAATTCGGCTGGTTTCCGCAACCGTTTTCATAGAAACGACTAAAATCGAGCCTGGCAAATCGGCATGAGACAGTGCCACAGGTGGAAATCACCTCATCGACCTAACTGATTTTAATTCAATCGGTTATGACGCTGATTTTGGTGATTTCTCAACAGTTGGGGGGGTAGGGGCACCGAGGGTATAAGAAAGTATAACAATCTCTCCAACTGCATGAGAACTTTGATAGTGGGTCAGTTCGCCCTACGTCATTTAGCGCCGTCGCTCTAGTCGGTAGTCGTTTAACTCTCGCAGGCGTCGCACGCGCATTAGACGAGATCAAGATTCACGACCGGCAATACGCTCGGCTGGATCTCGATCATCAAGTCGTGGACACCGTCCTCGGGCAAGCAGAATAATTCCCCATCCGTGTGAACGATCAAAGGCAACTTCGAGTGCAGCTTCACGCGCCGGCATCGTCCCTGCCGTATCTTTGGATAAGTTTCCGGAGGCCCGAACAGAGCCAGCCTCGGCAGGAACTGCGTGATCTCCCAGCGCGACAGGTCGGCCGCGTGGACGAAATCGAGCCAGCCGTCATCAATCTCCGCTTTCGGCGCCATGACAAACCCGCCCTCACGCTTGCCCACCAGCGTGCTAAAGAGGAGCGTCGGGACAGTCCACGCGGGTTCATCGTCGATTTGCAGCGTCATCATTGGGAACTGGTAGTGATACATCATCGCACGCAAGGTCGCCAAGCCGTAAAGAAAAACCCCTTGCAGCCGTCGGATGCGTCGCGACTCCCGTGTGACGTACCCATTGAGCCCCATGCCAAGACAGCAGCCAAAATACACCTGCTTGCCGTTCTGCGCTTGCACCAAACCGACATCGACTAGGCGTTTTGGCGTAGCGCCTTCTTGACCCAGACCAAGGCTATAAGCATAATCATTAGCCGAGCCGATTGGTATGATCGTGAACTGGACAGCCAGATCGCCTACCCGCATCAGCCCGTTAAGCACCTCGTGGGCAGTGCCGTCGCCCCCCGCAGCAGCTACGACGGCGAAACCTTCGCGGGCCGCTTGCTCGGCAAGCTCAGTCGCATGTCCGGCGTGCTGGGTTGGGCGAAAGTCAACGTGGGGTCCCCACGATCGGCGGATCTGTTCGAGTCGACGCCGGCCGCGGTTCTTGCCGGCTGCCGGGTTAAAGATCACGCAAAGTTCTGGTGCGGGCATCCGAACCTCGAGCGTGGAGGAATGTTGCTATCATTGTACAAGGGGCGGTTTTGTTTGCTGCTTCGCACGGCGCCATGCGAGCTCGAAGCCGCAAACGGCGAAATCGGATGGACACGCATGAATTTCGACGGCCTATTGGTAATCGATAAGCCGCGAGGCATGACGTCGCGCGACGCCGTTGATCGCGTGCAACGGTGGTTTCCACGCAAAACGCGCATCGGTCACACCGGCACGCTTGATCCCCTGGCAACCGGCGTCCTCGTGGTGTGCATTGGCACGGCGACGCGGTTGACCGAATACGTTCAGAATATGCCCAAGGTCTATCGCGCCGGCATCACGCTTGGCGCCACGTCGGACACCGACGACGCTGATGGCGTCGTCACGCCGACGCCTGACGCGATCCTTCCAGAGGTCGGAAAGATTGAACAAGAGTTGACCGCCTTCGTCGGCAAGATCGAGCAAGTACCGCCGTCTTACTCCGCAGCGAAAGTCCATGGCCGACGGGCCTATGCCCTGGCTCGAAAGGGAACTGAGTTCGACCTAAACCCTCGCCCGGTCACGATTCACCGGATCGAGCTGCTTCAATACCAACCTCCGAATCTTGAGGTGCTGGTCCGATGCGGCAAGGGGACGTACATTCGCTCGCTGGCACGCGATCTTGGAGTTCGGCTCAGTTGCGGCGGGTACATCGCATCACTCCGCCGCCTGTCGGTCGGGTGCTTCACGGAAAAGGAAGCTGTCCACATCGACGCCGATGGCGCCACGGCCCACGAACGCTTGTTGCCAGCCTGGCGAGCCGTACAGGATTGGCCGCCGATTGCGTTGTCGGAGGACGAAACAGTCAAGCTACGCAACGGTCAACAGATTGCACAGCCGAACGATTTGGCTCTTCATGGTGATTGCACCGAGATGGCCGTCCTCGATCACACAGGCAATACCTTGGCGATCGTGGAGCGAATCGACGGCCGGCTGCGCCCGATGAAGGTCCTGGTCGGCGCGGAGGCACGCTGAGCTATCGTGTGGCCTGCGTGATTCCTTGCTTTTGCTCGACACGAGTGATAAACCGACAGCATGAACACGCATGAACTCGTCCTGTTGAGTCCCTACAAGTTTCCAGCTCAGTATGCGATGACGCTGGCCGATGAAGATATGGCCGCCTGGCTGAACGGCTACACCGCACTTTGGCATCCGGCTCTGATCTGGCAAGCAAAAGGACCGCCGCGCACCGAGGCGACCTACGACCACGAGACGCCAAAAGCCAACCACATTTACGCCTTGCCCGAGACGCCGCCCACTTACCTCCCCGAGGACTGGGAGGAACGCGTTCGCCAAGCCGGCGCCCTCGTGTTCAAGACGAACCCCGACCGCGCGACAACGCTCGCGAATCTCCGCGCGTCCCTGACGACCGAAAACGCTCCAGCGCTTGGCTGGAAGGCGGGGCTTGATCTCCCGATGGAAGATCTCGGCCCCTTCTTCGGCTTGGCGTGGGGACACCAAATGCTGGCATCGCTGAGTGAGGCGATGGAGCACGAGAATCTTCTCGATCAAGATCTCTTTTGGAGCGACCTGCAGCAGGCCGTGGCGTTGTTGGCGGGTTTACCGTACACGCCAAGTGCGCCGCCAACGCCGAGCGAGCCGGCCGAACAATACTACGTCGGCGAATCGCCGGATGGATTCAATCCGGAACCGGAAGACTCTGCGGACGCCGAGGTTTCCAGAACACCCATGGATGGACCGGCGCCCCCGGCGCCGACCGAATGGCGCGAGCCGTTGCGCGCCGCTGCAGGACGGTTGCTGAGTGCGCGCGAAGTGCTCTATCCCGTCGCGATTCATTTGCTCGACGTCCGCTTTCTCGACGACTCGACGATGGCGATGGCCGAGGCGGCGGGATTTGACCTGGGCGTCGTCACGAACTTCATCGCCGCCACATCGACCCTCGAAAAGCTGGCGGAACAAGCCCCGCTCCGATTTGCCTCGCTCAAGTCCTCCGTGCAAAACGACCTGGCGGAGGTGTGCGGCGGCAGCTATGTCGAGCGCGAGGACCCGCTTTTGCCGCTCGATTCGCAGCTCTGGAGCCTGCGTCACGGTCTGGATCGCGCCAAGGAATTGCTCGGCGTGGACATCCGCATCTACGCCCGCAAACGCTTCGGGTTCCATCCGCAGATGCCGCTCTTGCTCAGTTCCAATGGCTTGACCAAGGCGCTGTTCCTGACGTTCGACGAGAACTCCGCGGTGCCGAACTATTCCAACGTCGTCGTGAGCTGGCCGTCACCCGACGGCAAGCAGGTCGATGCCTTTGCTCGGCAGCCGAAGTATGCCGACAGCGTCGAGACGTACTTCAATCTCGGCCACTCCTGGTTCAAGACGACGCGTGAGGATCACACGGCCACGATTTTCTTGCTGCATCGCGATAAGCCGACCGCGATCTGGCATCGCGATTTGATGGAGTTGGCACGCCTCGCGCCGCTGCTGGGGGAATGGACGACGTTCTCACGGTACCTCAGCGCCGTGATGCCGGGGGAATTCCCCTCGACGATGACGGCTGACGATTTCCACTTCGACTGCCTCAGCGAACGTATTGCCGTCCACAGCGACGAACCGGTCAGCGTCTTCCCCCGCCACCTGCGCACGCGCCGGCGCATCGACGCCTGCTGGACCTACGCGGCACTTAATCGGGCCCTGAGCGGCATCCGCGATACACTGAACATCGACGAGGCTTTGCGAGCCGTCGAAAAGCAAGCGGAGACCACCTTGAGCGTGCCCGCACAGCTTGACGATCTGGAAAAACGGATCGCCGCGACCTTGGCCGAACGGTTGCAATCCCGCGCTGAACCGAACATGCCGGGCTACATGATCCTCAACCCGTGCGGGTTCGCGCGACGGGCGGTACTTGAACTCGACGGCGGGCCGACGCCGTTGCCGATCGGCGGGATCATCAAGGCATGCCAGATCGACGGGGGCAAGATGCGCACCGTCATCGAGATCCCCGCCCTCGGCTTCGCCTGGCTGCCACGCGAAGGCCCCCGCGGCACGCCCGCCATGGTGACGAAGTTCCGCTGCGGCGACTCTCAGACCAACACCATTCGCAACGACTTCTTCGAGGTTGAGGTTGATCCCCAAAGCGGCGGACTCAAGGCGATTCGCGATCACAAGACCCGTGTGAATCGGCTCGGCCAGATGCTCGTCTTCAATCCTGGCAGCCGCATGGTCGCCAAGGAAATCAAGGTTACGTCGGCGGGTCCGGCGCTGGGCGAGGTCGTCTCGGAAGGCGTGTTGCTCGGGGAGCAGGACCAGGTTCTCGCGAACTTTCGCCAACGGCTGCGCCTCTGGGTGGGCCGACCGCTACTGGAAATGCGTATCGAGATCATGCCACAACAGCCGCCGGCTGGTTATGGCTGGCATGCCTACTTCGGCGCGCGCTTCGCGTGGCGCGACGAACGTGCCGCTCTCGTGCGTGGCTTCAACGGCATGGGCTACATCACGAATCACCCGCGCCCGCAGTCGCCCGACTATCTGGACATCCGCACGCCGCCGATCAGCACGGCCATCCTCACGGGCGGGTTACCGTTCCATCAAAAACAGGGCGGGCGCATGGTCGATGTGATCATGGTTCCGGAAGGTGAAAAGGCGACCGTGTTCGAGCTGGGCATCGCTTTCGATCGCGACGTGCCGACGCAAACTGCCTGGGGCTATGCATCGCCGCTCGCGGTAGTGCCGACGACGAAAGGCCCGCCGCACATCGGCGCATCCGGCTGGCTGTTCCACATTGATGCATCGAACTTACTACTGACACGCATGACGCCGGGCATGATGGAAGGGAACTTGCCGAGTCGTGACGGTAAGGGTGCGGAACCTGCCGACGCCATTACTGCCCGCTTCCTCGAATGCGCCAACTATAGCGGCCTGGCCGAGTTTCGCTGCGTGCGCGATCCCCAGCGAGCCACGGTCCTCAACGCTCAGGGGCAGTTCAGCGTCGAGGCAAATCGCAGTGGCGATGTGGTTCATCTGGAGGTGACGCCGAACGATCTGGTGCATGTGCAGGTGGAATTCGGCGTGCCGCCTGCGCAAACCAATCCAGAGTAATGGGTTGATCGATTGCCCAGGGTGATACGCTCGGCGGTTTCGCGCGCTGAAGTGCGCGAAACCGCCGAGCGTTCATGCGGCTGCCTGATCGAACGATCAGTTTTTCGTACGGTAAGCTTCTTGGGGAAATTTCGATCCGTGTCTCACCTTCCTTCTCCTACTGCGCGAGGGTCCCATGGCTCGCTATGCTCGGTGCCCTGAATGTCGATGCCGTGATGCCGAAAAAGTCTCCTTCACCTGGTGGGGAGGACTCGTCGGCCCGGCTCTGCTGACTCACGTCCGATGTCTGGATTGCGGTACGATGTACAACGGCAAGACGGGCAAATCCAACGACACGGCGATCATTATTTACGTCATCACTGGCGCTGTCCTGGGATTGGGGCTTGGCACGTGCCTCATCGCCTTGGTCATACTGGGGAATATCCGATGATTTGCAAATACCATACGGTTCACTCGCTCCTCGCCATCTCGGCGCTGACGATGAGTTGCATCTTCGCGATTCGTCCCCATACGGGGCTCGGCTCGCCGCCGGAACAGATCGATTTGGCGGCCGCCGATCTGGCTGCATGGAGGACACCGCACGGCGAGTGGACGCAAGTCGCCGGCGTCGAGCTTGATCCGAAGTACCCACGCAAGTTTGTCGCCAAGGAAGGCACCGGAGTCTGGTACAACGGGGTTAAGGGACGCACGGCGAATCTCTACTCCAAACAGACTTTCGCGGACATCGAACTGCACATGGAATTCAACATCCCCAAGGGCTCCAACTCCGGGATCAAATTTCACGGGCATTACGAAATCCAGATCGACGATAGCTTCGGCCGCAAGGAAGTCTCCGGCGAGCACTGCGGCGGCATCTATCCGCGCGCCGAGATTCAGAAAGGGCGCTACACCCACCTTGACAAGGGCATCCCGCCCAAGGTCAATGCCTGCAAGGCGCCGGGCGAATGGCAGACGCTCGATGTGACCTTTCTCGCGCCCCGCTTCGACAAGGATGGCAAGAAGATCAAGAACGCCATGATCGGCAAAGCGGTGCTTAACGGGCAGTTGATTCACGAGAAGCAGGAGTTGCTGACGCCGACGGGCGATCGCTGGCAGAATAAAGAAATGTACGAAGGTCCATTGATGCTGCAAGCGGATCATGGGCCGATGGCGATTCGCAACATGCGGGTACGCGTGCTGAAATGATTCATAACATGACACGGAGGCGAATGTGCGCGATGATCGGCGTGGAAGTATGCCGTAGTTGTCGCTTCAACTCTTATCTCTCGGGTCAGGAGAATATATCATGCTGGCAAGATTGGTCTGCGCGAGCCTCATCGTTGTCGCGGTAGTGATGTGCTGTGACGCTGAGTCCGCTCAGGAAAAGAAAAAACGCACTGGCACGCTGACCGGCGAGGTCAAATCGTCGAAGGTGTCGAAGAACGGCAAGAATCAGATCGTCGAGGTTCTGGCGGTTGGCGAGGAAAAAGAACGGACCTACCGCGTCCAATACGACCCGAAGGTGAAGGGGCCGATCCCCGCTGTCCTCGAAGCTGTGAAGTCAGCCAAAGTCGGCGACCGCTGCCGACTCGACTGGATTGACACTGGCGAAGGGCTGGCGATCACGGCGTTCCAGGTGCTGAAGAAAAAGAATAGCGACAAGTAAGTGAAGGCGAGGAATCGATTCATTTCTTCGGTTGCCGAATTTTCCCCTGCAACTCCAGCAGATCCATCAACGCCTGGTCCATCATGCGTTCGCCCGCGCCGATTTCGATAGGCGAGACAATCGTGTCGGCGCCGTAGCCCCCTTCTGCGACAGCTTCAATCGTCGGGAAATACTGCTGGTAGTCATTGCAGTAGCCGAATACCAGCAAATGATCGAGCCGGGCACGCCGCTTGAGCTGGAGCGCATGGCTCGTGAACAATTCACCGGAAACACCGGCGAAGCCGATGCGGCTATCGAGCAAAGCCGTGGTCAAATGCGGGCGGACGCCTTCGCGGTATTCGCGCTCGTAGAAATCGACGATGCCTGGAAAGAACGCAATCGCATAGGCGGCATACAGAATCGGATTGGTGAGATCAATGCGAGACGTAAACTTGAAGTCGCGCTCGCGTGCTTGCAGCTTCTTCGCTTCCACCTGGTCGCACTTCATCTTCACGCTTCGCTCGACCACAAATCGGCCGACCGCGGCGCCGAACTTCTCCGGGCCAGATTCACCCAGGGGGTTCGACGACAGGTCGCCGGCTGCCCCTTGCAAAAAAAGGCACTGGCCCCCCAACTCTTTCTCAACATGCTGGGCGAAGAAGCCAGGCCAGTCGTGCGAAAATTGGTGCAGGCTGTGCGGCAACATGGTCGGATGGGCGGCGAAGTTGACGACATGCGCGATTGGCTTACCCTTGGCGTCGTCGAGGCGAATAAGGATCATCTCTTTATCGAGCGGGCGATCAGCACGTTTGGAATGGCGATTGCGATTGAACGGCGCCTCGTGCGAGCTGATACCGAGCCTGGCAGGTTGAAGGTTTTTGTTCGCGTCGGTGATGACTGTGACGAGCTTATCCTCCAAGACCCGGACGTAAGGCTTGTCCTTGCTGGGCCAATCATCGAGTTCGAGTACGGGGCCGTGATGGGTGTGGCTGGCCACGAGGAAGATGTTGTCGATCTGCGTCACGGCCTTCACCTGTTTGCGGATGTTGGCCATGCTTTGACGAGTTGGCGCGCGGCCGAGATCGAGACTGACCAAAGCGATCTTGCTATCCCCCACGGCAAGCACGACGGCGCGAGCCGACAGCGGATCGCGCACCTTGACGCTCGGCGCGTCCTTGCGAGCGGCATAGCCCCACATCGGAAAGCCAAGCGGCGGCGTAATGTCAATCCGTGCGGCGCCGACCTGAAGCGGGGCGCCGGCAGCAATCGACGCGCACAGGAACGAAACCACGGTCACGCCGATTATCTTCGTCATGTTTGGCTCGCGGGTGTGGAAGAGGACGGCGGAATCAGCAGCGACACGAGCCATCCGGCAAGGAGGGATGAGGGGAGGGGCATAAGCAGCAACGCGATGAGCATCCAATCGGGCTGGGTTACATTACATTCGTATTTCATCTGAATGAGCGTGACCATCGTCAGGGCGAGCACCACCGCGCCGATGAACCCCGCGTGAATCAGTCGGCCTCGGCCTGCAATCCACGCCGACACGACGCCACCCAGAAATGCGCTGGCTTGCCAGCCGAACAGTAGACCAATCATGGACGCGATCGGCAACGATTCGATCCACGCCTTCATGGCCTGGGGATCCTCTTGCAGTGCATGTATTCGCTCCATCAATGGTTTGTCGCCGGGTGGTGCGTAGATGATGCCGTTTACCGACTCGGCGGCGAAGATCACGATCATGGAAATGATGATACCGACGACAATGGCGGCAATGCTGCGAAGGATTTTCATGACGTCGCTCCTTACTCCGGGGCGAGCATCTTAACGCACGATCGGTGTGCGCCGCAATACCGAGGCCGCGTGCCAGCAAAAAAAATCAGCCCCGTGAATTGCTGTGCTCATCACGAGGCCTTGCATTCAGTCGATGACTATCTGCTATTCCATGACGCGGATGTTCTTGACCTCGATGACGCCGAACTCCGCACGCATCATGAACGGGCTGCTAGCGGTCTTGGTCTTGGAGGTTCGCACCGTATCGCCGTTGATCTTGTGCACGACGGTGTCTCCCTTGACGCTGATCTCCATGGCGCACCACTCGCCTTCCTTGACGTTCTTGAGCCCCTTGAGCACGATGTCAAACTTGGTGCCTCGCAGGAAGAAGTCGTTGTTGCAGGCGGCGCCCGCCTTGAAGTCGAAGCGGATGGTGACGTCCTTGGCGAACTGCTTCGTCGTCTCGATGTAGGAGTCGCCCTTCATCGTGTAATCGATGACGATCGAGCCCTTGTCTACCTTGAAGCGTCCCTTGAACGCCTCGGTCTTACCTTCGAGCGATTCCTTCTTCCCCTTGGTCTGCCAACCGTCGAGGTTCTTGCCATTGAAGAGTAGCGAGAATCCGGGTTCGAGCTTGAACTCACCGGCGTCGAGATGGGGAAACGGAACCAGCACGGCCAGGCCGAGCAACAACGGAGCATGGTAAAGAATTCGCATCGGAGTACCTCGTGAAAAAAGTGGTGATGGCGGGGTGCGGCAAGGTGGGCGGCACTATTATATGAAGCTGCCGCGACATGGTCCGGTCAGAATTGGCTGGGTGATTTTGATTTCCTTTCAGGGGGTTCTGACCCATACGTCGGCGGCAGTGCGGACGTTTCGTGCATTTCGTGCAGCGACACCCCCTACCAGGCGAAACCATTGCACGATAATACAAAGTTATACCAAAACGGAATCTCAGGCAAGTACCATTGATCTCAAATTGCTTACTTACATCGAGTTAAGTCAAGTTTTCCATTTTGAAAAAATCCCTTGAAACATCCTTGACCATTGGTCTTACGTTGTTATACTATCGTTATACTTTGTATGAATTCGACATCGTTATACTTTGTACCAACGAGGTGGCATCATGCGAGATTCACGTAGGGGCGGGTTCACTCTTATCGAATTGCTGGTGGTCATCGCGATCATTGCGGTGCTGGTCGGGCTGCTCGTGCCGGCGGTGCAAAAAGTGCGTGAGGCGGCCAATCGGACGCAGTGTACCAATAACCTCAAGCAAATCGGCGTGGCGTTTCATGCCTTTCATGGCGACCGCGGCTATTTCCCACCGGGTTTCAGTTCGGGCTCGGTTACTCTCGACGGTCCAAGCATGGGACCGGGGTGGGGCTGGGGCACTTACTTGCTTCCCTACCTTGAACAAGGGCCGCTCCACAAGCAGATCAACTTCAACCTCGACATCGCACACCCCGCGAACGCGGCAGCGCGCACGACTAGCCTTTCGACTTTTTTGTGTCCATCCGACAGCCCGGCCGGGCCGACTTTTTGGACGAAGAATGCCGCAGGCGCTCCAATCTGTGAGGTCGCGTTCGGCAACTACGTCGGCATGGCCGGCGTCTATGAGGTTAGCGCTTATCCCGATACCAGCAATGGGGCACAAGGGGTTCTCTTGCGCAATAGTCGGGTGCGCTTTGCCGACATCACCGACGGAACAAGCCAGACATTTTTTGTGGGGGAGCGAGGCGCCCGCCAATCGCCGATGACAACCTGGGTCGGCGCCGTGACGAATGCCTGCGTGCCGCCGGTGCTCAATCCGACTTACAGTGTCGAAGCGGAAGGCGTCCTCGTCCTGACGAACTCAGGCACAATCGCCGAGGGGCGCGTGGCGAACAATCGGCAGGAGCATGTGGAGGATACCAACAGCGCACATACCACGGGGGTCAACTGGCTCTTCGGTGATGGCAGCGTGCGCGGCGTCCACAACTCCATCAGCCCGGCCGTGTGGGTCGCCTTCACGACGCGCGCCGGCGGCGAGGCGGTCGCCTGGCCGGACTAGCGTGACGCAACCTGCTGGCGGGTTCGCGTCGCCAGGGAAAAAACTTCCAGCTATCGCGGCTTCGCGCTTGCATGGCGCCGAGATGTCAAGTTGCCGATGCGTCGGTTGAACCCTATTGTTCCTACAACGCTCCCGATTGCGTGCCCAACAGGAACCCCAAGATGGAATCCGACTCCAGCATCTGGCAAACGCTCGTCCTGCTCTTTCACACCCTTGGTACGCTCGTCATTCAGCTGACGGCGCTCGGGTTTCATTGGCTCTTGTGGATTCTCTGGGGAGCGTGGTGCCTGTGCGGGGTCAACTGGAAGAAGGCACGCCATTTTCTTGCCTGCGGCGCCTGGGCGCCGGCCCTGCTCTTGATTCTGCTCATTGCCATCGTCTGGTCGCGGCTCGATGCCCGGCCTTGTGCCACATGCGGATTGCCAAACTTTTGGTGGCAGCTGGGCTATGTCAGCCTGCTGGCTGGCATCGCGATGTTCTGCGGCTGGCTGCAAAGCGTCCTGCACTGGACGCCGCACGACATCAATCTCGACCCACCGGCCCACGCCCATGGGCACGATCACGGGCATGCCCATCATTAAACACGTTATGAACGGTTGCGCAGTGTGAATGGCTGGATATTTACGCGCACGGCCGAGCGAGACTTCGGTTGCCTGGGGGGTTGGCTAGCGGGGCGAGAATTCCTTGAGCAGGAACTCCTGCGATTCTTGCCAGACCGCGGCGGCCGAGGTGAAATCGACGGTTAATGGCCGCACGGTGCGGGCCTCTTCGAGATGCTTGATCGCTCCAAGCTTGACCTGGGGATTGAGCGGAATCTGCCGACTCTTCGATTGCGCCAGCTTCGTTTCCACCTCGGCGCTGAGCAGATAATCAATTAGCTTCCTGGCGCCTGGCGGGTTCGGACACCCACTGATCATCGCAACCGTATTGGGGATGAAGAGAGTATCGCCGTCGGAAAAGAGCATGACGACAGGCTTGCCCGCTTCGATCTCGGCAACGGCATCGTCGGTGTCGGTCAAGCCGACGGCGTACTGCCCGACGCCGACGCCAACGGCGACGCGTTTGTTGCCTGCGACCGCCTCAATTCCATTCGCGTTCAGACGCCGATAAAATTCGCAGGCCTTCTCACGCCCCCAGGCTTGGAACAGGCACGCCGCCTGGGTTGCCGTAGTGCCGAAGAGCGGCTGCGCCATCGCGATTTGCCCCTTGAAGCGTGGCTCGCCAAGATCCCACAAGCTTGCCGGGAAATCTTCTTTCTTGATCTTGTCGGTGTTGACAAGCAACACACGAGCCCGGGCGGCAAACGCCGTCCAGGTGTGATCCTTGGCCTTGTATTCACCCGGATACGGCGCCGCCGATGGACTCGCATAGGGTTGCAAAATGCCTTTTTGCTGGAGCCGAATGGTTGCGAGGATTTCGTTGTTCCAATGCACATCACAGCGCGGCTGGGTACTTTCGCGGATCAGGTTCTCGTAGAGCTGCACCGATTTGTTCGCTTCCGTGTCCCAGCGTACGTCAACTTGAAGGCCGCTTTGCCTCGCGAAATCCTGAAGAATCAGCTCGGCAAACTCACGGTCATGTGCGCAGTAGACAACGACGCGGGAGGCAGCGTCGCGCCGGCAACCTGGTAGAAGAGCCGGCGCCATGGCTAGCAAAAACAAAATAGCCAGGGGAATCCGAAGGGAACGGTGCATGGCCGATTCCTGCTGCACGCGGTCTGTTGATCGCGGCTCGTTGGCGCTCGGCTCAGTTCGGGGTGCCGACGACATCGGGCCGCAAGCTGTCGCGCGGAGAAAAGTACTTTATCAGCCGCACCTCGTTGCCCTTGTCATTGTAAGCCATCTCATCGACCAGGCCGCGCGACATCATGATGCCGAAGCCCCCCTCGCGAATGCCGAGGGTCTCGCGGACCATCATGTGGCTGACCGGATCGTCCTGACTGGCGGCGTGCGGCAGCTGGGTAGGAATGAACCCCGGGCCGGTGTCCTTGATATCGATGGTGACTTTTTGGGGATCGATGCGGTAATCGACCGTGACGATGCGTTCCGCCTGCTTTTGGTGGCCCCATTCGATCGCGTTGGTGCCCAACTCGCGCACGGCGGTGGTCAGTTGCTTGATTTGCTGCTTGCTCAGGCCACTGAAAAGGAAGAGCGACCCCAGCAAGTGGTTCAATTCTTCCAGATAGTGCGTGTCGCTTTGCAGGTGGAAGCGAATTTCTCCCTGCGTGCCGTGCTCCTTGAGATCTTCGAGCCAATTGAGTGCGTCTTGAATCGCCTCGTTAAGCGTTTCGGCCGTGAATGGCTTGGTGAGGTAGGTGTTGGCGCCCACCTGCAAGCCATGCACCTTGGCTTCGAGATCGGACATGGCCGTGATCATGATGACCGGTACGAGATTTGTTTCGCGATCGAGCTTCAGCGTTTCACAGATGGAATACCCGTCCACATCTGGCAACATCAGATCGAGCAGAATGACCGCGGGGCGATTCCTTTGCACCCACTCGACGACGTTCTTGCCTTCGAGCAAGACTGTCGGCTCGAACCCCCAGTGCCGCATGTGCTCAGCGAGCAGCATGGCCAGGTCTTGTTCATCATCAACTATCAGGGCTTTGCGATTCATGGTTCAACCTCGCTGGCAACCCTTGTTTGGCATCACGACTGGAACGAGTGTTCCGGACCGGGAAAGCTCCCCTCCCTCACCTCGCGACAATACTGCTGGACCGCATTGGAGATGGTCGCACCGATGTCGGCAAACTGCTTGACGAAACGCGGGTGCAAGTCGCCGTAGAGCCCCAGCATGTCGTGCGTGACGAGGATCTGGCCGTCACAGCCGACCCCCGCGCCAATGCCAATGGTCGGAATCTTGACAGACGAGCGGATCTGTTCCGCGAGATCGACCGGCACGCATTCGACAACGAGGGCGAATGCTCCGGCTTGCTCGATGGCGAGGGCGTCGTCGAGAAGACGTGCGCCATCGCGCTGCACGCGGAAACCACCCAAACGATGTACCGATTGCGGCGTCAAACCAACGTGCCCCATCACGGGGATGTCTGCGCTCACGACTGCTTCGACTGCGCGCACGCTGCGTTCGCCCCCTTCGAGCTTCACGGCGTGGGCGCCCCCTTCCTTGACCAGGCGGCCGGCGTTTTCCAAGGCTTGCTGCGGGCTCACCTGGTAGCTCATGAAAGGCAGGTCGGACACAAGCAGACTGGTGCGAATACCGCGCGCCACCAGTCGCGTGTGGTAGATCATCTCATCGACCGTGACCTTGAGCGAGTGCGGTTCTCCCTGCATGACCATGCCCAGCGAATCGCCTACCAGGAGTGCATCGACTCCCGCGTCATCGAGAATGCGGGCAAGCGTATAGTCGTACGCCGTAAGCATGGTCAACGGCGTACCGCGCGTCTTGGCGGCCATGAAGTCCGGTACCGTCATCGGCCGGCGTTCTTTCGCCGGCGTCAGGGCGCCGTTCGTTTTGGCATGAGTAGCGGAGGGAGCCATGGACAACTCCAGTAGAGGACGGGTGAAGGCCATCCGTCCATGTGGCATATTATATACTGATTGCGGACCGGTTCGCCACAACCACCCAACGAACCGTGGAGGAGACCTCATGACGCGATCCATCCGTGTCGGCTTGATCGGTGCGGGGGCCAACACCCGCTTGCGGCATATTCCGGGGCTTTTGGCGATCGAAGGGGTTGAGCTTGCCGCAGTCTGCAATCGTCGGCCCGAATCCACGCAGACGGTGGCGCGCGAGTTCAACGTGCCGCGCGCCTACGAACAGTGGGAGCAAGTAATCGCCGATCCCGATGTTGACGCTGTGGTTATCGGCACCTGGCCCTATTTGCATTGCCCGATCACCGTGGCCGCCTTGCGCGCGGGCAAGCACGTTTTGACCGAAGCCCGGCTCAGCATGAATGCCGCCGAGGCCCATCGCATGCTCAAGAGCGCCCGTCAGCACGGCCATCTTGTCACGCAGGTGGTGCCCAGCCCGTTCGGCCTCAAGGGGCATGAGGTCATCAAGAAATTGCTGGCAGACGGATACCTGGGCGAACTACGCGAAGTCCACGTTTGCTGCTTTAATGCCCCGCTCGCTGACCCGGAGGCGCCGCTCTCCTGGCGGCAGGACGCGACGCTCTCCGGTTTCAACATGCTGACGCTTGGCATCGTCCATGAGACGTTGACGCGCTGGGTGCCGCCGGTGATCGAGGTCCAGGCCCAGGTGCAAGCCCATGTCGCTCAGCGACTCGATCCGCAGAGCGGCGTTTATCGTCCAGTCGGAACTCCCGACAGCGTGCAGGCGTTAGCCGTGCTCGAAGGGGGCGCACGCGCCACCTACCATTTCAGCGGCGTTACTCCGTTTGGACAGGCTGCAAACATCCAGCTTTTCGGGTGCGACGGCGTGCTTTGTTACGACTTGTTGACCGACCGCATTCACGGCGCGAGTCGGCACGCCGGAGGCTCGCCGGGGCGCATGTCTGATCTCGACGAGATTGCCATCCCGCCGGAACTCGCGCGCGGCTGGACGGTTGAGGCCGACTTCATCGCTGCGATTCGTGAAGGGCGGGCGATTGAATTCACGACCTTCGCAGATGGCGTGGCTTATATGGAGTTCACGGAAGCTGTCGCCCGCAGCGCGGAGACCGGCGCGTGCGTTGCACTACCGCTCGAAGAATTCGCGGCCGTAATGGAGTAGTGCTCGAGTAATAATCGCCATACTGCAAGCTGCGGTCAACGCCACAAGAACGATTTCAGACTGCTCACGACCGCGAGGCACGCCGTGAGGGCCAGCAACATCAGGATGCACAGAGCCGACACGCTGTTGTCCACGCCGGTGTGCATTTGTTTGAGGAGCGTGGCGGCGAACGCCTCCCAGCCCGGTGTAGCGACACGGTCGCTGGCGCCGACTTCAGCGAGGCACAGGGCCGAACTGGTCAATCCACACACCAGCACGGGGCGCCATGTCGCTGGAGCGACCACATGCAAGAACTCGCTTAGCGCCCCCGCCCCGCCGAGGCGTGCCTCTTCAAAGAGTTCGCGCGGGAGCAGCCGCACCACGGGCCAAAGGAAGATTACGGCGATCGGCAATGTGCGCAACCCCTGCGCCCACATCAACGGCGCCGGGGACGGACCGTACCAGAGCAACACCTTCCACGGCCCTTCCGGCAAAAGCATGATGGTCTGATGGAGCGCCATCCCCACGGCCGGTCCGGGCAGCACCCAGACCCATGTTAGCACTCCGAAGAGCAGCCACCGAAACCAGACGCGTTCTTTCGCCAGCCAACAGCCGATCACGCCGATCACCGCGACGCCCAGCCCGGTCACAGCCGAGGTGACCAGGGAGGCGAGCAAATCGCTGCCCAGCACGCGCAGGGCGACACGCAAGAAATACCAGGCGGTGTCTGTTTCCCAATGCTCTGGATGGCCCGCCAGTCCGAGTTTGCGAACCAAGCTGCCAAGAGGCATGATCAGCATGCCGATCAGTGCGGCAGAGATAATTGGAAGCAACCAGCGGGGTCTCAGGTCCAGAGCGAGGTCCATGCGCTGAGGCAAGAGCATCGGCGGCAGTGATTTCTCGATGTGGGCCACGACGGCGAGCACCAGCGCCCAGGCCGCGAGCAAGGCAGGCAGCGTCACGACCAGCGTTCGGGCCAGGCCAATCTCGCTCAAGGCGAACTGCGTGCGCATTTCCTCGGCCAGCGTGCGCACCTGCATCATCTCCGTGACCGTGGTTTCGGCCGCCGTTTGCATGGCGACGAAAAGCGCCGCCGCCAAAAGACTCGCCCGCGTCCGCGGTAGGGTGATCACTAGCAACACGCGCCAGGGACCTACAACCTGTCGGGCTTCGTCCTCCAGTTCGGGCTCCACCCGCGATAGCCCCATGCCGACCAGAAACGCGGCCCACGGCACCGCCGCAATCGCGTGGATCCAGATCGCGGCTTGCATCCCACTCGCCCATGGTCGGCCCGGTGCGTCACGCCAAAGATCGATTGGCAACCAGCCCTGGGCACCGAGCAATGCCTGCCAGCTCGATACCACGATCGGCAACGGAACGAACAAAGCCAGGGCCAGGAGAACTTGGGCGCTGCGACGGCCAAAAAAGGAAGTGCGAAAAAGAAGCACGGCAAGACAGATACCGATCGGCAGTGAAATCGCAACGACGCCGGCCGTGAGAGTCAGAGTATTGGTGCAAAGATGGGATTGCCGTTCGACATCGTCCGGCGTCCACGCCCAGGCCGCAGGCGACAGCAGCTCGCCGAGCGGCATCAGGAGCGGGAGCACGACAAATACGAACAGCCCCACGCCATACGCCAGGCGCCAGCCGTTCATGGCCCGGCCCGCTCGGAGCGTTCCTCGCGGCGCGGCCTCGCCGTTAGCTCCCTCGGCGCCGCGATGCGAACGTCACGCGTTACATCGGCCCGTCCAAGTCTAGCGGCAGCTTTGTCCTTGTCGTCCTTCTTATCGTCCTTCTTGTCATCCTTCTTGTCGTCTTTCTTATCGTCCTTCTTATCGTCTTTCTTTTCATCCTTCTTGTCGTCTTTCTTGTCGTCCTTTTTCTCATCATCTTTCTTGTCGTCGTCCTTCTTTTTTTCTTCGACTGGTTTCTTTGGTTCCCTGGGGAGGATGACGTCGATGGTCTTCATGATCCGCGCCCGAGGGGATTCACGGTGACGCAGGCACAAGATCTGCCCGTCGTTTGCTGCGAGATAGACTCGGTCGGTCCATTCATTGGCGACGGCGATTGTCCAGTCGGCGAGATCGAGCTTGGCCAAGGCTGTGCCGCGGCGCTGGTCGAGCACAAAGAACTTTCCTTGCTGATCGAGGGCATAAACGAAGCTGTCATTAGCAGCGAGAAATCGGGTCGTCTCCCGGCTGGTCCAGACCTCTCGGCCCGTTGCACGCTCGATGCGGCGTAGGCCAGCTCGCTCGGGGGCGATAAAGACGTCGCGGTCGTTCACTTCCGGCTTTTCATGAACTGCGGCCCCGGCGACATGGCGCCAGATGAGCCGGCCGCTGCGGAGATCGATGGCATAAAGGTTGAAGTCGTCCGCCGCCAAGTAGCCGACCTGTTGATGCTGCCCCGGCGCCGCATTCGTGCGCCCCGTCGTTTTGAACTCCCAGAACTCGAGTCGCTTTCCCGATTCGAGCCTGTTGATTGAGGTAAGAACGCCGTTCGTGGTCAAAATTCCGACCTGGTCCCCATAGATCAACGGAGAGCAGGTGGTGAGCTGATCGGCCAGCCCATAGCCCCAGTAGTACTCCGGTTGCGGCGAATCGAAGGCGATGGAGGAGCCGTCCGCTTGCGGTGTCTCATCTTTCCCATCTTTCTTGCCCCCCTTGCCCGCTTCCGTCCGCGCTCGGTCACGTGCGAGTGCTTTCTCGATCAAATCGTACTCAGGGATGAGATAGGAATACACGCGATTCCCCATCGGCACGTACAGCAGTTTTTCGTCCGCTATCAGGGGAGCATTCGGCGTATAGGGGAGATCGAAGCCGAAGGTAAGCTCCTTGAGCTTCGGCTCGTAGGTGAATTGGCGCTGAGAACCGTCAAAGCGATTGATTACGTGCAGCACATTCTTGCGCGTCACAAAGATGCTATGCGAATTGAACGCGGCCGCCTGCGGAGTGCCGTACGCGACACCGACGTGCGTTTTCCAGAGCAAGTCGCCGTTGTCGGCATTGTAAAGCGAGACGGCCCCCTTGTAAGTCTGGACGACGAGTTGCGAAGTCGGAATACCAGGGATGAACTGCACGCTGAAGATGCCGTCGCGGCTGCCGTCCACAGTGACGCGCGTGTTCCAGGCGGTTACGAGCTGCATGCGTTCAAGCGCATCGCGCGGAGGGAGCTTGGGACTGGTGAACACCTTGTACGGTGCTTGCGCGTTCACCGAGACGATGGAGATCAGCACAAGTGCGCCGGCTAGCAATTGATTCTTCATGGCAAATTTCTCGCGAAACTGGGCCCTCTCAGTGTAACACGCTAGGGGATGCGGCCGAAAGGCCTTGAGCGACAATTTCTGCGGCGCGCCCCACTGCGGGGATGGACCGATGCTAGAATCGTTAAAATCGGTGCGTTGATCGCCCTGTCAGCCAGGAACGCCAGCGACGGGGTCCATCCGATGGCGCCCCATCACCCCTTGCCGAGCTTGCGTTTTTTCGCAAAGAATTCGGACAGGATCGCGCTGCACTTTTCCGCTAGCACGCCGCCGACGATCTGGGCGCGATGGTTGAGCCTTGGATCGCTGGTGATGTGGTAAAGCGTCTCGCATGCCCCCGCCTTGGGATCGACGGCGCCATAGACGACCATCGGCAACCGTGCGAGAACGATCGCCCCGGCGCACATGGGGCAAGGCTCTAGCGTCACGTACAGGACGCAGTTCTCCAGGCGCCAGGACTGCAAGGACGCCGCCGCCTGCGTGATGGCGACCATCTCGGCGTGGGCCGTTGGGTCTTTCAACATCTCGCGTTGGTTGTGGGCCCGTGCGATCACTCCGCGCTCGAGCGAGACGATGACACAGCCGATGGGAACCTCGTCCTCGTCTTCCGCCGCCCTTGCTTCGTCGAGCGCCATCTCCATATGTTCGACGTGAAACGGATGGCGCGGGTCGGTCAGCGGCAGATCAAAGGGGGACCAGTCGGACACGATATTCCTCCGCGTGTTTACGTTGAGCGCTCGCGCAGCGCTAGGCGAGCGCCAAACATGAACTCACTTGACCCCTATCTGGGAAAACACGAAGCTCCACACGTCAGCTTGCTCATCGAGGATCAAACCTCGCGGCTTGCCGGCGCCGTGTCCCGCGCGCGTCTCTTGGCGCAACAGGATCGGCCCATTTCCGTTCGACGCCGCCTGCAGCCGAGCCGCCATCTTGCGCGCATGAAGTGGATCGACCCGGCTATCCGACGCGGCTGTCGTGATCAGCATAGCCGGATACGCCGTGTCGGCCTTGACCTTCTGATACGGCGAGTACGCGTAAATCCACTTGAAGTCCGCTGCCTTGTCGGGATTGCCGTACTCGGGAATCCAGAGACGGGCGATGAGAAACTTGTGATACCGCGTCATGTCCAGGAGCGGCACCTGGCAGACGACGGCCTGGAAGAGATCGGGCCGCTGGGTGGTGACAGCCCCCATGAGCAGTCCGCCGTTGGAGCCTCCCTGGATTGCCAGCTTGTCTTTGCGGGTGACCTTGTTCGCAACCAGCCATTCGGCCGCCGCGATGAAGTCGTCGAAGGTGTTC
>SXGT01082257.1_pt1 | contig 81593 bp, 54 predicted proteins | sample 3176221 | NCBI WGS metagenome assembly SXGT01 (sample SAMN11356862, study PRJNA531348) | freshwater metagenome | isolation source: freshwater sample F1-120 | place: China: Fuxian Lake, Yuxi | collected 2017-12-25 | reverse complement strand
GGTTGGCGTCGTCGGGGCAGTTGTCGACGCTGTCCTCCACCCCGTCCTCGTCGCGGTCGTCGACCGGGGTGGGCGAATCACACGCGTCGCCAATGCCGTCCAAGTCGCTGTCGGCCTGGGTCGGGTTGGCGTCGTCGGGGCAGTTGTCGACGCTGTCCTCCACGCCGTCTTCGTCGCTGTCGCCCTTCGGGTCGGGCGAATCACACGCGTCGCCGAGGCCATCCAAGTCGCCGTCGGCTTGCGACGGGTTGGCGACGAGGGGGCAGTTGTCCTCGCCATCGGCGACCCCGTCGTCGTCGTCATCGTCGTCGCAAAGATCGCCGTCGCCGTCGCCGTCGGTGTCCAGCTGGTCCGGGTTCTGCACATCGGGGCAGTTGTCTGAGCAGCCGAACGTGGCACCGGTGGTGCAAGGCGCGTCCTCGGTGGTGGGGACGCCGTCTCCGTCATCGTCGTCCTCACACGCATCGCCGATCGCGTCCGCGTCGGCGTCCGCCTGATCCCCGTTCGGGACCAGCGGGCAGTTGTCGTCGCAGCCCGCCAGCTCACCGCCGACGCACGGCTCGTCTCCGGTCCCTTCTTCGACGCCGTCTCCATCGAGATCGGGGTCACAGACGTTGCCGAGGCCGTCTTCGTCGGCGTCCACCTGGTTCGCGTTCGGCGTGGCCACGCAGTTGTCGTCGCAGGCGTCGACCGCGCCGGTGGCGCACGCGCTGTCGCCGATCTCCCCGCTGCCGTCGCCGTCGTCGAAGATGCCGTCGTCGTCGCGGTCGGGGTCACACACGTCGCCAAGGCCGTCCTCATCGAGGTCCTCTTGCTGCCCATTGGCGATCGCCGGGCAGTTGTCGTCGTCGTCGAGCACGCCGTCCTGGTCCTTGTCGAGGTCCGGGCTAGCGAGCTCGAGGGTCCACGTGTGCGACGCCGGCGTCGGGTCCACGTTCCCCGCCGGGTCGTTGGCACGCACCGAGAGCGTGTGGGTCCCCTCAGGGAGGGACTCGGTGGAGTACACCTCGTCGCACGGGGCGAACGGGCCATCGTCCACGCGACACTCGTAGGTCACGCCAGTCTCTGTGGACCCAAAGTCGAAGTCAGCGGTCGGATCGATGGTCGGGTCCGCCTCGGCGGCGTCGAAGGACGTGTCCGGGGGCGTGGTGTCCACCGTCCACGTGTGCGAGGCCGGCGTCGGGTCCACGTTGCCCACGGCGTCGATCGCCCGGACCGTGAGCGTGTAGGTGCCGTCCGGCAGCGCCGCCGTGCTGTAGCTCTCTGGACAAACAGCGAACTCCGCGTCGCCAATGCGGCACTCCCAGGTCACGTCGTTCTCGGTCGCGCCGAAGTCGAAGTCGCCGGTGTCGTCCGTGGTGAAGAGGGGCTCCGCAGCGTCGAGGAGCGTGTCCGGGGGCACCGTGTCCACGGTCCAGGTGTGGCTGGCCGGCGTCGGGTCCACGTTCCCGGCGGCGTCGCGGGCGCGCACCACGAGCGTATGGGTGCCATCGAGGAGGGCGACCGTGCTGAAGACCTCCGGACAAGCGGCGAACTCCACGCTCCCGATGGAGCACTCGTAGCTCACGCCCGCCTCGGTGGAGCCGAAGTCGAAGTCGCCGTTGGCGTCGGCCGTGGGGCTGGGCTCGGCTTCATCGAAGGACGTGTCCGGAGCGCTCGTGTCCACGGTCCAGGTCACCGACGCGGGGGTCGCGTCCACGTTCCCGGCCAGGTCGCGGGAGCGGACCTCGAGGGTGTAGGTCCCATCTGCGAGCTCGGGCGTGGCGAAGAGCTCTGGGCAAAGGACGAACGGGTCTTGGCCGATCCGGCACTCGAACGTGGCCGCGGGGTCGTCCGAGGCGAAGTCGAAGTCGCCGGTCGGATCGTTCGTGGGGTTGGGCTCCACTGCGTCAAAGGCGGTCGACGGCGGCTTGGTGTCGACCGTCCACGTGAAGAGAGCGGGCGTGGGATCCCCGTTGCCGGCCGCGTCGATGGCACGGACCTCCACAGTGTAGGTCCCGTCGAGCAGCTCCGGGGTGGCCCACAGCTCGGAACAGGCGGCGAAGGCGTCGCCATCGAGCCGGCACTCATAGGTCACGTCGAGCTCGTCGGCGCCGAAGTCGAACTCACCCGTCGTGTCGGAGGTGACTTCCTCGGGGGTGAGATCGAACAAGGTGCCCGGCGGAATCGTATCGAGGGTCCATGTGTGCGTGGCCGGTGTGGCGTCCACGTTGCCGGCGGCGTCGCGGGCCCGCACTGCGATGACGTGGGTGCCGTCGAGGAGCGTGGTGGTGGAGAAGACCTCGAGACACGGCGCGAAGGCCGCCGTCCCCAGCCGGCACTCATAGGTCACCCCAGCTTCGGTGGCGCCGAAGTCGAAGTCGCCGGTGTCGTCGCTGGTCAGCGCCGGCTCGGCGGCGTCGAAGCTGGTGTCCGGCGCGGTGGTGTCGACGGTCCACGTGTGGGACGCGGGCGTGGCGTCCACGTTCCCGGCGAGGTCACGGGCGCGCACCTCGAGGGTGTAGGTCCCATCCGCCAATTCAGGCGTCGAATACACCTCGGGGCAAAGCGCGAAGCTCGCGCCGCCGATGCGGCACTCGAAGGTGACGCCCGCCTTGTTTGACGAGAAGTCGAAGTCGCCGGTCGAGTCCGAGGTCGGGTTCGGCTCGGTGAGGTCGAACGCCGTGGCGGGAGGCGTGCCATCGACCACGACGGGCGCCACCCCAAAGGCGCGCGCCTCGCCCACGAAGTCCGAGTTGTCGAAAGACACGATGACGTCGCTTCGGTAGGTCCCGGCCGCGATGCTGCCACCCACGGTGGCGCCGGTCGTAATGGTGAAGGACTGTCCCGGTGCAAGGACCTGCGCGCCGAAGTCCCAGGTGAGCTGGGTGCGGTTTTGTCCCAGGGCGAGCGGGTCGGTAGGCGGCGTGGTGGCCGTGGGCGCTACCGATGTGAGGCCGGTGACGACGCTGCTCCCGGCGGTGAACTCGAAGCGACTGGCCGCGCTGGACCCGCCGGCGGTGGGGAGGAGATCCGTGACCCGAATGCCGGTGGCGTTGGACGCGCCTTGGTTCTTGATGGAGAGGGTGTAGGTGAGCGATCCGCCCGGCGAACGAGAGCTCGGAGTGGCCGTCTTGGTGATCATGAGGTCGGCGCGGTCGGAGATGAGCGTCACGCATCGAAAGGTGACCCCGTCCGGCAGCTGCGTGCTGGAGAGGGTGGCCGTATCGGTGACGATTTCGCCCGTCGCGCCATCGACCCGGACGTCGAACTCGAGGCTGCCTCCGGCGCCCGGCGCCAGCGTCGCGAGGGTCTGGAAGAAGAATGTGGCACCGGCGGCCGGCGCTGCAGGCGAGATCGGCCGGATATCCGGGCCACTCAAAAGCCGGACCGCCGTGACCGTGCCCGACACCTGGCCCGGGAGCTGGTTCTTCAACACCACGTTCTGGTGGGTGTCGTTGCCGGTGTTCAAGTAGGTGACGCGATAGGTGACCAGGGAGTCGAGCGGCAGGGAGGAGCCCGTGAAGGCGATCCCGTCAATGGCCACGGGTTGTACGGATACGAAGAGCTTGGAGTTGTTGTCCGCCACGGAGGGCACGGCGTACCGCCACGCGTTGTCTTGCCCGGCCTTGCCGGCGGCCTGAGCCGAGTCCCCACCGAAGACCTCGCTGTTCATGATGAGGCCGGCAGGGGGAGGCGCCGCCGTCAGGCGGACGGTGAAGCGGACGTGCTTCAGCTGCCCCACATCGAGGCGTCCCACGGCAAAACGGAGCGCGTTCGTTCCCGCAGGCAACGGGGTCGTGGGCGAGAGCGCGAACCCAGAGGTCGTCAATGCGCCCCCGATGTGGGTGGCGCTGGAGGGTCCGGTGCCCGTGCCGGTCTCCGTGGTGGCCGGCCCTTCCGAGGTGAGCCCGATGCGCGAGCCGGGGTACGCGATCCGCTTCCAGGGGCCCGTGGCGCCCAGGTTGTCTCTGGAGTAGCCGGTCTCCGGCCCCGCGACGGGGGAGCCGGCGCCGAACGGCGTGGCCCCCTGGCCGTTCCCGATCGAGGGGGCCGGCGACGCGGGCGATGCCAGACTGCTCACCCCACCGTTGTTGGAGCCGAAGGCGTTGGTCTGAGCCGCGTCCCAGAGGTTGTGGGCCGTAGCGCGCGCCTGGGCGAGGATATCGTTGAGGGCGTTCTCTCCGGTCGGGTTGACGTCGTAGCCGTTCGTCCCTTGTCGTACTCGGCCGTCGGTGCTGGGTAACACGAACACGCCCGTGCGGGAGTCGGTAGAGTAGAAGATGCCCGTATCGGCGTAGAGCTGGGCAAGGCTCCCGTTGCACTGGCCGAGGGGCTGCCCGGAGCACTCGGGGGTGTAGAGGCTTGCCCACGCCGCGTCCCCCGCGGTGAAGGTGCGGCGGCCCCGGGCCCCCCAGCCGTTCGGGATGGGCCCAGGAGTCGCGGGGGGGACCGCCACGAAGCTGCCATCGGCCTGCTTCGAGACGATCGCCGCGTCCACCACCTCGACGCCAGCCGGCAGATACACCGTGACGTAGCCGTTCGGCCCTACGAAGGCGCCGTTCTCGACCGGCGTGAACTGCACCACGTAGCTGACGATGTCGCCTTGGACGAGACCCGGCACACTGGTGGTGGCGGCGCGTTCGGTGAGCATCGCCACCGTGTCCGGGGCGAGGTGTATCGCCGTCTGGACCTGAGCGACGCTATGCGCCATCGCCGCCTGGCTGAGCAGGCTGGCGGAGAGCGCGAATAGGGAGCCTCTGCGGAGCTGTGTAGACATCGAACGGTTCCTCGCCTTTGGGGCGTCCATCGGACGCCCAGGATCGCCACGTTAGCGGAGGCGCGCCCACACTCACGAAAATGGCCTCCGCGGCTCCCCACGGGCGGGGCGGGCCGAACCGTGGCGTAAAAGAAGTGGACGGCCCGTCCGTGGAGCGCAGTCCCGTCACACCCCTCGCGCCCCCGATCGGGCTCCTGCGCCCCGACGCGGCTTGGCACGCCGGATGCTGAGGCGGTCCCCCGGCTCAACCGCGCGAGCGGGACGTATGGGAGGAATAGCGATGCGTAGGTCATGGTCGAAGTGGTTTCACGGGGCGGCGGCCGCAGGGCTGCTGAGCGCGCAGGCAGTTGGGTGCTCCAGCACCTCGAGTGACGTGGAGGCCGAGGTCCCGACCAGCCGGGACGAGATCCCCGACCGCACCACAGACCGCGCCGTCTTCCAGGAGAAGAACATGGCGCTCACCCTCCCGGGCGACGGTACCGCCCGCCTGGAGGTCTCGATCGGAAACCCTGGGAACGGCTCCGTGGACGGCGACGTGTCCATCGGGCTCCGCGACCTCGACGGCAAGGTGGTCGCCGAGGGTCGCAAGGCCTTCACGGCGGCCCCAGGCGGCTCCGTGGTCTCCCTCACGCTCGACGGGCTACCCGTCGACACCACGCGCGCCGACCTCATCAAGTACGTCTTGGACTACCGCCTCACGTGGGGCGGCGGCGGGGCAGACGGGGCGCGCAGCGCGTACGACGCCCTCCGAAAGCTCCAGGTCATCCTGATGGCTCAGGACGAGGTGGAGGCGGGACGCCCGGCGCACCTGTCGCTCTTCGCGCTGGACCCGGCATCGCAGAAGCCCGTGGCCGGGACCGCCGTGCACGTGGTGGCCACGGCTCCCGACGGCAGCGTCGTGGAGGTCGACCTCGCCACGGACGAAGCCGGCGCAGCCAGCGGCGAGATCGCGCTCCCTCCGGGCGTGGACGTGGGTCAGGTGACGGTGGTGGTCACGGTCGTCGGCACCGGCGCCACGGTCACCGAGGAGGTGCCGGTGGCCGTGGTGCGCAACCAGAAGGTGCTGGTCACAACCGACAAGCCCCTCTACCAGCCGGGACAAACCGTCCACATCCGCGCCCTCGCGCTCAAAGCGAGTGACAAGACGCCCGAAGCGGGCAAACCCTTTACGTTCGAGATCGAAGACGCCAAGGGCAACAAGATCGCCCGGGAACTCGCCACCACCGACGCGTACGGCGTGGTGTCCACGGACCTGAAGCTGGCGCGCGAGCTCAACCTCGGCACCTGGACGATCCGGGCCGTGCTGGGCGAGACCGTGAGCGAGAAGACCATCACCGTCGACCGCTACGTGCTCCCGAAGTTCAAGGTGGACGCCGGGCTCGACGCCCCCTGGTACCGACCGGGGGCAGAGGTCACCGTGACCGGCGACGTCCGATACTTCTTCGGGAAGGCCGTGAACGGCGGCACCGTCAAGGTAGTGGGCTCCACCTTCGACGTGAACTTCACGCCGTTCGCGGAGGTGCAGGCCACCACGTCGCCCGACGGGACGTTCCAGGCCAAGCTCACCCTGCCCTCCTACGTGGTGGGCACCGCCCTCGACGCGGGCAAGGGGCTCCTCAAGGTCGACATCGTGGCCACCGACACCGCCGGGCAAGAGGTGTCAGTCGCGAGGACGGCCGCGATCGCGCAGGGCGCGCTGGACGTGGCCCTCGTGCCCGAGAGCGGCAAGCTCGTCCCGGGCCTCGCCAACACGGTCTACGTGGTCACCACCGACCCGATGGGCGGCCCGGTCGCTGCGACCGTGGTCATTCAGCGGGACGGCGACACCGTGGCCACCGTCACCACCGACAACAAGGGCCTCGGGAAGCTCGTGCTCACGCCGGACTCGAACGGCGCGGTCGTGTTCGACGTAGACGTCTCGGGCGGCGGCGAGGCGCTGTCGCTTCAGCGGACCCTGAACGTCGGGGCCCCCACCGAGACCGTGCTGCTCCGCACCGACAAGGCGCTCTACCGCATCGGCGACACGCTCGACGTGGAGGTCCGCGTGGGCGAGGCGCGCGAGCGGGTGTGGCTGGACGTGGTGGCCGACGGCCGGACGCTGGGCCTCACCACGCTCGACGTGGTGGATGGCGTAGCGCGTATGGCCATCGACCTCGACACCTCCCACGAGGGCGACCTGCGCCTCGCGGCCTACTACGTGGGCGAGACCGGCACGCTGGTGCGCGACACGCGCGTCGTGTTCGTGCAGCCCTCCAAGGAGCTGGCGGTGACGCTGACTCCGGAGCGCGAGAGCTACCTCCCGGGCGAAGCCGCCACCATCGACGTGGTGGTCAAGGACGAAGCCGGCAAGGGCGTGGCGGCGGCCGTAGGCCTCCAGATCGTCGACGAGGCCGTGTTCGCGCTGCAAGAGGTGCAGCCCGGGCTCCTGAAGGTGTTCTTCGATCTGGCGGCCGAGCTGGCGTCCGCGTCGGTGTCACCGGCGTGCGGCGGCTGCGACCCCGTGAGCGTGGTGAACAGCGCCGAGGAGCCGACAGTGGCCGAGGAGAAGGCGCTGATCGCCTTCGCCAGCATCGACCTCCCCGCCGCGGGCCTGGAGAAAGACACCTACAAGGCCGACGTGGCCAGCGCCAACGCCGTGCTGAAGCCCTGGGTGGACGCCGAGAAGACCCGCGTGGTCGACGCGTTGTCCGACCTGGCCACCGCCGGCGCGATCACGGCGGAGAACTTCGCCACCTTCGTGGGCACCGCCGAGCTGGTGGGCGCGGACTTCTGGGGCCGGGCGTACACCACCGCCTACGATCCTACGGCGCAGAAGCTCTCGGTCACCTCGAACGGCCCCGACGAGCGCGGCCTCAGCGGCGACGAATACAGCTTCGACATCACCTACTGGGAGGCGCTCTACGGCCGCAATGCCTGGGGGCCCGGCGGAGGCTGGGCCGACGGTGGCGACATGGCTGACGGCGACTTCGGCGGCGGCATGCCTGTCCCGGGAGCCCCGGCGGCCGAGCAAGGCCCGAACGTCAAGAACAATGACGACGGGGGCGGCAGCGGACCGCGGGTGCGCGAGTACTTCCCCGAGACGCTGTACACCAACCCGGCGCTCATCACCGACGGCGCCGGCAAGGGCTCGTTCACCGTGGAGGTCGCCGACTCGATCACCACGTGGCGCATGACCGGGCTGGCGTCGAGCCAGGCGGGCGGGCTGGGCTCGGGCACAGGGTCGCTCCTGGTCTTCCAGGACTTCTTCGCGGACATCGACTTCCCCGTGGCGATCACACGGAGCGACGCGTTCTCGGCCCCGGTGGCGGTCTACAACTACCTCCCCGAGCAGCAGACGGTGACCCTCGCCCTCGAGGACGCCGACTGGTTCCAGGCGGAGGGCCCCACCACCCGGACGCTCACGCTGGAACCCAATCAGGTCGCGGCCGTGAGCTTCGACATCCGCGCGCTCAACGTGGGCGTCCACGCCCTCACCATCGTGGCCACCGGCAAGTCGGCCAGCGACGCAGTGAAGCGCACAGTCGAGGTGCGCCCCGACGGCAAGGAGTTCCCGATCACGGTGTCGGCGCGCTTCCCCGCCAGCGCGGAGGGCGAGTCCAAGTCCGACCTGGTGCAGAAGACCGTGACGATCCCCGAGAACAACATCGACGGCGCCCAGCGCCTCACGGTGAAGGTGTACCCCGGCTTCATGTCGCAGGTGGTGGAGGGGATGGACTCCATCCTCCAGCTCCCCGGCGGCTGCTTCGAGCAGACCACGTCGTCGGCCTGGCCCAACGTGCTGGTCACCGACTACCTCAACCGCACGGGCACCCTCACCCCCGAGCTGGGGATCCGCGCCAAGGAGTACATCAGCCTCGGCTACCAGTCCCTCGTTGGCTTCGAGTGCGCCTCGGGCGGCTTCAACTGGTGGGTGGGCGACGATCCGGGCAACGCCATCCTCACGGCGGTGAGCCTCATCATGTTCACCGACACGCGCAACGTGGCGTTCGTGGACGACGCGCTGCTCGTGCGGTCGGCGCAGTGGCTGGTGGACCGGCAGCAGTCGGACGGCTCGTGGACCGAGGAGCGACACCTCCACTCGGGCAACGAGAACCTGGGCGCCGGCTCGGTCCGCGCCACCGCGTACATCACCTGGGCCCTGGCTTATGCCAGCGGGCAGGACGGCGCGGTCGCCAAGGCCGTGTCCTACCTCCGCGCGGCCTCGAAGACGGAGACCGACGTCTACACGCTGGCGCTCACGGCGCTGGCGCTCGGCACGGCGGATCCGGCAGACCCGGCGCTGGGCCCGCTGACGCAGAAGCTCCACGCCGCTGCGAAGGAGGACGGCAACAAGACCTACTGGGCGCCTGACGCGGCCACGATGGTGGGTGGTTACGGCGAGAGCGGCAACGTGGAGACCACGGCGCTGGTCGCGCTGGCGCTGATGCAGGCCGCCGCTTTCCCGAGCGACGTGCAGGGCGCGCTCGAGTTCCTGATCGCCAGCAAGGACCCGCAGGGCAACTGGGGCTACTCCACGCAGGCCACGGTGCTCACGCTGAAGGCGCTGATCGCGTCGCTGTCTTCCGGCTCGCCGAACACGGCCGCGACCGTGAAGGTGAAGCTCGGGGGCGAGCTCGTGGCGGAGCGCACGTTCGACGCGCTGAACGCCGACGTGCTTTGGCAAGTGGAGCTGGCCGACCGCCTCGGCGAGGGCGACGCCGACGTCACGCTCGAGTACTCGGGCGTGGGCAACCTCATGTGGCAGCTGACCGGCGCGTACTACCTGCCCTGGACGGACGTGGAGCCCGAGGTCACCGGCCCGCTCGCCATCGACGTGCAGTACGACAAGACCACGCTGGCCACCAACGACACGGTCACCGTGTCGGTGTCGGTGACCAACAGCGATCCCGAGCAGACGGGCATGATGATGGCGGAGATGGGCCTCCCGCCCGGCTTCGACCTCGACCCCGCGCTGCTCGACGCCGTGGTGGGACAGGGCGTGGTGGCCAAGTACGAGCTGCGCCCGCTGCGCCTCGTGGTCTACCTCGAGCCCGTGAAGCCCGGCGCCCCGGCGGTGTTCCAGTACGGGCTTCGCGCCCGGTACCCGCTGGAGGCCACAGCGCCCAAATCCGAGGCCTACCTCTACTACAACAAGGCGATCACGGCCGAAGCCGGCCCCGTGGCGCTCGAGGTCAAGTAGTAGAACCGCGCTCCGAGCCGCCCACCGCGGCGCTTGGAGCGCCCGCTCACGAAGGTCTCTCCCATGCGTACCGTGCCCGTCGCCCTCGCCCTACTGCTCGTGTTCGCTTGCGAACCCTCGGACACGAGCACCCCTCCCAACCACGACGCCACCCCCTCCGGTGACGTCGCGGGCGACGGCGACGGGCCGGACGCCGCCTCGGGCGACGCCGAGGGAGGGGAGGACGTGGCGCCTCCTGAGCCTCCCGCCCCCTCGGCCAGCCTGGAGACGGCGCTCACCCCAGTCGGCTTGGACGCGCTCCTGCCCGTCCTCGGGGGCGACCACCTCGCCTGGTACACGGTGGCGCCCGTCGCCCCCGCCAAGGCCGAGGCCGACACGGCCAATCCGGCCGATCCTGCGCCACCTGAGATCGACTGCCTCGCCTGCGTGGGCTGCGGGGGCTGCGAGTGGCGGCTCATGCTGCGACACCTCGGGACGGGCGAAGAGACGGTCGTGGCCACGGAGACCTACCTCCAGTCGGCGCCGCGGATCGGAGACGGGAACCTGGTGCGGGTGCGGAACGACGGTTGGGTCGAGGTCCTCGACCTGGCCACGGGCGCCTCCACCCAGCGGGCCCCGCCGGACAATCACTGGTTCTCGGTGACCCCTGTCCCCTTCGAAGGCGCGCTGTGGTGGTACGGCTACTCGTATCAGCATGGGCGCAACGGCGTGCTCCGCCTGGAGGTAGACAGCGGCAAGCTCGACCTCGTGCTCGACGGCTACCTGTACGAGAGCTGGACTCAGCCCGGAGGCCTCGGCGGGCTGGGGCGCGGCCAGCCGTTCTCCATCGGAGGCGCCGGGATCGTGTGGGTGGACTACAGCGGCGCCACGTCCCTCGTGAAGGGCTGGGACCCCGTGAACGAGGAGGCCCTTCCGACGCTCTCGGATCCCGACCGGGACTTCCTGGCCGCCGTGAGCACGGACCATGGCGTGGTCACGAAGTCGTACATGCGCCAACTCGGCTGCAGCGAGGCCCTGTGTGCCCCCGAGCTCCGCCTGCACGTAGACGGCGCCACCCGAACCCTCACGGACGGGGGCAAGCCCTCGCTCTACGGTCGGCCGGTCGCGGCAGGGAATCGCCTCTTCTGGTTCGACTACCGCAGCGGGCCTTATGCCATCTGGAGCCGCCGGCTCGACGTCGCCGACGCCGCCCCAGAGAGGGTCACCTCGGACGAGGCCCTGGTGGGGGTCTCGGTACCCATCGCTGCGTCCTCGGATCAGCTCGTGTGGGCCGACCGCCGCGATGGGCGCTGGCGGCTCTACACGAAAGCCCTGTAGGACCCCCGCTCGGCGTCGCAGCCCCACACAGCGCTCCAAGCCGAGCCGGCGGTTCAGAATTTCGCCCCAGTACGGCGGGTCCGCGTGCTTCGCCCCACTCAACACCCACTTCGCGGTGTAGAACGGGCCGCTCGGCGCGCCACCCCGCCCCGAGCCCAACCCACGCTGGGACGAACCCGGCGGAAGACCGGAGGATCCGTGAAGCTCTATTACAACCCGCTCTCCACCTACTCCCAGAAGGTTCTGACCGCGCTCTACGAGAAGGAGATCCCGTTCGAGGGAGAGGTGGTCAACCTGATGACCCCCGAGGGCCGCGCAGCGTTCGAGGGCGTGAGCAAGCTCGGCAAGCTGCCCTTCCTCGTCCCGAAGGAGGGGTGGCAGGTGCCGGAGTCCACCTCGATCATCGAGTACCTCGAGGACGAGTTCCCGCAGAGCCGCCCGCTCATCCCCGCTGCACGGTTCGCCGCGCGCCAGACGCGCTTCATGGACCGCATGTCGGACCTCTACCTCAACGATCCCGCCGTTGAGCTGCTGTTCCAGAAGTTCGGCTTCCGCCCCGTCAACGAAGAGAAGGCCTCGCGCGCCCAGAAGTATCTGGCGCTCTCGTACTCGCACATCGACAAGGCCACCGCGACGCAGCCTTGGCTCACGGGCCAGGACTTCACGATGGCTGACTGTGCTGCGATCCCACCCCTGTTCTACGCCCAGTTCGTGATGCCCTTCGAGGGCCACACGAACCTCGCCGCCTACTACCAGCGGGCGTGCGAGCGTCCCTCGTACGCCCGCGTGAAGGCAGAGTTCGAGCCCATCTGGAACGGGCTCCTCAGCGCCCCACGCGGCTAGCCGCCGGGCCGCTGGGCGGCACGTGCGCCCAGAGGACCGAACGGACGCGGCTGGGCGCTACGTGCGGCCACGAGTGCCGCTGGGCAGGCGATCTTTGCCCCAGAGCGACAGCGCCCGCTCGACCTGTCATGTCACGCCTCCCCCGCGCTCCCAGAGCGCCCCAAGTGGCGGTACACCGTTGACCGGTCGACGCCGGCCAGCTTGGCGGCCTGGGCGCGATTCCCTCCCGTCTGACGCAGCGCTTCGTCGATGGTGGGCCTCCCAACGCCGCCCTCGGCCGACGTCGTTCTGTCCGGGGGTAACGCAAGGTGCTCCGGCAGCACCCTGGGCCCCCCGCGTGAGTGGATCTCGGCACGCAGAGCGGCGCCCTGAAGCTCTCGGACGTTGCCGGACCAAGCCCGACCACAGAGAACCTCGGCTGTGGCTGGGTCCAGAGGTGGCAGATCGTGCGCGAAATGTGCAAACAGCGCAAGGATGTCCACCCGACGGGCCGACAGTGGTGGCACGTTGATCTGCAGCGTGGCGAGGCGGTACCAGAGGTCCTCCCTGAACCCCACGCCGGGGCTGTCCCCACCCAGCGCTGCGTGAGTCGCTCCGAGCACCCGCACGTCGACCTGCTCGTCTCGCTGTCCGCCCACCGAACGCACTTTGCGCTCCTGGAGTGCGCGCAGAAGCAGCGCCTGCGCATCCAGAGGTAGTTCCCCGAGCTCGTCGAGGAAGAGCGTGCCGCGGTCGGCCTCCCGCACGAAGCCCTGCCGCCGTTCGCTCGCGCCCGTGAAGGCTCCCCGCTCGTGCCCGAAGAGCATGGAAGATGCGAGGTCTCGCGGTGCGATCGTTGCACAGTTGACGGGAACCCACGGGCCGCTCCTCCCACTCAAGTTGTGGAGAGCGCTAGCTACGAGCTCCTTGCCTGTACCCGTGGGACCGAGGATCACCACGGGGTTTCGATCTCTGGCGTACTGCCGAACTGCAGCCCGTAGCTCTGCCATCGCGCTGGACTGGCCCACGAGCTTCAGGTCGTCGCCAAGGCCGTTGGCTGCCGAGGGAATGGGAGGGTCCGCGACCAACAGAGTGTCACCGACACGCACCACATCGTTCGCCGACAGTGCGGTTGGGCCTGCGATCCGGCGACCGTTGACGACTGTGCCGTTCTTGCTGTTCAGGTCCGTAACGAACAGCTGCCGACCATCGACCGAAAACCGAACGTGACGGCGGCTCATTCGCGCGTCCGGCAGAGTCTGCTCGGCCTCACGTCCGAGCTCCCCCGGGGACACCTCGCGGCCCACGTCTCCACTGGAGGGTGCAAACACTACGACGAGGCGAGGTGGTCCCCCCTCGGTCGGAGCCTCCGGGCTTTCGTCGCGGGTCAGGGTGCGGGCGGAGCCGGGCGGCGGGGGTGTGAGCACGGCGTCTTTACTCCTGGTCTAACGGTGTGACAAGGTCGACCCATGAGCCAGCCTACATTGGACGCGCCCGTGCGCCACTGTTGCTTCTGCGGTCGTGCAGCATCAGCCGGCGATGCCATGTGCCCGGACGACGGCGCTCCATTCGGTGAGCTGGACGGGGCCGAGCCCCTGAGGGGTCGACGCCTTGGGGGTAGCTACAGCGTGCGAGCCTATGTGGCGTCAGGTGGGACGGCCGCCGTGTATCGCGGTCAAGACCTCCTCGGCCGACCCGCAGCGCTCAAGATTCTGCATGACCGCCGGGCGCGGACGGAGGAGGGCCGCAGTCGTTTGCTGGCCGAAGGCCGGGCGTTGATAGCAGTGAAGCACCCGAATGTCGTGGCGCTCGAGCAGGTGGCCGTGGAGGAGGACGGCCTGACTTGGCTAGCCACGGAGTGGGTCGACGGCGAAGACCTTCGCCGGCTCCTCGACCGCGAAGGTGGTCTGACGCCTGCCCGCGCCGTCGGGCTGGTTACTCAGCTAGCCCGCGGTGTCGAGGCGCTCCACCACGCGGGCATCGTGCACCGCGACGTAAAGCCGGAGAACACGCTCGTGGTGGCCTCCAGCGGGGAGGAGCACGTCAAGCTCATCGACACGGGCGCGGTTGCGCGGATCGGGCAGCCCGGTCCTCATCCGGGAACGCCCAGATACCGCGCGCCAGAACTGGCGACTGGCGGCTCAGCCACCGCTGCGTCCGACGTGTACTCCCTGGGGGTGGTCCTTTGCGAGTTGCTCGTCGGACGCGCGCCCGGCTCCGCGATAGAGGCTCGCCAGCTTCTGCGAGGACGCCCCGGCGTCTCCTCCCGGCTCGTGGACATCGTCCTGCGAGCGCTCTTGGACATGCGCAACCGCACGCCTACGGCCACGGACTTCCTGACCCAGCTCGCCGGTGCCGACCGCCCGCCGGCGCGGCGACCACTGCGATGGGTGGTGGCGGCCGTCACGACCAGCTGTCTCGCGGTCGGAGTGGCGTGGTCGTGGCAGAGGAGCAGCGACGCGGAGCCGTCTGGGAGCCCGGCGCACGCCGGCACGTTGCGCCCCATCGAGATCCGCGAGGGCCCACCCTCATTTGCACCTGTGGCGGCGGCGCTGACCAACCGAGCCGGGCCGCCGGCGCCCATGGCCGCCGCGGAGCCGCTCCGTGTGCTCGAGCATTTGCGCCTCGGCCCGCAGGTCCTGGCGGAGCTCGCCCGGCGGGGCGTCTTCCGAGCCGCGGACCTCTGGACGCTCACGTCCGAGCGGGTGGAACAGACCACTGCGGGGTGGCAGCGGTCGGCCTTCGACCTACCGCGTGGCTACACCGAGCTGTCACGGGCTCTAGACCCTGGGGGTGCGGTTCGGTATCGCCTCGGCTTCCACGGTGGTCGGCTCGTGCGGCTGTGGCTCAGGTTCAAGGCAGAGGAGCCTGGCTCAGGGCAGGCAGTGGCGACCGTGCTGGGTGCGGCCGACCGGCCTGCGTTCAAGGACGCTGATGGCTGTCCCGCGGCTCGATGGGACCGCGGGAGCACAACGGTGCTGCACCGGGTGTTCTCGAGCCGGACTTCCACCTGGACAGGGGTGGTCCTTGCTCAGTCCGAGAGCTACGAGCGCTTGTATCCGGAGTTTGCCGTGGCGGACTGGGTCGACGACCATGCAGCGGACTTCATCAAGCCACAGAACGACACGCCTGCGCGGCTCGAGCAAGCGTTGGCGTTTGCCATCGAAACGGCCCAGCGCACCAGCGCCCCCATCACGCGGCGCTGGGCGTGTCAGGCACGCTTCGACATGGGCGACTTGGACGGCGCGGTCGCCGACTGCACAGCGGCGCTGGCGAGCACTGTGGAGCCCAAGGTCGCAGCACGAGCGGCCTACTACCTCGCCCTTGTCGAGGCGGTACGCGGACAGAAGTCGGCCGCGCTGGAGTTGCTGAAACGGGCACAAGAGGAAGATCAGCGGTCAGAGTCGTCCGACGAAGCCATGATGCGGAAGCTGGGCCTTCGCGTCCGGGCGCTCAACGGGACTCGAACTCACGACGTCATCGATCACGCGCGGTGCGAGGTACTTACGTATCAGCGCCGCGGAGTGCCGGAGCGCGCACGCAATATTCCGCGTGAACTCGGGTTCACGGACGAGGCAGATCTCGCCAACGCCGTGAGGCGTGCCGGGATCGACCTGCTGCCCTGTGAGTAGCACCGAGCTGTAGCGCGCGACGTCGCGCGACGTCGCACGCAGCGAGGCGCAAAGTCCGGAATGGTGACTAACCCACTGTTCCTACTAGACATCCAACACCGGTACCGCCGGCACACCGCGTGCTCTCCGTCCTCACCACCACTGGGAGGTGAGACTTGGGAGAGTTCGAAAAACAGACTAGCGGGCGTCGCGTCGTCGTGTATGGCGGAGTCTCCGCCCCCTTAGTCGATGGACACTGCGAGTCCAGTATCGACTGGTTCGCCGGCTGCAAGGTCGGCGGCAATGGCGACCTCAAGCGACTCTTGGCTGCGCTCCGTAGCGGCAGAGTGACGGCCGTAGTCTGTGTGCCCTCTGGCCTCGGCCACTCCGGCTGGTCCTCGGCACGAAAACTAGCACGGGACCTACGGATCCCGTGGATCCAGGTCACTGGAGGGGCCAGTGCCGTCGTCAGAGCCCTCAGGGCCCTCGGCGCGGCGACAGGCCCGCAGACAACGCGCCGCGGTCAGTGAGTTGGCCACATCCCCGGAGGCCCTGATGCCTCTCCCCGGCCAGCCATAGTGCACAAACTGGAGGTCCACATGTTTCCTCGAGCGATCAACTTCCATCTGCTCCGGGCATGCAACGCTCGTTGCCATTACTGCTTCGCCAGGTTCCGCGAGACGCCGAACCGCCTCCCCACGGTGCTCGCCATCGAGGTCATGCGCCGGGTGCGAGAGGCCGGAGGAGAGAAGATGAACTTCGTAGGCGGCGAGCCCACCCTGCATCCAGACATCGAACGGCTGGTCGTCGCTGCCCGGGAGTTGGGGTTCACCACCAGCATCGTTAGCAACGGGGCGCGGCTGGAAAAACTCCTAGCTTCGCCGGGCGGGAAACTACTCGACTGGGTGGGCCTCTCCGTCGACTCCGCTACGGATGCAGGCAACACGCTCGTGGGCCGCGGCGGCCCTGGCTACACAGCGCAGGTAGTCGCCCATGCGCAGAGGGCACGCGCCAACGGCGCCGCGGTGAAGCTCAACACGGTGGTGACCCAACACAACGTCAACGAGGACATGCACAGCCTCGTGCTGGCGATTCGTCCCCAGAGGTGGAAGGTGTTCCAGGTCCTCCGCGTCGAGGGCCAGAACGAAGACACGGTGGCCGACCTACTCGTCGACGCTGCGGCCTTCGCTGCGTTCGTGGCTCGCCACGATTCGCTCTTCGACGCCGGGGTGGCGGTGGTCGCCGAAGATAACGGCGCAATGACCGACTCGTACGCCATGGTGGACCCGATGGGCCGCTTCTTCGGGAACAGCGGGGGCGTGCACTGCGTCGGCCAGTACATCCTGGAAGTCGGCGCCGAAGCAGCGCTGGCCTCCGTCGGCTTCAGCAACCAGCGGCTCCTGGCGCGTGGCGGGGAGTACGCCTGGGCTCGCGGCGAGCGCCAGTCAGCCCAGGGGGAAGCGTGATGAGGGGTCCCATCATCGCGGTGGAAGGACTTGACGGCACTGGAAAGTCCACCACGGTCGCCCTGTTGTCCGTGGCCCTCGGAGCGACGGTCGTACGAAACCCGCCCGCCTCAGTGGCTGGGGCGCGGGCCGTGGCTGACGGCCTTCCGCAACAAGAACGCAGAGCGTGGTATCTGGACGCCAACCGCGCTGCGATGGTGGAGGCGCGCGCCGCCGCGGAGCTCGGAGCGCGTGTCGTCCTCGACCGCTCGGTCGCGAGCACGCTGGCCTTCGGGTCGGCAGAACGGGGAATGACCGCCACGCTGGACAACCTCCCCGACAAGGACCTGCTCCCCGATGCCATCGTCCTCCTGACACTTCCGGAGACCCATCGTCGTCTCCGGCTACGGGCCGGGCGCAACGCGACGACGGGCGAGGAAGATCGACTGAGCACGGATCCGGCCTTCCGCGGTCGGGTCGTCGACGGATACCGGCAGATCTGCAGCCACGTCGTGTCCGCAGCCCCGCCGCCTGAGGACGTCGTGGCTGCGATCCTCCTTCAGCTGCGCGCGCTCCTCGAGAGCCGGGCCTGAGCCGCGGGGCCGTGAGCCGTAGCGCGACTCTGCGGTGGATCTGTGTTGTGCGAGGCCGAAGCAGGCCTTCTCTTCGTCCACGAGTCCATATGGCTCGGGCCCCGTACCAAGGCGGGTCGGTGGCTGGGACGTGGGGAGGAAGTACCGGCGTCTGCCGGAACTGCCACTCGTCGCGGCGCCGGGGGCGAGGCGACGCCGCGCGTCCGGGGCGGCCAAGTCGGGAGGCCGCTTTCGCCCCGCCGTACGCTTCGGGTAGAGTAGGCTCCCCGCGTTTTTGGCCGAGCCGCAACTCGGTCCGAGGAGTGTTTCGATGTCGTTAAGGTCCTTGCGCCTGATCCGTATGGCGGTCGCGCTCTGCTCCATTTTCATGGTCGTGGGGTGCACCGAAACCGAGGCTGGGAGCACCGTGCTCCTGGCCGACGTGCCGAAGGTCGAGGAAGACAACAAGGACGAGGACGTCTCGGTCTGCACACCCGAGTGTCCGTTCCAGACCTGCGGGGATGACGGCTGCGGCGGCACCTGCGCCTGCACCGCCGACCAGGCGTGCGACACGGCGACCAAGCTGTGCAAGGCCTCCTGCACCCCGCAGTGCGAGGGACGCGAGTGTGGCGATGACGGCTGTGGCGGCGATTGCGGCACCTGCCCCGGGGCGGCGCCCCACTGTTCCGCCGAAGGCAAGTGCCTGACCTGTCTGGCGAGCTGCGAAGGGAGGCAGTGTGGGGACGACGGCTGCGGAGGCTCTTGCGGCACTTGCACGGACGGAGCCTGCTCCGATGCGGGGCAATGCGTGGCCTGCGAGCCGGAGTGCACCGGGAAGGCCTGCGGCGGCGACGGCTGCGGCGGGTCGTGCGGCGATTGTAAGAACGGCGCCGCGTGCGCTGACGGCCAGTGCGTCGCTTGTGTCGGCAGCTGTGAGAACAAGGAGTGCGGCGACGACGGCTGTGGAGAGTCGTGCGGCGAATGCACCTTCGGCACCTGCGGCAACGACAACCTGTGTGTGTGCACCCCGTCCTGCACTGACAAAGACTGCGGCGACAACGGCTGCGGCGGGACGTGCGGCGAGTGCGAGTTCGGGGTCTGCGGCGATACTGGAAACTGCCAATGTACCCCGGCCTGCGACGGCAAGACCTGCGGTGACGATGGCTGTGGGGGGAGCTGCGGCACCTGTCAGTTCGGGAGCTGCGGCGCGGCGGGACAGTGCGAGTGCGCTCCCTCCTGCGTGGGCGGGCAGTGTGGAACGTCAGACGGGTGCGGGGGCACGTGTACTTGTAGCGTCGGAACGTGTGGCGGCGACGGCACCGCCGGCTTCTGCGGTGTCTGTCCGGTTGGAGAGGACTGCGCCATCCCCGGAAACACGAACGCGTGCGTGACCGGGGTGGTCGACTGCACGACCGGGGTCCCGGAGTGTGTTGCAGCCAACGGCCCCGACGGGACCAGCTGCGACGGCGGCGTGTGCACGTCAGGCGTCTGCGTCCCCTGTATCCAGGGAGCGACGTGTTCGCTGTCTGCGTGCGAGACCGGGACGCTCGAGTGCGGCTCCGGCGTTCCGCAGTGTATCTTCGCCGGGTACAAGGACAATGGCACGGTCTGCTCGGCCGGATCCTACTGCTACGAGGGCTCCTGCGACCCGTGCACGGCTGGGACAGAGTGCGACATCGGCGACGAGTGCAAGATCGGCACGACCAAGTGCACCGGGGGCGAAGCGCTCTGCACCGGCGCGGTGAAGAATCAGCCCACCGGCACCGCGTGTACCGGCGGTGTCTGCAAGGGCGGCCTTTGCAAGGCCTGCGACTCCGGCGCTGAGTGTACGTCTCCCACCAACGGCTGCCTGGTGGGCGTGATCGACTGCAGCAGCGGCGCCCCGGTGTGTGGCAGCTTCAGCCAGGCCGTGAACGGCACGAGCTGCGGAGGCGGCAACGTCTGCTTGGACGGCGCCTGCAGCCCCTGTGTGGCAGGCACCGACTGCAGCACGGGCGACCCCTGCAACCCGGGCCAGATCTCGTGCGGCGGGGGCAGCCCAACGTGCGTCCCCACAGGCAACTACGCCGCCGACGGCACGGCTTGCGGGACGGACTCCGTCTGCAGCGGGGGGGTCTGCTCGGGCTGCCAGGCGGACAAAACATGCACCCCCAGCGACCCGTGCACCGTGGGCAAGACCAGCTGCGACAGCGGCACGGAGCAGTGCGTCCCCACGGCCACACCCGCGCCGGACGGAACCGCTTGCCCGGGCGGCGCATGTCAGAGCGGGACCTGCAACCCGTGCAGCGCGGGCGCGGCGTGCGTGCTACCCGATCTCCCGTGCATGAACGCGGAGATCTCATGCGAAACCGGCGCGCCGGTCTGCAAGTCCACGGGACAGGCGGTCGGCAACGGGACCGCATGCGGCGGGGACCAGTACTGCAGCGGTGGGACGTGTAAGACCTGCGTCGAGGGCAAGGTGTGCTCGGTGCCCGGAAAGCCGTGTCGCGTCGGCCTAACGAGCTGCGCCAGCGGGACTGAGACCTGCGCGGACTCCGGAGCTTACCAGGTCGACGGATCTGCCTGTGGTGCCAATCAGGTCTGCAAGGCGGGCGACTGCAAGGGGTGTATCGCGGGCACCACGTGTGTCCCGGACGATGAGTGCGGAGTCGGCAAGACCGAGTGCTCCACCGGCAGCTCGAAGTGTGTCGTCTCGGGCCCAAAGGTCGGCAGCGAGGGGACCGCCTGTGGGTTCGACACCGGCGTCTGTCACGGAGGCCACTGTACTTGCGCGCAGGGTGAGCTCTACATCCTCGGAGTGTGCGCGACCTGCCCGGACTTCAACAACAACACGATATCCGTCAACGCCAACGAGACAGTTGGAGTCGACAACGTCTGCTGCGGCCGGTCGCCGGCCGGGGGCCAGCTCGGGGGACCTTGCTTGACCATGAGCCAGGCAATGAAGAACCTGCCCGGTATCGGCTTCACCATGAACGTGGTCGGTGACGCCCTGGGCAACTTGAGCTCGGCGGAGCGCTATCCGATCCCGCTCGCGAAGGCCGTCACGGTCCACATGCCAAGCACGTGCGCTCCCGGTTCACCCGGCGTCAATGTGTTCGAGGCGGTCGAAGACGACACCACCATCGCGATCAACTATGCGACCATTGGCACCACCTGCCAGGGCGGAGGAGCGGGAGCGAAGTCCGGCCTCAAGGTGGCTCCGTCCACGCAAGGGGGCAGCCCCACCGTCAGCCTGTACGCCGGGGCAATCAAGCGCTGTAGCACGGGTCTCGAGATTCGGGGCGGTGCCGCCTCTCTGAACTCGATGACGCTCCAGGACAACAAGACAGGCGTCCAAATCGACAACGCAACGTTCAATGCGTACAGCTCGACCTTCTCAGGACAGCAGGACATCGGGATCGACTGCCGCTCAGTCACCGACACCGAGACCATCTCCACGGCGACGCTCGTCAGCAGCTATGTCTACCCCACCAAACAACGCGCCATCTGGGCAGGTCAGGGCTGCAATCTGGACATCAGCAACAGCTACATCGGGACTCCGAACGGCATCGCGTGCGAGCCGATCAAGAAGGGGTACGGCGTCTATGTGGATGGCTCCGCCACGGTCCAGTTGACGTTCAACTGGATCCGCTGCTTCGCCAACGACGGGGTCAGCCTCCGGCAGGACCCGACCAACCTGCTGGGCGATCCTCGCGTCGTCCTTACGAGCAACGTCATCCGCGACAATGGCTGTGCCGGGATCTACGCGGACTGGGGCGAGGTCACCGCCGCTTGGGGCAACCAAATCCTCAGCAACCACTACGGCGTGCACCAGAAGGGCACCTCCCCGACCGCCGGCGGGTCCATCAACCTCAACGGCCAAGACCCGAACGGCAACACGTCGCGGAACGTCATCGCGTGCAACAGCAAGGAGACCCCAGGAGCTTGCTGCACGAAGGCCAACTGCCCGAATGGCTACGACATCTTGAACAACAGCGGCACCACGCTGATCGCGACCTACAACATGTGGCAGGAGTCGCCCGTGGGCTTCGCCAACTGCAACGCACTGTTCCAGAGCTGCGTCTGCGCCGGGATCGCGGGCTGCAGCAGCCCACCAGCCGACGGGATCCCCATCGTCAACCAGGGCGGCGCCAGCGGGACCCCGAAGGTCACCACCACGAACAACGCTCTGGTCGACATGAACTACTGCAACTAGCCGTCTCCGCGCCGAGCACGGTCGACCGATTCGGGGGCGGCGTGCGGCCGGTCCGTTGACTAGCCGCCGCAGCCGCTCAGCGCAGCTCGAGATCGACCATCAGGTCGGACGCGATCCGCTCCAGGTCGGCGTGCAGCGTAGCCTCGTCCAGCCCCGCCGGGAGGCCGAGGCGCGCCCTGGCGCGGAACAGCCGGTCGCCGCTCATTGGGGCCGAGACACACTCGGTCTCGAGCTCCTCGATGTTGACGTGGTGTAGCGCGAGCACTCGCGTGACCCCTGCGAGGATGCCGGGGTGGTCGGCGCCCGTGAGCTCGAGCGCGACCAGCCGCGCGGGCTCGCTGCTGGTGACGCCGCCATCCGCCGTCTGAAGGCGAACGCCGCGGCCGGTGACCGACTCGAGCGCCTGCTCCAGCGCCGCCCGCGACGCCTCCGGAAGCTCCACGCGAACCAGCCCCGCGAACTGCCCGGCGAGACGCGCCATGCGGCTCTCGATCCAGTTGCCACCGCAACGCGCAACCGCGGCGGCGAGCGCCTCGACCAGCCCGGGGCGGTCGTCAGCGATGAGGGTGAGGACCATCGAGCGCATGTGGACTCCTGCAGAGGCAAGGGGTGGCGGACCGGGCGCCGGCGTATGCGATCCGGCGGCGGCAATCTCGCGCATGCGGGCCCGGAGGTCGAGGGGCCTCTGCAGCCTGAGCGACCCCTACAAGTGTATGGAGCCGGGTGACGTTCGGCCGAAGGGGGAGAGCCAGCTCGGGTTCCGCGTGGCCGGAAGCAGGCGTTGACGGCGGGTCAGGTCACCTAGGGTATTTGCAGACCGTCTTGTACCGCTCGCACGCCTTGACGACCGCCTCGGCGTCGGCGCAATCGGGACACTGCGGACCCACTAAACAGGCCGCGAAGTTGGGGATCGCGTCCAAGATGCACTGACAGTCCGCGAGGCACGCGGGCATGTTGATCGGGTCGAGCGTGCCGTTCTTCTCAGCGCACTGTTGGGCTGCCATCTCAGCCCCCTGCTGGCAGAGCGCGGCGCAGTTCAGGGGCGGAAAGCCGTCGCAGACGCCGGTCGGGGACTCACACTTCAACGTGGTGGGGTTGCAGGTCTGCCCCGCGGCGCAGCAGCTGGTGCCGCACGGGGCCGCGCAGCATTGGAGCGTCGATGGGATGCACTGCGAGCCTGCCGGACAACAAAGGCTCCCACACGGGTTGTCGCACGGCACACAGCTGCCGCCGAACGCCGGATCGCAGAGCTCGTTGGCGGTGCAGCAGCGCGTGCCGCAAGGGGTCGCGCACGTGGTGCACGTCCCCCCGTCGCATCGCTGCCCGAGCGCGCAGCACGTCTCCCCGCAGAGGTCCTTGCACACCGCGCACGTCATGCAGCCGAGGCCGGTCGGGCAGCACGTCGCCGCCGCGCCGTTCGTGGCGTAGCAGAGGCGCTCACCCGAGGGACAGGTCTTCTCGGTGCACTTCTGTTTCTGGAAGTTGCGGCAGTCGTTGGCCCAGAGCGCCGCGGACTTGCCGATGGAGCCGGCGGTCCAGAGCGCGATCGCCAGCTTCGCGACGGCGTAGCCGAGCTTGATCTCCGCGTAGCCGGAAAGATCGATGATGAGGCCGCCAGCGAACACCGCGCAGTCCCCCAGCTTGAACGCGAGGTCCGTTGCGGTGCACTTCTCGTCCACCTCGCACTTCGCGAGCTCGCCGCCGCTCTTGGCGCAGTCGACGCCGCTCGCGAGAATGGAGATGAAGAACTTCTCGACGTGGTCCAGCGCGAGGTCGACGTACCCGTAACTGAGCGCCTGAGCGTCGCAGGAGATCCCACACTTGGGCTGCAGCTGACCGAGCACCAGCGCCGACGAGCGAGTCGCGAGCCGAAGTCCACCACGCTCGACACCGTCGATGCGCTTGGCGTCGACCCGAGACGGGAGCTCGGAGAGCACGGGCAGGTCACTCAGGCGCTCGAGCGTGGCGTAGAACTCCGCGTCGGGCTGCCACGCCGTGTTGCTGCTGATCCCCTCCAGCATCCCGCGGTAGTTGCGTACGAGGACGCCTACGTCCGCCGGCGTGAGCCGCTCCTCGAGCGCGCGGGACAACGCCACGAGCGTCTGGTCGCCGGCAAGCGCTTTCGCCTCCAGCGAGCCCGCCAGCTGGTTCAGCGCCTCGAGCTCCTGGACCGCGGGGTCACCGTCCCCGTGGCGGCGGTCAACACCGCACCCCGTCACGAGCAGGATGGTCAGGAAGAGCACCACCGGGGACTCACGCCGCATCTCGGGCCTCCGCGTCGTTGGGAACGGACGCCCCACGGGCGCCTCGATCCGGTCTTCGGGGGCGGGCAGAGCAGGAGACGTGCCGCAAACCCCGAGCGCAGTCAGGGCGCTTCGGGCACCCAGCACATCGGGGCGCGGCCCTGAAGTTGCGCGTCCGAACGGGCGACCTCGGCCCGGAGCGCGCAGATGCGCGAAGGACGAGTCGCGTCCGTTGGCAAGGGGTTTGCGTGGGCTCTCTGGCGTGAGCCGTGTTGGCCTCGTAGACGCCATTGGCAGGAAGAAACGCCCTGATTGACGGGGCTTTCTGGCCCGACCCGACTACGACCCACCGCTCGGGAGCGAACGATGATGAAGACGTACGAGATCCAAAACCTGAAGTGCGGTGGCTGCGCCACGACCATCGAGAAGTCGTTGAGCGAGCGGTTCGGCGGAGTGGCGACCGTGGACGTCGACGCCGGCACCGTGTCAGCCGAAGTACCCGACGAGCGCGATCTGGAGGCCCAGGACCTGCTGCACGCCCTCGGCTATCCCGTCGTCGGAGCGGAGCTGACCCGGCTCGACAGCGCGGTCACGGCCGCGAAGAGCTACGTCTCCTGCGTGGTGGGCCGCGTCCGCAGCGCAGCCTGAGGACCGCGGCTCGGTCCCGGCGGCGCCGGTGGGCCTGAGCCGTCCGTCCGGGGCGGACGCCGCGGCCGAGACCCTCAACCCCAAGTGGGACGCCAACATCGCCGGAAACTGGTACTTCCTCTCCGCTATGCTCGTCGTGTTCCTGCCGGTGATCTGGTACGTGACCGACCGTGTCGTAGAGCCGCGCCTCGGCCCGTGGAGCGAGTCCAACGAGAACGACTCGACCCACGCCGTGTCCCAGGACGAACGCCGAGGCCTCAAGCGCGCCGGCTGGGTAGCCCTGCTGGTCATCCTCGCGTGGACCCTCCTCACGGCCCTCCCGGCGCGCCCTTCATCGACGAAAAAGCCACCCCTGAGGCGCGCCTCAGCCCCTTCTACAAGTCACTCGTGGCCGGGTTCCTGGTGCTCTTCCTCGCGACCGGGTGGGTCTACGGCGCGGCGGCCGGCTCGGTGAAGGGCCACCGCGACATCGCCAAGATGATGGCGGCCTCGATGGCGGAGCCCGGCTACTACCTCGTGCTCGCCTTCACGGCCGCACACTTCGTGGCGATGTTCAACTGGTCCAACCTGGGCCTCTTGATCGCGGTCTCGGGCGCGAAGGGCCTGTCCGCCATGTCGCTGCCCACGCCGGTGCTCCTGGCCGTGGTGGTGTTCATGACTGCGTTCATCAATCTGTTCATCGGGTCCGCCTCGGCCAAGTGGGCGCTCCTCGCCCCGGTGCTGGTGCCGATGCTGATGTTGCTCGGGCTCTCGCCGGAGATGACGGCCGCCGCCTACCGGTTGGGCGACTCCACCACGAACATCATCACGCCGCTGATGGTCTACTTCCCGCTGATCCTCACGTTCTGCCAGCGCGGGAACTCGGAGTACGGCCTGGGCAGCCTCATGGCGTCCATGCTCCCGTATTCGATGGGACTCTTGGCGGTGGGCGTGCGCCTGGTCGTGGTCTGGGCAATCCTCGGCGCCCCGCTCGGGCCGGACGCCGCGATGTACTACAAGGCGCCCTGAGCGCGCTCCCCGGCGGTCCGCGGGGCAAGGGCGTTCTTCCCCGGTCGCCATGAGCTGAGGACGGCGTACTTCTCCACCATCAGCCAGTGGTGTGCCCTTGCGGCAGCGCCGTCTCCCGTCCCGTGGATTATTGGCGTCCTCGACTAGTTCCGTTCATGGTTCGGTATTATGGTGAGACGTCATCAAGTCGTTACGACGACGCTCTCGGCACGCCGCCTGGGCGTCTGCCACCGAGCCGTCCTTCGGCGGCTCGAAACCAAACACGTTACGGGGTTCGGACGCTGGGTGGGCACCGGTGGGTTGATTCCTGGGTTGTGGATGCCATCATCGCCTCCCCGCATTCCGGCATGCCGCTCGGCCCGCAGCCGACCGGCCCTTGGCCAGGTCACCCGTTCGTTGGTCGCAGACGACCAAGGTGAGAGCTAGCTTGCCGTCCAACGTGAGCGGTTCGGGTGCTTCCAGCAGGGGCAGCGCAGCTCGCAGCCGCCGTGGGGGGAGCAGGGCTGAGGACATCTCAAGGCCGAGAGTGCTCATCGTCGACGATGAGCCGACCAGCCGTACTCTGCTGGCGGAACTCGCCGCCCGCGAAGGGTACGAGGTCCTTGCGGCAAGCGGGGGGGCCGAGGCGCTCGCCCTAATGGAGCGGGAGCTCGTCGACCTCCTCGTCCTAGACATGATGATGCCAGGAGTCGATGGGCTTGCCATCCTCGCCGAGCTGCAGAAGCGGGAGAAGCTGCCTGCGTTGCCCGTGGTGGTCGTGACAGCCAATGACGACCGTGAGTTGCGAATCGATGCCCTGAAGTCCGGGGCCGTCGACTTCATCACCAAGCCCATAAACGGGCTCGAGTTCGCCTGTCGCTTGAGGACACACGCCGCGCTCAGGAGGCAGCGCGAGCGCGCCGTATCGACCCTACTGGGCAAAGTGAAGGAGTCTGAGCACCTGCTGCGGCTACACCTCGGTCAGTCGCCGTTTGCGAGGATCGCGTTGGACACCAGCTTCCGTGTCGTGGACTGGAACCCGGCAGCGGCGGAGCTCTTCGGCTACACGAGCGGCGAAGCGCTCGGGCAGCGCGCAGACTTCATCGTGCCCGAGGCCGCGCGGACTCATGTCGACGCGGTGTGGCGCGAGCTGCTCGAGGGCAGAGCGAACGAGTCGACCAACGAGAACGTCACCAAAGACGGGCGCACCATCCACTGCGAGTGGCATAACGCGCCGCTCACCTCCGTCGACGGAACGCTCCTCGGCGTGTCCTCTGCCGTTATCGACGTCACGGAGCGCGTTCGGCTTCAGGCCGCCCTGGCGCAGTCTCAGAAGATGGACGCCATGGGCTCGCTCGCGGGCGGGATCGCCCACGACTTCAGCAACATCCTGGCGGTGATCCTGTCCTATGGGAGCTTCATCCGCGATGCGCTCCCAGTGGGCGACAGGCGCCGGGCCGACGTCATCGAGGTGCTGAAGGCTGGCGAGCGGGCCGCGGGGCTTACGCGACAGCTCCTGGCATTCTCGCGACAGCAGCCGATGGAGAGGAAGCCGGTCGACCTCAACCAGAGCCTCGCCCAAGTGCACCAACTGCTCGTCAGAACGCTTGGCGAGCACGTCGTGCTCATGGTCGTTCCCTCGGCGCAGCCCGCCGTGGTCCGCATCGACCCGGTGCAGTTCGACCAGATCACGCTCAACCTGGCGGTGAACGCCCGTGATGCGATGCCGGATGGTGGCCAGCTGCGCATTGCGCTCGAACATCCTCTCCAGTCGGGCGCGGAATCGGGCGCCGAGGCCTGGGTCCACCTCACGGTCACCGACACCGGCGTGGGGATGGATGAACAGACCCAACGCCGCATCTTCGAGCACTTCTTCACCACCAAGGCGAAGGGCGGCGGGACCGGCCTCGGCCTCGCCACCTGCTTCGGCATCGTCGCGGAGGCCGGCGGGTTCATCCGTGTGAGGAGCGCGCCGGGTCAGGGGACGACTTTCACTGTCGAGCTCCCGCTCTGCGCCGAGGAGCCTGAGTCGAACACCCGAGAGACGACGGGCCAAGCACCCAGGGGCCGAGGTGAGGTCGTGCTCGTGGCCGAGGACGACGTGGCCCTGCGGAGCGTGGCGACGCGGGTGCTCGGAAGCGCCGGCTTCACCGTGCACGCGGTAGCCGATGGAATTGAGGGCAAGAAGAAGCTCGACGAGCTCGGGTCGCGGCTCGATCTCTTGTTCAGCGACGTGGTGATGCCGGGCTGCAGTGGCTACGACCTGGCCGAGCACGCGGGCCGTGTCGCGCCGCAGGCTGCCGTCATCCTCACCTCGGGGTTTGTCGACCGGCTCGCCAAGCGGAAGCACCGGGAGGACCTGCCCACTCTTTGGAAGCCTGTCACACCGCGAGACCTGGTGCGCGCCGTGACGGAGGCGCTGGCGGCACGTCCAAGCGGCGGTCTGCGGGAGGGCGCCGAGGGGACAGCTGACGGGCTGGTGCTCGTGGTCGAGGACGACGAAGCCGCGCGCAAGGCCATGGTCCGTGTCCTCGACGCCGCGGGTTATTCAAGCACGGTCGCTGCCACGCTCACCGCCGCTCGGATGGCGTTCGAGACCGGGCCGCAGCCACAGCTGGTGCTCTGCGACCTCTCGCTCCCCGACGGCTCCGGCGCCGAGCTGCTCGAGTGGCTCTGGGAAACACACCCTGCGCTCTGCCAACGCGTGTTCGTGCTGACCGGCGGCGTGACCGATGAGGCGGGAAGGCGTGTTACTTCCAGTGGTCACTTCCGGGTGCTGCCCAAGCCAATCCAACCCCAGCAGCTCCTCGAGGTTCTCGCGGGAGCCCACAAGCCGGCGAAGCCCGTGCCAGAGTCGCTCGCGCCCACAAACGTGGCGGGGATGCCCTCCGCGCCACTGAGCTCCAGGCCGAGCAACCGCGCCATTCGGAGGGAGCGCGTGCTGCTGGTCGACGACGACGAACAGCTAGCCAGGTCAGGCAGGCGCACCCTCTCCGACAACTTCGACGTTGTGGCCGTTGATAGCTTGGGCGCGGCGAGGACCGCGCTGGCCGAAACGGAGTACGACGCCCTCGTCTTGGACCTGGGGCTCCCCGACGGCAACGGCCTCGAGCTCTTGCGAGAGCTGCGAGGCAAGAACTCCGAGCTGCCTGTCGTGATGGTAACCGGCGCGCTTTCCACCGAGGCCGCGTCGCAGGCGATGCGAAGTCGGGTCAGCGAGTATCTGTCCAAGCCTTTCGCGCCGTCCGAGCTGCTTCGGGCGGTGCGCGCGGCGGCGGATGCAGGACGGCTCTCCCGGCTGCGCACGAAGCTCCTTGCCGCTCGCTTCGGCGGCGACGACCTCGTTAGGGACCTGGAGGGAACTGAGAAGAGCTTTGCGCTGGCGCTGCCCGAGATTCGCATGGTGTATCAGCCCATCGTCCGCGCCGCCGACAGCTCGGTCTTCGCGTACGAGGCGCTCATGCGCAGCGAAGAGCCATCCATGACGTCGCCGCAGCGCCTGTTCGCAGCGGCGGAGTTGCTCGGACGGGTAGAGGATGTGGGGCGCGTCGTGCGCGCTCGGGTAGCGACCGCCATGTTGGCGGAGCCCACTCGGCTCGAGGCCATCTTCCTCAATATTCGCCCCTCCGACGTGCGCGCAGATCTCCTCGCTGAAGGGGCGGAGCCCCTGGTGGCCATGGCGCCTCGGGTCGTCTTGGAGATCAGTGAAGTCGCCTCGCTCGAAGGGGGCCCCCGGTTCGACGCCGAGCTGGCCCACATCCGAGGACTCGGCTACCGCCTCGCTTTGGACGATCTCGGCGCGGGCTACGCGGGGCTGTCGAGCCTCGTTCACCTACATCCGGACTTTGCGAAGATCGATATGTCGCTCGTGCGCGATATCCACCGCTTGCCACTGAAGCGGGACATCGTTGCGGCGCTCGTGGACGTCGCCCGGCGCGCCGGCATCGTCGTCGTCGCCAAGGGCATCGAAACGGTCGAGGAGCGAGACACGCTTGTGGACCTCGGCTGCGACCTGCTGCAGGGCTACCTGTTCGCAGCGCCCGGACCAGCGTTTCCCATCGCCCGCACCCGCTTCTCCCCCCCTGAACGAACAGCTTCGAGGCCACCGCGATGAGAGATACGAACAAGCTGCGGAGTCTGGTCGAGCGGACGCTGCCCGAGGCGCGGCCGGAGCTTGCCCGTGTTCTGGGCCAGCTCGCCCACGACCTCAGTACGCCCATCTCAACGCTCACGATGGAGGTCTACTCCACACGGATGTTGCTTGACCGGCTGCGGCGCTCCACACCCGCAGGATGGACCGTCGAGGGACCGAAGTCGCTCTTCGTGCTCGAGGAGATCTGCTCCAACCTGGAACTCGCGTCCGCCAGTCTGACCGAGTACATCTCAGCGCTCACGGAACTCGCGGCCAACTCCGCGGAGCCCCCACACGCGCCCCCCAGCGTGGACCCAAAGTAGGATGCGCCATGAAGTTGAGTTTCCCCAAGGTGCTGCTCATCGACGACGACAAGGCGTTCGGCGAGGCGCTCTCACGATGGCTATCGCAGCTCGGTTACCAGCCGTCCGTCGCGGCGTCGGCTTCCCAGGCTGTGACGCTCCTCAATCAGACCCAGTTCGAGGCCATCCTTCTCGACCTGCAACTACCCGACATCAGCGGCCACGCCATCATTCGACAGCTCAATCATCTGGGCGTCGCCACACCGGTAGTCGTCGTAAGCGGCACCACCGAGATCGACGATGTGGTCCGCGCCTGGCGCGAGAACGCGGTCGACTTCCTCCGGAAGCCCTTCCGTATCGAGGACTTGTCCGCCGCGCTCGAAAAGGCGTTGAAGCGCACCGCAGTGCACACGCTCGCCGCGCCGCCGGCGAACGGGGCGATCAGCCCAAGTGAGGCTGGCCACGCTGTAGCAAACCCAGCTGCAGCGAGCCCAGCTGCAGCAAGCCCAGCTGCGCCAAACCCGCCTGCGCGTCCCGCAGCGCTCACCGCCCCCTCCGGCGCGCCGGGCCAGCTTCGTCCCGCGGTGGCCAAGCTCGTCGAGACCCTGAAGGCCGGCGGCGTGCGGCTTCCCATTCTGGACCCCAGGGTCGTGCGCCTCCCCGAGTTCCTCACGAGCCAGAACTGGACGCTCGAAGAGCTCGCAGACACGGTGACACGAGACAGCAACTTCGCAGCCGCCATCCTGCGCAGCGCCAACTCCGCGGCGCAGTATACCCGGGGCAAAGAGATCACCTCCGTGCGCGATGCGTGCGCTCGGCTCGGGGCAAAGGCCGTGGTCGCGATCGCCTTCGAGATCACCGTCAGAGGTCAATTCACGGCGCCCAAGGAGCCGTACAAGACGGCCCTGAAGGAGTCGTGGCGAAACGCAGTCGTCGCCTCGCGGGTGGCTCCGGTGCTCGGAGAGATGTTGCGACTCCCGAATCGGGAGGATCTCCGACTCGTGACGCTGTTCCAGAACCTGGGAGAGCTGCTGGCATTGTGTTTGCTGGCTGACCTCGAGCGTCCCGCGGGCGCTGAGTACACCACCGAGCACCTGGCGAAGGAGGTCGATGCGATGCACGAGGATCTGGGAGCAGCGCTCGCCACCTCGTGGAAGCTGCCGGCGTCCGTCATTCGCATCGCGGGCCGCCATCATCGGCCCGCGACCGAGCAAGAGTCTAAGGACGACAAGGTGGTGCGGCACATCGTATTGGCCTCTTGGGCCATCGCGCTGCGTGCGGGCTTCACCTACTTTCCGAGGCAAGACACCATTCAGCCGGGACGGTTCCTGCAGGTTCTGGGGCTGACGGAGGAGCAGATCGCGCCCGTGTACGAGATGATCAAGACTTGGCCGGAAGACAGCTGAGGCCTGGCTCGCTGCGTCAGGGAATCGTCAGTGGCGCCGTAGCTCCACCCACGTTGCCCCCGAGATCGGTGGTGGTCGCGGTCACGGTCCACATGCCGCTCGGGACCGCCCCGGACCATCGGTAGCTCGTGGTCGGGCTGGAGGCGGGCAACACCACGTCACTCATGCCGTCGCCCGTCAGGACCACCGTGAGGGCGGCGAGCTCGCTCGTCTCGACGACGACCGTAGCCACCTTGTTCGCACCCAAATTCGCGGTCACGTCCACGCTGGGAGCTCCCGGCGTGTCGGACACGGCCGCGCCGAGGTTTTCACCCGGGACCAGGGCGCGGGCGGTTTTGGGCCCTTCCCACTCGAAGGTGGCGCCACCGCCGCCGCCCTGCTCGTACATCTCGAGACGGATCGGGTGCCAGCCGGCCGGCAGGTTCATCGTGGCGGAGACGGGCTCCATGCCGTGGTCGTTCCAGTTCTCGGCCATGAGCTCGTCGTCCAGGTAGAGCCGGTTTCCATCGTCGGCGGTGAAGATCAGGGTCCAGAGGCCCGCTTCGGGGAGGAGGATCCCGCCCGTCCAGCGAATGCCGAACTTGTCGGCCTCCATGTCGATACGGAAGCTGCCAGACGTATTGCCGTCCTGGCCGTTCGGCATGTCCACCGGCCCGTCGAGGCGTGACGCCACGCGGGTCTCGAAGGTCTTGTAGCTCCCGCCCTGGAAGTACTCGCCGAGGAGTCCGCCGGGGCGGTAGCTCGGGATCGCCGGCGTGACGACGGTGACTGGCTCGGTGCTCGCGACGCGGCCCCAGAGATCGGTGAAGGCCCCGGTAACCTCGTAGCTCCCGTCAGCCTCCAGGCCGATGACGGCGGTGTGTTCGCGTGCCAGGTCCGGGTGGTCCTGACCGCCGCTCGTGCTGCCGGTCCACGCGAGTTCGAGAGCGGCCGGTAACGTGGACGAGCCGGCCAGGCGGGCCCAGCGGGAGCCGTTCCGCTCGAGGACAAGCGTTGCTTCGAGTGAAGGCGCCCACTCGGGTGGCGCCTCGGAGTAGCCGAGCTGAGCCCCAGCCAGCGGCACGAGCACCGACCCCTCCCGCCCGAAGAAGACCTGCAGGTGGGGGTGCAGGGCGTCCCGCTGCACACGGACTGACAGCGGGTACCAGCCCGGGCTGAGCTCCACGCTGCGATCGAAGGCGACCACGCCGCCGACATCGGCGACATCGACGACGGCGTGTCCCGAGAGGGTGAGCCTGGCCGCGCCGCTGACCATGAAGACGATCCGATAGACCCCCGCGGTCTCCACCTTGATGCCGCCGTCGATGGCGATGAGCAGCTCGCCCTTCGGATACCGCGATCGGAAGCCCGTGTCCGGCGTCAGGTCCACGGCAGTGAGGAAGTCGAACGCACCACCCGCGGGGAGAGGCCCCGCGAGATCGTCGAGCGACTGGCCGGGGAAGTAGGTGAGGAGCAGGCCGCCCGGCTTGTAGGTCTCGGGGCCCGGCTGGATCGCGGGCAGCCCGGGATGAACGCCGGCGTCGCCCCCGCCGACGTCGCTCCCCGCGGTGCCCTCGGCGACCTCGCCGGTACCGCTGCCGTCGGCGCCCGGGGCGACCTCACGGCCCGACGTCTCCGGGAGGTCGCCGCTCACGAGCGCGTCGCCCGATTCGCCCGAGGCGTCGAGCCCGGAGGCGACGTCGGTGGGCCTGTCCGCGCCGCAGCCGAGGGAGAGCGCCACCACCAGGAAGCGGCGCCAAGCGTGGGGGCGACTCATGCGAAGAGCGGGAGCAACGGGACGTTGAGGGGGAAGCGCTGCGCCGTGGGGTTGAGCGCGATCCCGGCGAGTTGGCGCAGCGCCTTGTGCACGTGCTCCGGCGTGATGCGGATCCCGCTCTCGGTGTTGGTCTCGAGGGTGTCCGGGTCGACCGTGATCGGCTTGTGGTAGCTGTCGGTGGTGCCAATCACGCGGTCCCCGGGGATGCCGGGGCCCATGAAGGCCATGGACGTGATGGACCAGTGGTCCTTGCCGTTGCCCTCGTTGTACCAGGGGGTCCGACCGAAATCGGAGCCGATGATCACGACGACCCTGTCGGCCACCCCCTGGCGAGCCGCCTCCTCCATGAGGAAGTCGACCCCGTCGGTCAGCGCCTGCAGCCGCGGGAAGTGGTTCTGATCGTGGTTTCCGTGCGTGTCGAAGCCGCCGATGGTGAGGTTGGCGCTGACCGCGAGCCCCGCCTTGTAGGCGGCGACGGCGAGCTGAGCTTGGCGCTTCAGGCCATTGTTTGAGTTGTCGAGCGTAGGCGGTAGCACGTCGCTCAGGAGGCGGAGATCCGAGTTGCCGAGACGAGCGCTGTAGAGCAGCGACAAGGCCTGCGCCTCGCGCGGCAGCTTCGCGTTGGTTTGGAGCCGAGAGAGCCGGGCGGCCCTGGCCGCCTGAACGCGGTCCCAGGTGTCCGGGCTGTGGTAGGTGCCGTCCGGCTTGCTGGGGTCGATCCGGTTCGGCCAGGCCAGCTTCGTGAGGACGCTCGAGCTCCCGACGCGGGTCGGCGCGACGAGCGAGCCGGTGACGTCGTAGCCGCCGTTCGAGAGGAAGGCCAGCGGAGCGTCAGCGCCGAGCGAGCCGGCGACCACTGCCGAGAACGCCGGGTAGCCCTCGGGCAGCTTGCCGCTCCAGACGTTGCGGGTCCCGCTGTCGTGGCCATTGGTCGCAGTGTCGATGCCGTTCACAACGAGCAACTTCTTGCCGTACTTCTCGAAGAACGCCTGATTGCCGGCCACGGGCGCGTACCGGTGGTTGCCAGAGACGCCGATGGTCTCCGCGAGGTACTTGTTGACCGGCGCGGGGTCGTCCGGACCCTGGCTGCCCTTGGGATCGCAGAAGCTCGTCGGGTCCCACCCACCGCTGGCGTGCACGGTGACCCAGAGGGGGCCCTCGTACGGGGCGGGGCTCGCCGCTTCCGCGCGGCTCGGGCCGAAGAGCGCCCCCGCACCGACGACGCCCAGCGACGCCGCCGAGCACATCTTCAAGAAGTCGCGTCTGTGGAGCTGCTGGGTCATGACATTGACCTCACTGGCGAACCGGAGCCGACGGGAGTGGTGAAACCATGGGGTACACGGGCTCGGCCTCTCATTCGTACAAGAACCGCGGGTCGGTGAGCAGGTACGCGACAACCGCCGTCCAAGCGCGGACCGTGTAGGCGTCGTCCTTGCTGACGGCCCACTCCGGAGCGAGGGTGGCGCTGGTCCACCAGTCCTTCGTGGCAGCGCAGGTGGAGGACAAGGAGGCGCTCTCAGTGCCCGCGGCTACTGCGGCGCGACCTGCCTCCCACGTGGCCAGCCAGAGCTGCCAGCTGGCCTCGAGCTCTTCGTGCCCCGGGGGCAGCGTCTCGCCGAGGAGCCGCTGGTGGAGCGTCCGGATGTTCTCGCGGATGGCCTGTATCGCCTTCGGCACCTCGAAGCCGTTCGCGTCGAGCGGCTGATAGCCGCGCTCCACCTGAGGGAACAGGCGCCGCTCCCAACCCGGGCGCGCGAAGTCCTGCGGCACCGCACGACAAGCGACCTCGTTGGCCATGCGCTCCTGCACCGCCGCCATCATGCCACTGGGCTCAGTGATGCGCTGGGTGACCTGGTCCGAGTCGATGCCGCCGTAGAAGAGCCGGTATTGACCCGCGTCGAGGAGCGTGTCGGCCGAGGTGGGGGTGCTGCGCCACGGATAGCCCGTGGTGGCGGCGATCTTCCTAGAGAGCAGCTCCGGTGTGAGCAGTCGGCCACGACCGAGCGACGAGAGCGCCACCGACCGAAGCGCGTCGGGCTGGTTGTCTAGATCCACCGCGCGGTACCACTTGCTGGCGACGATGGCCTTGAAGGCCACCTTGATGTTCAGGTCCGCCGCCACGAGCTTGACGGCCACGTCCTGAAGGAAGGCCTCCTGCTCGTCCCAGGCGGCCTTGCGGGCGGCGAACTCATCGTCGGAGGTGATGGAGTCGTCTAGCTCGCTCGGGGGCTTGAGCGGCTCCACCCCGGTCAACATGCGCCACACCATCTTCACCACCGCGGTGGGGAACCGCGGATCGGCGGCGATATGGGACGCCAGCCACTGGAGCCCGGCCTCGCTCTGGTTCGCCGGGACCACCTCGCCCTCGAAGCCCGGCGGCCTCATGTCGCCGAACCATCCCCCCTCGGGCGGCTGGAAGCGCCCCATGGCGGTCCAGCCCGAGAAGGCTCCCGCGACGGGGTCTACGATCTCGTGGCAGATGCTGCAGGACGGGTTGAACAGCGTGGGGTTGTGATCCTCGATCGTCGTGGGATCGATGGGCTGTTCGGCCAGCGCGAGGACGTCGGTTCCGAGGAAGAGCCGCCACACCACCTTCGACCGCTGCCGATTTCGGTTGGTGTCGGTGGTGGGGAACCGGTTCAGGAACATCGGGTCCGTGAGCAGGCCCGCGTGCGGGATGCCTGGCACCTTGGCTGCGGCGCGCTCGGACGGGTCGAGCGGGTTCTCCCAGGCGATCTGGTCGAAGACTCCGAACACGCGCGCCGAGAACGGATTCACCACCACGTAGTCCGCGGTGAGGACCTCGGAGAAGGGCCGCTCCTGGCCCACGACCCACGAGATGAGCTCGAGCGGCGCCTGAGCAACGGCGCGATTCGTGTGCTGCTTACCAAGGTTTTTCGACGTGGCGTCCGCCGGGTAGTCCGCAAGCTCGAACCACTTGCGGCCCGGGTAGTCGGCCTCGTTCAGCAGGTTCAGGGCATCGTGGTTCTTGTCGTAGCGGTTGGTGAGGAGGAGGTCGTTCCAGGCCTCCATCAGCCGCTCGAGGAACGCAGGCTCCGAGAGGAGCGCGTCGAGCGCCGCTTCGAGACCCGCGTCCCCGTTCACCTCGAGCGAGGTGCGCTCGGAGACGGTTGGGAGCCTCCCGGCGAGGTTCAGAGACGCCTTCCGGAAGGTGTCGGCGGCGGTGCTGATGACGACGCCGCTGAAGTAGCCGACGTCATCGACGGGCGGAGGCTCGCAGGTGACGGGGTCTTTGAGGCGCGCGACGAGCTCGGCCAGGTCGGCGTACAGCGGGGTCCCCACGGGCACGACCTCTCCGCCCCCGTGGGGAGCCTGTCCGCTGGGCTTGGCGAGGAGGAGCGGTACGCCGCTGTAGTCGTAGTTGGACACCTCACGAAGGACGCCGAGGTTGTAGCCCAGCCAGCCGGGCCAGCTCTCACTGCGGAGCACCAGACGGGTGTTCTTGGCCGCGCCCGAGCTCGAGTGGCAGGCGATGCAGGTGGTTGACATGACCGGCGCCCACAGGTTCTGCACGAAGAACGACTCGGTCGGGACGCAGGGTTCGGCCGGCTCCTCGATGTCGGAGGCATCACCTCTGGGCCGCCGTCCGTCGGGGTCAGCTGTGGCCGCGTCATCGGCTTCGGTGGCGTCGGCCACCGGCGCGGTCTCGCCGCCGGTATCGCCCGCGTCCGCGACTACAGCGGAGGCCGGGTCGGCGACAGAGCAGCCTCCGATGAGCAGCGCCAGGGCGGCCGGGCCAGCTAGGGCAAAGATTCCATGTTTGTTAGCCATTGGGCCTCCCGCGGCGCGCAGCCTACCCGTCCGGGAGAAAGGCTGTCACGCTCGAAGGCCCACAATCGAACGACTGCGCCGGTTCGCCCGGGCCGTGGGCTCACTCCGGGAGGCGGTAGGCGACGCGGTCGAGCGCTGGCGGCTTCACCGGGCTGTGCTTCAGGAAGTACTGCTCCAGGGCCGCCACGTCGGGGATGCTGGTGACCACGTCTTTGCCGGCCGCGAAGGCAGTGAAGCCGCCGGTGCCGCCTGCGAGGAAGTCGTTCGCGACGATCCGTATCTCCTGCTCTGCAGTACTGGCTCGCCGTTCAGCAGGATGTCGCTGAGGGCGATGCGGTCTCCCTGGGGCTTCGTGGGTTCCCACGTGTACTTCAGGCCCTCTGAGATGGACACGAGGCCCGGCGAAGCCATCGTCCTTCCCGTCGACGGGGTCCGCCTCATCGTTCGGCACCTCGACGCCGTCAGCGCCGCCCGAGTCGCCTTCGAGCAGCGTGTCCTCGCTGGAGGAGTCGACGCTCGCTGCTGCGCCCTCCACTGAGTCGGCGCAGGCGATGAGCGCGGCAGGTAGTACCCAGCGGATCCAGCGGGAGCGGGCTCTAGAAGAGTTCACGGCCGCATCGGCTTCGGGCCGAAGTGTGGAGGCGGGTCACTTACAGCACACGGCACACTTCACATGGCGGTAGCCAGCGACGTTGCCGATCATGTAGCTCGGATCACCCGTGCTGGCAGCGAAGACCTGATTGAGGTTCGCGTGCTGCGTCTGAGGCGCGCCGTTGTTGAGCTCGTAGCAGAACGAGTCCAAGTTGCCGCCGTAGTTGTAGTAACCCCCGACCAGCTCACCGGCGTAGAGAGTGCTCCAGCCCGCGGCGCAGGTGGCGCTGCCATCCACCTGGTAGCAGGTCTTCTGCGTTGCACACTTGGCGCATGGGATCGATCTGCGGTCGGTGACGCCTGCCGGTTGGTGGACCGCGTCGTTGCCGTAGTAGTAGGTGCCCAGGGCGACGAGGTAGCTCCCGTGGTTGGCGCCGTTGTATGCAGCGCCTGGGTCACCCTCTTTCATGCAGACCGGCTTCGGAGAGCCGCCGCCGTGGCTGTACCAAGTCCCGAAGGCGTAGCCCGCATAGAGCAGCTCGTCGCCCGCGCCGCAGGTGGCCACGCCCCACTTGGTGTAGGTGTCGTTGGCCGCGGGCGTCCCCGGCGGACCCTGGACGCCTTGCGCACCCGTATCTCCCTTGTCGCCCTTGTCGCCCTTGTCGCCCTTGTCGCCCTTGGCGCCCTGCCCTCCTTGCGGCCCGGGATCCCCCGTCACTCCGGGCTCGCCCTGCGGCCCCGCGGGTCCGGTGTCGCCCTTGAGCAGCGTCGGTTTGTCACCCAGGTCGAGGTAGCTCCCGGAGATCGCCACGGGATGCAGCGTGAGCGCTGCCTGAAACGCCGCCGCCACCGACGGGCTGAGCTGATCCGTGGTGACACATCCGGAGCACTCGAGGCCCGCCGCCACGCGAGCTCTGGCGGCGTACGGGACCTCCCCGATGGCCACTCGCGGCAGCTCTGGCTCGTCCGCCAGCTTGATACCGACCCATCGAGGTGTGCCCTGTAGGAACGGCGTCGGCGAAGGCGGAGCGATGTTGAGACTGAACAGCCCATCGGTGATCGAGAGCGCCATTCCGGCGATCTGTGACTGTGGTAGGGCGTCCGTGGGCAGCGCATAGAAGCTCACGGTGGCCGCGTAAACGCCGTCAGTCGCGGGCACTCCGGCCTGCGTCAGCGCGCGGCCCTGAATCTGAAACGCGAGCGGCGGGTCGGCAGCGAGCGCCGGACGCGTGGTCAAGAGTGTGACAGGCAGCGCGAGCAGGAGGAGAGTACGTTCGAATCGGCTGCGCATAAGGACCTCGAGCCCGCCTCCGCGGCGGAGAACAGCGTGCCCAGGCTCACTCAGCGGGCCCCCGCAAGGTACATGCGCTACCCGGGCGCACGCAACCCGCCTGTAAGGTCAAGCAAGGTCAGGCAAGGTCAGGGACCGGCCCAACGACGGCGCGGCTAGCGGCCGGCGCGAGCCCCCCTGACGCGACCAGCGGCCACTTGGCGAAGCAGCCGCTCTGTTCGTGCAGAGAGCGTCACCATGCCCATAAGCGACGCCCACCGTCGCGATCAGCAGGGCGCGGGAAGCGCTGACCCTCCGGGCACCGAGCACACGACGACCCGAGTGCCGGCGACGGAGTGCTCCAAGCGTCGAGCACACAGTCTCCTTCATAGCCAGAGCCACATGGTGTGAGTGAGGGTAAGTAGAACCGGTACCCCAGGTCGAGTGTGTGAAATGTAATCGTCTCGTTCACGGTGCCAGACGCCTCCTTGGGCACCGAGTCACCGCCGAGCTGAGCGATCACCTGACTGAGCTGCTGGTGGAGCTGCTCGGGGAGGCGCTCCTCGAAGTAGTCGATGTTTGTGACGTTGTCCGCGTACCGGAACGAGAACCCGCCGAAGAGCAGCGCTGCGTTGAACTGCCCGTGGAGAGAGTTGTCCGCGAACATGTTACGGGGGGCGCCCCGCCGGCGGCCGGCTGGGAGGTGCGGCCGTTGCCTGGCCAGGGCGCGGCGACCCAGCCCCCAGACCTCAGCTGTTGGCGTATCCGGTGATGTAGGACATCAGGAGCTCGAGATCAGCGTCTTCGACCTTCAGGAACTGGATCCCCATACCGTAGGGGGCGCCGGTCACGGGATCCGGCTTGGTCCACGCGACGCGTCCCGCGGCGCGCACGGACCGAGCGGACGGGTCGCCCGGGAGCGAGAAGCGCACCATCACGATCGAGCCGAGCGGCTCCGGCGACTCGCTCCTCACGAAGCAGCCGCCGAGCGAGAGGTTCTCCATCGTCTGGACGTGAAGGCTCGCGTCCACGCCGATCTCGGTCTCGATGTCTACGAGGACGCGGGGATGAATGCGGCGGTCAATGCTCATGGGGCCTCCGCCGCGGGGGGCGATCCAAGTTGCGGCGGTGCCGGCGCCAACCCGCTCACGAGCCATTCGAGCCCGCGGCGCGTGAGGGTGACCGTCCATCGGCGCGCACCCTCACGCGCCGTGGGCGGGGAGGTCCACTCGACGACCCAGCGGCGCTGACTATCGCTCAGAACCTGGAAAGACGACACCCCTCGCGTCTTGTCGACCGGATCCAGTGGCGTGCCGGCGCGCGCAAGCCACCCGTCGCACCACTTGTCGATCTCGGTACTCCGGGCCGGGAGCTGCCCCGACGCCCACTGCTCTGCCCAGCGCGCTCCCAGCAGGATGCCGTCCGCCTCGAGAAGCGACGTCTCGAGGTGGGTGCGGAGGGCGACGCGATCGCCTGCCAGCGTGGCGCGAAAGAACGCCTCCAGCGCCTCACGCGGCGCGTCGCACGCTTGCCCACAGCCGCCGACGGCGACCTCGCGGCGAGGACGTTGGAGCTCGGCCGGCGTCTGCCTGTCCGGTGCGGCCGCCGGCGGGCCCCACGGCGGCGACGGGTTGACTACTGGCGCCGCCGGCGGGGGGGCGGGCTGAGGGGACGGGCACCCTGCCATCCAAAGGAGACATACCGACGCCACGAGCCAGCGCATCATGCGGCCACCCTCGGCAGGCGGTGGAGCCGCCCGAGGACCTCACCGCTCGCGGCGGCGGGGACGAAGACCAGATCACGCCACGACCAGTGCGGCTCCCCGGGGAGCCCGAGTTCTTCCGCGCTGGCGAGCGAGGGGACGCCGGGGTTCCGGAAGGCCAGCCCCGCCGAGGTGGCGCCGACCACCGGCAGCGCGCGCTCGCGGAGCGCCGCCTCGAGGGCGAGCTGCCCGGGGGTGACCGCCGGGAGGGAGCGCTTCGACGTCGCGCCGCGGGGGGGCGGTCGACCACGCCGGCGAAGGGGGGCCAGGGCGAGGTCTTCGCCCGCCACCGCGATCCCGCCGTCGTATGGGGTGACTCGGAGCACCTCTGGCCCGTAGCTCCGACGGCTGTGGCCCTCGACGACCACGGGCACGCCCGCGGCGCGACGTGACCAGCCGGCGGGGAACGGCGTGCAGGTGGGCAGCTCGGGGTCGAGCACCCAGAGCACTGCGACCTCGCGGCAGCCAAGCGCCCAGCGCCAACCGCCGCGCGACAGCCGAAAGTCGTGCTCGCGACCGATGTCGACGTCACGCCTGCCAGCCTCGCGGACGGCGTCGAGGAGCTCACGGGTGGTGGGTTCGGCCAGGGCGACGAGGCGCTCAAGGGGCACGAGCTCGAGCAGCAGCTCGGCCCGTGAGGCGAACCACAGGGTGTCCACTGCGCTCAGCTCTGGTGCCGGACCTGCCCGTCGTAGGAGCAGAACTGCTCGTAGTCGATGAGCTCTGTGATCGTGGGGGCGTCGCCGCAGACGGGGCAGTCGACGTCGCGGCGGATCTTGAGCTCGCGGAACGACATCCGCAGCGCGTCGAAGGTGAGGAGGCGCCCAGCGAGGACCTCGCCGCAGCCGAGCAGGAGCTTCACCGCCTCGATCGCCTCGATCACGCCCACGACGCCGGGGAGCACGCCGAGCACGCCGGCCTCCTGACAGGAGGGGGCCATTCCGGGCGGCGGCGGCTCCGGGTAGAGGCAGCGGTAACACGGCCCGTGGCCGGGCCAGAACACCGTGGCCTGGCCGTCGAAGCGGAAGATCGACCCGTGGATATTGGGCTTGTTCAGGAAGACACACGCGTCGTTGATTAGGTAACGCGTGGGGAAGTTGTCGGAGCCGTCCAGGATCACGTCGTACTCGGAGAAGATGCGCATCACGTTCTCGCTGGTGAGGCGCTCCATGTGCTTCTTCACCGTCACGTCCGAGTTGAGGCCCTTCAGCGTCTTCTCCGCCGAGTCGACCTTGGCCATCCCGACCCGATCCTCCGAGTGGAGGATCTGCCGCTGGAGGTTTGACCGGTCGACCGTGTCGGCGTCGATGATGCCGATGGTCCCAACGCCGGCCGCGGCGAGGTAGAGGGCCGCAGGGCTGCCGAGGCCGCCAGCGCCGATGCACAGCACCCGGCCGGCGAGCAGCTTCAGCTGGCCCTCCTCACCGACCTCGGGCATCGAGAGGTGTCGCGCATACCGCGCCATCTGATCTGGGGTGAGCTGTCGGCGCACCTCGACCTTGTTGCCCGTCTGCGCCCAGCGCGAGAAGCCCCCGGCGAGCGAGACAACGTCTTGATAACCGAGATCGAGCAGGGTCTTGGCGGCCAGCACAGACCGCACGCCGCCCGCGCAGTAGATCGCCAGCGGGGTGCCCCGGTCGGGCACGGCGTTCTCGATTCGCAGCTCGAGCAGGCCCCGCGGGATGAGCTTCGCGCCAGGGATCACGCCGTTCTGGTGCTCGTCGGGCTCTCGGACGTCGATCACCGTGGGCGCGCCGGCGGCTGCGAGGGCACGCGCGAGCTCGTCGGCCGCGACCTCACGGACAGAGCGGCGGGTGTGGTCGAGAAGAGACTGGAAGGTGACGGTCATCGGTTTTGGCCTCAGAGGGTACAGCGCCCGGGACGCCCCATGGGGAACCACGCCCCAGGAGGTCGCAAAGGATGGGGCAGCGACCTGCGGTTGGCAACCTCCGGAGTCGCTTCGGGGGCAGGCTCAGGGCGCGAGCACCTGGGCGCGCAAGCGGCTGAGGTTGGCCTCGTTCTCAGCCCGCCTCGACACGGGCAGCGCCTCGTGAGCCACCTCGAGGAGCAGCAGCGCCCGCCCCGTGCGCCCGAGGTTGGCCTCTTGGAGGCCCAGCACCTCCAAGGCTCGAGCCGCCCGCGAGCGGCCGAGGCCCAAGCGCAGCGCCGACGCGAAAGCCTCTCGCGCGGCGCGTGTATCTCCGCAGAACGCGTCGACCACGCCACGGTTGAACCACGCCTTCACGCTGAGCGGATCGAGGCGCACGGCCTCCGTCAGCACGACTCGCGCGTCGTCGATCTGGCCGGCGGCGGTCAGGCGGGCCCCCTCGTTCACCCCGACCCTGGCCTGATGCGCCAGCGCCCACGCAGCCTCGATGGCGCGGTCCGCATCCGGACTGGGGCCCGAACGACCCGCGAAGGTGCCTGCCAGCGCGAGCCAGCGGGCCACCACCCGCCGGCCTTCGTCGTCGTGAACGCCCAAGCGACGGAGCGCGTGCTCGAACGACGCGAACAACGGCTCCGTCGCGCCGGGTCGGAGCAACGGGAGGGACGGCGCCCACCCGACGAGACGACCGTCGATCGCCCCGTCACTCAGCTCCACGCCCACCGTCCCCGACAGCAACGCCGAGAGCGGGGGCCAAGGGGCGAGGCGCCCAAGCCCATCCGCCCGCACCGCGGCGGCGCGCGCGGTGGGATCCTGCAAGTGTTGCTTCACTAGCGTGACCACGTCGGGCCGCGCCCCTTCGACACCCTGGACGAAGGTGGTGGATGCGGCGAGGTCGTCCGAGCCCACGAGCGCCACGGCGCCAATGGGGAGCTCGTCTAGGGCGAGGACCGCGAGCTCGGCCGCGCGTGTGTCGCTGACCACCGCCTCGGCCGGCGTGGTGATGGCGGCGAGCCCGCCGACCACTCCGATGAAGATCCCCGGACGACCGAAGGGAAGAAACAACGAGCCCGCGCCCGCCAGGGCCAGCGCACACAGCGCCGTGGCGGCCAGCGTGCCCGTTTGCAGATCTCGCATCCCCATGGGGTTCAGCAGCGCGGTGTACGCCAGATCCGCCGCGAGCGTCAGCGCGAGCACTGCGCCCACGCGCCGCGGCAGCGCGAACACCGCCAACGGAGCGAACACCACCAGCGCGCCGCACTGGTCGTAGAGCTGCCGCAGCGCCATGGGCACCGTGAGCGCCAGGCGGGACCACGCGCCCATGTCGCTGGCGTAGGCGGCGCGAATCCGCGCGCCGGTCAGGTGGTCGAGCAGCGCGCCGAACGAGGATGGGTCGCCCCAGTTGCGCCAGGGCTCGGCGGCCGCCCGAATCGGCAGATAAGCGATGACCAGCAGGCCCACCAGAGCCGCCACGCAAACGGCGCCCGCCACGAGCCTGATCGGGCCCCGTGCGGTGGCCGGCGGCCCCACCCCTTGAGGGCGAGCGCACCAGCACGCAGCGATCGCCGGCATCGCCGCGGAGGCGCCGTGGAAGCCCACGAGTAGCCCAGCGAGCGCGCCCGCCCAAAGGGGCCGGGCTGCGGCCACGGCAACCCAGGACCAGACGACCAGCGCTGCCGTGGGGGCATAGACCTCGGCGGTGCGCGCGTGCAGCGACAGCGTCGGGTTCGCCAGGACCACGGCGAGTGCGGCCAGCCCAAGCGCCGGCGAATAGCGTGGAGCCTGCCCGCCGTCGGGGGGCTCGCCGCCACCAGCCGCCGCGTCGCCTCGGCTGCGCGCCCCGGTGAGCGCCACCGTGCCGCCGGGGCCGCGGGCACCCCAACCGAACCCACCGCCGCGCCCGTTCGCGCGGCCGAGCTCGACCTGCCTGAACAGGGCGGCGAGGCCGGCGACTAGAAACCCGGCCGAGGCGGCTGACACAAGGTTGATGCGGAAGCCGATGTCTCCGAACGGCAGGTACGCCGCGAGGCGGCCGACGATGCACCAGGCGGGAAACCCCGTTGGATGCGCGACTCCGAGCGACCACGCCGACGCGGAGAGCTCCCCAGCGTCGCGCCAGGTGATACCCGGCGCCAGCCCGAGCAGATGCCAGAGGAACGCGACGACCCCGAGAGCGGCCGGCGTTAGCCGATCCCTCGCCCAGTCCAGGGTGCGCGGGAGGTTCAGGGGTGGAAGAGCTCGGCGCCAGCGGCCACGTCGAGGGTGCCATCCGCGCGGGTGGTGAGCCCGCCGGCGACCAACACGGCGCCCTCGAGGGGGCCGGCGGTGAGCAGCGTGGCGGTGTGGCCGAAGCGCGCCTTCGCCATGGTGTAGACGGCGGTGACCGCGCCATCCTTTACCCGGTAGGCCGTCGCGAGCGCGACGCCCCGGGCGTTGACTCCGCCCGTGACCAGCAGGCTCCCGTCGGCGAGCACGGTCGCGGCGGTCCCGACGCGGAACGGATCCGCGACGGTGTCGAGGCCCGTTATCTCGGTGCCCGTGAGCTTGCCGTCACCCACGCTGATCGCGAGGGGCGCGACGTTGGCGGGGCCGCCAACGGCGCTGCTGCCCCCGACGAGGTGCCCACCCGCGCAGGTGGGGAGCGCGACGCCCGTGCTGAGCGCGCCGGCGGCCTCCAGATCGGTGAAGCCCTGCCCATCGTAGATCTCGCCGACGGCCCCCGACTCTCCGCCGACGACCGCGCCGGTGGTGCAGTCCGCGTCCGCGCAGACCGTGCAGTGCCCGAATCGCGCGGCGCTGAGGGCGCCAGCACTCTCGCACTGGGGCGCGCCACCGCGGAGGATGCACGAGAGGGCCGTATCGGTGGCCGCGACGTCGTCACCCTGGGCGCTGACACCGCCGGTGACGAGCACCGCACCGCCGATGACCGCCGCGCTCGCGCCCGCGAGGGGGAGTGGCAGCGCGCCGACGTTGGCTGCGCCCGCCTCGACGTCGATTCGCGACGCCAGCTGGAGCAGGTTGTCCGTGCCAAGGCCGTTCCCGGGCGGGACCGTGACGGAGAGGCCGCGATTATTGCCGACGTCGGTGAGCCCGATCTGGAGCTGCACGGCGCCGCCGAACACGGCCAGTGAGCCATCAGCCCCGAGGACCGTGGCGTGCATCGCCATCCGCTGGCCCGAGAGATCGGGGATCTCGACGCGACGGAACGTGAAGGTGCCGGGGTCGAAGACCTCGACCAGATCTCCCGTGCCGATCCACCCGCCTTCGCCGTCGGAGGTGGCGACGCCGCCCACGAAGGCGACGCGCCCATCGGGCAGCGCAGTGGCCGTGTGGTAGGCGCGCGGCGACACCATGTCGAGTGGGTACAACGTGGGCGGGACGAAGCACCGCTTGGTCTTCTCGTCGCACTCGGCGATCGCGGAGAGCTGGTAGGTCGTGCCATCCGGGTTGGCGATCCGACAGTCGGCGTCGACAGTGCACTCCGCCTTCGGCGCCGCTTCAACGATCGACTGCGCCACGTGTGGGAACGCCGCGAAGCCACCGATCGGGAACACGGGGACGTGCCACAGCCCCGCCGAGCCGCCGTCGATGATCTCGATGCCGCCGCGGGCCCCAACGAGGACCGGCTCGGCGCAGAGCTCGTCCTTGTAGAAGGTGACCTCCACCACGAGGTTCTTCGCCGGCTCGAGCGGCCCGATCGACGGCGCGTCAGTCCCGTAGGGGGCACACACCGCCCCGAAGATCGGCGCCATGTCCGACGAGTAGGGCCCCTGAGAGACCTTGACGTCGAAGCGGGCGACCCCGAACGAGGAGAGGTACAGCGGCTCGAAGGCCAACCGCAGCCGGTGGGTGGACTCGGGGAGCTCCGTGGCACACCCGAGGGCGAGGAGGGGGACGAGGGCGCGCTTCATTGATTGGCGCTCCGTACGGCAGGATCCACGTCGGGAGCGCCGAAGCCAAAGTCGAGGATGCCTTGCGGTGCGGGCTCGTCGTCGCCCGAGAGCCCCACGGCGAGGCCAACTGTGGTTCCCACGACCGCTACGCCGATCGCCGTCCAGAACCACCACGTCTTGTAGAAGGGGCGAGCGGTGCCGGGATCCTCGATGGGCGGGGTCTCGACGGCGACGGCCGTGAGCGCGAAATCAGCGACGCTGGCCTCGGTGGCCTTCACCTCGACGTCATGTGCCTCGATGGGCGTATGACCGTCGAGCGTGACCGTCGCCTTGTACTTCCCGGGCTTCAGCCGCACGGTGACCGGCGTGGTGCCGAGCTTCACGCCATTGAGCACGACCGTGGCGCCCGCAGGCGTGCTGCGGAACTCGATCATCTGCTTCTCCACCTCCTTGGGCGGAGGCGGCTCCTTCGGTGGCTTCGGCTCGGGGAGCTTCCCGAAGCCAGCGACCACACCACCGCCCACCGCGGAGGCGAGATCGCCCTTCGCGGTGGCCTTTGCCGTGTACGGGGCGCCAGAGGTCTTCTTGGCCACGTTGTGCGTCCGCATCGTGACCGCGTACCCGGCGCCGTCCGGCGCGATGTCGGTGTAGACCACCGTCGCGGCAGCGAACTTCTTACCGATGCGGGTGAAGCAGTCGTCGTCCACGTCGGTGCACTCGAGCTCCATCATGACGTCGAGCAGGTCGAGCGTGGGCGTCTCGAGCAGCGTGACCCCCGGGTACTTCGCGAGCGCGTCGCGAACCACCGTGAGGGCCGCTTCCTTGTCGGCCTCCGGGAGGCTGTCTGATTGCGGGCGAAGCACCAGCACCTTCCTGGGGCCGTCTGCTAACGCCGAATATGGGAAGAGCCCGTTGACGAAGGCGAGCATTGCCGCGAAGGCGACGCCTCTCGAGACGGGAGAACGAGACGGGAGATGCAACTGGGACTCCACGCGTTACGCCACAGCGGGCCGAGGTTGCCCGTGAGCCTAGGCTTCGCCGAGCGCGCGCGAGCATAACGAGTCGTACGGTGGAGTAAATGGCGCATCGCCGACAGGCCGCGACTTGGCTGCGGTTCGCCTCAGGCGAGACGCTGCGCGAGTCGGTCGATCGCGAGGACGAGGTCCGGGACGTCGTCGAGGTGGGGGCGAAGCGGGTCCCCGTGAGCGAGCAGGCGAGGGATCACCGTCTTGATCGTAAAGACGTCGGGATCGAGCCCGTACTGCACCTCGTCCCACCGGAGAGGCGTGGACACCGGCGCCCCCGGGCGCGGCCGAACGCTGTACGGGCCTACGATCAGCCGACCGTGCCCGTTCTGGAACGTGTCGAGGTAGACCTTGCCTTCGCGCGCGTCCACCTTGCGCAGCGTGGTCCCGATGTCGGCGTGCTGGAGCAGCACAACCTTCGACAACAACATCGCGATCATCCGCGACTGCTCGTAGGTGACGAGGCGCCCCAGCGGGACGATGACGTGCATCCCGGTAGAGCCGCTGGTCTTCACGTAACAAGGCAGCCCCGCCGCCTCGCACACCTCGCGGAGGGCCAGCGCCAAGGTGATCACATCGCTGAACGGCGCCCCTTTGGGGTCGAGGTCCACCACGGTGAAGTCGGGGTTCTGAATCGTGGCGACGCGGCTTTGCCAGACGTGGATCGGGATAGCTCCCGAGTTCGCGATCCAGCCCAGGGCCTCGGCGGAGTCGGCCACCAGGAAGTCCGTGATGCGGTTGTTCTCCTCGCTCCACATCCGCTCGCGGCGGATCCAGTCGGGCACGTGGCTGGGAGCGTCTTTCTGAAAGAACGACTTCCCGTGGATCCCGTCCGGCAGGCGGGTCAACACCAGCGGGCGATCGTCCAGCAGCGGGAGGAGCCACGGCGCCACGGCCACGTAGTAGTCGACCAGGTCGCCCTTGGTGAGGCCATGCTCCGGGAAGTAGATCTTCGTGGCGTTCGTGACCACCAACTCGCGGGCCGCGCTCACCTCCGAGACCGGATCGGGCGGCTCCTCCTCGACCTCCCCGTCGATCTCTCGGCCCCGCGGCGGGCCGTCTTCCACCTCGTCGGGGGTCTTGTCGAGCCGCCGCCTCGAGAAGGTGGGGATGCGGAGGTTGCCGTCGGGCGACCACTCCTTGAAGCGGACCTCGACCACCATGCTCGGGCGCACGAAGGTGGGGCTACCCTCACGATCAAAGGGGCCCGCGACCGGGCACTCGGCCACCGCCTGGGCCATGAGCTCCGCATGGAAGCCCTCGAGCTCGGCGTTGTCGAACCCGGAGCCCACGCGCCCCACGGACACCCAGGAGCCATCCGCGCCCCGCCCGGCGAGGAGCAGCGATCGGAACCCGACCCTCGAGCCGCGCGCCTCGGAGAACCCGAAGACCACGAAGTCGCCCACGCGCTCCATCGGCAACTTCAGCCAGTCGTCGTGGCGCCCGGAGCGATAGAGGCCCTTCCGCCGCTTCGCCATGATGCCCTCGAGGCCCTGACGCGCGACCAGTGCGTGGAAGGCCTCGCCTGCGCCATCGACGTGGTCCGCGTACCGGAGCGGGCCGAAGCGGGGCATCAGCTCGGCCAACAGGGTCTTGCGCTGCTCCAGTGTCAGCGCGCGCAGGTCGTAACCAAGGAGCCCGAGGAGGTCGAAGGCGAAGTAGGTGACGGGCGTGGAGATAGCCGCGCGTTCGATGTCTTTCGCCTTCGAGAGCTGCCCGCGCTGCTGGATCCCGTTGAAGACCGGGCGGCCGTCGCCGTCGAGCACCACGATCTCGCCGTCTAGCACCACCCCGCGCCAGGGCAACGCCGCGACAGCGCGGCAGAGCTCCGGATAGAGCGCTGTGGCGTCGCGGCCGCTCCGATACGTGGCGCGCCCTGCCCCACCGTCATCGCGCCAGAGCAGGGCCCGGTAGCCGTCGTACTTGAGCTCGAAGAGCCAATCGGGGTCCGTGAACGGCCCTTCGGCCGTCTTGGCGAGCATCGGCTCGACCTCGCGCGGGTTCATGGGCCGCTTGGGCACACCAAGCGCCCTGAGCCGCTCCTCCATCGCCTCGCGGCGGGCGTCCGTCTCCGCCAGCGACTCCACCGGCATCCCGGACAAGACGCTGGTCTCGTCGTAGCTGGGTTCACCCTCTCGCGCCCAGGCGTCTGGCTTCTTGATGAGGAGCCAGTCCTTCTCGGCGCGTTTGGTCCGCACGAGGGTGAAGACGCCGTGCAGCTTGTAGCCGAGCAGCTCGAAGAGGAGCTTGCCCTTCTCGAGGCCGGGACCTAGCGGCTCCAGCGGCACGAAGTGCCCGCGGTCCCAGACGATCATGGGCCCGGCGCCGTAGTTGCCGTCGGGGATCACCCCCTCGAACGTGGCGTACTCGATGGGGTGCGGCTCGGTCTCTACGGCGAGGCGCTTGTCCGCGGGATCCCAGGGGATGTAACGCGGCACCGCCCAGGAGAGCAGAACCCCGTCCCACTCGAGCCGGAGGTCGTAGTGGAGGCGCGTGGCGTCGTGCTTGTGGACGACGAAGCGGTGCGTGCCAGTGGCGAGCACCTCGCCACCCATGGGCTCGGGGGTGGCGCCTGCGGTGCGTTTGGTCCAGTAGCGGTCGAGGTCGGGCACCGCCTAGTTCTGCCACGGGCGGCCGCGCGGTGGTAGGCTCGGGACCATGAGCGCTCGCGCCATCGGCACCGCCACTGTCTCGTTTGGACTCGTGTCCATCCCCATCAAGCTCTACACCCCCGCCTCGAGCGACTCGGACATCAGCTTCCGCCAGCTCGACGCCGAGACGCGCGGCAAGCTGAAGCAGCAGTACGTCCGGCAGTCGGACGGGAAGATCGTCGAGCGAAGCCAGATGGTGAAGGGGTACGAGTACCAGAAGGACAAGTTCGTGATCTTCTCCGAGGAGGAGCTGAAGAGCGTGGCCGCCGCGTCCCGGCAGGCGATCGAGATCACCGAGTTCGTCCCGCTCTCGCAGGTCGACCCCGTGTATTTCGAGAAGGCGTATTACCTCGGCCCGGACAAGGGCGGCGCCCGACCGTATCGCCTTCTGGCGGAGGCGCTGCGCCGCTCGGGGCTCGCCGGGATCGCGCAGTACGCCACCCGGGGCAAGGAGTACCTGGTCCTGGTGCGCCCCGCGCCCGTCGATCCGAAGCGCGAAGATGGTGCGTGGGGCCTGGTGCTCCACCAGCTCTATTACCCGGACGAGGTGCGCGCGTTCTCCGAGGTCCCGCTCGACGATGTCGAGGTGAAGGAGTCCGAGGTGGGCCTCGCGCTCCAGGTGATCGGCATGAACGCGTCCACGCGCTTCGAGCCCACCGGCTACGAGGACTCGGTGAAGAAGAAGATCGAGCGCCTCGTCGAGCAGAAGATCTCCGGCCAGGAGGTGTCGCTGGAGCCGGCCGAAGCGCCGCGCGCCGAAGTGGTGGACCTCATGGCCGCGCTGAAGGCCAGCCTCGAGGCCGGCGGTCTCAAGAAGGCCGCCCGCGGCTGACCGGCGGCCCGGGTTCACCGGGGCGCAGAACGACGCCCGGGCGGCCCGTAGTGGGCAGCCGCTTCACTCGGGGAGGAGCAGCTCAAGGAGGTAGGTGCGCTGGGTCGGGTTGAAGTTGTCGTCCGAGATCAAGAGCGCGCGCCGCCCCTCCAACCAGAGGCCTTCGAAGTTGTCGCACGGCTGATCCGGCCGGAGCGTCCCGATCACCTCCGGCCGCGCTCCGGGCCGCGCGAGCCGCGAGAGGCGCGCCGCGATGCCATCGGTGACCCGGTAGCGGCGCTCTAGGACCAGTAGAGAGCCGTCGGCTCGCTCCGCGAGCGCGGTGGGCTGAAACCCGTCGGCCGTGACGTAGGCCACGACCTCGACTGGCCGGGAGGGCGCGCCGAACGGCATGGCGGGCACCAGCCACGCGGCGTGGTGGCCGAACGCGTCGAGCGGCTTCTCTCGGATCGCGAACACCGCCCCGCCGCGGAGCGCCACCATCGCCTCGACGCCACCATTCCGCGGGGCGTCTTTGAGTTGTTCCGGGCTCTGGAAGGGAGCCTCGACGTGGGTGAGCAGGCCGGACTCGGGTCCGATCACCGCCAGCCGGTGCGCGTGCTCGTATGCGACCAGGATCCGCCCGTCCGGCAGCAACTGAAGCTCTTCGGCGTCTCCGCGACCCCGGCCGTGGACGCCGCCATCTGGTCCGTGCAAGGCGAGCCACTCGCCACCCTCGACCCCGACCAACGCCCCGCCCTCGCGGCGCTCCCGAAACCGCAGGAGCGCGCCGGCGTCCGAGACCGCGAGGAGCGCGCCCGACGGCCCGCGACTGAGGCCGCTGATCCCTCCGAAGCGTCGGTCCGAGCTCCGGAGCTCGATCCCGGCGACCAGCTTCGCCACGCCTACCTCCTGCGAGCCCATGCGGACGGGCTCGCTACGGATCGCGAGCGGCTCCCACGCGAGCGCGAGGGATGGCAAGGCGAGGATCGCGAGGAGGAGACGCACAGCAGGACGGTAACCGACCGAGCTCCCGACGGGAAACCCGCTTCCCTCGTGGACCCGGGTTCGTTAGGCTTCCGGCGCGCCCACAGCGGCGCGAAGGAGCAGCACGTGAAGCGTGTGGTTTACAGCGTCGTCTTCGGCACCATCGCACTCAGCCTCATCACTGCGTGCTCGAGCGACAGCGGCTCCAAGGAGAAGGCGGAGGAGGCCTCGGGCCAGTGCGAGCGCGACCGCGACTGCGCCCCGGGCCAGCTCTGCGTCAACGCCCAATGCCAGACTCCGGGCAGCATCGGCACCCCGGGAACCGGGTCCGCGGGCTCGGATGCCACTGACGGCTCCGGCGACGCCGCGGACGGCGGCGACGCCACGGACAGCTCTGGCGACGCCGCGGACGGCACTGGCGACGCCACGGACGGGACCGAGCCCACCGATGGCGAGGTTCCGGCCGACGGCACCGACGGCACTGACGGCACCGACGCGGCCACCTCGGGAGACGGCACCACCGCCACCGATGGCACCACCGGTGCCGACGCCACAACGGCCAACGACGGCGCCACGGGCGCCGACGGGGCCACCGGCACAGACGGAACCAACGGCACAGACGGGGCCAACGGCACGGACGGGGCCAACGGCACAGACGGAGCCAACGGCACAGACGGAGCCAACGGCACAGACGGAGCCACGGGCACCGACGGCACGGTCGACACTTGTGGTCCGGACCAGCCATGTCCCAACGGGGCGTTCTGCTGCAACATCGGTGGGCAGGGTTACTGCGCTGCGAGCCAGGCCGAGTGTTACGGGCCCGAGTGCGACTCGACCGCCGCCTGTGGCGCGGGCCGCGAGTGTTGCCCTTCAGTGGCGGGCGTGGTGCCGTCCTACTGCGCCCCGACGGGCCAGTGCTACGGTCCAACCTGCTCCAGCGACGGCGCGTGCGGAGCCGGCCGCGAGTGCTGCGAGATTCAGTTCGTTGGGGGGGTCTGCGGACCCACCGGCCAGTGCATCGGGCAGCCCTGCGGCGCCAACCCCGACTGCCCGGACGGGATCATCTGCTGCGGCGTGAATGCGCTCGGCTTCCAGCTCGACGTCTGCCTTCAGCCCGGGATCTGCGTGCTCGTCGGAGAGCCCCTGAGCTCCGGCGGGAACAGCGGCGGCGGCAACGGCGGCGAGCCGCCTCCCGACACCTGCACGTCGAGCGAGCAGTGCGGCTTCGGCGTCTGTTGCGCGACGGACCAGGGCAACACCTGCCAGCAGCTTTGCGCTTGTGACTCCGGTAACGACTGCATCGACCTCGGCTGCTGCACCCTCGCCGGGAACTCGTTCTGCAGCCCCGAGAACTTCTGTCCAGGCGGCAGCTGGGACGAAGCGGACTGAGAGTGGGTTGGGCGGCCTCCCCAACGCCCTAGTCAAACTGCTCGATGGAGAACTGAAAGTCCGCGACGGGCGCGTCCGCCTCGCGCTCCATGAAGTCGCGGATCTTGTCGACGCAGGCGTTCACGAAGCGCTTGTCGTTACCGACCACAGCCACCCCGAGCACCGCGCGGCCGTGCTCGTCGTTGGCGTCGACCTCGGCGATCGACGCGTTGAACTGGTTCTGAACGCGGTGGATGAGCGACTTCACGACCGACCGCTTCCCCTTGAGCGAGTCGTTCCCCTCGAGGTCGAGCTCTACGCGACAGACTCCAACGAACACGGCCATTTGCGTCACACGAGAGGCGCTCGGAGGATCCCGCGGGCTTGCTTGATCTGACCGGGGTCGCCAAAGCCCCGATCAGGGTCGCAGCGTACGAAGCGGCCCGGGAAGCGCAAGGAGAGGCCGTCGTCGATGTCGTCGAGGATGACGAAGGACTCCACCACGGCCGGGAGGTTGCGAGGAGCGGAGCGCCCCGCGAGCCACTCGCTCACCTCCTGGGCGCGCGTTGCCCGCTCGGGGCCGGTGGTGTCCACCACCCAGTGCCCCATGGGTCCCAAGAGCGCCCGAAGGTGCTGGATTGACAGCCGAAGGCGCCACGTCGACGAGACCACCACTGCGAAGGGGATCGCCTCGTGCAGCACGTGCAGGGACTCGACCGCGCGGGGCTCGAACGCCCGTACCCGCTCGTCGTCGCTCTCGAGGGCTCCGGACCCGAGCGCGCGGTCATAAGCCTGCTGGCTCCTGCGTGTGAAGAGCACTCCGTCGATGTCGAGGAACACGACGCGCATACGCCACTCCAGCTCCGGAGCCCTTTACCCCGCCGTTGGGCACGCTCCGGCGGAAAACTAACATGGCTCGAAGATCCGGCGAGCGTGAGGCGCGTTCGAAGCCCGCGACACCCCTTGGAGGACCCCCAATGTTCCGAGCTCTCGTTCGCCCCTTTCTCCGCAACCTCACCCCGGCAGCCATCATCGCGGCGTCGGCGTTCGGCTGCTCCACCTACACGACTCACGTGGGCGCCGAGGACGGCGCGCTCGGGAAGGTGGTGGTCTACAGAAACGGTATCGCCTACTTCGAGCGCAAGGCCGAGCCGAAGGGGCAGGCGATCACGCTCCGCGTCCCGCAGGACAAAGTCGACGACTTCTTGAAGTCGCTCACCGTCCGCGACGCGGCCTCCGGCAAGACGTATCCGGTCTCGTTCCCCACGCAGGCAGCGGCCCACGACGGCAACGTCGACATGGTGGTCCAGCTCCCGCCCGAGGCCCAGAACGAGGTGATCCTGTCGTACATCACGGACTCGCCTTCGTGGAAGCCGAGCTATCGCCTGGTCGTGCAGAACGACGGCGGCGTAAAGGTCCAGGGTTGGGCCATCGTCGACAACACCTCAGGAGAAGACTGGTCTGCGGTGCGGCTGGGCGTGGGCTCGAGCTCCGCGCTCTCGTTCCGCTATGACCTCCGAACCATCCGACTCGTCCATCGAGAGACACTTCACGACCAGCAGCTCTTCGCGCTGGCCCCCCCGGGAGGCGAGGTGGTCACCCCCGCGGGCGATAGGGTCGCCGTGCTCGCCGAGCTCTCCGACGGAGACATCCCGCGCGACGAGATGCACCCGGACATCGCCACGATCGAGGCTCAGCAGTGGGCCCGGGGGCCGGCCGGCGGGATGGGGAGCGCGGGCGCCATGCCGGCACCCGCGGCGTCAGAGATGGCGAAGGCCGCCCGGCTCCGCGCCGGCAACCGCGAGTCCGTCCGAAAGATGGCCGACGCCCTCAAGAAGTCCCATCAGAAGGTGGTGATCCAGGGCTACGCCGACAAGGGCGAGCGGGACGCGCTGGCGCGGTCGCTCGACCGAGCCAACCTCCTCCGCAACCAGCTCATCGAGGAGGGCGTGGCGCCCGCGCTGCTCGACGTCACGGGTGAAGGCACCGTGGACGGACGCGCCGCCGGCGTCGTCCTCGTGGCCGACAAGCCGGACGCCGGAGAGACAGCGAACCCCGAAGGCGCCGGGAAGCCGATCGGGGAGAGCCACTTCGAGTCCACCAGCACCATGACGGTCGCAAAGGGCACCAGCGCCATGGTGTCGATCCTCGACGACGCCGCGCAGGGCGAGATCGTCTACCTGTACGACTCGGAGTCTCCGCGCGGCAACGCCAAGTACGCCTTCAAGGCGGTGCGCTTCACCAACCCCACCCGCTCCACATTGGAGAGCGGCCCGGTCACCGTCTACGGCGAGGGTCGGTTCATCGGTGAGGGCCTCTCCGAGCCCATCCCACCGGGCACCACGGCGTTCGTCCCGTTCGCGCTCGACCGCCAGATGGTGGTCGACCGCACCGGCTCCACGGGCGACCGGATCTCCCGCCTGATCACGCTGCAGCGTGGCGTGCTGACGGCCGAGATGCAGCACACACGCAAGGCGGTCTACACGGTGACGAATCGGTCCGTCGTGGACGGCGTGGTGTACGTGAAGCACGCGGTGCCAAAGGGCTGGGTGCTCGCCGCCGGGCCGAAGTCCGTCGAGCGCCTCGGAGACTCCCACGTCTTCGCCGTCTCCCTGAAGGGCGGTGAGTCGCAGACCTTGACGGTGGAGGAGGCCACCCCCATCACGCGCACAATCGACCTCCGCTCCCCCACCAGCATCGAGCTGGTCCGCGTCTACCTCGAGGCCGGCGCCGCGGATGCCCGCTTCAAGGACCAGATGAAGTCGCTGCTCGACATCCACAAGGGGATCGCCAACACCGAGTCGGCCATCACTACGGCACGCGAGCAGATGGACGACTTCCGGGTCCGGATCGACGAGCTCGAGGGCCAGCTCACGAACCTGAAGCGCCTGAAGACGGACGGGAAGCTCATGCGCCACCTCCAGGACAAGATGATCGAGGTGTCGAACCGCCTGCAGAAGTCCACGATCCAGGTCGTGGAGCTCCAGCAGCAGCTGATGCTCCAGCGGATCCAGTTCCAGGACGGCGTCAGCGAGCTGACGCTGGAGCGCGGAGTGGCCGCGGCCCGCTAACGGCGCCGGGCCTCAGGCGAGGCGGCGGCCGAGGAACTCGAGCACGGTCTCGTACCAGGCCACGACGTTCCGAGGCCGCTGAATCCAGTGCCCCTCGTCAGGAAAGACCACCAGCTCCGCGTCCACGCCTCGAGAGTCCAACGCCTCGAACAGCGCCAGCGCCTCCGAGATCGGGACTCGATAGTCGCGCTCACCGTGCAGGATGAGGGTCGGAGTCCGCCAGCGGTCCGCCAGGCGGCGCGGCGAGTGGAGCTCCCACAGCTCCCGATCGCGATCCGGATCGAGCCCCCCAAAGGCATGGGCGAACCACGCCGGGTGGTCGGTCGTCCCGTGAAAACCCGGCAGGTCGAAGACGCTCGCGTGGGTCACGATGCACGCGAACCGGAGGCTGTTCACGGCCAGCCAGTTCGCCATGTACCCGCCGAAAGAGCCCCCCATGGCGGCGATGCGGCTCGGGTCCACGTGCGGGAGCTGCGTGAGCGCGTCGGCCACGGCGATCACGTCCTTGAAGGCGTCGTCCCCCCAGCGGTTCCCGAACGCCTGCTCCACGAGCTCTTGACCGAACCCCGTGGAGCCCGCCGGGTTCGGGAGCACCACCACATAGCCGCGCACGGCACACAACGCGGCGTTCCAGCGCCAGTGCCACGCGTCGGTCCACTGGGTGTGTGGCCCGCCATGTACCCACAAGAGCGCGGGGACCCGCCCGGGCAGCACGCGGGGACGGACCACGAAGGTCTGGACCTTGCGACCGGCGCGCTCAACGGGGAGCTCTTCCACCACCACCGCCTCGTCGAGAGCGGCGAGATCCGCGCCCGAGAGCGACGAGAGCCGCCTCCACGCCGGGCCCTCGAGCACGGCGAGCTCCGGGGGGCTCAAGATCGTGGAGCGGAGCGCGAAGAGCTGCTCGGCGGCGCCAACACGGACCGACGTGTGCGCGCCGCCCGCCTCCACCGCGAGGGGCCCGACACCGCCCGCGACCAGGTCAATACGGTAAACGGGGGCGCGCCCTTGGTGGTCGGCCGTGGCAAACAGGCTCTTCCCGTCCCTGGAGAAGACCTCCGGCGTGAGCCAGCGATCCACGCCCTTGAGGCGCCGCGCGCCGGAGCCGTCGAGCCGCTGGATCACCAGCTCGCGGGGGCCCAGGGCGGTCGGCTGACGCTGGTGCCGCGTATACGCGACGGTGGCGCCATCACCGGACAGGACGGGGCTGCCGTGTTCCGCACCGGGAGCGCTCGCCACTGGCCAAGGCGCCGCCGTGTGCCCCACCTCCAGCCCCACGAGCTCGGTGTCCTCGAGGCGGTCGGTGCCTGGGCGCCGCCACGTCGTAATCAGGAACGACCCGTCTGCGGCGACGCACCATGCGGCCTCCCGCAGCTCGTGCACCGCCTCGGGGCAGAGCTCCCGGCGCTCGCCGCCGTCCCCGTCAAACGCGACGAAGCGCTCGGCGTCTTCGGAGAGCCATTGGTCCCAATGCCGCACGGGCATCCGAGTGTAGCGAAGGCGCGTGGGTCCTCGCTTCTTGCGGTCTTCGGCCACCGCCCGCTGTCGCTCCCGGGGTACGCCGGTGAGCACCGGCACGAGGGCCACGAGCACCGACGCCTCCCGCGCGAAGCGAAACGCCGTGACCCCGCACGGCTCGTCCGTGAGGGGACGCGGCTCGCCACCTCGAGCGGGCAGCAGCCAGACCTGACGACGCTCGTCGGCCGCGCTCCCACGCCGGCTCGACAAGAAGCCGAGGCTCCCGTCGCCGCGAAAACACGGGGCAGAGTCGTCCGAGTCGCCGGTGGTGAGCCGGTGGCTCGCGCCGGTGCCGAGCTCCACGCGCCAGAGATCGCGCACGAAGCGCCCGCCGGCCTCGTCCAAGCGCGCCACGGAGACGGCGGCCCAATGTCCGTCCGGCGAAACGTCGAAGGTCTCCACGCGGCCAAGCGCCAGGAACCGTTCGAGATCGGGCGCAGCGCCCTCATTCTGAGTCATGGTCTGCTCCGAGGAGATTCGCAGGGGCCGGTGCCTGGAAAAGCAGCCCGATCTAGCCGGTCGCGGCGCCCACGGCAAGATGGGACGGTCGTCGCTGGGGTGTACAACGGCACCGTGGCCCCGTCAGCGCGAACGGAACACCGGGGCGTACGGGGCCAGCGCGTCGTACTCGGCTGCAGTCATCTTCCCGCGCTCCACCATGACCGACAGCGTCTTCTGCAGCCGCGCCCGCCAGCCCTCCGACACCGCGCCACGCCGAAACTCGCGGTAGTACTTTCTCGGGCTGGGTAGGAGGCTCGCGATGAAGGCACACTCGACCGCGTCGAGATCCTTCGGTGCTTTGTCGAAGTAGTGGCTCGCGGCCCGCTTGAGCCCGTAGATGCCCGGTCCGAGCTCAACCACGTTCAAGTAGAGCTCGAGGAGGCGGTCCTTCGACAGGCGCTTCTCCAGCTGCCAGGCCAGGAACACCTCCTGCAGCTTCCGCGCGACCGTCTTCTCCTGTGTGAGGAAGACGTTCTTCACGAGCTGCTGCGTGAGGGTGCTGGCGCCGCGCTGAAAGCGGCCGGCCTCGAGGTTCTGGACGATCGCGTCGTGGATCGCGAAGTACGAGATGCCGCGGTGGTTGTAGAAGCTGCCGTCCTCGGTGGTCGTGAGGACCTTCGCCATCCAAGGGCTCACGAGGCTCAAGGGCACCCAACGGCCTGTGCCGGGGCCAACCTCCAGCTGCGACACCGTGCCGTCCGCCTCTCGCGTGCTGATCTCGAAGCGCCGCGACAGCTTCTGCGGATCGACCGCGCCGAGGCTGGTGATCTGGAGATCTCTCGGGGTGGCTCGGGCGGCGTAGTCGAGTGTGGTGGGATCGCGGAGGTCTACGCTCCCGACGAGGCTCCACCCCACATGTCCGCTCGCCTGAAGGCCGGCGAGTGGCCCCAGCAACGCCTCCGGAACGGCGTCCACCAGCGCCGCGGCGGGCGTCTCCGGGAGCTCCACCCTCACGGAGAGCACTGGGGCCTCCCGCAGGTCGAACGCGTCGAGCTCGACTCGCGCGAGCACGTCTCCGAGCCCGATCGTGGCGTCTCGCAGCTCCAGCCGCGCGGTGGGGCTGTCGAGGAGCAGCGTGCCCTGCGCGCGGAGCTCGCGCAGGACAACCGGGACCCGAGCCAGCGCATCGGCCGTGAGGCGGACACCGCGTAGCCGAGCGCGCCCGGTCGCCGTCTGGAGCCCCGTGGGCTCGAGCGTGAGAGACACATCCGTGTCGTGTATCTCCAGCGCTCCGAAGGCGGGGTCGGCCGGGCCACCCGGCACCTGTGCGATCACCAGGTCGTGAGCGGCCAGGCGAACGGTCACGTCGCCCGAGCTCCGATGCCACGCTGCCGCCAGATGCACGCCTGGCGCCACCGGCCCGCCCTCGGGCCCCGGCGGAGTGCCCAGGCTGAGCTGAACGTGGCCCGGGAAGCGGGTGACCTCGACGAGGTCCCACCGCGCGAGCTGGCCGTCGCGGCCTAGGAGGGGCGCGATCCGCGCGTCGACGATCTGGGACAGATCCTCGAGGCCCACGAGCCTGAGCCCCTCGACCCGGAGGTGGCGAATCGGCATCCGCCCGAGGGCTTCAGCCACACGAAAACGCGCCAGCTCGGCGCGGGTGGTCAGCTTCGAGAAGGTGGTTCCGAGAACCGTACGGACCGCGGCGCCGCGAACCAGGTCGAGCTGCGGGCGCTCGAGAGTGCGGGGCGGGCCCATCGGCGCCGGGCCACCCGGCGCGCCGTGTGCTGCTGCGCCGCTCGAGAGCCGCGCGAGGTCCACGGTGACCCCTGTCGCAGTGACCGAGTCGAGCGCCGCTCCCTCAGCTGTGAGCGTGGCGGTTCGGGCGGTGAGCGTATCGTCGATGGCCAGTTGGCTCAGCTCTACGGACAGCTGGGGAGCACGGTGCCAGGAGGCACGAGCTGCCGTGACCCGGTGTCCTCGGATCGTGCACGCGAGTGGCCCCTCGATGGCGGCCGTGATCGCCGGCTGGCCGCGGATCTCCTCGAAGCGCGCGACGAGGCGCCCTCCGAACACCGACAGCCGCCCGGCCAGGGTGGCCGTGAGCTCCACACGATCGAGCAACCGCGAGGTGTTGCGGACCTCGACCTCCACATCCTCGAGGCGGGCCTGCGCGAGGTCCGGCACCTCCTCGAGAGCCCGTGCCGGCGCCAAGCCGACCTGCTCGACCACTCCGCCGGTCCAGCGAAGCTCGGGGACGTTGCGCTCGATGAACGTCCAGATGCCGTCGTCGGTGGCGTCGAGCGGCCCCTTGCCCCCCCCGACCTCCTGTAGCCGGTCTGCCAAGCGCCACAGCGGACCCTTGCCGTCGCCATCACGCTCGACGCGAACGCGGCCGCCGGTCACGGCGATGACGGTGAGCCGCGGGCGCATCGACGGGCGGTCCGCGAAGACCTGGATTTTGGGGAATTCGGCGAGGAGGGCGCCGGGCTGCCCATCGGCTCCGGCTTCGCGCACGGTCACCTCGGTGAGCACCACCTCCGTGAGGCCGCGAAGCTCCACTCCTCCGAGTCGGACTTGTACGCCGAGTGACGCGCCGACCTTCGCAGCCGCGCGGCGCACGCGAGACTCCACGAAGTCCGGGAGGCTCTGCCAAGCGACCACCGCGCCGCCCACGAGCAGCACGAACGCCGCCGCGATCCAGCGCCAACGCCGCGCGCCCCGACCGCGCCTCGACGCGCCCCGAGCGGAACTCACCCGCGGCTCACGCGATACGTCGGGACCGAGAGGCTCACCGCGGCGTTCACCCGGGGGGCGAGCGGGACCGACCCCACCGCCCTCAGTTGTAGGTCTTCTGGCCCGCCGTGAAGATGATGGCGAAGATCACTCCGGCCGCAGCCGCGGCGCCGACGCTCGCGAGCGTGACGGTCTTCCACGTGGACAGGTGCTGTACCTCGTAGGCGTCGACGCCATCGAGCATGAGCAGCGTGTCGCGATCCGATGCGACCAGCTGCGACGACGTCATCTTGAAGTTGAACGGCGTCACGGGGTAGCGGCGCCCTCCGGCGGAGCGGACGAAGGTCCGCGTGGAGGATTCGACCACGACGTCAGTTCCATCGGACGACTTGATCGAGGTGACCTCGGCCGACTCCGGCTTCACCTGGAGTTTCGCGAACTCCTCAGCGGGGACGACGTACGTGTTGTAGCAGCCGATGGCCATGAGGGCGAAGGCAGCGAGCGTGACGTAGGTAGACAGGCGAAGCATCGGTAACGGGCGCCTCCAGGCGGCCGGACTCTAACAAAGGGAGTCGCCGGCGCGCAACCTCCGCGTTGCACGGAGGTCTCGCCCGTGCCCCCGAAGCCGTCGGGGATTGGTCGGGGAGTGGTCGGGCAGAGCCGTTGGCGCGGAGGCCGCACGAGCAGCGCGTTTTATCGAGCAAAGAGGGCCCTTTGGCCGGCCTCTCCCGCGATTCCTTGACCGCGATCCAACGCTCGGTATACCAGCACGCAAACCGCAGGCCCCGAGGTCCCAATCGGCCTCGCGACCCACGCTGACCATCAGGAATTCGTTCAAGGAATGCGGCCACTCGACACCCGACTCCGAACCATCGCGCTCGTCGCCGGCCTCGTGCTCGGCTCAGAGCTCATGGCGCGGACGAGGGTCGATGGGGTCACGGCTGCGGCTGAAGGGGAGACGCTGGACGGAGCGGTCCGCCGAAACGTGGCGCGGATCCTGAGCGAGCGGCGTGGGGCCGAGGTGCTCGAGCCCGCGCGAGACGTGGTCTGGTTGGACGCGCCCACGGGGGATCTGGGGCTATGGTCCTCCACACGCCGCTTCAGCTTCGCGGCGTTGGCCGTGCCGCCCGGGAGCGGCAAGGCGCGGGACCTCTTCCGGCTCGATGCGAGGGTCACGCCGTACGGCGTGGTCTTCGACGACGGCTGGATCGTCAACCTCACGGGCTCCAAAGACGCCGACGACGGGCACCTCGCCGCGCACGGACCCTGGGTGGCGACCTCGGTCGCCTGGGGCGGCCAGACCCTCGCGTTCGAGCTCCGAGACCTCCGGGGTGCCCCTGGGTCTTCGCAGTCGCTCCTCCGCCGACTGGGCGATACGGTGACGCATCTCGAGCAGTCTGGCACCACGAAGGGGCTCACTCTCCACCGCTTCGCAGTGACAGGCGCGCTGCCGCAGGGCACACGCGCGCTCACCGCGTTGAATGTCGCAGCAGACGGCGTGGTCACCGCGTTGTCTGGCACCGAGGGGTGGGGCGAGCTGCGTCCAGCCGACGGCGCGGCCACCGGGTTGCTCGCCGAGGCGTTGACCTACGAGCCCCCTGCGGAAGACATGCAGTACGACTTCCTCAACTGGCTGGCGGACCGCGGCCGCGGCTTGGCCGACCAGGGGCTTCTCCCGGAGTGGTCCGGCAGCGGGATCGAGCTGATGAAGGAGGTCTACTTCAAGGCCGAGGAGGTGAAGGCGAAGGTCGAGGAGGTGGTCGCCTCCCCGGAGCCCGCCGCCGAGGTCAAGGAGGTGGAGACCGTCGTCCAGAAGGCCGCCGAGAAGGCCCGCCTCGAGGTGCGGGAGAACAAGCGACCGTGGCCACCACCCCCGATCGAGCCGCTGCTAGGCGATCGGTTGAAGGGTGAGGGGATCTGGGAGCCCGTGGGCGAGGACCGGGTCACCCATGTCCCGGGGGCGCCCTCCCCTTTCTACACGTCGTTCGTGCGCCCAGACGCCGAGTTCCCACAAAAGCGGGTAGTTATCTCCGCCTGGGACCCCGAGCTCGTCTCGCTCAAGATGCGGGCAGGCACCACGAACCCGGTCCCGACCACGGGGAACCGCGGCGACGGGAAGATCCCGCGCGACGCCGCGACGCTGGCGCGAGTGGTCGGCGGCTTCAACGGCGGGTTCCAGACGGCCCACATCTGGTACGGCATGATGGTGGACCGCAAGGTCCTATTGCCACCGCGCGAGTATGGCGCTACCGCGGGGTCCTGGGAGGACGGGCGCACCGTGTTCGCCACCTGGAAGCCCGGAGCGCCGGTGCCGGAGGGCCTCACCCACTTCCGCCAGAACCTGCCCCCCCTCCTCGAGGATGGCGCGTTCAACCCGTACGGAAGAAACACGTGGGGCTGGCACAAGAACGTCGCGGGCGCGGTGTCGGGCAAGACAATACGCACCGCCCTCTGCTACACGGGCCTCGGCCATGCCATGTACTTCTACGCCGAGTTCACTGACGAGCACACCCTCACCAAGAGCCTCAAGGCGGCCGGGTGCGTCTACGGCATCCACCTCGACATGAACCGCGGGCACTCCGGCTTCGAGTTCTACAAGCGGCTCGACGACGACGCTCCCGGAGCAGGCGAGGAGATGGCCACGGTCGAAGGCGTTCGCCTACGGGGGTCCACGCTCCACCCCACCAACAAGCACATGAAGGCGCCGGTGCGTTACCTCGGCACCGACTATCGCGATTACTTCTACCTCGAGCTACGCGACGTGCTCCCGGGAGCCCCGGTGGAGCTCGGCGAGAGGCCCCACCCCTGGCAGACCACGACCCTGCCGGACAACGCGGACTTCCCCCCGCGGTATGCGTTGGCCACGCCTTCGGGCGCGATCGCGCTGCTGTCGATCGACACGAACGCCGCGGTGTTCGCGGAGTCTATGGCGGCCCTGCCGCCCGAAGCGTCCCTCTCGATCGCCCTGCCGGTGGGCGAGGCGCCCGCGGGTGCGGTGGAAGGGCGGCCGCTCGCTGGCGTGCCGTTGCCTGAAGGGGACGGGCTCGTGGGGATCGCGTTCGGCGCCTCTGGCCACGCGGGGCGTTTCGTCAGCATCGCGCGGCTCGCCGGCGCGCGGTCGGAGGAGGTGCGCGCCCTGCTCCTCGCACGGGGGGTGGAGGCGCCACTATTTCGGCCCCTGCCCGCCGACGCCCCGCCGACGCTGGCTTACCAGAGCCGCTCGGCGAACGGCACCCAGACCTTTGTGGAGGCGCCGCTCGGCGCCGACTCCGGCACGGTGGTCAATGCCCCGTCGTTTGCCGGCCCCAGCCTCTTCATCGCGGCGGTCACGCGGCCGTCCGCCATCGTTCGACTCTTCCCCGAAATGCGGCCAACGCCGAAGCGGAGGTGATCCGTGAAGCCCACCTGGACAGTATCCCGATTGCTGCGTGAATACCCGCAGACCCGAAAGGTCCTCGAGACCTATGAGATCAACCCGAAGGACTACGCGGGTTACACCCTGGCCACGCTGGCCGAGGAGATCGAGGAAGACCTCGACGACTTCATCGATCAGCTCGACCGCACAGTGAACACCGCCAGCGACTACGACGTCGACAGCGATGAGGACGGCGAGGGCCTCGACGACGACGACGAATACGAAGAGACCGAGGAGGGCGCCGACGAGGAAGAGCCCGCGGCGGACGACACGTTCGACGATACGCCCCTCGACGGCGCCGAAGACGACCTCTTCGAGGAGGAAGAGGAAGACGACGACGACGCCGATCCTGCGGGCGGCGAAGATGAAGAGGACGACGCCGCCGGCGGAGACGAGCCGGGCGGCGCCGACGACGAAGAAGAGTAGGTCGCCCGGGGTCGGTCGCCCGGCCCTCGCGCACAGACGTTGATTCAGGTGGGGTGAGCGGCCTCGGAGCGAGGCGCTCATCCCGCAGATCGCCGGCTTCTGGGCCGGCTCCTTCTCAGAGGAGGCCTGCATGTTCCGAACAGTGACCGCGTTCGTATTCGCGCTCGTCATCGCCGCCGCTCCGGCGCGCGCCCAGAGCAACCCCTTCGTGGAGTCGATCGGCGCGCTCGCGGCCGCTCAGCTCTACACCACGGCGAGCTACCTGGACGTCACCATGGAGGCGCTGGTCCGGGACGCTTACAAGCCCAAGGACGTGCGTGTCGCCCTCGACCGCATGGCGGGCATGACCGACAACATCGGGCGCTACCTGACGCAGGTGCTCCAGACCAACCTCGCGAAGGAGGACGCCGAGTTCCTCCAGGAGGCGGTTGCGGTCTACGGCCTGCTCAAGACCGAGAGCCAGGCGCTGCACCGCTTCGCGGGCACGCGCGCCGAACCCGACAAGGCGGCGTTCCATCGCGCCCGAGAGGTCGCTTGGACGCGGCTCAAGGCGCTGCTGAAGCTGCCGTGATCCTATTTGCGCCGGGGGCCGGGACGCGTAGCAGCCACCCGGTGATGGTGCGCTGGGCTGGATTGCTCGGCACGCTCCCCGACGGTCCCTGCCAGACGTTCGACTACCCGTACGCCCTCGCCGGGCGTGGCCGCCCCGACGCGCACGACGTCCTCGTCAGCGCGCACGCCGAGGCGCTGGACCGCGTGAGGACCCCTGACAGGGTCATTCTTGCCGGTCGCTCGATGGGCGGCCGTATCGGGTGCCACGTCTCCCTCGTGCGCCCGGTCGATGCCCTGGTCGCGTTCTCGTACCCGTTGCTCGCCATGAGCGGTGGGTCCAAGGGCCGCGCGGGCGCGGCCCCGAAGGAGGCGCCGGCGCGCGCCGCAGTCCTCCGCGCCCTGGCCACGCCGATCCTGTTCATATCCGGCGATCGGGATCCCCTGGCGCCGCTCCCAGCGCTCGAGGCGGTCCGCGCCCAGATGAGCGCACCGACGCGCCTCGTCGTCGTGCGCGGAGGGGACCACTCGCTGTCCGTGCGCGTCCGGGAGCTGGCGGGGCGCACCGCAGAGGGCATCGAAAGAGCCCTCCTCGCCCAGGTCGCAGAGTTCCTCGCCCACACCGTGACTGGCCGGCTCGACTCTTCGGGGAGCGACGCGCTCCCCCGGGTCGTGTGACCGGCATGCACTTCGTGTAGGGTCCTCATTCGATGCGCCTCCGCTTCCTCCTCGTCTCGCTGATCCTTTGGGGTTGTCGTAGCAACCCGGAGCAACCTTCGCCCGAGGCGCCGAAGCCTGAAGCGCCAACCCCTGAGGCGCAGAAGCCTTCAGCCGAAGAGGCGCCAGGACGGCCGCGCCCGAAGGCGGAGCTGGTGCTCGCAAAGCTCCCGCACGGCGGCTCGCTCGAGGCCCTGGTCCAAGCGGAGCTCGCCCGCGCGGCGACCGACTCGCGACGCTTGGTCGTGTACGTGGGCGCCACCTGGTGCGAGCCCTGCCGCCGGTTCCACGACGCGCTCGCGGCTGGCGCGCTCGACGCGGCGTTCCCCAATATCCGCTTCCTGGAGTTCGACGCCGATCGTCACTCGCAGATGATCGTCGCGGCCGGCTGCCAGTCGGACTACCTCCCCATGTTCACCGTTCCGGAGCCCACCGGTCGTTGTCCCAAGGACCGCCTGGAGGGAGCGGTCAAGGGCGAGCGGGCGCTGGGTTATATCGTGCCGCGCTTGAAGGCTCTGCTCGAGGGGAAGCCCTACCCGGGAGAGACCCCACGGTGAACGAGCGCCGGGTGCGACGCATGACCGAGGCCGACCTCGACGCGGTCGTCGAGGTCGGGGGCGGCGGCACGCGCGAGGGCTGGGACCGGCAGGCCTTCGCGGACGAGCTTGCCAGCGCAGTCGCGCGCCCGTGGGTGATCGAGCTGGAGCGCGAGCTGGTGGGCTACCTCATGACCTGGCGCGTGGCCGACGAGCTCCAGATCCTCCACGTGGCCGTTCGAGCCGACCAGCGCCGCGCGGGGCTGGCCCAAGATCTGCTCAAACACGTCTTGGCACACGAGGACACCGACGGCGCGACGGGGGCCACGCTCGAGGTGCGGCGGTCCAACGTCCCGGCGCGCGCCCTCTACGCGTCGCTGGGCTTCACGGTCGTCGGCGAACGCAGGCGGTACTACCAAGACGGAGAAGACGCTGTGCTCATGACGCTGTTTATCGGAGCCCCGTACCTCGCCGGCCCGCCCTCGCCATGAGCGAGCTCTGGTCGCTGGGCCGGCTCCTCACGTGGGCCACCGACTTCCTGAGGCGCCACGGCTCCGAGTCCGCGCGGCTCGAGGCGCAGCTGCTGCTCGCCAGCGTCACCTCGCTCGATCGGGTGGGGCTCTACGTGCACTTCGATCGCCCCGCCAGCCCCGCGGAGCTGCAGGCGTTCAAGGCGCTCGTCCAGCGGAGAACGCGGGGAGAGCCGGTTGCTTATATCCTGGGGACGCGCGAGTTCTTCGGCCGGACCTTCGCGGTGCGCACGGGCGTGCTGGTGCCCCGCCCGGAGACCGAGCTTCTGGTAGAGAAGGTGCTCGCGTTCGCCCGAAGCGGCGAGGCCCACACCCGCATCGTGGACGTGGGGACCGGGTCGGGGATCATCGCCATCACGTTGGCGCTGGAGCTCCCAGAGGCGGTGGTCGTGGCGGTGGACGTGTCGGACGACGCGCTGGCGGTGGCGTCCGAAAACGCCGAGCGACACGGCGTCCGCGACCGTGTACGCCTCCTCCGCAGCGATCTCCTGGCGAGAGGCCCCACCGGGCAAGGCGTGGTGGATATCGTGGTCTCGAACCCGCCCTACCTGCCGGACGACCTCATGGCTACGCTGCCCCGAGACGTACGCGACTTCGAGCCGCACCTGGCCCTCCATGGCGGGCCAGACGGGCTGGCGGTGATCCGCCGCCTGCTGCCGGAGGCGGCTCGGGTGCTGCGGCCTCAGGGCCTCCTCGCGCTCGAGGTGGCTGGCACCGAGCAAGGCCGCGCGCTGCTGGCAGAGCTCGGCGAAGAGCCCGCGCCTGGCGGGGGATCCGCCACCACCGCGCCAGGGCCCGCCCCCGCGGGAGACTTCGAGGGCGCGCAGCTTCACGACGATCTGGCGCGGCGGGGCCGGGTGGTCACCGCGCGGCGCCGGTGAGCGTTCTCTTCGTCTACGGCACGCTGAGGCCGGGCCAGCGTGCGCACGACGCGCTTGGCGCGTGCCGCGTGTTGGGCCCCGCTCGCACCCAGCCCCATTGGACGCTCATGGACCTCGGGCCGTACCCGGCGCTCGTGGCCGGCGGACAGTCGGCCGTCACGGGAGACCTCGTCGAGGTCGACCCGAAGCGGCTCCCGGCACTGGACCGTTATGAGGGCGCCTCGTACTCCCGGCGGGCGGTCGAGCTGCTCCCGCCTCACGCAGGGGTCGTTGTGGAAGCGTGGGTCTGGGTGGCGCCGCTACCCGCCGCCGCCCGGCCCATCGAGAGCGGCGACTGGCTCGTGCGACCTTGAGCGGCGCGTGGCGGGTGGCCGTAGACCGCGGGGGCACGTTCACCGACGTGGTGGCCCGCAGCCCCGAGGGACGCCTCGTCACCTTCAAGCTGCCTTCGGAGTCGCCGGCCTACGACGACGCCACGGTCGAGGCGCTCCGGCGACTCGGCTGCCCGCTCGAGGGGCTCACCCTGCGTCTTGGCACCACCGTGGCCACCAACGCGCTGCTGGAGCGGCGCGGCGCCCGTGTACTGTTCGTCACCACGCTCGGGCACGCCGACGCCCTGCTGCTGGGGAACCAGTCGCGCCCCGAGCTCTTCGCGCGCCGGATCCTACGCCCCGCGCCGCTCTACCACGCCGTCGTCGAGGCCCATGAGCGGATCGCCGCGAGCGGCGAGGTTCTGCTGCCGCTGGACGAGCGTCACCTGACGGTAGCGCTGGAGGCGGCGGTGCCCCCCTCGGAGCGTCCGTCCACCGTGATCGTCATCGCCTTCCTGCACGGCGCCGAGTTCCCTGCCCACGAGCAGCGGGCAGCGGAGATCGCCAGCAGGCTCGCGCCCGAGGAGGTCCTGATCTCCCATGACGTCTCGCGGCTACGGCGCTTCGTGCCGCGCGCTGAGACGGCGGTGGCCGACGGCTTCACCACGCCGGCGCTTCGGCGCTTCCTCAGCGGGGTCGCGGCCGGGCTCCCCGAGGTGGCGCCGGACAGGGTGCCCCCCACGCTCGAGGTCATGCGCTCGAGCGGGCTGCTCGCGCCCGCGCACGAGGTCCGCGGGCGCGACGTGGTGCTCTCGGGCCCGGCGGGCGGGGTGCTGGGCGTGGCGGCGGTTCGACAGCGCCACGGCTTCGAGCGCGTCGTGGGACTGGATATGGGCGGGACCAGCACCGACGTCTGCGCCATCAACGGCGGCGACGGGGCTCCGCCTCGCGAGTGGGAGCGGGACATCGGAGGCGTGAGGCTCGTCGTGCCCACGCTGGCGGTCCACACCATCGCCGCAGGAGGCGGCTCCGTCGCGCGGTTCGATGGCGAGCTCCTGCGCGTGGGTCCCGAGTCCGCGGGCGCCCTGCCCGGCCCTGCCGCTGCGGGCCGAGGCGGACCGGCTACGGTCACCGACGCGAACCTCGTCTGCGGTCGCTTGCGGGCGGACGAGCTGCCAGCCGTGTTCGGACCGGCGGGAGACGCGCCAGCCGATGTCCACGCAGCCCTCGCCTCCGTCCGCGCGCTGGCGGACGCGCTGGGGACTGACGCGAAGGGGGCAGCCGAGAGCGTGTTGTCCGTGGCGGTGGTGGCGATGGCCCGCGGGGTCCGGCGGGTGACGACCGAGCGAGGGCTCGACGTTCGAGACTTCGCCCTCTGCGGCTTTGGCGGCGCGTCGGGGCAGCTGGTCTGCCGGATCGCCGAGGCCCTCGAGATGCGCACGGTCGTGGTTCCCCGGGACGCCTCGGTCCTGTCGGCGATGGGGATCCTCGAGGCCCCGCGCGGCTCCGTCGCGGAGCGGGTAGTCGATCGGCCCCTCGGGCCGGACGCGATCGCCCGAGCGCGCGCGCTGATCGGGCCCATCGCCACCCGTGGCCGCCGCGTCGAGCAGCTACACGTCCGGCCCCAGCGCTCCAGCGTCAGCCTCCCCGTGCCGCTCGACGACGACGCCGCGGCCAACTTTCGCGCCGCCTTCCGAGCACGCTTCGGGGTCGAGGCGCCCGAAGACCTAGTGGCCGAACGCGTGAGCGTTGAGGACCTGCTGGTCGAAGGCCCCGCTCCACCCCCTCCGCTGGCCGCCCCGACCTCGGCAGGAGACCGCAGCCCGGGTATCGGCCCCGTGCGCTGGGAACAGCTCGGCGAGGGTGAGCGGGTGCCCGGCCCGGCGCGGATCGTGTCGTCAACCACCACGGTGGTCGTGGAGCCAGGCTGGCTCGCGACTGCGCGCCTCGGAGATCTGGTCCTGGCGCGGACCGGCGACGAGCCGGCCGACCGTCGCGGCGGCACGGATCCCACCTCGGTCTCCGTCCTCATACATCAGCTCATGGGGATCGCCGAAGAGATGGGCTTCGTGGTGGAGCAGACCGCGGCCTCGGTCAACATCGCGGAGCGCCGCGACTACAGCTGCGCGGTGTTCGATGCCCACGGGAATCTGGTGGCGAACGCCCCGCACATCCCGGTGCATCTCGGGTCGATGAGCGAAGCCGTCCGCGCCGTGCTGGCCGACCACGGACGCGACTGGCGCGCCGGAGATCTCTTCCTCATCAACGACCCCGCGCGCGGCGGCACGCACCTACCGGACCTCACCGTGGTGGCGCCGGTGGCCGGCCCCGGGGGGCCGATCATCGCCGTTCGCGGCCACCACGCCGACATCGGCGGCATTACGCCGGGCTCGATGCCAGCGCACAGCACCACGCTCGCCGAAGAGGGGCTCGTAGTCCGCGGAGAGAAGCTGGGCGTGCGCTTCGAGGTAGACCCTGCGCTCGCGCTGGCCCTGCTCGCCCGTGGCCCGGCCAGGAGCCCCGAACAGTCACTGCAAGACCTCCGCGCGCAGGGTGCTGCCTGTGCCCGCGGTGCTAACCGGCTCACCGCGCTGTCTGCAAGGACCGACCTCGTGGCGGGCTTCCGAGCGATCCGCGAGGCGGCCGCGGCCGCTGTGCGCCGGCTCCGGCCCCGCCTCACGGGGGGCACGGCCCGCTGTCCCCTCGATGACGGCGGCGAGGTCGTCGTCTCGGTCCGCGTGGGCGAAGGACGCGCCACCATCGACTTCACGGGCACGTCGCCAGCCCTGCCCACGAACGCCAACGCACCCAGAGCGGTGGTCCGCGCCGCCGTGCTGTACGTCCTCCGCGTGCTCACCGAGGAGGACGTCCCGCTGAACGACGGCTGCCTCGAGCCGATCGAGCTGATCATCCCCAGAGGCTCGTTACTGGACCCGCCCGCGGGCGCAGCGGTGGTGGCCGGCAACGTGGAGACCAGCCAGCTCGTCTGTGACGCCCTCTTCCTGGCCACGGGGACGCTGGCCGGCAGCCAGGGGACCATGAACAACGTCGCCTTCGGGGACGGCCAGCGCCAGTACTACGAGACGCTCGCTGGCGGGAGCGGCGCAGGGCCCGACGGGGCGGGCGGCTTCGACGGCGCCTCGGGGACCCAGTGCCACATGACCAACTCGCGGCTCACGGATCCCGAGGTCCTCGAGGCCCGCCTGCCGGTGCGGGTCCGACGTTTCGCGCTCCGGCCAGGAAGCGGCGGCGAGGGCTGCTGGCGGGGCGGCGACGGCCTGGTCCGCGAGCTCGAGTTCACGGCGCCGATGGAGCTCTCGCTCCTCACGGGGCGCCGCCTGTTCGCCCCCCCAGGCCTCGATGGGGGCGGCGACGGCGCGCCAGGTCGGCAGTGGCTCACGCGCGACGGCGTGACCACTCCGCTCGGCCATCGCGAGCAGCTCTCGGTGCGGCCCGGCGACCGCGTGACCGTCGAGACCCCGGGTGGCGGGGGGCTGGGAGCCCCCGAGCGGCTCGCGACGCGGCCCCTTGACCCACCCGCCGGGGCGTGATTGAAGCCGCCGGGGCACGCCCCCGACACCCGCTGGAGTCCGCATGACCGAGTCGTTCGTCCCCGCGCGAAAGCCGCGCACCCTGAAGGCGACCGAGACCACACGCGCCCCGAGCCTCGCGGGCCTCGTCTTCGAGACCACGGCCGACCTCGAGTCGCTCGACGGGGTCATCGAGCAGGAGCGCGCGGTCGAGGCCCTGGACCTCGGGCTCTCGCTGGACCGCCGGAACTACAACGTCTACGTCGCCGGCGAGTCCGGTACGGGCAAGACCACGATGGTCCGCTCATTGCTCGAGCGCATCGCCCCGAAGCGCCCCACCCCCGACGACTGGGTCTGCGTCCACAACTTCAAGGACTCCACCGCCCCCCGCATGGTGTCGATGCCGGCGGGCACGGCCACGCAGTTCAAGAACGAGCTGTCGCAGCTGATCCAGCAGTTCCGCGAGCAGATCCCGAAGCTGTTCCACTCGAAGGAGCACCAGGAGAAGGTTCAGGGCATCCTGAACGAGGGCCTCGACCGTGAAAACGAGGCCTTCGTGGCGCTGTCGAAGGAGGCCGAGCGCATCGGCTTCACGGTGAAGTCCACCAAGACGGGCATCGTGACCATCCCGATGCTCGACGAGAAGATCATCTCGAACAAGGACTACGCCCACCTCTCGGACGACGAGCGGCGCCGCATCGAGGACGCGCGCAAGCGCCTCGACCCCCACATCTCGCACTTCCTCCAGCGCACCCGTGATGTGGAGCTCGACACCCACAAGCGCATCCAGGAGCTCCAGAAGACGCTGGGTCAGGCGGTCACGGATCCCGGGGTAAAGAGCCTGAAGCGGCGGTTCAGGAAGTCGAAGGGCGCGGTCCACTTCCTCGATCAGGTGCAGCTCGACATCCTCGACAACCTGGGCAAGTTCCTCCCGGACGAGTCAGACCCGGCGGAGGCCCGAGAGGCGCTGAAGCGCCCGCTCAAGGAGTTCGAGGTCAACGTCCTCGTCGACAACGCGGACGTCCACGGCGCCCCGGTGATCTTCGAGACGCGGCCCACGTGGTCGAACCTCTTCGGCAAGATCGAGCGCCGCCTCGAGAACGGCGTCTACTTCACAGACGCCACCATGATCCGCGCGGGATCGATGCAGCGCGCCTCCGGCGGCTACCTCATCCTCAACATCCTCGACCTCTTCTCGCAGCCGGGCGTGTGGGAGCAGCTCAAGAGCTGCCTCCGGAACCGCGAGGTCGCGATCGAAGACCCCGGCTTCCTCACGCCGTTTCTGCCGTCCACGGGCCTCAAGCCCGAGGCGATCCCGGTGAGCCCCAAGCTCATCCTGCTCGGCTCCAGCATGGTCTACTACCTGCTGCACGAGCACGACGAAGACTTCCGGAAGAGCTTCCAGGTCCTCGCCGACTTCGATGACGAGATCGCCGAGACCCGGCGCACCGTCCGCGAGTACGCCCAGTTCGTGGCCACCACGTGCAAGAACGACGGCCTGCTCCCGGTCGACCGCGACGGCATCTCCGCGGTCATCGAGTACGGCATGCGCGTCGCGGGCACCCAGAAGCGCCTCACGCTGAAGTTCAACGATGTGGCGAACCTCGTCCTCGAGGCCAACTTCCACGCCACGCGGGCCCGCGCGAAGCTCATCGGCAAGGAGCACATCCAGAAGGCGCTCTCCGCGCGCACCACGCGCAACTCGCTCGTCGCCGACAAGCTGCTCCGCGACATCGTGGACGGACGGCAGATCATCGACGTCACGAGTCGGGTGGTTGGGCAGATCAACGCGCTGGCAGTGTACGAGATCGGCGACTCGAGCTTCGGTCGGCCCTCCCGGATCACGGTCAGCACGTACGCGGGCAAGGCCGGGATCATCAACATCGAGCGCGAGTCCCGCCTGTCGGGCCGCTACCACGACAAAGGCCTCTACATCATCGACGGCTACCTCGGGCAGCTCTACGCCCAGAAGGGACCGCTCTCGCTCGGCGTCACCATCTGCTTCGAGCAGAGCTACGGCAACGTCGACGGTGACTCCGCCAGCTCAACGGAGCTCTACGGCATCTTGTCGAGCCTCTCGGGGCTCCCGATCCACCAGGGCATCGCGGTCACCGGCTCAGTCAGCCAGAAAGGCGAAGTTCAGCCGGTGGGCGGGGTCAACGAGAAGGTCGAGGGCTTCTTCCGGGTGTGCGAGGCCCTGGGCCTCGACGGCAGCCAGGGAGTGGTCATGCCGGCCACCAATGTCCCGAACCTCATGCTGGCCGAAGACGTGCGCGAGGCCGTCGCCGCCGGGCGATTCCACATCTACCCCGTGGAGACCATCGACGAGGGGATCGAGATCCTCACCGGCGTGGCCGCCGGTCGCGTAGACGGCTCCGAGCCGGGCACCGTGCACGCCATGGTTCACGCGCGCCTCCGGGCCTTCGCCAAAGCCACAACGGGGGATGACGAGCCGAAGCGGGCCAGCCCGCCTCCGGAAGAGCCGCCGCCGCCGCCCACGGTCGTCCTGCCTCGCACACCGGATCCGGACGAGATCGACGGCTAAGCGGTCGCACCTGCGACCCAAGCCGGGACGCCCCACAAGCGCGACCTCAGCGGAGCTCCACCGCCCGGAAGGTGAGGCTGATCCTGCCCTCGACGCGGCCCGCCCTGGGTACGGCGTGTTGCCACTCGGCCTGCACGCGCTTCTCCATGAACAACAGCCCCCCCGGCACGAGCGGGTAATCGAGCCGCACGTCCGGTTGCTCCGTGCGCCGGAAGCGCAGGGTCCGCGGCGCCCCGAGCGACACGATGGCCACGCCAGAGCCCTCGACGAGCCCCATGGCCGAGTCGGCGTGGAAGCCCATACGGGCGCGCCCGTCGGGGTAGTAGTTGAGCAAGCAGTTGTTGGCTTCGAACTCGAGGACGCAGCCGATGGCGCTGCGCACCTGCTCGAGCGGCTCGGGGAACGGCGCGGCCTCGTACTCGAGGCCTGCGTAGTTGTAGGGCACGCCGCAGCTGGCCGTCTTGCGCGCCTGGATTCGGTCATCCCAGGGGATATTCGCCACGGTCCACGCGTAGAGCGCCGCTTGATCCACGCCGAGGTGCGTGAGGAGGAAGCGGTCGATGGTGGTCACACCGCTGATCGGCGAGGGCTGCGTCATACAGCGCGACTCTGCCAAGGCCTCGGGGTTCGTGTCACCAACGAACGCCCGAGACGCCAACGGCGCGCCGCCCCGCGTGGGACCACCGCACCTCTGGGCGCGCGAGCCGGTCCGAGATCAGAGCTCGCAGGCCGCGGGCGTCTCGCCCGGGCCAGAGATGACGATGTCCCCGTCCCCATCGCCGCAGTCGAGGGGCGTGTCCGTGGCCCCGCCGCCATCGAGCAGGTCGTCGCCTGCCCCGCCGGTGAGCTGGTCCACGCCGGCACCGCCGAAGAGCTCGTCCGCACCGGCGCCTCCGTCGATGATATCGGCGCCACCGCCACCGTTGATGACGTTGTTGCCGGCGTTCCCGGTGATCGTGTCGGCGCCTGTGCCCCCGAAGAGGCCCTCGACGTCAGACTTCACGTCGTCGCTCTCGCCGACGAGTCCGTCGTCTGCGTCCACCCCGTCCATGGTCACGGTGAGCACGCCGATGCGCCCCGAGTAGTCGACGGTGTCCGTGCCGGCGCCACCGTTGAAGGTGTCTGCGCCGCTGTTGAACGTGCCCTCGTCGAACACGTCGTCCCCAGCGCCACCGTAGAGGACGTCGTCCCCCGGACCGCCCGTTAGGATGTTCGCCGACGCGCTCCCCGTGATGTTGTCAACGCCGCCGCCGCCGAGGACGGCCTCGACGTCGGTCTTGACGTTGTCGTTCTCGCCAGGGGCGCCGTCGTTGGCCGCGCCGTCGATGGTGATCACCAGGTCGGAGGCCCGCGCGCCGTAGGTCACCGTGTCGGAGCCCGCTCCACCGATGAAGATGTCGGCGTCCTCATCCACGGAGCCCGCGTCCAACACGTCGTCTCCCGCCCCACCATTCAGGGTATCGGCGCCGGCTCCACCGGCCAGCGTGTCGTCCCCGAGCCCGCCGGAGAGGACGTTCGCGTAGGCGTCTCCGATGATCGTGTCGTCAGCCGAGCCCCCCGTGACGTTCTCCACGCTCGCGACGACGTCGTCGGCCTCGCCGGCCGCGCCGTCATTCGGCGCGCCTTGGTCGACAGTCACGCTGATCGCCACAGTGCGGAGCGCGTAGCTGGCAGTGTCGGTCCCGTCGCCGCCGTCGAGCCTGTCGCCGCCGTTCGAGGCGTTGCCGCAGTCGAAGGTGTCGTCGCCGGCGTCCCCGTAGAGAGAGTCAGCTGCCGTGTCCAGTGCGGCGTCGGTGGCACCGCGGATCGTGTCGTTTCCAGCGCCGCCATGGATGCTGTCGGCCGCCGCGCCGCCGCTGAGTGTGTCGTTGCCCTCCCCGCCGTACGCCGTGATCGCCGTGGTGTACGGGGTGCCGGTCCCGTAGCCGCCCGAAGCGGAGAATACGTCGTTCCCGGTGCCCATGGAGACCGTGATCGCGTCGGTGTTGGCCACCGAGATGTCCCTGACGGTATCGGTGTTGAACGAGATGCCGTCGGTGCCCACCGTAATGGTGTCGGCGCCGGTGGAGCCGCGGATCTTCACCGCGTCGTTGCTGCCGGACACCAGGTCGACGGCGACGCCCACCGTGCTCCCGTAACCCGGCGCGAACGAGCCGTTCATGAAGTCGAGGATGAGCGTGTTCGTCCCGGTCGTACCGGTGGCGACGATGCGCTTCAGCGTAGTGGCCGTGGCCGTGCCACACTGCACCCCGTTGACCAGGATGGCGCTGTCCACGGACCGCCTCGACATCACGGCTGTCTCTCCGTCGGCGATGGTGACGGTGGCCGTATTCACTCCGGAGATGGCGGCAAACGTGCAGGGGGTCGCGAGCTGGGTCAGCGGCGCGGCCAGCTCCTCCAGCCCCCGATCGCGCTCGGGATTATAGAAGGCTGGGTCAACCGCGGCCACGTCGCCGGGACCACCAAGCTCCGCACAGGAGCTCGCGAGAGCCGCGACCGCGGCGGATACCCGAGCTCGCGAGAACAGTGAGGGAAGGGGTGATCGCATCGTTCTCTCCTGCCGCGTAGGGTCTCCAGCGCGGACTTCGGTAGGTACGTGCCAAAATTCAAGGACCCGAATCAGATTCGCGCAGAGGCCACTGCGCGAAGGGCGCTGGTTACTCGGCGGCGATCTCGAGCGTGTACGTGCCGCCCTCTGGCCCCCACGCGTCCACCACGACGGTGTAGTCGCCCGGTCCCACGAGCTCGAGCTCCACGGCGCCCGCGGCGCTGACCGCGCTGCCCTCAGTGGAGTCGTCGCTGCACTGAAGGGCCGTCGCCTGGGCCGTGCCGCACTGGTCCATGACGTAGACCACGGTGTCGAAGTTGGTGCCCTCTCGGGCGGTCGTGAGGCGAAGCGACGTGAACGCTTTCGTCAGGCGTAGGGTCACCACGCCCTCTGGCCGCCCGACGGGATCGGCGCTGGCGCAGCCGGTAGGCGCGTCCCAGGCGCTCGATCCGGAGGCGATCCCGGTCACAGTCACCACGCCGCCGGCCACCTCGACCACGGGGGCGAGATCGCAGCGACGCTGCTGCACATTGAGGCGCGGCTGACACTGGTTGGCCGTGCCGGCGGTGTTCCCGGCACACACGTTCGCGCCGCTGCACAGGTCGAACCCGCGCGGGTCGCACGCCGCGCCGTTCCCCTTCTTCGGCGGCGTGGACTGCTTCGCCACGCGCTGCTCGCCCGCGTGGCCAGCGCCGTCCACAGCAACCACCGCGACCTGGGGCACCACCTCGGCGAACGCCGCCGCCGGTGTGACCACCACGAAGAACTCGCCGTTGGAGCAGGCGCCGCTCGCATCTACATCGAACGTGGCGCCATCAGGCGATCCGTCGCCGTCCAGGTCCACGTCGATGGGAGCGCCGGCCGCGTCGAGAAAGTGAATCGTGAGCGTGGCGAGGTCATCCTCGGGGTCGGCGCCCGCCACCAGGATCCGCGGCCCCGCCGCGTCCACGAAGTAGGCCACTTTGGTCACGTCGGGGGCAACGCCCTCGGAGCACAGCGCGGGCGTCCCCCGGCAGCCGAGGCCCTGCGCACACCGATTGGCCACGAAGTCCGGGTCGCACGCGTCACCGAGGCCCACCTCGGGCTGCGGCGCGATCTCCACCACGAGAGGCTCCGCCGCGTTGCCCCCGAGGTCGAACACCGCCACCTCGAGCTTGGCCACCTGGGGCGCCTCGAGCGCGACGCCTCTCAGGGTCACCTCCGCAACGAACGACGGCTTGGAGCTGGGCGGGTCGAACGGCACGCGCGACTCAGCGGTGGTCAGTGCATCTTCGAGCCCTCCACGGAACGCCGCGCGCTCCGCACCGCTCGCGTCAAGGGCGCGAATCCAAACGCCCGCCGCGTCACCGTCGGAGTCCTCCACGATGAGCGAGACGGTAAGATCGTGCCCCGTCCGTCCCGAGACCCGCGCCGTCACGGCAGACTGCGTGGGCGCGACGCCAGTCGGCGTAATCCCGGTGTTCGGGGGCCCCTCGGATCCGTCGGTGCCGTCGCCGGTTCCCTTGGGCGGACCGCCGGTGCTACCGGTCGGTGCCTCCGGGCCCTCGAGCCCCGGGTCCGCGGGCGTCTCCGCGGCGGTGTCGGACGCGGGCTCACACGCGCCGAACGCACCGAGGGCCAGACCCAGAACAAGTCGACCGATCGACATAGCGGCTCCTCGCGGAGACTCGCGACTTGCGAGCCTCTCCCGGGGTGTCTCGAGGACAACCCGCACAGTCCATGTCACACGAACGCCCGCCGCGAGCTTCGACTACGGGGACACTCCCGCAGCTGAATCAACGGCATAGCCCACCTACAAAGATGTGGGCACGACCGTGAGTTACGCGCGATCGGCGTGAAAGCTTGAGGTCTTATTTCCTACGGGGTCTGGCCAGCCCCGCCGTCGAGCGCTCGCGGCTCAGACTCGCGGGGGGGCGAGCCCGAAGTCGCGGGCCACGCGGCGAGCTGCCTGGAGGCCACTCATCATGGCGCCCACGATGCCGTGACCCGAGCGCGTGGAGGCGCCGGCGAGGTAGAGCCCGCCGAGCGGCCCCCGGTATCCCGGACGATTCTGCAGGAACTGCTGAGGGGTGGCGGCCAAACCGTAGCCGGTCCCGTCGCTGGCCCGCGTGAACCGAGTGTGAGTGGCCGGCGTGGCCGACTCCTTGAACAGGATCCGGTGGCGCAGGCCTGGAAAGAGCGACTCCGCGCGCTCGATGAGCTGCGCTTCGACGGCCGCCTTCCGCTCCCTATAGACCTCCGAGCGCTTGTAGCCCCAGCTGAGCGCGTCGGCCTCGCTGAGCCCCCAGGCGGCGGCCTCGCCGGGGACGAGGGCCATGAGCTCGAGGGTGGAGGTGCCGGGCGGGGCGTGCCCGACGCCAGCCGGGTCCTTGAGCGACGCGCTGGTGTAGTAGGCGGCGCCGACCGAGGGCGCGCGATCCGTGACGCCGCGAAGCCTCTGATAGAGGCGCTCCGAGTCGAGCTCGTCGAAGTGCCAGTAGTTCGTGTTGGACAAGCCGATCTCTGTGAGCGACCCACGAACCCCGAGGAAGGTCATGAACAGGGCCCCGCCCATGAGCCACCGCCGCGCCGCGTCGACGGCGGGTCGAGGGAGGACGGCGGGTCCCAAGAGCTCGAGGAACGTGCGCCGGAGATCCGCGTTGGAGATCACCGCGGGAGCCCGCACCGTATGCCGCTCGCCACGCCGCGCTTCGGTGCGCAGGCCGACCACGCGCCCCGAGTCCACCTCGATGCGCTCCACGCCGCAGCGCAGGTGGATCTGCCCCCCGGCGGCCTCGAGCGCGTCCGCGAGGCGGTCAGCCAGGATCTGACCGCCCCCCTCCGGGTAATACGCGCCACGGAAATAGTGCACGGCGAGCCCTGCGTGGAGCAGCGCAGACACCTCGGACGGAGGCAGCCCGTAATCGCCGCTCTGCCCAGCGATGACGGCGCGCAGCGCCGGGTCGCGAGTGCAGCCGTCGAGGAACTCCGACAGGGTCGCGTCGCGTGCGCGAAGCGCGGTGAGGCTGCGCAGCGCGGTGAGCGAGGCCGTGAGGCGGCCGACCTTGGGCCCCTCGGAGAGGCGCCCGAGGCGGTCCACGGCCTTCAGGAGCCCCACGTAGCGGTCGATGCCGCGCCGCTCCGACGGGAACGCCTCGAGGAGGCGCTCGCGGTAACGGTCTATCCCGACGGGGATACGGAAGCGGAGCTCTGGGAAGAGCAGCGTGTCGTAGCCCTCGGGATCCATCGGGACGAAGCGCTGTTCTATGCCCGCGCCTCGGAGGATCCGCGGGATCATGCCCTCCTCGCAGTCGCCGATGTAGTGGAGGCCCACGTCGAAGGCGTAGTGCCCCGTGCCTCCCTGACCGTCGGGACCGGTGCGCGAGAACTGGGTGGCGCACCCCCCGGCCACGTAGTGGCTGTCGAAGACCTGCACGCGCAGGCCGGCGCGGGCCAGGAGCACGGCGGCGACCAGGCCTCCGAGGCCGGCGCCTACGATGGCCACATCTGCGCTGTCTGCGACCTGGCCGCGGGAGCGCCGACGCGAGGTCTCCTTCGAGAGGGCGTTCGTCACGCTGGCTCCTCATCCCTAGTGATTACAGGCACCTCGACCCCATGAGCCTCGAGGGCGAGCGCGACGTTCTCGGCCACGTCGGCCGCGAGGCCGGTGCAGAAGGCGACGCGCTCGGGCGACTGAAACGCCGGAAAGCTCTGGGTCAGCGCGTCGCAGATGATCGCGGAGTGTCCGGCGCGGGTGACGAAGCGCGACCGTATGGCGGGCTCGTAGGCGGCCATGGCCGCGCGGAGCGGCGCCGTGACCGGCCCCGTGGGGCTGGGATCGCCCAGCAGCTCGCCGAGCACGAGGCGCCCCGCCACGAGCGCGCCGCACTCGCCGCAACCGGTGATGCCGCCACGCCGCAGCGACTGGTAGGCGCCGTGCGGGCGGCCGAACGTCTCGGCGATCGCGACGCCACAGCTGCGATGCGGCGTGACCTTCCCCTCGTAGAGCTCGTGCGCTCGGCGCCGAGCCTCCTCGGCCGCTTTGGAGTCCGTCATGTCGCGCCACCTCCTGGCCGACCGACCTTACCATCCGTGCGCTTCTTTTGGGGGAGCGACGCTGCGTGGTACACCGCCACGCTCACGGGCGCCGCCCGAAGCCATCCTATCTGCCTGGGTCCGCCGTGGTGGCGCCCGCGCCGAGAAGGCCGCACCGAGGAGACCCAATGAAAGCCCTGTTCTCGTTCACTTCCGCTCGCCCCCAGCTCGCCCTCGTGGCGCTCCTCACGTTGAGCGCCGCGAGCTGTAAGAAAGACACGCCCGCGGCTGCACCCGCTCCGGCTGTCACCGCGCCCAACCCGACCGCGGCTCCCGCACCCGCTGACCCCGCTGCGGCCGCACCGGCGGCAGCCGCCCCCGCTGCCGCGCCGGCCGCCGCGGAGGCACCCCCGGCC